>SKEG01000937.1_pt1 | contig 26463 bp, 18 predicted proteins | sample 4826631 | NCBI WGS metagenome assembly SKEG01 (sample SAMN11008815, study PRJNA524170) | human gut metagenome | biome: Human fecal sample; material: Feces; isolation source: fecal sample from pouch patient p26, p34, p50 | host: Homo sapiens | place: Israel: Tel-Aviv | collected 2016-11-02
GGCTCCTGCAGGCGTGGGGGGGGCGGCGGCTTGACCATGCCGGGCGTGACGTGCGGCCGGGCGGGGCGACGCTCGCCGAAGTGGAGCGCGTTGACCTGAGCGGCCTGGACAGACGGCTTGGCGACGTGCATGTCATCGCCGCCTGCGATGTGACCAATCCGCTGACCGGCCCCGAGGGCGCCAGCGCGGTGTTCGGCCCGCAGAAGGGCGCGAGTCGCGAAGACGTGACGCTGTTGGACGGCGCCCTGCGGCACGTCTCGTCGGTCATCGAACGTGCGCTCGCTGAACAGGTGCCCGCCGAACGGAATGGCGATGGCGGAAAAGTCGAAGCGGCCGTGGCTGAATCATCGTCTCCTGGCCACCGTTCCCGTCCTGACCACCGTACCTGCACGCCCATCGCCGATCATCCCGGAGCCGGGGCGGCGGGCGGCATCGGCATGGCGCTGCTCGCCGTGCTGCACGCCGATTTTCGCCCGGGCATCGACTTGGTGATCGAGCAATCCGGGCTGGATGCCGCCGCGCAATGGGCGGACATCGTGTTCACCGGTGAAGGTTCGATTGACGCGCAGACCATGTTCGGCAAGACGCCGGTCGGGGTCGCCTCCGTGGCGAAGCGGCACGGCAAACCGGTGATTGCCATCGCCGGCCACGTCGGCAACGGCATCGAGTGTCTGCACGGGCGCGGCATCGATGCGGTCTTCGGTGCCGCGCCGGGTGCCGCGAGCCTCGATGAGCTGCTGCACGACGCCCGTGCGAACGTGGTCCGCACCGCCGAACAGGTCACGCGGCTGATGCGAATCGTGCGCTCGCATTAGCCGCGGATACGAGAACCGGAATGGCCGTTTCCCAATGATCGGGGCTTTCGTATCCGCGTTGAGCGCGAATCAACGATTGGGGTCAGCTTTCGGCCACTGCCTGAATGGCCACGGCTCCGACGAAATTGATCGGTTGGCTGAAGTTCGGCTGGAAGAACAGGTCGGCGCCGGCGAGCTGATCGATCGTGAACCCCGCCTGAATGGCCACGGACACGACGTTCGCCGCCTGCGAGATGTCATGCTTCGACAGGAACTGCGCACCCAGGATGCGCCGGGTGACCGGGCTCCACACCAGCGTGGTCGTCACCGGCGTGGTGGTGAGCATGAAATCGGGGCGGTAATCCTGCGTGATCGTCGTCGATTTCGCGGCGATGCCTCGGCGTTTCGCGCCGCCGGCGGTGAGTCCCGTGGCGGACATCGCCAGATCGTACAACTGCACTGCGCTGGTGGCCTGCGTGCCGGGATACCGCTTCGTCGCGGCGACGATGTTCTCGCCGATGAGCAGCCCCTGCCGCACCGCATTGGTGGCGAGCGGGATGTAATCGTCCGCGCCGGTCGGGTTGTATCGGACCGTGGCGCTGTCGCCCGCCGCGAACACGTCGTCGAGCACCGTGTTGTCCGGCAATGAGGCGCGCATGTAGTCGTCGATGACGATCGCCCCGTTCTTCAGCATACGCAGCTGATCCGCGAACAACGCGGTGTTCGGGCGGAATCCGGCGCCCAGGATCGCCATATCAGCCGTGTACTCGCCCTTCTCGGTGACCACGGTCACGCCGGAGCCCTCGATCCCGTCGCTGCCGGCCGCCGGCCGGAACGCCGTCACCTTCTGGCCGAGCGCCAGGGTCACGCCATGCTCGTCGAACGCCTGCTCCACGTCATCGGTGATGGTCGCGTCGAAATTGTTCGCCAGCACGCGGTCCAGCGCATCCACCAGCGTGGTCTTCACGCCGATTTCGCTGAACTGCTCGGCGATCTCCGCGCCGATGTACCCCGCGCCGATCACGACGGCCGATTTCGCGCTGCCCGCGCGCTCCTTGATCGCCATCGCATGGTCCCAGTTCTTGCACAGCAGCACGCGTCCCGATTCGAGCGCCTCGTCCAGCCCGTCGATCGGCGGCACCACGGGCGCGGAACCGGTGGTGATCACCAGCTTGTCGTATCGGTATTCGCCGACTTCCCCGGTGTTCATGTCACGGGCGCGCAACACCTTGCCGGCGACATCCACATCGAGCACGTCGTGGCGCATATGCATCGTGGCGCCGGCTTCGGCGAGGGCCTTCGGCGACGAATAGAACATGCGCTTCGGATCGGACACGTGGTCGCCGACCCACAGCGCGATGCCGCAGGAAAGGAACGACAGCGAGTCGTTGCGTTCGAATACGTGGATCGTCCAGTCGGGATGCTGCTTGAGGATGGATGTGGCGGCGAACGTTCCCGCGTGAGTGCATCCGACGATGGCTACGGTGGTCATGGGCGAGCTCCTTTGCTTGGGTCCCTCCGGCGCGTGGATCCCGCCGGCGTCACTCCAGCATATCGCCCGATTCCGCTGCCGGGGTGAGACCAAATGCCCTACAGGGCCCGGATGTGACGAACATCACGATGGCCGATGGGTCGTAGCGTCGGTTTCTGCGCGAAGCCATGTCGCCCTTATCGCGCCTTGGTTGCCGCCAGAACATTCCGTGCGTGTCGCAAATGGCTCTTGCCGGTCGTCAAAGATGCCGTGCAAGTCGTGAAAATCCAGTGTTTGCAAAGGTTTTGAGCATCCTATAAATAATGTGTATGCCGTCCGGGTTGCGAGGCCGCCGGCCGCTGACTACCTTCATAAGGGTCACGCGGGGTTCATCGGGAAACCCGCCAAGAAAAACCGCAGGGGGTGCTCATGACGAGGTTCAACACTCAGCTGGTCCACGGATTGCCGGTCAACGACAACAACACCGGAGCCGTCAACCCGCCCATCTACAACTCATCCACATACGCTGTCGAATCGGTCAACGCCATGCCCCGCTGGGATTATGCGCGCAGCGGCAACCCGACCCGCGACTTTCTGGAAAAGCAGATCGCCCAGCTGGAGCACGGGACTCGCGGCTTCGCGTTCGCGTCCGGACTCGCCGCGATTCACGCGGTGCTGTCCATCTTCAAACCCGGGGACCGCATCGTGGTCGGCAAGAACATCTACGGCGGCACGTATTCGCTGTTCAACGAGTACTTCGCCGAGCGCGGGCTGGAGTTCGACAGCGTCGACACCGCCGACTACGAGGCGCTCGACGCCGCGATCAGCGGGCGCGACAGAGGCGGCCGCGCGGCCAGCGCCGTATATTTCGAGACGCTGACCAACCCGCTGCTGCAGATCAACAACGTCAACCGCATCTCGGCCATCGCGCACCGATACGGCGCGCTGTCCATCGTCGACAACACGTTCGTCACCCCGTACCTGCAGCAGCCGCTCGATTTGGGCGCGGATATCGTCATCCATTCGGCCACCAAATACCTGGCAGGCCATTCCGAGGTGAACGCCGGCCTTGTGGTGGTGTTGGACGATGAGGTCGGCAATGGCATCTACTTCGCGCAGAACCGGTTCGGCGGCGTGCTCGCCCCGACCGAATGCAACGACGTGCGCCGTGGCATCCAGACGTTGGCGCTGCGCATGGAGTGTCAGCAGCGCAACGCGCAGGCCGTGGCGGAATACCTGCTGGCGCATCCGCTCGTTCGGGCCGTGCATTACCCGGGCGTGTATGGCGACCGCAACTGTCTGCTCGCCGAGAATGGACTCAAGGGGTTCGGCGGCGTGCTGTCCTTCGAAGTGGTGCCGGGGGTCGACCCGTCCATCGTGCTCGACAACCTGCACGTGTTCCATCTCGCCGTCAGTCTGGGCGCGGTGGAAAGCCTCGCCGAGCTGCCATGCCGCATGACGCATTTCGAGCTGCCTCGCGAGGAGCGTCTCAAGGTGGGCATCACCGACGAGCTGGTGCGTCTGTCGGTGGGCATCGAGGACGTGTCCGACCTGATCGAGGATCTGGGGCAGGGCTTCGACAAGGCGTTCGAGGCGCTGGACATCGACGGCGTAAGCGGTCAGGTGCTCGACCGGCTGACGACGGAAGTGGCCGCATAGGGTCGCGTACCGTGCCTATCATGCGGTGCGGGCCGTGCGGGCGTCGCCGTTCATGGCGATGACGCCCGCACTGTTGTGTCTTGAAGAAATATGGCGGTCGGTGTTCGTTGTTTTGGCGGTCATGCGGATGAAAGGGATTTGGAAATGACTGATTTCAGCACGCTTGCGGTTCATGGCGGGTATAATGCGAACCGCAATGACGATGCGGTCAGCGTGCCCATCTACGCCTCCGCCGCCTTCGATTTGGAGAACGCCGCTCGTGGCCGTGATCTGGCCGCCGGTGAGATATCCGGGTTCGAGTATTCCAGAGTCGCCAATCCGACCGTCGATGCGCTCGAACGCCGGCTCGCCGCCCTGGAGGGTGGTGTCGGCGCGGTGGCGGTGTCGTCGGGCATGGCCGCGGTGTCATACGCGCTGATGTGCGCGGGGGAGGGCGGTGGCCGCATCATCGCGCCGACGAACCTGTATGGGGCGTCAGTCGATGCGCTCGGCGACTTCCTGCCGCAGTTCGGCATCCACGCTGATTTCGTCAAGGACATCAACGACCTGCATGAGATCGAGTCTCTGATCGGTCCCGCGACCCGTGCCATCTTCGCCGAGACGGTCGCCAACCCGAACACCGCCATCACCGATATCCGTCCGCTGGCCGATCTGGCGCACCGGCACGGGCTGGCGCTGATTCTCGACAACACCGTGCCGACGCCGTACCTGCTGCGCCCGATCGAATTCGGCGCCGACATCGTTGTGCATTCGACCACCAAGGGCATCACCGGGCATGGCAACGCCATCGGCGGCGTGATCGTCGACGCCGGACGGTTCGACTGGGCGAACGGCCGTTTCCTGCAATTCACGCGGCCTGAGCAGGTCATCGCCGACATCGACGGCAACCGGCGCAGCTTCTCCGGGGCGTTTGGCTCCGAAGCGTTCATCAGGCGCATCCGCGTCAAATACCTGCGCACGTTCGGTGCCGTGCAAAGCCCGTTCAACGCATACCTGCAGCTGATCGGACTGGAGACGCTGCCGCAGCGGGTCGCCCGCCAGGTCGAAACGGCGGCGGCCATCGCCGGGCACCTCGAACACACGCCGCATGTCGTGTCGGTGAATTATTCAGGGTTGCCGGACTCGCCGTATCATGCGCTCGCCGGGAAATACTTCCCCCGAGGCGTCGGCCAGATCCTCTCGTTCAAGGTGGAAGGCGGCGCGGACCGTGTGCGTCGCATCCTCGACGGCGTGAAGCTGTTCTCATACGTGCCAAATATCGGCGACGCAAGGTCGCTGATCGTCGACCCCGCGAACATCACCCACCGTGAGGTGCCGGAATCGTATCGCAAGGCCGCCGGTGTGAGCGACGATCTGATTCGTCTGTCCATCGGTCTTGAGGACGCGGGAGACCTGATGGCCGACCTTGACCGGGCCATAGCCGGCGCATACGGGGAGTAGACGCGGGCATGCCGCCGTCCCGTATGGTGAGACGAAGAAGGGCCACGCGGCGAACAACTCTTGAATTCTATGTGAGCTTTCACTGAAAGCCCGTCGTTTTCGGATAGGATGGAATAGACATCGCGCCCGAAGTAGGGTGCGGCAACACCAGACAAGGGGGAATGATGGATGTTCTGATCATATTGGGCGTCATCGTCGTCATCGTCCTCGCCGTGCTGTGCGCCTCGATTTTCATCGTGCCGCAACAGCAGGCATACATCATCGAACGGTTCGGCAGATACAATAAGGTCCAGTTCGCCGGCATCCACGCCAAGATCCCGTTCGTCGACCGCATCTCGACGAAGACGAACATGCGAGTCTCCCAGCTGAACGTGCAGCTGGAAACCAAGACGCTCGACAACGTGTTCGTCACGGTCGTCGCTTCGACGCAGTTCCGTGTCAATCCTGAGAACGTCGCCACCGCATACTACGAGCTGCGCGATCCCGCCGGACAGCTCAGGAGCTACATGGAGGACGCGCTGCGTTCCGCGATCCCGGCGCTCAGCCTCGATGACGCCTTCGCCCGCAAGGACGACGTCGCCTTCGACGTGCAGAAGACGGTCGGCGCCGAGATGGCGCGCTTCGGCTTCACCGTCGTCAAGACGCTGATCACCGCCATTGACCCGAGCCCGCAGGTCAAGAGCGCGATGGACTCCATCAACGCCGCGCAGCGTGAGAAGGAGGCCACCCGCCAGCGTGCCGAGGCGCAGCGCATCCAGATCGAGACGCAGGCCGCTGCGGACGCCGAGAAGACCCGACTCCAGGGTGAGGGCCAGGCCAACTACCGTCGTGAGATCGCAAACGGCATCGTCGACCAGATCAAGAGCCTGCAGGCCGTGGGCATGGACATCAACGACGTCAACAACGTCGTGCTGTTCAACCAGTACCTTGATGTGATGCGCTCGCTGTCCGAGTCGAACAACACCAAGACCGTCGTGCTGCCCGCCTCCACGCCCGGCGGCTACGAGGATCTCTACCAACAGGTCACCAAGGCCATGCTCACCACCAACGAAGCCAAGTAACAAGTCCTACTCATCGATAAAGCCCCTCATCGCGAGGGGCTTTTACATTATGCCCCCGTTGACGGGCTGAGCCGTCAAGCAAACAGCGGTGCTGTTTGTAGGCGAAGAGCGAACGACAGTGAGCCAGCGGAACAGTCATGCCTAGCCCGTCCATAATTGCAGGGCCCGAAGGGCTGTCGGCGGAGTCGACTGGAACACTGTAACGCCCCGCTGGCGGGGGCTGTCGGCGGAGCCGACTGGGGATGGTCACCACCCACCGGCGCTGCGCGTCATCTCCCGCCAGCGGGAGGTGCGCCGTGTCCCGCTACCGCACTCTCGGCGTATGGCTGACTGCCGAAATCAGTATCTTCTTCAAGCCGTCATACGGCGGATACACCAGCGAAAGCGTATCCGGCACCGCGGGCTTGCCGACCACGGTCTTGACATGACTGAACTCCAGGAACCCGGCCTTGCCGTGATATGAGCCCATGCCCGAAGCTCCCACGCCGCCGAACGGCAGCCGACTGGAGATCAGATGGCCAAGCGGCAGGTTGAATCCCAGCGCTCCGCAACTGACTTCGCGCTCGAACATCCGCCGTACCCTCTTGCTGCCCGTGAACGCATAGGCCGCCAGCGGGCGTGGCCGGGCGTTGATGAATTCCACTGCGGCCTTCGCGTCGGCGACTTCCAAAATGGGCAGAATCGGGCCGAATATCTCCTCCTGCATCACCGGCGCATCGGGTTTGACGCCCAATAGCACGGTCGGTGCGATGTAGAGGCCATCGCGTCTGGTATTGCCCCCGCATACCGTGCGTCCGTTGGCGGGGCTCTTCGGATCGGGCAGCAGCGTAGTCAGCCGGTCGAAATGCCGGGCGTTGATGATGCGTCCGAAACTGTCGGAATGTTGCGGGTCTGAGCCGAAGAACCGCGTGACGGCCTCGGCGATCTTTCCGGCCAGCGGCTCGATGACGTCGGACGTTGCGAGCACATAGTCGGGTGCCACGCAGGTCTGCCCGGCGTTGATGAACCGCCCCCAGGCGATGCGCCGCGCGGCGACGTCGAGGTTCGCGGTACGGTCGACGAACACTGGCGACTTGCCTCCGAGCTCCAAAGTGACCGGTGTGAGATGCTTCGCGGCGGCGGCCATGACTATCGAACCGACTTTTCCTCCGCCGGTATAGAAGATGTGATTGAACGGCTGCTCCAGCAGCTTTGTCGTCTCCTGCGGTCCTCCCTGAACCACGCGGAACGCCTGCGGGTCCATGTACCGTGCGATGAGGTCCGCCATCACGCCGCTGGTGTGCGGAGACAACTCCGATGGTTTCATGCACACGCAATTGCCTGCGGCGATCGCGTCCGCCATAGGCTCGAAACTGAGCAGCACCGGATAGTTCCACGGCGAGATGATGAGCGCCACGCCTTTCGGCTCGGCGACTGTCCAGCCGACTGCGGGCTGCAGCAGGTAATGCATCGGCTTGGGATGCCGCGCCGCCCACCTGCCGAGGCGTGGCTTGATGAAGCGAATCTCATCGAGCACCAGCCCGATTTCCATCAGCGCGGTCTCCGCGGCGGGTTTGCCCAGGTCGGCGCGTACCGCACGGGCGATGACGGTGGCATTCTGCCTCAGCATTCGGGCCATCGCGTCGAGTTGCGCCTTCCGCCAGCGCAGTGGCCGGGTGACTCCTGAGCGGAAGGTCGCGTCCAGTTGCGCGAACGCCCGTTGCCGGGCGGCCGCCTGCTCCGTCGTGGTCGCCGCCGCCGTTTCCTTTGTAGTCATCGTCGTCCTCCTGTTTGCATGGTAGCCGAAGAATCCGCGGAACGTAATCGACGATTTCCGCCCTGACGTCGTATTGGAGTTGCATGCTGGCTCCTGCTGGCGGGAGCTGTCGGCGGAGCCGACTGAGGGTGGTCTGGGTCTTTAGGTGGCGATTGTGCCCTTAAGCGCAATCGTTCTCGATGATCGTGCCCGACATATGATGAATGCACCGAACCGGCACATCGCAACTGATCGGTGACGGCTTGGATGGCATAAGATGGGCGCCATGAAGGATTTTCTGATGCGATGGCTGGTGCTGACGGTTGCGGCCGCGGTGATGGTGGTGCTTCTGCCCGGCATGACCGCGGTGGGGCAGCCTCCGATTTTGGGAATCGCAGTGTTCGCGCTGTTCATGGCGCTGATCAACGCCTCGATCAAGCCGGTGACGCAGCTGATCGCGCTGCCGTTTTCGATTCTCACGTTCGGGCTGCTGTATCTGGTCATCAACTGGCTGTTCATGCGGCTCGCCTCATGGTTGGCAATCAGTCTGTTCGGTGTTGGCGTGCTGGTACACGGGTTCTGGTGGGCGGTGCTCGGCTCTCTCATCATGTCCATTGTCTCGGGGATCGTCGGCAGCATCGTGCGCGATTGAGCGTCGGCGTACATCCGGCATGATGGTCGGATTTCGGGCCTCGCATGATTGCCTGGCCGCGAGCCGACGGCGTTCGCGGACACCCCGGTTCCGTCGGCCACACACCGTGCTAGGATATGCACCGAAGTCAAGGCGATGATCCGTTATCAGCGGGGAGTCTTCGGAAGAAAAGCTTCATGACGGTCGATCGAACGTCGACGGCACGAAGCTGAGTAGAACCGACGGGATCGGCCCGTCACAGCCGAACACAAGCGGTCGCGAGTTTTCGCCGTCTTAGGATGGCCGGATGCGAGCGACAAGCGAGGTGGTACCGCGGTGGCGGTCGGCAGCCTGAGGGCATGCCGCCGATCATCGTCCTCGTAGGCGGGAATGGCCATGACGGCCGTTCCGGGCGGAACAAGGGTTCCGGCCGCGAGGACATCGCCGGCGCATATATGCCGCCGGTGTGGCGAACGGCCGTCTCAATCCCTGTTCTTCCCGTGAATGGTTCGCTATAGCCAGCTCCCGTAGGACCAGTGCAATGCGACATCGAGGAGAGCAATGGTGAGCGAAACCACCAATTCCCACGTGTATCCCAAGGCGAACGAGGGCGGCGAGACCGCCAGCGTCGCGCCGAACCCGAGTTTCCCCAACATGGAGGAAACCGTCCTGAAGTATTGGGACAAGGACGACACCTTCAACAAGTCCGTTGAACGCAACCCTTCCGGCGACCATAGCCAGAACGAGTTCGTGTTCTTCGACGGCCCGCCGTTCGCGAACGGCCTGCCGCACTACGGCCACCTGCTGACTGGTTACGCGAAGGACGTGATCCCGCGCTACCAGACCATGAAGGGCCGCAAGGTCAACCGCGTGTTCGGCTGGGACACGCACGGTCTGCCCGCCGAGCTGGAGGCGCAGAAGGAGCTCGGCATCGACTCGGTCGACCAGATCGAGAAGATGGGCATCGACAAGTTCAATGACGCCTGCCGCGCCTCCGTGCTGAAGTACACGCACGAATGGCAGGATTACGTGCATCGTCAGGCCCGCTGGGTCGACTTCGAGCACGGGTACAAGACGCTGAACATCCCGTACATGGAGTCGGTGATGTGGGCGTTCAAGCAGCTGTACGAGAAGGGCCTGGCGTACCAGGGCTACCGCGTGCTGCCGTACTGCCCGAAGGATCAGACGCCGCTTTCGGCGCACGAGCTGCGCATGGACGCCGACGTGTATCAGGATCGTCAGGACACCACCGTGTCGGTGGCCGTGAAGCTGCGCGACGAGGAGGACGCCTACGCGGTCTTCTGGACCACCACGCCGTGGACCGTGCCCACCAACTTCGCGATCGTCGTCGGCGCTGACATCGACTATGTCGAGGTGCGCCCGACGCAGGGCAAGTACGCCGGCAAGAAGTTCTACTTCGGCAAGCCCCTGCTCTCCAAGTACGAGAAGGAGCTCGGCGAGGATTACGAGGTCGTGCGCGAGCTCAAGGGCTCCGAGATGGCCGGTTGGCGTTATTGGCCGGTGTTCCCGTACTTCGCTGGCGACAAAGCCGAGTCTGAGGGCAACGTGCCGGGGCCTGAAGGCTACCAAATCTTTACCGCGGACTACGTAGACACCGTCGAGGGTACCGGTCTGGTTCACCAGGCTCCCTATGGTGAGGACGATATGAACACGCTGAACGCGCACGGCATCAAGAGCACTGACGTGCTCGACGCCGGCTGCCGCTTCACCGCGCAGTGCCCCGATTACGAGGGCATGTACGTGTTCGACGCGAACAAGCCGATCCTGCGCAACCTGCGCAACGGAGACGGCCCGCTGGCCGAGATCCCGGCCGAGCATCGCGCGATCCTGTTCCAGGAGAAGAGCTATGTGCACTCCTACCCGCATTGCTGGCGTTGCGCCACGCCGCTGATCTACAAGCCTGTGAGCTCCTGGTTCGTGTCGGTGACGAAGATCAAGCCGCGCCTGTTGGAGCTCAACCAGCAGATCAACTGGATTCCTGAGAATGTCAAGGACGGCCAGTTCGGTAAGTGGCTCGCCAACGCGCGCGACTGGTCGATCTCCCGCAACCGCTTCTGGGGTTCGCCGATCCCGGTGTGGGTGAGCGATGACCCGAAGTACCCGCGCGTCGACGTGTACGGTTCGTTGGAGGAGCTCAAGGCCGACTTCGGCGACTACCCGCGCGACAAGGACGGCAACGTCAACATGCACCGTCCGTGGATCGACAACCTCACGCGCGTCAACCCGGACGACCCGACCGGCAAGAGCCACATGCACCGTATCAGCGACGTGCTCGACTGCTGGTTCGAATCTGGTTCGATGTCGTTCGCGCAGTTCCACTACCCGTTCGAGAACAAGGAGAAGTTCGAGCAGCACTTCCCGGCCGATTACATTGTCGAATACATCGGCCAGACTCGCGGCTGGTTCTACCTGCTGCACGTGATGGCCACCGCGCTGTTCGACCGCCCGGCGTTCAAGAACGTGATCTGCCACGGCATCGTGCTCGGTTCCGACGGCCAGAAGATGTCGAAGCACCTGCGCAACTACCCGGACGTGAACGGCGTGTTCGACAAGTACGGTTCCGACGCCATGCGCTGGTTCCTTATGTCGTCGCCAATCCTGCGCGGCGGCAACCTCATTGTTACCGCTGAGGGCATCCGCGACACCGTGCGCCAGGTCATGCTGCCGGTGTGGAGCTCCTACTACTTCTTCACGCTGTATGCGAACGCGGCCAATGGAGGGGCCGGCTTCGACGCCCGTCAGCTGCGCGCGGACGAGGTGGCGGGTCTGCCCGAGATGGACCGTTACCTGCTGGCCCGCACCCGCAGGCTCGTAGAGCGTGTAGAGAAGTCGCTCGACGAGTTCGCGATTTCTGACGCGTGCGATGCGGCAAGTGACTTCATCGACGTGCTCACCAACTGGTACATCCGCAACACCCGTGACCGCTTCTGGAAGGAGGACGCGAACGCGTTCAACACGCTGTACACCGTGCTTGAGGTGTTCATGCGCGTTCTCGCACCGCTCGCCCCGATGGAGTCCGAATCCGTGTGGCGTGGCCTGACCGGCGGCGAATCCGTGCATCTGGCCGATTGGCCGTACGTCGCGGACGAGAAGACCGGTGAGGCGACCGAGCTTGGCCGTGTGCTGGTCGACGACCCGGCACTGGTGGACGCGATGGAGAAGGTGCGCGAGATCGTCTCCGGCACTCTGTCGTTGCGCAAGGCCGCCCAGATCCGTGTGCGCCAGCCGCTCGCCAAGCTCACCGTCGTGGTCGAGGATGTGGACGCCGTCAAGGCGTACGACGAAATTCTCAAGTCAGAGCTTAATATAAAGGATATTGAGTTCTGCACGATGGAGGATGCCGGTTCGCAGGGGCTGAAGATCGTGCACGAGCTGAAGGTCAACGCCCGCGCCGCCGGCCCGCGCCTCGGCAAGCAGGTCCAGTTCGCCATCAAGGCGTCCAAGACCGGTGCCTGGCACGTTGATGCCGCGACCGGTGCTCCGGTCGTCGAGACGCCGAACGGCGAGGTTGCGCTGGAGGCCGGCGAATACGAGTTAATCAACCGCGTGGAGGAGGAGAACGCCGCCGAGGCCGACGCTTCCGTGTCGGCCGCTCTGCCTACCGGCGGTTTCGTGATTCTCGATACCGTGCTGACCGCCGACCTGGAGGCCGAGGGCTACGCCCGCGATGTGATTCGCGCCGTGCAGGACGCCCGCAAGGCCGCCGACTTGGACATCGCCGATCGCATCGCCCTGGTGCTGACCGTGCCGTCCGCCAATGTGGCCGATGTTGAGCGGTTCCGCGATCTGATCGCCCATGAGACGCTGGCCACCTCCTTCGAGGTGAAGGAGGGCGCCGAGCTGGCCGTGGAGGTTGTTAAGGCGTGAGGCTTTGATGCATTTAGTGCTCGCGGAGATTTTGGGTTGGCCAAGATTTCTGCGAGCACAAGTCATCTGATGGTGCCGTGCTCTGAACCTGTGGGGATGCTCTGGCGAAAGGCCGGGAACCTTCCACCAGAGCAAAAGGTTTAAAGGGTGGAGGGCACCGGCCTTCCGACCTTTATTATTGCATGACTGAGTTTGCCCTGCATACGCGGGGATGATCCGTTGATAGGGAGGAATGAGAGTTCTTCTGCTGATGGATGCTCCGCATTGGCGGGGGTATTGAATGAGAGTTGACATATAAAGATGTTATCTAGTATACTTTATATCAGTAAGTTGATTGGGAGAAATGACTATCTTCCCAGCACTTCTTGTAATATGTGTTAAGGAGGACATATGGCGATAACAGATAATTCTCAATTGTTCCCATTGCCAATTCCTCCGATAGAGCATGAGAGGCATATATATCGACCAGCATTTGATTCCTTCATGTCTCGGTCGGAACGCAGACGACAAACCGGAGATTACCATTCGGCAGTGCCGGCAATGTTAGCCGAATACAAATTCGATATACCCACTGATATCAGCGCGAATATGGAGGAAGCAGCTCATGCGTTAGGCCGATTCGATGCTTATGCAGCAGTAAAATTTGGTACGTCGGGACACGAAATTAGTCCGATGGCATCCATTTTGCTGCGTACGGAATCTACGTCATCTTCTCAAATTGAGAATCTTACAGTTGGAGCAAAGAAGCTTGCATTGCAAGAGCTGGGTGAAGGTGGCAGCGATAATGCGCGTGTAGTGACTGGCAATGTTCGTGCCATGGAGTCCGCGTTGGAGTTCGCGCATGACTTGGATGAACTGCATCTATTGGCGATGCATCATGCGCTACTTGCCGCACAGGAAGGTTGGTCGCAGTACGCAGGTCGGTATCGTGACGGCTTGGTATGGGTTGGTGGTCGGAGCCCCCGTGATGCTACATATGTTGCTCCTCAGCCCGAGCTGGTCAAACGACATATGGATGACGTATTGGCATTTCTGCAGAGGGATGATCTGCCGATTATCATGCAATGTGCCATTGCACATGCGCAATTTGAGACCATCCACCCGTTTGCCGACGGCAACGGCAGAGTGGGACGCGCTTTGGTGCATGCGGTGCTGCGTAACAAGGGTCTGATTCACAGCACCACGCCTCCGGTGTCGGCCGGATTATTGACTGATACTCAGCGATATTTTGGTGCGCTGCAGACATATCGTACGGGGGATGCGCGCCCGATTGTGGAATGTTTCGCCGATGCCTGCCTCTATGCCGCCTCTACGGGTATCGAACTAGTTGATGCGTTGGATGCACAGTTGACGGATGCTCGGCAAAAGCTAGATGGTCTTCGCAAGGATTCGTCGGCATGGAGGGTTCTGCCGCAACTAATTGAACAGCCGATTATCAATGGCAAGTATCTGCAAGAAACTCTCGGCATGTCGCCTATGGCCTCATCTCGCGCACTTAAGGTTCTGGCCGAACGCGGTGTACTGAAGGAAAGTTCAGGAGGACGACGCAGCACTGTATGGGAGCATAGGGGCGTCTTGTCTGTGCTGGACGATTATGCAGCACGATTGAGGAGGGAATGATATGGCCACTCATTTTCCGAAGGGCAAGCCGGCGTTGTCGCCGGAGGCTCTATCGATTTGGGCGAAAACGGCATTTTACGGGCGCACGGATGACGACAGCTATCTGCAGTTGTGGCAGCATTTGGAGGACACAGGTGAGGTTGCGCTGCATGTATGGGATGATTTCGTCTCCGATAACATCAAGGAGCTGTTGGCTGAGGATATTGGCGATCGTGAAGTTGCGAAGGAACTATATCAGTTCATTGCTGCGATTCATGATATTGGTAAAGGGGCTCCGTCATTTATCGTGCAGAGTACCAAATTCGCTGACAAGGTGAAGCAGACCAAGCTGTCCATTAAGGCAATCGTCGGCAAAGATCTGATGCGTTCGGAGTATCGGCATGAGCTCGTCGGATATGCAGCTGTGATCGAGTGGTTCTGCAGCCAGGGGTTCCCGGTTGAGCCGGGGACGTTCGCCTACGGTGTTGCATGTGTTGTGGCAGGTCATCATGGTAAGTCCCTGACTGACGATAAACAGGCGCTGGTCGATCCCCTACAACGGGGGAAAAGCTTCCGCGGGAAAACGTTCATGGGAGATAAGGCATGGACCGCGGTCCGTGATGAGCTGCTGGATTGGATTGCGGAAACTCTGCATGCTCAGCCGATTCTTTATACGCTACGCAACCGATCCCTGCGCAGACGTACGCAGATACTGCTGACATCGATGGTGGTCATGGCTGATTGGATTGCCAGTGATAGCAGATTATTTCCTCTCAATCAGGGTTCCGTGGACGAACAGATCTTCGATGCAAGGTATCGAGCGGACAAAGCATGGCGTATGTTGCGGATTCCGGAACCATGGAACCCGTTCGCAACGGGGGAGTCACCCGATGAGATGTTCGCTGAACGTTTCTCCATCCCCGGCGCGCATATGCGCCCGGTGCAGCGCGAAGCGGCTCGTCTGGCCCGAACCATGCAATCACCGGGCCTGATGATCGTCGAAGCCAATATGGGTGAGGGCAAGACCGAGGCGGCGCTGATTGCGGCGGAAATCCTTGCCGCACGATTCCAATGCGGAGGCATCTATTACGCGCTGCCCAGTCAAGCGACCGTCAACGCGATGTTTACTCGGGTGTTGGACTGGGTAGGGCATCTACCGTCCGATGAACAGGGACAGATCGGCTCGTTATTTCTGGCCCACGGCAAGAACAATCTCAACGATGAGTACGAGCACCTGCGCGAACAATGGTTCGACGATGGAGGAGAAGGACTTGACGCCGAAATGGATCTGTCCGAACCGTCTGTCGGTTCCGTCGACGCTGAATACGACGGGATCGACCGATATGGGAGGAATCATGCATACGACGATCATTCGACCATGCAGGCGGTCGTCAACTCATGGTTGACCGGCTATCGACGCGGTAATTTGTCCGACTTTGTCGTTGGCACCATCGATCAGGTATTGATGGCTGGATTGCGTAGCAAATATGTCGTGCTGCGGCATCTGGCACTTGCCGGCAAGGTCGTGATTCTGGATGAGGTTCACTCCAACACCGCCTACATGAACGTGTATATGGAGACTGTGCTGTCTTGGCTGGGTGCCTACGGTGTACCGGCTATCATGCTCAGCGCGACACTGCCGCAGGAGAAACGCCAGGCTTTTCTGGATGCCTACAGGAATGGGGCGTCGGCTGCTTCCAAAGTGGAGGCGGAACCCGTCAGATATTCAAAGTCTGCTCTGTCGCTTCCGGCAAGGATTCCTCTACCGTCGAGAATCCCGCCGATGTCTGCTGGGAATATCGCGCTGCCGCGGCGTATTCCTTTGAGACAGAGGAAGGATGTGGTACGGAACAATGACGAGGTCTCCGTCGAACCGGATATGCGATATCCTCTGATTTCGGTCGTCTCGGCGAGCGAAGCTCCCGTTGCGGTAGCGCCTGAGCCATCCGGTCGTGCCACTGACATCGAGGTGTCGCTGATGGATGATGGTGACGAGGCGCTCGTTTCGTTGCTGAGAAAGAATCTCCAAGATGGCGGATGCGCGGTCGTCATCCGTGACACGGTAAGCCGTGCCCAAGCGACATATCAGATGCTGTGTGAGACGATGGGCGATGATATGGACATCATGCTGGACCATTCCCGTTTTCTAGCCGTCGACCGTGCCCGCATTGATCGGGGACTCATCGACCGATACGGCAGATACGGTTCAGTGGAGGGTCGCTCCGGCATCGTCGTGGCCACACAGGTCGTGGAACAGTCGCTCGATGTGGATTTCGACCTAATGATTACCGACATCGCGCCAATCGACCTAATCCTGCAACGTGCGGGACGTCTTCACCGCCATCATCGTGGAGATGGGGAGAACCTGCGTCCGGAACTGCTACGACAGGCACGACTAGTGATCACCGGGGTCAGCCAGTGGGAGCGCGATGCTCCGCCGCAGTTCGCGACCGGCGTGGATAAGGTGTACCAGCCATACCTGCTGATGCGTTCGCTGGCGGTGCTGGATGTAGAACCGGGTGTATCTCGACGACTGAATATCCCGGGTGATATTCCCCGACTGGTGCAGACCGTGTACGGAAAGAAGCTGATATGTCCGGGATCATGGCAGGATAGTGATTATGGGGAGCGTGCCGCGCAGACCAAGTTGGAAGACTCGCGAACTGACAGCGAACATGAGGCCAGACGATTCCGGATTTTCCAGCCGCAGTCACCGCGACATCCCTTCGATATCAACGGTTGGCTCGATGCCACGATGACCGATGCCGACACTCCGGGAGGGGCAGACGAACGCGTCAGCCGTGCCGGGATCCGAGAGGGTGAGGATTCGTTCGAAGTCATCGTTCTGCAGCAACAGGATGGAGAGCTTATGTTGCCGTCTTGGTGTGGGTTCAAAGAATCAGAGCGGATACTTCCATCCGGCTTTGGAGCTCCTACTCGCCAACAGGTGCGTGACATCCTGTCCTGCACGATTTCGCTGAGCAGAACTTCTTTGAAGTATATGGATCTTGATGAAGTCATTAAAGCCTTTGAGCGGGCCACGCCAGACCCTTGGTACGACTACATGCAGTTGGATCGCAGTCTTGCCGGTCAGTTGATGATCGTCCTCGACGAAAACGGGATCGCCACTTATCAAATCCCGAAGTCGGATAAAGATGGTACAAAAATAAGTAACAGGACATTGACTGTCCGCTATTCAATGGAGAAGGGATGGCAGGTAGATGCCGACGAGTGATCTTTCATACAACTTGATGGATCGTCCATGGATCCCGGTGACGATGGCTGATGGGTCGTTTCAATGCCTGTCCATCGTGGAAGTCCTGGAACGGGCGGATCGCATTCACAGCATAGATGGTGACATCCCGCTTCAGCGTTTTGCTCTGGTCCGTCTGCTGCTAGCAATAATATACGGCACGTTTGGTCACCTTTGTGTGTCTGAACAGTCTGACCAGGATTATGATGACGTCTCACACTGGAAGATGTTGTTTGGGAGTGGTTCGGAAAGACGAGAGGATGTTCTCCCTGCGTTGTTGAACTATTGCAGCTATTACCGGGAACGATTTGACCTGTTCGACAATGCGGCACCTTTCTATCAAGTTTCTGGTCTGCATACCGCGAAGGACGAAGTTTCCGGACTGGAACGTTTGATATTGGACGTACCCAATGGCAAGAAGTTCTTCACCACACGCATTGGCGAAGGTCTTGCCACGATGAGCGCTGCGGAGGCGGCCCGATGGCTGGTGACCTTGCAGGCGTTTGATGCGTCCGGCATCAAATCGGGTGCAGTGGGCGACCCTCGCGTCAAGGGGGGCAAAGGCTATCCTATCGGTGTGGCATGGGCTGGGCATCTGGGTGGGGATCTCGTTGAAGGATCCAACCTGTGGCAGACACTGATACTTAACTACGTCGGCGCCGGCGTACTCGGTCTTGACGATGGGTCGGTGTGGAACGATAACGAGGATGTGCCAATATGGGAGCGTGATCCGTTGACGGCACAGGCTGAGGTGGGACTTGACCAGCCTGCGGAAAAGACAGGCCACACGGTCAGCTTCTTAGGCCCGGCGACGCTGCTGACTTGGCAGTCTCGACGCGTGCTGCTAGCCCATGACGGGGAGACAGTCACCGGTGTGTTGATTTGTAATGGTGACCGTTTGAAGCCACAGAATGCACACCAATATGAAACCATGACCTCATGGCAGCGTAGCGACGCTCAGGAAAAGAAGCTGAAGATGTCGCTGGTATATATGCCTCGTAAACATGATCCATCCCGCGCGCTGTGGCGGGGTCTACCGACGTTGATTGTGGACGAGCATGCAAGGGCCGAACATGGTAGTGAACCTCCGAAAGCATTGCGACCACTAACGTTGCGATGGCTGGACAAGGTCAATATTGGCGAATTACCCATCCGGTTGCACGCATTCGGCGTTGAATATCGCAGCAAAGAAGCGGTGGTTGACACCACTGTGGACGATGTGCTCGATCTGAACCTGACGGTGCTGTCCTCGCAGCACCCCGAATTGGGCGGAGTCGTCTGCGACGCTGTCGGTATGGTGGATAACGGTGTACAGGAGCTACGGAATCTGGCGGGAAACATAGCCATCGCTGCCGGGTTGCCAGTGGATGGACCGAGGACTCGGGCCGCAGACACCGGGTACACTGCTTTCGATAGCGCATTTCGACGGTGGGTGCGTGGGATTGACTCCGATGCCGATGTGGAAGAGGTCCGGCAGAAATGGAGTACGACTGTGCGACGTATCCTGTTCCGTCTCGGGAATCAGCTTGCCGCCCAAGCATCCTCTCGCGCAATCGTCGGTCGTGACATCACTCGCAGAAACCCGAAAACCGGTGCATCGACAACTACGCATTACTGCGTGGCACTTGCCGAAATTTGGTACCGAGGGAGAATCAATAAGCTTATCCCCGAGGTCACCAACGAAGGAGAGAACGAATAATGGAACAGCATATGGAGCAATCCAGGCAAGGCATGCCTCCGACCGTACGACTTACGCCACTCGGCACATGGGTGTCGGGACGAGTACGTCGACTAGCCAATGGCGGTGGTAGCGAGAAAGGATATTTGGACGACGGTGCCTACACGACTGCAGCAATAGCCAAACTTCGGAACAGCGTCGGCCATGAGATCGGCGACAATCCCGATGTGTTCGCGTGGACTTTGCCGGATACGGATGATCGCGCGATCAGAGGATACGATTCCACCGATTCTGGTACACCAACGCCTCAGGAGCATGCCATCTATGCGGCTGTCACGCTATTTGCGCTGCACCAGCAGTCGATTCGTGACCTGTCGATGCACACCGATGCGGGGGTTTCGCTTGGTCTTGCGGTAGGCCGTATGGCATACGGCAATTTCAATGAGAACGGCATCCGTGGCATGTTCGACCGGCTGCAGACCGCCAACAGCTGGAAGGAGCTGACTCGACATGCGCGAGGCCTGATTCGACTACTCCGACGCGAGCGCATCGCCATCAATTACGGGATGCTCGCTCAGGACTTGGAAGGACTGCGTTCCGGACGGGCACGGGCCAATGCGGTTCGGCTGCGATGGGGGCGTGACTTTCAGCGAGGCTATGGAGCCGCGAGGGCCAGCGATGATTCGAATAGCTAGTGCAATGCTCTGAGCCCGGGGCCATCCATCCATTGACTCATGACGTCTCCATATTGACGTCCCATACACAAACAATATGACGGCAAGTGCCGTCGTTTCCGGAAAGGAATAAGACATCATGTCAACTATCAACCGCACCATCATCGAAATCCACGCGCTGGAGACCACCGCCGCCGGCAACCTCAACCGTGATGATACAGGCAGCCCTAAAACCGTGGAATACGGTGGAACGACCCGAGCTAGGGTGTCCAGTCAAGCTTGGAAGCGTCCGACACGCGAACTGTTCAAGGAATTGGTCGATCCAAATGATCTGGGAATACGCACCAAGCGTGTCGTGGAGGAACTGACAGGCCGCATCCTCGAATGCCGCGGAGATCTGAGTGAGGAGCAAGCAACCATGCTCGCCGAAACCGTATTACAAGGTGGTGCTGGTATCAAGCTGGAAAAACCACGTAAGAAGAAAGCTGACGAAATCGATGATGATGGTCGTGTCAAGCAGTCTCAGTATCTGCTGTTCTTGGGCAATCGTCAATATGATCAGTTGGCAGATCTTGCCATCGAGGCGACTGACACTGATGATCCGATTAAAAAAATTAAAGGTGACAAGAAGCGCATCAAGCAGATCGTATCCAACGACCGCTCTATTGATGTGACGTTGTTCGGCCGCATGGTTGCCGATGACACGGATCTGAATGTGGATGCCTGTGCTCAGGTGGCGCATGCGATCAGCGTGCAAACGGTCGAGCCTGAATCTGATTTCTTCACCGCAGTGGACGATAATCAGCGCAACGGGGGAGAAGATGAGGCGGGTGATGTCGGAGCAGCCATGATGGGACAGGTTGAATTCAACGCCGCCACTTTCTATAGGTACGCGAATGTAGACGCCAACCGGCTGCAGGATCGGCTGGGCGATGTCAATGCCACGGCAAAGGCAGTCTCCGCATTTGTGCAAGCATTCCTGACCAGTGTGCCGCAGGGCAAGATTAATACGTTTGGACAGAATGTTCTGCCGGACCTCATTGTGGTCAACTTGCGTGATACGCAGGCAGTAAACATGGTTGGTGCTTTTGAGCGGCCTGTCGCACCGGATTATGTGCAGCATGCGACCGAAGCTTTAGTGCGGCGCCAGCAGGATCTGGACAGGGCCTATGACATCGCACCGGTGAAGACTTGGGTTGTGCGTATCGGCGACGACACCGTGGCTGCGGATGCTTTGGTCGACGGCAAAACCACGTCGCTGCGTGACATGGTCGTCGACATCGAACGGACTATCGCGAATCGTCTGACTCAGGAGTGAATGAGTCATGCCAGTTTTACTGATGCGATTGGCTGCCCCCATGCAGTCGTGGGGGTCACGAAGCCGGTTCACTCGGCGCGAAACCGAGGCATGGCCCACCAAAAGCGGCGTCATCGGCATAGTTGCTGCAGCGCTGGGAGTCGGGCGTGACGAATCGCTTGAACGGTTCGACGGGCTACGGTTCGGTGTGCGCGTCGACCAGCCGGGCACCATCATGAGCGATTATCAGACGGCCCGTACCGATGAGGGGGACATGCTTCCGCTATCGCGCAGATACTACCTGCAGGATGCGGTGTTCCTCGCCGGGCTAGAAAGCACCGATTGTGCCGAGCTTGAACAATACCGGTCTGCACTGGTGACTCCATACTACCAACTATTCCTCGGCAGGAGATCGTGTCCGCCAGACGGTCCTGTGCATGCGTGGATATCGGACGCCGGGTTAGAGGATGCACTGCGGCAGGCTCCATGGCAAGCCACGGAACGATACCAGTATCGGGTGATGCATGGATTGACCTTCGACAAGCCGGACTTCTTGCCCATCATCGTGGAACCATTGCCCGGGGAGGGAAGTCAGCTGGGATTCGTGGATGAGCTTATGGATGAGCCGGTGAGTTTCAGCCAGCAGAAACGGCTGTGGAAGCCGCGGCGATACATGCGACTCGATGATGGAGCGTCGCCTCGCCCTACTGTTCCCGAACTAGGGCCCGCGGATGGCGACGATACGTGTCCGAGTGAATCCGAGTCGGTGCTCGATGACGACACATTCTTCGATGCGGTGGCAAATGCAGAAGAGGAAGAGGAGCGATGACAATATTCACCAGAGCCATGATTGACCCGAGGCATCGTCTTGCGATGCGAGCGTTGGCGTCACTGGAGAGGATGCACGCTATCATTGCTAGGGCTACCGATGGTGATACCGACTTATCCCGAGTATTGTGGCGGCTTGACCCGGGACGTACCAGGCAACCGAGTCGACTGTATATCGTCTCCCCGAATGTCCCGGATGCGGAAATTATGCGTCAGGAACTTGGAGTTGGAACTGCCGATATTTCGACATGCTCATATGAACCGTTCCTGTCGAGATTGGAATGCGGGCAGGAATGGGGATTCCGTCTTAAGGCGAATCCGACACATTCCGAGCCGTCCGGAGAGCCGGGTAAACGCGGCAAGCGCACGGGCATCATCAGGGTCGAAGAACAGCAAGAATGGTTGTTCCATCAGGCTCGGCGTGCCGGATTCCATATGCCGATCAATAGGCTTGAGCTACCTGAGGTATTAGTTAGACATTCGGTTCAGGAGAAGTTCAGACGTAAGGGCTCGACAGTTACATTGACTTCGGCCACCTATGATGGCGTACTGGTTGTGGATGATCCGGACTTGCTTCGACGGTCGTTGATCGGGGGGATCGGACGTGCTAAAGGCTATGGATTCGGTCTTTTGACATTGGTGCCCTTGGCTGACGATCATCGCAAGGAGCCTCGGTCATGAGCGGCATACCTGGTGTTCGACCACCTGAGTTGCAGTCGTTGCTCCGCGTGCAAGATCGTTTGACATTTCTGTACGCGGAGCATTGTGTAGTCAATCGTGCCGACAATGCTGTGACAATAACTGATGCACGAGGAACGGTGCATGTGCCCGCCGCGACGTTGAGCGTACTGATGCTAGGACCAGGTAGCAACATTACTTATGCCGCTATTTGTCTGTTGGCCGAGTCGAGATCCACATGCATATGGGTGGGAGAGCATGGTGTTCGCTACTACTGTCACGGGGCCTCTCTCGCGCAATCCACGAGATTGTTGGAAGCGCAGGCCAAGTTGGTGTCTTCCGAGCGCACCCGTGTGAAAGTGGCTCGGAAGATGTATGCGATGCGGTTTCCCGATGAATCAACTGATGGTCTTACCATGCAACAACTACTTGGTAAAGAGGGAACACGAGTTCGCCGAGCGTATGAGCGAGAATCAAAACGTACCGGGGTTATATGGTCAGGGCGATCGTACAAAGTCACGGATTTCGATGATGCGGATGAGGTGAATCGTGCGTTGTCTGCCGCTAATACGTCTCTGTACGGTGTGGTGCATGCAGTTATCGTTGCTCTTGGGTGTTCTCCTGGATTGGGGTTCGTTCACGCAAGAAATGAGCGAAGTTTTGTCTATGACATTGCAGATTTGTACAAAGTGGATATCACGATTCCTCTGGCATTTGATTTAGTGGCACAGCAAGTTGATGATGTATCCGTCGCGGCTCGTCGAGGCATACGAGACAGAATGAAAGATGGGAAATTTATGCAACGTTGTGTGAAGGATATACGTTCGTTGTTATTGACTCCAGATGAGGCCGAATCGGATTCTCCGGAAGTTGAAGATATTACGACGCAGTTGTGGGCTGGGGCTTCGGGATATAGAGTGAGCGGCAAAAATTACTCAGTCGAATCGGACATGTTCATCAATGATGATGAGGATTTGCATGTAGATTTTGACGTGGAAGATGGCGAATTCTAGTGCGGACGATATGCCAGTATAAGATATAGGGCAATCGAGCAAACAAGCAGAAGCATAGGGGCTCATAATGATTGTTATCGTACTTACAGTGTCCCCTCCGAAGCTGCGTGGACACTTAACACGTTGGCTGTTTGAGATATCCCCTGGTGTCTATGTAGGCAAAGCTTCTGCTCGTGTTCGGGAGCTGCTGTGGCAGCAGATATTGGAGAATATCAGCGAAGGGCGTGCCGTCATGGTGTACTCTTCCAATAACGAACAAGGTTTGGACTTCAGAACACATGGGCAAGAATGGGAGCCAGTGGATTATGATGGATTAAAGCTGATTATGCGACCAAACTCAAGTCAAAAGCAGAAGCGTAATGGAGTTTTGAAAACCAAGAAAAAGACTGGTTGGAGTAGTGCCTCTCGATATAGGCGTTTTGGCCGATGACTGGAAGCAGGAACAATAGCACGAAGATTGGAGCCACTGTGCGAATCCAATTATTGAGGGTCCAGCGCTCAAGAGTTTTCGCATAAAATCGGACTGTTTGCCCCGCACGCGCGGGGATGATCCGGAGAAAGTTAAGGAGAATCTAGGCGAGAGGGCGTTTGCCCCGCACGCGCGGGGATGATCCGAATTTCGGTGTAAAATAAACATGGTATACGTGGTTTGCCCCGCACGCGCGGGGATGATCCGCCTATGCATTGCGCAAGGCATGTTTTCGCGGCGTTTGCCCCGCACGCGCGGGGATGATCCGACTCCAACGATGTATCTCGCAGATCGTTAAAGGTTTGCCCCGCACGCGCGGGGATGATCCGTCTCCCGGCAGTGAGTCAAAACCCGAATTGAGGTTTGCCCCGCACGCGCGGGGATGATCCGTTGCGTCGCGGGGAAATCCGAGAACACGGTTCGTTTGCCCCGCACGCGCGGGGATGATCCGTAATGCAGCCCCTCACACGATAGGCGGACACAGTTTGCCCCGCACGCGCGGGGATGATCCGGAGAGAGACAACATGTCCACCACACCATTCATGTTTGCCCCGCACGCGCGGGGATGATCCGCACTGGAGGACAACGATAATGGAGACATCTGAGTTTGCCCCGCACGCGCGGGGATGATCCGGCCGTCGCGCTGCACGTGCAAACGAGCCTGATGTTTGCCCCGCACGCGCGGGGATGATCCGTAAAGAGTCACGCAGAATGGTTTGCCGTACAGGTTTGCCCCGCACGCGCGGGGATGATCCGTGGCGGCATGGCGTGAGGTTCGGCTCACTGTAGTTTGCCCCGCACGCGCGGGGATGATCCGGCGCAAGTGCTTAAAACCGGCGTGGAATATATGTTTGCCCCGCACGCGCGGGGATGATCCGGCGGGCGACGTGCTCCAGCTCACGCCGAAGTTGTTTGCCCCGCACGCGCGGGGATGATCCGGAGCCGCACAATGACGATGGACAATGACGCCAGTTTGCCCCGCACGCGCGGGGATGATCCGCACTCCAGCAAGTCAAACCTGCTTCTCGACGTGTTTGCCCCGCACGCGCGGGGATGATCCGAACGCGGAGGGTACGCTCTCCGATACGAACCGGTTTGCCCCGCACGCGCGGGGATGATCCGATCGAGACCCTGATCGCCCTCGTCAACGCCGGGTTTGCCCCGCACGCGCGGGGATGATCCGACTGGCGTTGACCAGTATTGCACAGTCAAGGCGTTTGCCCCGCACGCGCGGGGATGATCCGCAGTAGGGCCATCGCGAGATACAGAGCCCGTGGTTTGCCCCGCACGCGCGGGGATGATCCGTGCCGAGAATTCATGTCAACATGAACGGTCAAGTTTGCCCCGCACGCGCGGGGATGATCCGTTTATTCAGCAAAAAACTCAGGTGACTAATGAGTTTGCCCCGCACGCGCGGGGATGATCCGACCTTCACACCCATGTGCTCGGCCTGACGTTCGTTTGCCCCGCACGCGCGGGGATGATCCAGTCGCAGACCCCGGAGTCGTGTGATGTTGTCCGTTTGCCCCGCACGCGCGGGGATGATCCGGATGTTCATAATCATCAATGCGATACGCATCAGTTTGCCCCGCACGCGCGGGGATGATCCGGACGCGGAATGAGCGCAGCGGAAACCGATGAAGTTTGCCCCGCACGCGCGGGGATGATCCGGCGGCGCGTTCGCGGCGGACAAGAGCGCGACCGTTTGCCCCGCGCGCGCGGGGATGATCCGGTCGAAACCCTGATCGCCCTCATCAACGCCGGGTTTGCCCCGCACGCGCGGGGATGATCCGGAGGCACACAATGACAAGGGATGACGGCATTAGTTTGCCCCGCACGAGCGGGGATGATCCTTGTCTCGCAGTGTCATTGCGCCTCTCCTAGTGGTTTGCCCCGCACGCGCGGGGATGATCCGACTATCGACGAGGCGCGATCATGCCTAGCGTCGTTTGCCCCGCACGCGCGGGGATGATCCGACCCCGGGCGTGCTCGCCAAGTACGTCGCACAGTTTGCCCCGCACGCGCGGGGATGATCCGGACTGACCTGCCGTTCCGAGACGAGGCATCGGGTTTGCCCCGCACGCGCGGGGATGATCCGTCCCAGCGCGACGCGACCCAGAACCCGAACAAGTTTGCCCCGCACGCGCGGGGATGATCCGTCGCTGCCCCGCGCCCACATCTTCATATAGAGGTTTGCCCCGCACGCGCGGGGATGATCCGGACTGACCTGCCGTTCCGAGACGAGGCATCGGGTTTGCCCCGCACGCGCGGGGATGATCCGGAGATGTCGGGGAC
>SKEG01000938.1_pt1 | contig 26448 bp, 24 predicted proteins | sample 4826631 | NCBI WGS metagenome assembly SKEG01 (sample SAMN11008815, study PRJNA524170) | human gut metagenome | biome: Human fecal sample; material: Feces; isolation source: fecal sample from pouch patient p26, p34, p50 | host: Homo sapiens | place: Israel: Tel-Aviv | collected 2016-11-02
TCTGAAAGGACACCCTTAGTAACACCAAAAGTTTGCAAAAAAGAGGCACTATCATTAACGACACAAGTTGAATATATAAACACCCAGATAACCAGCATAAGGAAATATAGAATTCCTAGAAAGAATCCCCAATTTTTCCCCAAGTAGTTTGTGATTACGGTTGGGTAGTCCACGCATTCTTTCGATTCAGCTAGCGTGTTAATAAAAAGCTTTTGAAACAAATAAATTGCTGGGTAAGCAATGATTACAGAAATTAAAAATGTCCAAATACCTACAATACCAACTTTAACCGGAAGGTAAACGATTCCCGCACCAATTGCCATTCCGATACTCATAATTACCCAGCCACGATCAACACTGTCAAATTTTGTTTCTTTGCGCCATTCATCAACCGTTAAGCCAGCCTTAGAGGCCATCATTTCCTCCTGACTTGAATTTTTCATCGAAATCCCCCCTTATAGAACATAAATAAAATTTACAAAAGTAGAACTTTAACGCGCTATTTAGTTTAACTTCACATATGTTGTGCACATCATCACTATATCATTAGACTATCCTTTTTCAATTTCCAAAATCGTTTCACAATTAATATTCATAACCATTTGCAATTACTACTAGTAAGCGCTTACTATTTTACATATAAATATCAATTAACTACTTGTGAAACAACAAATTTGTCTCCCGTGATTATCACGCAATCCTATTAAGACAATAGTGGAAGGAGCCGCCTAATATATAGCAACTATTTAATTAATAAAAGTAAGTATTATTTATGATTTTTTATTTATGTGTAAAAACGTTCTTTTTAATTACAATTACATGATTAATCATTCATATATGCTCCCACCCATACGTAAAAACGCCTATTTTTCACTAATTATCAGGAGTTATTACGTTGATTAAAAAAGGAGTGGACTAATGAACTATCCTACCTAGTTCATTAGTCCACTCCCTCAAGGATGACTAGTTCGCATTGTGAATCTATTTAACCGTAATTGGTAATTCCAGCATTTAAATTGCCAGTTTGCAGCCATGCACTATAACACCATCATTTTTTAAGAATCTGGGATATTTTCTTAGCTTCTTTAAAACCAATTTTCTTACCAACATTACCCACAAGTTCTATTTTCCATGGCTGAAAAACTGGGTTGCTTTGATTGCCTGTTGCCATCCAGCGTAAATCTGGTTAGCCTGTTCAGGCTTCATTGCAGGTTGGAACTGGTCGCCAATTTTAGAAAGGCGTCGCAGCTCGTCCTGGTCATTCCAGAAGTCAACTGCTAGCCCGGCCAGGAAGGCAGCTCCCAATGCCGTAGTTTCTTCCATGGCCGCCCGCTTAATCGGCGTTTGCAAGATATCCGCCTGGAACTGCATTAGGAAATCATTTCGTGAAGCCCCACCATTAACTGTCAGGGCCGTCAATGGAAGGCCAGTATCCTGAACCATCGTATCTACTACATCACGAGTCTGCAAAGCAATCGATTCCAGGGTTGCCCGCACCAGGTGCTTCCGGTTGGTCCCCCGGGTAAGGCCAAAAATGGCTCCCCGCACTTCTTGATCCCAATATGGGGCACCCAGACCGGTAAATGAAGGAACAACATACACCCCGCCAGTCGATTCGGCAGCGACCGCCATCTGTTCAGATTCACTCGCGTGCTCAAACAGTTGAAGACCATCTCGCAGCCACTGTACCGCCGAGCCAGCTACAAAGATGCTCCCTTCTAAGGCATAGTAAGTTTTACCATCTAAGCCGTACGCAATGGTTGTCAACAGGCCATTATCAGAGAGGGTCGGTTTTAACCCCGTATTCATCACAATAAAGGCACCAGTTCCGTAAGTGTTTTTTACCGAGCCCTTCTCATAAGCCGCCTGACCAAACAACGCCGCCTGCTGGTCACCGGCAATTCCTGCAATCGGGATTTGGACGCCATAAAAGTGGTAATCACCAGTATAGCCGAAGACTGCTGAACTTGGCTTTACTTCTGGCAGCATCGCCCGAGGAATATCCAGCAGGTCCAGGATGTCCTGGTCCCATTCCAAATCGTGAATATTGAACAGCATCGTCCGGCTCGCGTTCGAGACATCCGTGGCGTGAACACGTCGACCGCTTAAATTCCACAACAGCCAAGTATCAATAGTTCCAAAGAGCAGGTCTCCTCGTGCCGCTTTTTCCCGCGCTCCGGGCACCCGGTCCAGGATCCACTTAATCTTAGTCGCCGCAAAGTAGGAATCAATCACCAAACCAGTCTTGGCATGAATCATCTCTTTGTAGCCGTCCTTAATCAGCTGCTCCGCCAATGCACTCGTTTGCTTTGATTGCCAGACCACCGCATGATAAATCGGCTTGCCAGTATTCTTGTCCCAGATGACCGTCGTTTCACGCTGGTTAGTGATTCCGATCGCGGCAATCTTATATGGTTTGATTTGGGTCTTAATCATCACGTCCGAGATAACTGCCTGGACGCTATCCCAAATTTCCATCGCGTCATGTTCAACCCATCCAGGCTGGGGAAAGTACTGGGGGAATTCCTTTTGACTCATTCCAACCTTATTTCCGTCATGGTCAAAAATAATTGCACGGGCACTGGTAGTCCCCTCATCAATTGCCATAATGTATTGTTGCTCGTTCAAATTCACTTCATCCTTTCAAAAAAGCCACCTGAGAACTAATCTCCGGGTGGCTTTTATTTACTTGTCGCTGACCATCGTGCCGCCGACACTGTAGCGATCCTTTCGCATTTCATTCAAGACAATGTGTACCCGGTCTGCTGGAACATTGGCATTCTTTGAAATCGCTGCGGTGACATCCTTAACCAGGCCCTTGAGCTGTTCCTCACTCCGGCCCTCAATCAGGTCAATATGAACTAATGGCATTTGGTAACCCTCCTCCAATTAATCTTTCCCTATCTTAACATAAATAAAGCGCTAACGAAATCCCCTCTCCGCTTCGGTCAGCTTCGACGGCGCAGTTGACGGCGTGCTTCTTCGGCCGCCAGACGTTCACCAGTAAAGATAACGTGATCACCAGCTTCGAGGACGGTGTCCCCATGAGGAGAGATTGGCCGATGGTTACGATAAATCCGGCTAACCGTAATCTGGTCAATAAACGGTAATGTATGCAGCTCCTGACCAACAATATTCGGGTTGCGCACAACGGCTTCAAATAAGCCCGCCTCGGTATCGGTTAGCATCTCCAGAATTGACGGTGTTTCAATCAACGAACGAAGGACACTAATGTGGACGTTAAAGCGGTTATAAATCTCAACTCCCAAGTCTTTAAGGACCTTCATCCGGGACTGTCCCCGGCCAGGATCATTTTGGCCGGCAATCACCCGGCCGACCCCTGCTCCCTTGGCAATTTTCGCCAGCCGGGCATTCTTACTATCAGCAGGGAAACAAATCACCATAATATCCGTATCGAAGTAATGACCCGCTCGCAAACTCTCCTCATCAATCGTTGGCAGGTAGGTCAACGAAGCGACTTCACTGTTAAAGGTCTTATAGTTATCTTCGTTATCTGTCAGCATCCGGACATTATACCAGTTCTTTGACAGTTGCTGCGCGACCGGCACCGTAAAGGTATTAGTACCCACAAAGACAACCCGTTGCTTAATCAGATCCGCCTTTTCCAGCTTGTAGACCGAGTTAAAGACGATTGGAGCGATAATGCAGACAATTACGGCTGCCAAAATAAAGGCGTCAGACTGGTTTGCCGTGATTGCGTGAAGGTTGCGTGCCACCGTCAGCGAAGGCAATACCAGTGTAATCGTAGTTACAACCAGAAAGCTGCCGGCAAACGAGTTGCGGGTCGAAAAGCGCCGCCGGTAAACCAACATTGCCGGTAGCTTAGCAATAATAAAGCAAACCACCAGAATGGGGATCAATGCCAAGGCTTGGGGGTGGGCAAAAAGCTCCCGCAAGTTTAACTTAACACCAGTCATAATAAAGAAGAAAGGAATCAAGAAGCCATAACCAATCGACGTCAACTTATCCTTAGTCGCCTCAGTTGGTTCCAGGAGCTTCATTACCATCCCCGCCAGGAAGGCCCCTAGGATATTCTCTGCCCCTACCGTTTCCGCAATTGTTACCAGAACAAAAATCAAGCAAAAGGCCAAGCGGATGTCCAGCTGCGTCGTGGCCTTTGAAATCCGGCTAAACCAGATATAGGGCTGCTTAAACCGCCGCAGCAGGATAATCGCCGCTAAAAACAATAGGATAATCAGCCATAAGCGTTTGGCATCCCCACCGTTCAGCGACGCGTAAATCGTTAGTGAGAGCATTGGCACGACCTCACCGAGGACTGCCGTCAGCAAAATCGTTTGTCCTGCCGGCCGTCCTAAAATTTCTTTTTCCTTGAGCGTGGCAATTACCACCCCAAGCGCAACGGTCGAAAATAAAATCGTTGCTAAGAAGAAATCAGAAAACAGGCCCAAACTACGTAAGATAATCCCCAGCACTGCCGCAGTAATAATAATCAAACCAAACGCCTGCCCGGCAAGCTGAACCGGATTTTGGCCGTCCTGCTTTTTATCCGGTCCCTTCTTAAATAAGTCAAAGTCAATTTCCATCCCTGACAAGAACATCAGCATGATGACACCAAGCGTTGACATCAACGTCAGCATCTCATTAGCTTGCACAATGTTAAATGCACTCTTACCAAGAATAATACCAGTGATAATTTCGGCGACTACCGTGGGAATGTTAGAGACATTCAACCGGGCCATCGCGATGGGGATCACCAAGGCCGCGACCATTACAATCAACACTGAGCCCTGCTCCATCTTCCTCACTCCTCTCTTAAAACTATCCTACCTATTATAATCGTTCATAATTCGCCTGAAAACTCCCTCCCTAAAAAAAGATATTATTCGACTTGTCCGCCATTTCGCGGTACAATTGCTAAACGTTATCGACTATTGAAATAAAGGGGAAAACCACATGACAAACACGCTATCAGCTTGTACGAGCATTCTAATTGGTAAAAAGGCCAGTATTGATGGTTCAATCATGATTGGCCGGAACGAAGATGCAAAGGCAGCCTGGCCTAAGCACATGGTTGTTCACCAGCGAGGTGAGCTCGGCAAGCGCTTTATCTCCAAAGAAACTAAGCTTGAGTTAGTCCTCCCCGGAGAAAGCGCCCGCTATACCGCCACCCCCGAGTGGACTGACCGGGCGGGACTCTTTGAAGAAGACGGAATCAACGAATACGACGTGGCAATGAGTGCAACCGAGAGCGCCTACTCAAACCAGCTGGTCCTCGGCTGCGACCCCCACGTGGAGCACGGCTTAAACGAGGAAGCGATGATCACCGTTGTTCTGCCGTTCGTCAAAACTGCCCGGGAAGGTGTCCAACGCCTGGGTAACCTAATCGCCAAATATGGCAGCGGTGAAACCAATGGCGTCCTCTTTGCGGATAATAATGAAGCCTGGTACTTCGAAAACGGCAGTGGCCACTACTGGGTTGCCCAACGCATTCCAGATGACGCCTATGCGGTGGTTGCTAACCAGCTGGCAATCCAGGAGGTCGACTTCAACGATCCCGAAAACTTTATGTTCCACCCGGGGATCCGCGAGTTCGTGGAGGAAAACCATCTGAATCCCCAGCCTGCCGGTTTCAACTTCCGGCAAATTTTTGGTACTGCTGACCGGGCCGACGCCGTTTATAGTGAACCCCGGGTTTGGATTGGGCACCAGATGTTCAGCCCGCTGGCCGCACAAGACGAGCAAGCTGAAAGTGCTGACCTGCCCTTCATCATGAAGCCAGACCGCCGGCTTTCCATTTTTGATGCCCAGCGCTACCTCAGCGATCACTTCGCCGGCACCCCTTACGATCCATTGAGCAAGGGTCCTCTTGCCCACCGCTACCGTCCAATTAGCCTGGCTAAGACTCAAGAGTCGCACATCCTGCAGATGGGGCGGCAAACGGGGGCCAACATCCACTGGCTCGCAATGGGAGTTGCCGCCGAGAGTACTTACGTTCCCTTCTTCAACGGAATCACGGATGTCCCTGCTCCTTATAAGCGAGGGAAACTGCCAGCCCAGCTCAATTCCGCTTACTGGATCTTCAAGCACGCAAGCGTCCTCGTTGACAGCCACCTTCACGACTTTCTCCCCTTGCTAGAAGAAGTGCAAAAAGAGCGGAACGCCGCGGCAATTAAACTGATTAAAGAAACCGACCGCGCCTTAGCCAGCTACCAGGGCAGCGAGCGGGCAAATTTCCTAACCCAGCAAAGTGAAAACTTCGCTACGGATACAATGAATGCCTATAAGAAGCTCACACTGGAGTTAATCACTAAGATGACTGACTACTCCCCACTGAACTTCAACACTGATGAAAACCTATAAAAGACAAAAGCAGTTCCTCAGATCAAGCTGATTTGAGGAACTGCTTATTTAATATCCAGCTGATTAACAGTGGTCAAGGCTAGTTTGCCAGAACTAAACCGGTTATTGCTACCGGGTACTGCTTAATCTGACTTGCCAGCTAAGCTAGGCGGTCAGGTGTTCCCTAGCGCTGCTTCTCCCTAGCCAAGCCAAACATGGCTAAGAAACTGGCAATTCCCAGCCCAACGACCGGCATTGAGCTGTGATTCCCAGTCTGGGGCAGTTGCCGCTGAGCCTGGCTGGCACTAACAACGCCAGTCGCCTGACCTGCTGGCTGCCCCTGCCCGGTTAGTTGACCGCGTCCAGTCTGACTGTTGCTGCTGTTTTCGCCATCAATCAATTCGCCGTTAGGTTTAGAGTTATCATTTCCACCATGGTCATCGTCATTGTGGACCTTATTCGGGTCAATGATTTCTGGATCGACCGGCACGATTGGAGTCGTCGCCTGGGTGACCCTCACCTGGGCCGTGTTGGTAACCCTAAAGGCCGGATTTTGGTTGCCATTCAGGTAGTATTCATAACTAACCGTATACGTTCCAGGAACAGTAGGATCAATCGTCGAAACGCTTTGACCATCCTGGTTTGCGATACCAACGACCCGCACTTGGCTTGGGGCAACCGGAACAAGTTTGAAAATATCACCCGTAGCACCACTGCCCTGGTAGGCTAAGTTATTGACCGCTACAATATTGTCCGTTGGCTGCCAGTCATTAATCAGTTTAGAGCCGACTTGCGTTTCTATATCACAGGTCAGCAAAACCGGGTGTACTTCAACGTAAAAGCCATAGTTCGTCTTCACGTCCAGGTGACCGTCAGCATTCTGGACGCCCTGCATAGCCTGGGTATTGTACATATAGTAGTCTACAAAGTTTTGTCCATCAGGAGTGAGGTTGACAGTGTAGCCAAATTGCCGTAATACATCCTACACTTGGTCAAGTTTGAGTTGGTAGGTCCCATTCATCCATAAAACAGGGTCGTTGCTATTAGCACTGCCGCCAACGTTTCCAATATTAGAAACGTTCACCAATACTGCTCCTGCCTTGGGCAATGCCGCCAACAACTTGGCCGTAGTCTCGGCTGGAAGAAGCTGGTACAGTGACTCAGCCGTTTTAAGCATTGGTAAGATGTCATCATTTGCAACATCTGTTTGCCGCCAAAGTGGTGTTGAAAGGTGCAGGTCAATCGTTCCGGTATCATTAGCGCCCGCCAGCCAGATTTCATTGGCGGCCGACTGGTGAGTCGTCAAATAGGTGCCGATGTTCGCCGTATCAAACGTCAGGGGAAGAATAACATGCGCAGTGGTATGCGCAGCCAAGGTCCCAACGACCTTAAAAGTATCAGCCTGGCCGACTGCAAGGCCACGAGCGACCAGTTCGTCGTAAGTATAATAGTTTTTGTTACCATTAAAGGCAAAAACAAGTTGTAAGCCATTGATCACTTGACCATTCTGATCAACAATTTCCCCCTTGTCGCTAAAGCGGAGTAATGAGGGATCAACTACGTTATGGTAGGGGCCATAAGGGTTTAGGTAAACCACCGGTGAAATCTGCATTTCCTGATCAGTAGGGTTGCTCAGTTCAAAATTAATTTGCAAGTTTTGTGCAGTCTGGTAGTTAACTAGGGCGTGCTTGGTGGTTTCGCCGCTAGGAAGGTAAATTCCCGCAGTTTTTCCCGCCTGACTACCGCTTGTACTACCGTTGCGAGCGGTAACCGAAAGATTGTACTGGGCCTCATTAGCCAAACCTGGAATAATATGGTCGCCCGCCGTCTTAACCGCGGAACCGTCACTCGGATTATTCGTATAGATAGCGGGAAGGTCCTGATTTAGTTTAGCGCGCTCGGTAGCCGAGTTAGAAACTGTTACCAGATTAGCTGAGGTAACATTCTTTGCTACTGATACTGAATCAGTTAGACCTTGGTTTCCATTCTCGTTAGACTCGACTTGCGTTGTGGAAACTACTGGCGCTGCATTGGCATCAGCAGAAGCGTTTTGGGCCTGGACGCCTAAGAACGACAAACCGATCAAAACCGATGAAACCCCAACGGTCAGCTTTTTGATAGCATAATGTTGCCGTTGACCAGTGTATTTTCTAAGCATTTCTTTCTGATTATCACGTGATAGCATTGTCACTGCTCCCCTCATCACTTTTCGATATTTAAACAATAACACCTTGAATTGATATTTCAAGTGATAAAAGAAGAAAATAATTTAATTTATAACCATTATATTTTAGAATTGGTTATTTAAGAGCGGCCAAGGCAAGGCAGGCAGCTTCTCTCTTAGCGAATAGCAAGCGGTTATCGCTAGCAACACTTATCGGAACCAAAGCAAGCTAGAATAGTTAGAAAGAATTATCAGTTTATAAATTCTCGGCCATTAGTCGCAACAAGAGCTGAGCGTGCGAATTAACTCATCGATTCGCAGTAGCTGGCTGGTTGCTAAAACACCCCTCAAATATTTGCTACGCGTCGAAAAACAAACGCCCCAAATCAGCTTAACAGCCGATTTGGGGCATCTTTACGCACTCTCTTATCTCTTTAACGATTCAAAGTGTAGCCTTTTTAACTATTCTTTTCGACAGCAGCAACTAGTTGTTCCAGCGACTGGCTACCAAAAATAACCGGCGCATCATTAATCATCGTCGCGGGAACACTCATGATTTTCTTGCTCTTTCGCAAATCTGGGAAGTGTTGTAAGTCAATCATCGTCGCCGTAATGCCAGGGTTCAATGACGCCATTCGTTGGCACGCCGCAACAACGTCTGGGCAGAAATGACAGGTCAAAGAAACGCCAATTCGAATCTTGGCAGCTGGTAAGCGTTTAATACGGTCAGCCAATGCCGGGTCGATTGTTTGCCCCGGTCCTGCCACGTTATAGATCCCCAGGACAAGGGAATTCAGCTCGTGCCCGGTTGGAATGCCGGCATAGTGCAGACCCGTATCTTGTCCATCGGCGTCCAGAAGTTTCAATAACGGCAGCAGCTCTCCCTGGCCCTCCTTAGTCTTGACAGTCAGGTGGTCATCCAGGCTGGCAAATTCCGTCGTGAAACTAAGCAGTTGTTGACTAAGCGCGCTCCCATCAGTGTTAACCTCCAAAGTCACTGGCTTCGTGAGCCGCGCAAAAATCGGCTTGAGCTGGCTGTCAATTTCGGCGGTCAGCCAGTTGCCCTGGTGAGGACTAACCTTTTCCTGGTGCTCTAAGTCAGTAGTTTGCCCAACTGGTTGGGTGGCAGTTTTCACCGGCGCCCTGTGAATTGGAACTCCCTGACGCTGCTTTTGAGCGGTCACATACTGTTCAGCAGCAGTGGCAGCAACCGCCCCGTCCGAAGCAGCGGTGATTATCTGCCGAAGGTTTTTGACGATTACATCCCCCGCCGCATACACACCAGGAACGTTAGTAGCACCATCAGCAGCCGCTTTGATATAGCCTTGGTCATTCAAGTCAACCAATCCCTGCAGCTTCTCCGTCGCTGGCTTAGTCCCTACGTAAATAAAGATGCCGAAAGTATTGTCACCGTCATCAACGTGGTAAACCGTTTCTTTCCCGGTCTTATTATTCACCAGGGTGGCGGCAGTTACATAATCATCACCAGTAACCTGCTTGACTTCCGTATTGTATTTTACTGATACTTTCGGATTATTCAATGCCCGTGCTGCCATCAGCGGTGGACAGCTAAAATGATCTCCCCGGACCAGTACCGTGACGTGTTTGCCGAACCGGCTGAGGTAGTCAGCTTCTTCCGCCGCAGCATAGCCACCACCGATGACAAAAATCTGCAAACCCGAGAACAATTCGCCATCGCAGGTCGAGCAGTAAGCTACTCCCCGGCCCCGAAACTCATCTTCACCGCTAAAACCAACCGTGCGGGGCTGTGCACCGGTCGCAATAATCACGCTGCGAGCCCGGTACTCCTGGCCGCTCTTGCCAACCAGCAGCTTGACCTCATCAGCCAGCTGGTATTTCTCAACCTGGTCATGTGCAATCGTAACGCCAAAGTCGGTCACTTGTTTTTGCATTTGATTCATCAACTGGGTACCATCGACCTTTTCAACGGCCGGATAGTTGTAAACTACCGAGGTCGTTGTAACCTGGCCGCCAACGGTATCCCCTTCTAGAATCAACGTGTCAAGCGTCGCCCGGCCGGCATATAATCCGGCAGACAATCCCGCAGGCCCAGCGCCAACAATAATCAGGTCGTATAAGTGTTTATCTGCCATTTCATCCACCAGCTTTCCCTTTACAACTTACCAACAAGGTCTAGGCTTGGCTTAATTGAGTCTTGGCCTGGCTTCCAGTTAGCAGGGCAAACACGGTCACCATGTTCACGAACAAATTGTGCAGCCTGAAGGGTCCGCAGGATTTCCGCAGCGCTCCGGCCAATTCCCATGTTGTTAATCGTGTAGGATTGGATCTTACCATCTGGGTCAACGATGAAGACACCCCGGTAGGCCTGGCCGGCATCTTCATCCAGGACATCAAACATCCGAGCTAGCTTACCGGCAGGGTCTGCAAGCATGTGGTACTTAATCTTGCCAATCTTTTCTGAGGCCTCTGCCCATGCCTTGTGGACGAATTCAGTATCTTCTGAGACGGAGTAAATCTCTGCATCCGCCTGCTTAAAGTTTTCATATTCGTCTTGCAGAGCTTCTAGCTCGGTTGGACAAACAAAGGAAAAGTCTGCTGGGTAGAAGAAGAAAATACTCCACTTGCCAAGTACGTCCGCCTTAGTTACTTCCTTAGTTTCACCGTCCTGGTATGCATTAACCTTGAAGTCGTCGATTTCGTGACCAACAAAATTCATAGATATCCTCTCCTTAATTAGAATTATTCTTAACTACACTTATAAGTATAGCCGCTTTGCAAAATTTATCAAGAGATTTTTAGAATTATTCTAAAAATCTTGAAGTGGCCAGCTGGAACAAAATCGAGCTGATGCTGATTTAGTTTACCGCCTGCCCGCTGACATCGACAGCTTTAAACAACAAAGAGGCCGGAAGTGTATTCCAGCCTCTTTGTTAAATAATGGTATTACCAACTTGCCTTCCGAACACCCGGAATTTGACCCTTGTGGGCGAGGTTGCGGAAGTTAATCCGCGACATCCCGAACTTCCGCATGTAGGCATGAGGGCGCCCATCATAGCGGTCCCGGTTGTGTAGGCGAACTGCGCTTGAGTTGCGGGGCAGCTTAGACAAGCCGATGTAATCCCCCTGCGCCTTCAGCTCTTTTCGCTTTGCCGCGTACTTTTTAACCAGCGCTTCTTGGTGGTGTAATTTAGCAATCTTAGATTTTTTTGCCATGTAAGTTGTTATCTCCTTATTAATAGTGATTATAAACAATAACGACTAACAGCTAAAATCAACATTTGCGAAACTATTCAATTAAATTATCTGATATTCACTGACCATTTGCAAGTAATTTGCCTTACCGCAATTTTTGAGCCGCAAATTGCCGGTACTCGTCCGCGTAGTGGTAGCGATCGTTGAACTGGCGGAGCAGCTCATCATCATGGGTGTAAGCTAATCCCGTCTTCATCATTCGCTGGTACAGCTCCGCGTAAGGAAGTGCATCGCTATGGGCCCGGGTACTTTCTACCATTCGGTCATAACCGACGTGACGAAAACTGGTCTCTGCTAATCCCTGGTCGTCGACCTCGAGAATTAGGTAGTGGGCCCGTAGATCCCTTTGCAATCCAGGCCAGTGGTTAAATGGTTCCCCCACCGCACCCGGGTTGAGGATGATTCGTTCATCATCAGCATACCGCAGCAGCTGGTGGTGAACATGCGCATAGACGGCAACATCCACCGGCTGCTCACTCTCAACGTTGACAAGACGATCAAAGTTAGCTGTCGGTTTCGTGGGGAAGAGGTCCTGGCCCATATTCAGTTTCGGCAGGTTATGGGAAATACCAAAGTTTAACGGCCCCACCTGTTTCATCACGTGCAAGGGCCAACTGGCTAAACTATCAATCAGGTCCGTTGAGCCGTGCTGCGCAACATATTGGGCCAGCCGGGCAAAGTAGACATGGGAAGGCTTCTCAGTATCCATCAGTCCCCGGGCACCCCGCACAACCAGGTCGTCCCAATTGCCCCGGACAACCACTTGGGGAGCGATTTTTTCAAATAGGTTCCAAACCTTGAGTACACTGGGGCCTGGCATCAAGAGGTCGCCGATAAACCAGTACTGGTCAACACTTTGTTTTAGGCTGTCTTGATACATCGCCTCAAAAGCACTGAAGTTTCCATGGACATCAGAAAAAACTGCAATTCGTGTTCTCAAGCCGTGATTCCTCCTTTTTCTCGTCATTGAATATGATACCAGATAATGGCCTGAACAGCTCAAGATATAATTTCCATTAGAAATGTCAAAATAGCAGTGGTAAAGTTGGAGGGGTAATTTAACACCAGAAAGGAACTTGCAACTGTGTCACAATCACCAACCACCATTACCCCGCGAACACGACGGTTAATCACCGCGATTCTCTTGCTATCAGCTTTCGTTAGTCTCGCTAGCCAAACGATGATGGTAACTGCCCTACCGGTAATTGAGCATGAACTCCACGTTTCACTGAACGCTGTCCAGTGGCTGACCACCGGTTACACCCTAATCATCGGAATTGTTACGCCACTTTCATCCAACATGTACGATAAGTTTACCAACCGGCACGTCTTCCTGTGGACGATTGGAGCCTTTATTATCGGAACAACGATTGGCTGCCTAGCGACTAACTTCTATTCGCTCCTTCTTGCACGGTTAATTCAGGCGGCCGCCAGCGGAATGCTAATGTCATTTCAGATGACCACCATGATTTCCATCTACCCGATTGAAAAACGGGGCTCCATTTTAGGACTCTCCAGCCTCGTCATTTCCACGGCCCCGGCAATCGGGCCGACCCTTGCCGGCTTCATCCTCCAGGTACTCCCCTGGCGGTGGCTGTTCATCAGCGTCTTGCCATTCATGATGCTCGTCTTTATCATCGGTTACTTTAAGCTGCAAAACTTCTCTACGCCACGTGAGATTAAAATTGACTACCTCTCCGTCTTTGTTTCACTCATCGGGTCTAGCCTGGCCCTAGGGAGTTTGACGGTCTTTGAACTTAACCTGGCCGCCGGCTGGGCAATGCTGGTTAGCGGTTTGATTATCATTGCCCTATTCGTTCACCGTCAACTCCACCTGACTAACCCAATGTTAAAGGTCCAGATTTTTAAATACTCGTCCTTCCGCCTAATGACCCTCGTTGGGATTTTCGCTTTCATGATTCTTTTGGGAACCGAACAGCTAATCCCTATTTTTACCGAAAACGTCTTAGGGATGGGGAGCTTTGCCTCCGGGCTGATTCTCCTGCCAGGAGCAATTTGCAACGGACTCGCCGCTTCCTACATTGGGCGTCTTTATGACCAGTACGGCCCCAAGTGGCTAATCATTACTGGTGGAATACTAATGATTGTCGCCTCCTACCCCCTGGTTACGCTGTCATCCCACTCTTCAGTCGTGGTTCTGACCATTGCCTACGCGGTCCGCATGGTTGGGAATGCATTTGTCTTCAGCCCCGCCCTTTCTGAAGCATTTTCCGCCCTTTCCCAATCAGAAAACAGTCACGGAACGGCGCTTAACAACACCCTCCGCCAGGTCGCCGGAGCTGTATCGGTCACCATGCTGGTAGTTATTTCTGGGATCCCTCAGAACCCGGTTGCCGGGATTCGGTTGTCCATGTGGATTACCGTCATTTTGATTTTCCTGATGCTAATCACTTTTGGTCACTACCTATCGATTAGTAAGCGCCGCTAATTTCTGTTACAATAAGCAGGATTAAATTTGGAGGAGATGGGGAACAAAGATGGAGACAAGCGAACAGGAAGAACATTATCCAAGCGGCTGGCACCGAACCTTTTATACCATGTGGCTCGGTTCCTTTATTACGGGGGCTGGCTATTCGATGACCATGCCGTTTATCTCACTGTTTATTAACGAACTGGGAAACTTTTCCCGCTTTCAGCTAAATATTTATTCTGGTCTCGCCTTTGCCGCAACCTTTGTCAGCCAGGCAATCGTTTCGCCGCTGTGGGGAAACCTGGCGGACCGGAAAGGACGTAAATTGATGTGTATGCGGGCTGCCGGGGTCATGGCCATTACCATTTTCTGCGTGGGGCTCGCGCAAAGTGTTTGGATGATTGTTGGTCTGCGCTTCTTGCAGGGAGCTTTTTCGGGTTATATCAATAACGCCACGGCCCTGATGGCAGGCGAAACGCCTCGTTCCCACTCTGGTTGGGTAATGTCAGCCATGGCAACCGCCGGGGTTGCCGGCAACCTGGTTGGCCCCCTGCTCGGCGGGGTGCTTTCCGGGGCATTTGGCTACCGGATCCCGTTTTTCATCACCGGGGGCCTAATGTTCCTGAACTTCGTTGGTACTTCCCTCTTAGCGAAGGAACACTTTAAGCCGATCAAAAAGGAAAAGATGAAACCGCTCCGCCAAATTTTCCAAGAGCTTGATAACCCCGGGGTCATTATCGCGATGTTCTTCACGACAATGGTTGTTATTTCATCATCAATGTCAATTACACCGATTATTAGTCTGTACGTTAAATCCTTAATGCATAACCAGGGCAACGTCGCGCTAGTTGCCGGAATCGTTGCTGCCACTCCGGGACTGGGAACGCTAATTGCCGCTTCGAAGGTTGGGCACACGATGGACCGGATCGGGCCGAAAGTCGTTCTGCGTACAGGGCTGATGGTGGCCTTTGTACTGTTCATTCCAATGACCTTTACCCACTCTGCCTGGTCGCTAGCTTTTTGGCGGTTCCTGCTCGGTCTGGCCAATGCCGCCCTCAATCCGGCTATCCAAACTGTTCTTACCCTAGATGTTCCAGCGGAAGCGTTTGGGCGGATCTTCAGTGTCAACCAATCCTTTCAAGCTGTTGGGGCTGTGATGGGCTCTCTTATTGGCTCGGTCATTTCCGGTCTGTTCAACTACCCAATAGTCTTTGCGGTCACTGGCCTGACTCTGCTGATTAATATGGTAGTCATCCTAGTGGTCTTACGGACACGTCAGCCCCAAGCATAATTTCAAATTAGTACCCCTTGCGGCTGGGAAAGCCAGCTAGCAAAACAAAACGGTCACTATCAGCAAAAGCTGATGGTGGCCGTTTCATCATTTACAGGCTAAGCAACCATATTTTCTAAAGCACAGGCGAGGAGGCCCCCAAACAGCGGACCGCACATTGGAACCCAGGCATACCACCATTCTGCCCCTGCCTTATTAGGCACCGGCAAAACGGTATAGGCAAACCGCGGGCTCCAGTCCCGGGCCGGATTCAGTGCAAACCCAGTGGTTGAACCTAATCCCGTCCCAATGACGGTAATAACTAGGCCGACAATGAAGGGCTTAATCCCCACGGTAAAATTACCAAGGTTAAGCAGGATAAAGATAAAGGCAAAGGTGGCAATCACCTCCGACAAGAAATTAAACAGCGGCGACTTAATTGCCGGCCGGGTAGCAAAAATCCCCACGGTATTCCCCTCTCTCGACTTAGTTGCCGCGAATTGGGGATAGTATTGAATAACCACCAAAACTGCACCAACAAAGGCGCCGAGAAATTGACCGGCCAGGTATGGCAAGACCTGGTGCCAAGGAAAAAGACCGTAGATGGCAAAGGGAATCGTCACGGCTGGATTCAGGTGCCCTTGGGAACCTAAAAAGCCCGCGACGTAAACTCCCATTGTTACTGCCAGGCCCCAGCTGGCGCACACAAACCACCAGTTACTTCCCGTAGCATAATTTTTCTTGAGGTTAACACTGGCGGAACAGCCACACCCAATTAAAATCAAAATTAGCGTTCCGAAGAACTCACCGCTAAAACCGTTCATTAGTATCGCTCACTTTCTCGTAATCGCTTTCACAAAATAATATTTTACACTTCCTACCGAGTATCGGCAAGGCAAAGTCGTAACTGGCCGTTGCCGTATTCTCTTCGGTTAACTGATCTTTTGGTCAACAATCGTTTTTTCAGGGTAGAAAAAGTTATAGATCGTTAGTAGCAGGTAGGCCAGCAGAACCCACCGCGGCGTCACATACGCTAGAAAAATCAGCAGCAGGTTAAGGGCTAAAACGATTACTAGCCGTCGTCCCCACCGTAGAGAGTACATCTTTGGACTACCATCAACTTCATTGAAAAACTCCTCCCAAGCGTTAGCCGAGATAATCATTTTCATTAAGTTAGCAATGAAGTAGGCAATCCCGTAGTCAAACACAACCAGACTGCTGGGCCGGAGCATCATCCACTTGGTTAACATTGGGATCACCGACAATGCTGCCAGAAAGATGAAGTCATTAATAATCATCTTCTTCGTCACCCGGTTTAAGACCAGGAGGAGCCGGTTCAAGTCATACCAAAAGTTAGCGACCACGAAGAAGCTCACCAGGAAAATAAAAATCGACCCCATGAAATTACGGTAAGACACGCCAGCCTGACTTGGTAAAGGAACCTCTAAAACCATTACGGTTAGGATGATTGCAATCACCCCATCGTTGAGGTTATCCAGGTGCTCCTTAAATTCATTGGCTTCCTTCTCCTGTAATTTTTGCATCCGCTGCCGGACTAAGTTTTGTTTTTGTTCATTTTCTGTCACTTTAATCACCAGTGGCTATTTTAGCGAACTTTACTAAAAATAAAAAGGAATTTTGACCAATTTCCCTTGCCCGCTGCTATTAAAATCGTCATAATAGACATGTTTGATTGGAGGAAAAAAGATGAGAAAATTTACTAACATTTGTGGAATTGCTTTAGCTTGCCTTTCTATTGCTGGAGCTAGTACAGTAGCCATTAATTCCGGATTGACTATCCCGACCGTGGCCGCTGCCAGCCGCGAAAATATCGATATCGCTAACCGTGACATCGCCAACTACCTGGCTAACTGCCAGCAATACGAGTCTAACGACAAACAGTTCCAAGGCTTTACCAGCATCAAGGCAATTGAATACCGTGGGAATAATCGCGTCAAAATCACTGTTAATGACGACTTTTACCAACTATCTAAGCCTCGTCGTGACTTGTTAATTGACACAATGCAAAACGGCATTTTGGACACCCTAATGGACGACCAGCAAGAAAAACTAGCGGAAGGTGATATCCACAAGGGCATCCAGACTAAGGTCTACCTGAATAACCAGCTAATCGGTCAAAGCAGCAAAAATAACAATCGCCTAATTAATTGGCAAAAGTAATTGTAAGCTCCTGAACGTTTAAAACGTCCGGGGGCTTTTTTATAGCAATAACTCCCGACTTAAATCAAGTGAATAGAATTTCAAAATTGCCTCAATTGCCCGGACATCATGCTGAGCCTGGTGGAACTTAAACGGCAGCAGGTTCAAGAGCTGGCACATCTTTTTCAGCCCCAGTGCCTTTTGTCCATTCCAAACTTGCTGGGCCACTAATTTTTCCAGGTCAATTGCCTGGATAGTATTCCAAAAGCGGTTTTGCTTAGGAAGCGCAAGCCGATTAGCTGCCCGTTGCAAGGCCTTAAAATCCTGACTATTATCCCAACTGACGAGATAGTCGGGAGCCAGGCTGGCGACCAGATTGATAATCCGTGGCAACTGGTGCTTAACGGTATACTGCTGTGCCTGAGAAAAAGGAACATCGTAACGGCGCAGGAATTGCAGCTGACGGGTCTCCGTCTGCTGGCTATTAAAAAAGTAGTAATTGAACTTTTCAGCTTGACCATATATTCGTCCTGCTAACTGGAAAATGTGGTTCTGGTTGCCGGCTTGAAAGAATTCTAAATCAAGGATTAGTAATCGGGCAGAACCATTGAGGACCGCCCGCAACTGGGTAAGGCTTTCCACCGGGGCTGCCTTCGCCCTGCCGACCGGAGCAGCAGCTGGCCCGTTAAGATTTTGACCGACCATAATATACTGTGAAATTGGAAAAAGTGACGAAAAGTGAATCGGGGCATACCCTGCTTCTTGAAGTCGTTGTTGTTCAGCCATCCTGTTCCTCCATCAAAAACATATGTTCGGTTTAATTATACCTGAATTTATTCTTAGCCGCTAGTTTTATTTAAATCGTCCCGGGGCGGTTCTTAATCACGGCAAGATTAGCTATAATAGTCTTAAAAGTTAAAAGGAGTACGGACGATGGATACTAAAGACTACTTATTTACCTACTTCGCAATCGTTGATAAGGCCGCCCACTCAATTCCTAACTACGATAAGGTAATTTTCAACGACATGAGCAAGAACAACCAAAAGTTTGCGGCGATTGTCAACAAGTACCAAGATACTGACTGGCGCAAAGTCACTGAGAAAATTTTTATGGAACTGCTTCATGAGGGAGTCTTCACGGGAACGGTCGATGACGATGGGGACATTATCATCAGCAACGTTACACCACTCACCTACGAGATTCTCGACCAGGCCAAGCAACCAGCCTTTTGGGACCAGCTCGCTAAGCTCGCCCCGCAGTGGCAGGACGGGTCTCTCACTAAAGTAGTGGTGGATTGCTTGTAAACGACAATTGAAGATAAAAAATACGAGCAAGTTATTCTCTTCATAAAGAATAACCTGCTCGTATTTAGAATGTTTACTTCCCCTCGACCTCTTCATCGGTCTTGAGGACGGCCATAAAGGCTTCCTGCGGGATGTCAACCCTCCCGACGGCCTTCATCCGCTTCTTACCACGCTTCTGCTTCTCCAGCAGCTTGGCCCGACGGTCTGGGTCCCCGGTGTGAATTCGGGCCGTAACGTCCTTCCGGTAGGCCTTGATGTTGGTCCGGGCAATAATTTTAGAACCAATTGCCGCCTGAATTGGGATTTCAAAGTTTTGCCGGGGAATAATCTTCTTGAGCTTGGAAGTGATTTCCCGCCCCCGCTCGGCCGCAAAGTCCTTGTGGGCAATAAAGCTCAACGCATCAACCTTATCACCATTCAGTAAGATATCAATCTTCACCAGGCTGCTTGGTCGGTAGTCATCAATCTCATAATCCAGCGAGGCATATCCCCGGGTCGAGCTCTTCAACTTATCAAAGAAGTCAAAGATGATTTCAGACAATGGAATGTGATAAATCACGTTAACCCGGGTGTCACTCAGGTACTCCATCGTTTCAAAAATCCCCCGTTTACGCTGGCAGAGCTCCATTACTGGGCCGACATAATCATTCGGCACCATGATGGAGGCCTTAACAAACGGTTCCTTAATATCCTTAATTGACGAGGCATCGGGCATCTCGGCCGGGTTTTCCACCTCAACCGTCGAACCGTCTGCCAGATCAACGTGGTAGGTTACTGACGGTGCCGTGGTAATCAAGTCCAGGTTAAACTCCCGCTCCAAGCGTTCCTGAACCACGTCCATGTGGAGCAGGCCCAAGAAGCCGCAACGGAAACCAAAGCCGAGGGCCTGGGAGCTTTCCGGTTCAAAGGTCAGCGCCGCGTCATTCAATTGCAGCTTCTCCAAGGCCTCCCGGAGGTCGTTAAACTTGGCATTATCGGTCGGGTACAGCCCAGCGTAGACCATCGGCGTCATCTGCCGGTACCCCTCCAGCGGTTTGTCAGTCGGGTTATTGGCGTCTGTGACGGTATCACCGACCCGGGTATCCTTGATGTCCTTGATGGCTGCGGTGATGTAGCCAACGTCCCCCGCCATCAGGACATCCCGGGCCAGGGGCTTCGGTGAGTTGATCCCGACCTCGGCAACCTCGTATTCGGTCCCACTGTTCATCAGGCGAATCTTATCACCCTTCTTCACGGTCCCCTCAAAGACCCGCACACTCAGTACGACCCCCCGGTAGTCATCGTACTTGGAGTCAAAAATCAGGGCCTTTAGCGGTGCCGTCAGATCACCAGTTGGCGCTGGCACATCCTGGACAATCTTTTCCAGGACCTGGTCAACGTTTAAACCAGTTTTCGCACTGACGTCAACCGCTTCATCGGTATCCAACCCAATTTCATCTTCAATCTGCTTCTTTGTTCCCTCGACATCCGCGGATGGCAGGTCAATCTTATTGATGACCGGCAGAATTTCCAGGTCGTTGTCAATCGCCAGGTAGACGTTTGCCAGGGTCTGGGCTTCTACCCCCTGGGTTGCGTCCACCACCAGTACAGCCCCCTCACAGGCCGCCAGTGACCGGGAAACCTCATAGGAGAAGTCGACGTGTCCCGGGGTGTCAATCAGGTGGAAGATGTAGTCTTGCCCATCCTTGGCATGGTAGGTCAGGGCAACGGCGTTTAGCTTAATCGTGATGCCCCGTTCTCGTTCCAGTGGCATATCATCAAGTATCTGATCCTTCATCTCCCGCTTACTGATGGAATCGGTCATTTCTAGGATCCGGTCCGCCAGCGTCGACTTCCCGTGGTCGATGTGGGCGACAATTGAGAAGTTGCGGATACGCTTTTGCCGCTCTTTCATCTCATCTAAGCTCATCGTCATGTTTATTCACTACTTTCTACGAAAATACTAAGATTAGTATAACAAAAACCACTCAGAATTAGCAAAATAAGTAAAACGGGATAGCCCCATCAATTAGGCAGCTATCCCGTTTTACTATTTACCGGTCTTCAAAGGCATCTTTCAGTTTATCCAGGACGGACTTTTTGACCCCCTTAACATCTTCACCACTAGCTGCCGCGAACGCCATCATGGCCTCCCGCTGCCGCTTATTGAGGTTCTTCGGGGTCTTAACGTGGATCGTGACGTGTTCATCCCCGGTTCCCTTGCCATTAAGGAACGGAACACCCTTGCCACGCAGGCGGAAATTAGTTTCCGATTGGGTCCCCGCCGGCACTTTGAGGCTAACGTCACCATGAACCGTCTTGACTTGGACCTCATCACCGAGGGCCGCCTGGGCAAAGGAAATGTCCTGGTCGACGTAAATATTCGTCCCCTCACGCCGGAATTCCCGACTTGGCGTCACCCGGAAGATAATGTAGAGGTCACCAGCGGGACCACCGTTTTCACCGGCATCCCCCTGCCCCTGCAACCGCATCTGCTGGCCATCGTCCACCCCAGCTGGAACCTTAACCTCCAGCTCGTGCTTTTCGTGAACGTGACCAGAACCGTGACAGGTATCACAACGGTCTTCTGGCTTGATTACCTTCCCAGTCCCGTTACATTCAGGACAGGTAGTCTGGGTCTGCATGTTGCCAAGTGGCGTTTGGCGAACGGTCACGACGACCCCGCTCCCGCCACAACGCTGACAGGTACTAGCCGACTTGCCTGGCTTAGCGCCTGTACCGTGGCAGGTCTTACACTGGGCGTCACGGTCATATTTGATTGTCGTCGTCTTACCAAAGATTGCATCCATAAACTTTAAGGTCATTGCATACTGCAAGTCCCGGCCAGGACGTGGTGCTGTTGGATCTTGACGCGCTCGACCGCCGCCACCAAAGAATTGACTAAAGATATCTTCGAAGCCGCCGGCACCTCCGAAGCCTTGACCGCCAAAGCCACCGGCACCATTAAAGCCACCAAAACCTTGGCCTGCTTGTTGCCCGGTCGTCCCAAACTGGTCATACTGGGCCCGCTTTTGTGAGTCGCTCAGTACTTCGTAGGCTTCGTTAATATCCTTAAACTTTTCCTCCGCCCCCGGTTCATGGTTGACGTCCGGGTGATACTTCGCTGCCAAGCGTCGGTAAGCATGTTTAATATCTGCCTCAGAAGCATCCTTTGATACCCCTAAAACATCATAATAGTTCTTTTCTGCCATTGATTATCCCTCATCACTTAATTGCTTGTTTAGTTATACCATAAGTATGAACAGAAAGTAAAAGCCAAAGTCCTGTCTGATTGGCCTTTGGCTTTTACTAAGCAATTAATTACTTCTTGTCATCCGGAGTAACATCCTTGAAGTCACCATCAACGGTGTTGTCATCACCCTTGCTGTCACCATTATTGTTGCCAGCGTTACCACCGTTTGGTTGAGGGCCACCCTGAGCGTTGCCTTGTGCTCCTTGAGCCTGCTGGTACAGCTTAACACTCAGGTCTTGGATAACCTTGTTCAAAGCATCCTTCTTGGCCTTCATGTCGTCCAGGTTGCCGCTTTCCTTAGCCTTCTTCAGGTCGTCACGGGCACTTTCGGCCTTCTTGATGTCGTCTTCTGGAACCTTGCCCTTGACTTCCTTCAAGGTCTTGTCGACTTGGAAGAGTTCTTGGTCGACTTCGTTCTTCAGGTCAACCTCTTCCTTCTTCTTCTTGTCGGCTTCGGCGTGTTCCTCAGCATCCTTCTTCATCCGCTCGATTTCTTCATCGCTCAGACCAGAGTTGGACTTAATCGTGATGTTTTGCTTCTTGTGGGTACCCTGATCTTCAGCAGAAACGTTCACAATCCCGTTCTTGTCGATATCAAAGGTAACCTTGATTTGAGGAACACCACGAGGAGCAGCAGGAATATCTGTCAGCTGGAAGTTCCCTAAGGTCTTGTTGTCAGCAGCCATTGGCCGTTCACCCTGGAGAACGTGGATGTCAACGGCGGATTGGTTATCAGCAGCCGTTGAGAAAATCTGACTCTTGGAAGTTGGAATGGTCGTGTTCCGGTCAATCAGCTTCGTGAAGACCCCACCCATGGTTTCAATCCCAAGGGAGAGTGGCGTAACATCCAGCAACACAACGTCCTTCACGTCACCAGTCAGAACCCCACCTTGGATAGCAGCACCAAGGGCAACGGCTTCATCAGGATTGATGGAGTGGTTTGGTTCCTTGCCGGTCAATTCCTTAACCATTTCTTGAACGGCTGGAATCCGGGTTGAACCACCGTTGAGGATAACTTCGTCGATGTCATCAAATGACAGGTCGGCATCCTTCAAGGCGTTCAGTACTGGTTGCTTCGTCCGTTCAACCAGGTCGTTAGTCAGTTGGTTGAATTGTGCCCGGGTCAAACTCTTTTCCAAGTGCAGTGGGCCATTTTCACCAGAGGAGATAAATGGCAGGCTGATTTGGGCTTCTTGGACACCGGAAAGGTCCTTCTTGGCCTTTTCAGCAGCGTCCTTCAACCGTTGCAGAGCCATCTTGTCTTGGGACAGGTCCACGCCATGCTCTTGCTTGAAGCCATCGATTAACCAGTCCATGATCTTTTGGTCAAAGTCATCCCCACCCAGGTGAGTATCACCGTTGGTTGAGAGAACTTGGAAGACCCCGTCCCCTAATTCCAGGATGGAAACATCAAAAGTCCCACCACCAAGGTCGTAAACCAGGATCTTTTCATCCTTATCCTTCTTGTCCAGGCCGTAAGCCAAAGAAGAAGCAGTCGGTTCGTTGATAATCCGCTTAACGTCCAAGCCAGCGATCTTACCAGCGTCCTTAGTCGCCTGCCGCTGGGCATCGTTGAAGTATGCTGGCACGGTGATAACCGCCTTATCAACCGTATCACCGATGTAGTCTTCAGCGTACTTCTTGAGGTATTGCAGAATCATTGCTGAAATTTCTTGTGGCGTGTACTTCTTGCCATCAATCTCAACCGTGTAGCCGGCTTCGCCCATGTGACTCTTAATGGAAGAAATCGTGTTTGGGTTCGTAATTGCTTGCCGCTTGGCAACTTCACCAACTTGCGTTTCACCGTTCTTAAATGAAACAACGGATGGCGTTGTCCGGCTTCCTTCTGGGTTAGTAATAATCTTCGGTTCGTTACCTTCCATAACGGCAACGGCGGAGTTAGTAGTACCTAAATCAATACCAATAATCTTGTTACTTGCCATTGTTTATTCCCTCTCTTAAATTAATTTATTGTGCAACAACAACCATTGCTGGGCGCAAGACCCGGTCCTTGAGCTGGTAACCAGCTTGGAGGACCTTGACCACCGTCTCTGGCTTCTGGTCATCTTGAACCGGGACAGTTTGCACTGCCTGGTGCAGAGTCGGATCAAAGGTTTCCCCCTCGGCAGGAATCTCAGTAATCCCGTGGTCGGTCAGGGCCTTGATCAGGTGGTCGTGAACCATCTGAATCCCCTTTTTGAGCTGCTGACCATTTTCGTCAGTCACTTCAATGTTCAATGCCCGCTTCAGGTTATCCAAGACGGGCAAAACACTCTTGGCGAGATCCTGACCATCATACTTCAGAATCTGGGCGCGTTCTTTTTTAAAGCGGTTAGTCATGTTTTGAATTTCCGCTTCCGCACGCAGGTACTTATCATCCTTATCTGCTAACTGGGCTTTTAAGTCATCAATTTCTTTTTGCAGCTTTTCACAGCGGTGATGACACTGCTCATGATGTTTTGCCTGGTCAGACTTTGAATCTTTCTCAGGCTTCTGTTGAGCAGCCGCTTCCTGCTGGTCTTTCTTTTTTTCTTCTGCCAAATGACTCGCCTCCTATGAATCGTAATAATGGCGGTAAAAATCAAGCAACCGCTTTGCTAGTTCTTGGCGAAAAGCATTCACAATTCCGATTGTCCGTGAATATGGCATCCGGGTTGGTCCCAAAACGGCGATAATTCCCTTCCCGTATTGGTCAACATTATACTTAGCCGTAATCAGGCTGTAGTCGTTCAAGACCTGGTCCTTGGAAATCTCCGAGCCGATTTTAACGTTAATGTCTTTATTATCCGTCGAATCAGCATCGAGGAGGTGCGACAGTTCATCGTTGCGGTCTAGCAAACTATACAGTGCCTGAAGTGCTTGCGGATCTTGGTTATTGGAAAAGCCTAAAATATTTAGGCGTCCGCCCACAAAGAACCGCTCCCGGGCTGCCCGTGAAACCACGTTGTCAAACAGGTCCAGGAAACCGTTCGTGCTGTGCATATAGTGCATCACCCGCACTGGAATGTCGTCACTCAGCCGCTTGAGCACCTCTGCCAGCGGCAAGCCAACCAGTTGATCGTTAATCATCCGGACGACTGCTTGCAAAGCCTCAGCGTCAAAATCACGCGGCAGGGTAAAGGACTGACTCTCCACCTCACCACTATCAGTAACCAGGATAGCAATTACCTTCCGATTTCCCAGTGGGACAACACGGAAGCCACTCAAACGGACATCCGCTTGCTCTGGTTTAAGCGTAAACGCGGTATATGAGGTTAAGTCGGATAAAATGTCAGCCGAATGCGAGACAATCTCATCAATCTTTTGAAAACTGGTCCCCAATGAATTTTGAATCACGACTAAATCGTTATCCGTTACCGCTCCCGGATCCAACAGATGGTCAACGTAGTAACGATAACCCGTTTTTGATGGAATACGGCCAGAAGATGAGTGCTCCTTGGCAATTAAGCCTTGCTCCTCCAGAACGGCCATTTCATTGCGGATTGTCGCCGAACTAACCTTAAACGGTAGTTGTTCGGCCAGGTGCTTAGAACCAACCGGTTGACCCGTTGAGGTATATTGACGTACAATCGCTTGCAGGACCTTTTTTTGTCGCTGTGTTAGCATTTTAATCACATCCCCTTTTAGCACTCGTTAGGGCTAAGTGCTAAACACAATTTATAATATACCAATCCCCCGTCTAAAAGTCAAGGAATGTCAAACTACAAAAGGAAGTTTTATCGTGAAGCAGGAAGAACGTTACATTCAACCGCAAAATACCCGGGAAGCATTGCTCCTTATCCAAAAGCTCTTTAACAGCTACCGCAATGCCCCGCTTACCCAGGAGCTACTCAGTTATCACAATAACCTTATCTTTCGTCTTGGCAGTGATATCCATGATGCCGCGGTTAAGGAAGGTCAGGAGACCCAGCTAGAAGACCTTTCTAATTTGAGCGCTGCCATGCGCCGCTGGACTACGATTCGCCTTTCTGGCCGGCCGTTCAACTTCAAGCTCCGGCATTTCAAATTGGTCAGCGACCAAACGCCCAAGTTCAAACGCCGGGTTCATAAAATTCATCAAAGTGGCAGCCACCGGGCCAGTCGCCATTAAAAAAGAGTATGAGAAAAAATGCCTAAAATCGGCTGGCAAGCTGATTTTAGGCATTTGTCTTTTGACGTACAGCTAGCCTATTTGGGGGTGCTGCGCTGGTGCATTTTTATCTTTAAAACAGTAAAGGGACTGAGTTAATTCCCTGAAGTGAACCCCCATAGTTGGACGAAAGATTTCAACTATGGGGGTTTTACTATGACTAAATTTAGTTTTGAAGTTAAACTGAAGGCTGTTCAAATGT
>SKEG01000954.1_pt1 | contig 26051 bp, 11 predicted proteins | sample 4826631 | NCBI WGS metagenome assembly SKEG01 (sample SAMN11008815, study PRJNA524170) | human gut metagenome | biome: Human fecal sample; material: Feces; isolation source: fecal sample from pouch patient p26, p34, p50 | host: Homo sapiens | place: Israel: Tel-Aviv | collected 2016-11-02
CTATTTTGTGTGTACTCACAGTCTTGGTCGTCAGACTCATAATAGCCTTCATACAAATCCAAATTCTCTAATTTCACATTACTTTCAATATAATTAACAGGAGAAGTTGTAGTAAATACAACTCTCCTATCTGTTGTTTCTAAAGTTTGGTCTCCTACTGTAAGTTGAATGGTCTCTTCACCCTCATATTCAAAAGTTAGGGTATAGACTTCATTTACACTTAAAGTAGGAATGTCCATTTTATAACCCATCTAATACCCTCCTTTACACTTCTTTCATTACTGCTTGATAGAATATTTTCTTAGGTTTCTTATAGTTTCTATCTAAAGCACAAACTCCATTTGCACTATTAGATACTAAGTCTGCAACATTGGCACTTCCTGTAATTGTCACCTGTTCAGACTGCCCATACATAGGCACTTTATTCTCAAATGTGTACCCTCTGATTTCTCCACTTACAATTTCCCCATCTTGAATAGTGATAGGAGCAATATCTGGTACTGTATTAGCCTGTCCATAGAATGTTAAATTTCCTGTTGTCTTTACATCTGGTGCTAAGTTTTTAAGTGTATTACCGTGTAACACCATATCATTTATTTCGGTATACTTAGGGCTTAATGGTGGTAGAATATCTTCACCCAATGTGAAAGACTGTTTATATCCTATATTGTTGCTGTCAGTAGGTATTGTTTCACTAGCCAAGTTTACCATAGTTTCCCCATGCAATTTACTAGATAGCATTTTACCATCACTAATGATAATACCTTCATCTAAACCTTTGTTAATCTCATATGTACGGTCATTGTTGTTTACAACTGGAGTCTTACCAGTCTTAGGCATGATATTAACTAAAGTTAATCCATCTAATTGAACATGGTGCATAGGTGCATTATCGTCAATAAGGAAAACATCACTTAATCCCTCACGAATGTCATTATCTAGTTGATTAGCAGTTAATAGTCCAGAGCGTTTTTCAGAAGCTAGGTTTACTAATGTAAGTCCTTCTAATTCTGCTTTAGGCATTTCTCCATCAATTGTTAAAATGTTTTTACTTAGTCCACTTCGTAGTTCTTGTGAAGATGATTGACTAATTAACGTAGGAGTTTGAGCCACCTCTGGTACAATGTTTTGAAGAGTTCTTCCTTTTGCTTTAAACGTTGTAAGTTCACGCTCTAAAGTGTTTTCTGCTTCAACAGTTTCACCATGAAAAGCAACGTTCTGACGTTCATATCCTCCCCATTTAACAGGGATTTCATCTAATGTTCCCAACTGTCCATCAATCTCTCTAATGCTTGTACAACCTGTGTAACAGTAGTCAGAGATAGGTGCAGTAGCATAGCTATTATTCCAGTTGCTAGGAGTTGAAATCATACTTGTACAATAATAGAACATATAACGACAGTCTGTTGTTGACTCTGGTAATGTAGGGGCATGAAGAACAGAAGCGTGATAGAACATATAGCTTAAATCTGTTATGTTACGAAGGAATGTAAATAATTGAGGAATAGTTTGTGTATTACTACATGAAGTATACGAGAACATATAACTTGCATTACTTTGTGTTAAAGGTTTAGTACACACAATTTCTAACTTATCTAAATCTACTCCTTTGAACAGATGTGCTAAATTATCTGTATAATCACTAATATCAATTCGCCCAACAGGGTGACAGAAGTTTGATGTTTTGTGATAGTTGAAATAAGGGAAAGTATTTGTAATCTTTAAGTTTAGATTTTCCACTCGCTCAATTGAATTTAAACTTCCCATTGAGAAGTCTGTAATTGTGTCTATATCTAGTAAGTCAATTCCTGTAAATTCATCATTGACATGGTTTGTCGTATAAGACCAAATGTTCTCAATATCAGAGAATTGTTGAGAGTAAGCAGTATTGCTTGGGAAGTCAAATACTAAACTCATAATAGATAACGGTAAAATTATAGTTTTAAGACCTTTTATCCCAACGTTTGAACGAATATGTTTTAAGTTCATTAAGCCAGAGAAGTCTAATGTTGTCCCCTTAGCAAATGCCACCCCTAAAGAATTTGTCCCATTAACAGTTTTCTGGTTAAACGTAACCGTTTCTACATTTGGACAGTTTCTAATGGTAACATCTGATAGATTTGAGTAAGTAGCGTCCCAAGAACAAATATCGTCAAAGTTGATTTCCTTTAATTGGTAGAAGTCTGATATAGATAACGAGCGTAAGTTGGCACAATATGATAAGTCAATCTTCTCTAAATGAGTTAATGAGTTAGAGATTGAGAAACTTTGTGCTGAACTAACCCCTAAGAATGTTGGCACTTCTACTGGTTTACCATTCACTTCATAGTAGTTTTTAACCATAGTTTCTAAACCTGTACAGTTGGCAATATCAACAGAAACTAGGCTAGTAGCGAAACGGTTGTCTCGGCTTCCGTTAGCTACATAATGAACTGGAATACCAATACTTTTTAAGTTCGGTTGGTTATGTAACTGTACCGTCTGTACTGTAAATGGATAGTTAATCTCTTCAATATTGCCCCCACTTGTGTTAGTATAGATGGCAGTTAATTGTGTATCATAAATATTAATAGTCTTTAAGTTTGTACATTTCTGTACGTTTAATGTAGGGTTTGAACCAATTCCTCCCCCTAGTTTAGTACAACCATGTAAGTCAATCTCCTGTAACATAGTACAGTTAGATAAGTCTGTATTGATTAAGTTTGGATTGTTTGTACAAATCAATCGAGTTAGTTTTGGTGCTTTTGAAATTAACAGGGTTGTTGGTTGTAGGTTTGATAAATCCCCTACGTCTTTTAAATACTTCCCACCATATACGATTACCTCTTGGTCTGTTGCAGTTGGCATTGTGTATGTGAAACGTACTGTCTCTCCACGATTAATTTTCTTAATTTGTGTACCTGTATTGTTGGCTTCGTCCCTCCACTTAACACGAGCGTACATAGGAACATATGTTTGAATATCTAGGTATACTGCCCCTTGCTTATTGGCACGAATTGTAATGTAGTCCGAACTTGATACAGTGTAGTTTAATAATGTATCTAAGAAGAATAAACGCTCACGCACCCAACGTTTCATGTGTGAATAACCATTACCATGACAAGCGTGTAAGAACTGGTTACCAAAGTTTAAATACTTTGTCTGCATATCTTGGTTGTAGTTACGTTGAGGAATTTGTGAAATTTGCTCTCCATATAAATACTTCATTAAGTTTTCTTCTGTAAAGTTTGCTTGTCGCATTTTAGCATACTCTTGTTCAATCTGCGTTGCAAACACACGTTGTAATTTAGTCCATAAGTTTGAGTTAGAGGTATTGAATGTACCTGCCCTCATTTCTATATCACAATCGAATTTGAGAAATCCAGTATTGTCGATTCCAAGTGTAGTATCTAAATCGTAGAATTGAGGATACCATATTTTCGAGTCGAAAGTTGTAATCATCATGTTCTTTCCGAGGTTGTCTACTGCTCCTACGAATAGGGTAAATAAATAATATCGGATTACATACTCTAAATTAAAGTACTGTGAGATTTGCTCTTTAAACTGCTCGTCCGTTGCATCAGACACCCAATCTACTAAGCGTTTTAATTCATCGAATGTATCATCACCTTGCGCTCTATTTTCTGGGTAACGACATTCAAAGTCAGATTTTAAATAGTCCAATTCTGTTTTACCACTCTCTGGTGTCCATTTAAAGAATGCTCCCGCTGTCGTATCACTATTTGCCGAAATCTCATAAGATAAACAAGTATCAAACTCTTTGTATCCTAATGATTCAGTAGAGTATCGGTCTAAGTTGAAGTTGTACACTCCGACTAATTCATTGTCAATATAACATAATACTGGGAAACCTGTTACACTATTACGATATTCTGAATCTATTAACTGTGCAGGGTTCTTAGTATCATATAGACATTCGTTTACGAATTTAGCAAGACCTGTATTGTGTGAGTGAGTAGATTCCATGTAGTCTGCTTTAATAGTTAAAACTTTTTCTGGTTTACTATTCTTAAATGGGGTATAATAGTAGTCTGCCTTATTTTCATCTTTTAGCCAAATTTGGTAGTTCTTTAAAACATAGGCGATAGAAGAAGTACCCTGCCATTGTACTTGACAATAAGGTAGGTCAAATGATTGTCCATATAAATCCTCATTTGGAGACGTATACTTCACACGAATCTCTTGTTGCACTAAGTTTGTCATGTTGTCAAAGTTACCATTGTCCGTACTATATAAATGAATAGTTGGAGTAGTAAAGTTGTTATAGTTAAAGTTGTATAGTTCTTTTTGTGCTTCTAAATCTCTAATGTCGGCAATATGATTTTGTAATACTTCATCATGACTTAAAGCACGGTCATACACCCTTAAACTTTTAATCTTACACTTACCAAAGTTTGTTAAACCTTTTTGACTATTTAAGTAGATTTTCTCATTGTGTGTAAAGTCTTCATAAAGTTTGTTCGTCCCCGACCCACTATCTGATAATTGGAACGCTCGACATAAAACTCCATCAACGTAAATCTTTGCAAACTTTCCGTCACGGTCAATAACATACGTTAAGCGTGTTTCAGTATCTTCATCTAATGCCACTTTACCGTTTGAAGTTAAAGAGGTTAATTTAGTTTCTAAAGTATTGATGTAAATACCCTTATGCGGTGCGTCTACTCCAGTGTAGTCCAACACTCGTGCTTCTTCTAAACCAATATTATAAGAAGTGAATTGAATATCAATAGTAGAGCCTAACTTAACATTATCTGCATATGGTGTCATGTCAATCTCAACATAAGCGTCACCATCACATACTAATTCATTATTAATCCAACCGTTTGAGTAGTAGTTGAAATTATGTAATTTTGCTTTGTTGCCATTTCCTGTTTTATCAGTCCATGTGTCTTTATCCGTATCTTGGTTAGTTCTTTCATTAGCGTCAAACCAAGCAACAAGTCCAGATGTTACAGGGTCGGCAGGAGTGTATTCACCTTCAACAATTGTAACACTAAATTCAACAGATGAATATTCCCCACTAATAGAAGACGCTTCAACTTTTAAAGTATGTTCTCCCAATGATAGTGAACTGATTGTCCAATAGTAAGTACCTGCTGTTACTTGTAGAGATTTGCTAACCGAACCGTCAATAATTAAATTAACGTCAAATAACTCTGTTGACATTTTAGAAACTCGATAGTCGATTGATAAAGGCACACCAAACTCAAATTCTCCACCTTCAAATGTAGAAGAAACATATAAGTTTTCCGAGTTTACAATTACTAAGTTGAAGTTGTAAGTTTTTGTTTTATATTTTCCAGATGTAAAGTAGAATGAAACCTTATGGATACCCACTCCTAAATTTTTAAATAGGTATTCATTATATCCTTTTTGACAAGCAACCTGTGTAATGTTGCTACCAACTGTTAAGTGCATGACGATAGGCTCTGTACTAGCAGTTTCGATTGTGAAAGGCATACGAACATCTTCCCCAAAAGGATAGTCTGCTGCGTCATCAAAATCTACCGTTGCATTAATACCACCAGAGACAATCTTCCATGTCAATTGGTTCGTCATCATTCCCGACCTGTCTTTTACGTAGATAGATACCGTATTCTCTAAGTTAGGTAACACACCGACTTTAATGTTGTTGCTACCTTGTCGAACTGCTTGTGTTCCTACTTCTATTCCGTTGATAATAATAAATGCAGTACCCTCTCCCAAAGCAGGTGAGGTAAAGAAGATATTAATTGCTAAAGACTGACCTTGCTCAATAACATCTGCTTCAAAATCAGATGTAATAGTTGGTACGAAAGACGAACCTCCACCACCACCATTTTGCATTAGATACTCAATGTCTTCATCAATGTCGTCTAATCGTTTATTGATTGTGATTAATTGATTGTCAACAACATCATTGATTACTCCTTCAACTTCGTCTGCGATATTGTCAACACGGTTTTGAAGTAATTCAGTATCCAATTTCTGGTTTTCAAGAGAGGTTGCAACTTCTCGCAACGCTCCCTCTACGTGACCAGATTGGAAATTGTCTTGAACATCAACTAATAGAATCTCACTGGCTTGGTTACTGGCTTGTACAGTCCATTTGCCAGTAGCTTTGTCATAAATCTTAATTGACATTTTTCCAACTCCATTCTTGTTTTTGTTTTTAATTTCTATCTGAATAGTTAATAGTTAATTCATCATGAAGTCTGCGTAATTGTGACCCATGAGAATTAATAGTAATATTTTTGTTAGCGTCCGTCACTAGCACATTTTGTACTGTGTAGATTTTAACATTGATAGTGTCATAACCAACCTCTACCATTCCGTAAGTTGGTTGTGTAGTCGTTACACACACCTCTTGTTTATACCACCAAGGTTGACCAGAACCATTGTCATGACCCTCTACTCCTGCTAACCCATATGGTAAGGTAACAATCTTTTCACGACCAGATAGTTTAAACCCAGTTGCATTCATCATGATATAATGAGTACCATTTCTTAAATCTTCCTCTTTATTAATACCGCTTTCATCTGCCCCTCTAGCTTCAACCTGTTCTTTAGACAAGATGTTTCCACTTGTGTCTTGGTAGTCATTATAAGCGTCTGTTCCATTGTAACCTGTGTATAATGCTTTAGTTCGAGCGTAGGTGTGGTTATGTCCACATAAAACTAATGGAATTTTATATTTTTCAAATACAGGAATAAAACGTTGTAAACGTTTAGCACGACTAACAGTAAAAGGAGCTAAATGGATGTAAACAATTATCCAACGTGGTTGGACTTCTCTTTGTTTAACCTCTGTTAAGTGTTGGTCTAACCAGTCACATTGTGCTTGTAAGAAAGCATCTGTATTGGCAAACCCACCAATGCTACCTACTCCATCAACATATGTACTATCAGTATTAGAGTTTAGACATACAAAGTGAGTAAACCCTAAGTCCCAAGCGTGAACACTATTCCATACTTGATTTTCTGCTGTCATGTAGTAGTTGAAGGCATCACTATATTTCTTCTCAATTAAGTCGTTATTCCCACAAGTTAAGGCAGTACACATATTCTTAGTTGCTCGACCAGAACTACGATAGTATTCGTTCCACTCAAATACCCTGTTGGCATTTTGTGAAACATCTCCTGTTTCTAAACGGAACTCAAAATCTTCCCATTCTAAGATGTTTTGCATAGACACGACATATGCCCTATATTCCTCTAAACTCCAACTTTGGGCATCTGTTGTCCATAGGAAGTTAATAGGAGAATTGTCACTGTGAGTTTTTACCTCAAATGTTTCCTCTTCACTCCAACAACCATCATATCCTAATTTATATTCGTAAGTAGTTTCTTCCAAGTCGTGAACAATAACTCGGTGAAGTGTATATTCTCCATCAAGGTGTTGGATAACCTCTTTACTTGTTTCTACAACTTTCCACTCTCTAGTGCCATACTTACGATATTTTAAATATCCCTCATCTGTGATTGAGGTTTGATATGTGAAAGTACGGGAAGTATTACCATCTTCACCGTACATAATGTTAATACAGTTAGGATAGTTTGTCTTTAAGCGTGGTTTACTATCATATACTCCCCAATGTCCATCTGCTAATGAACGTGGACGATAATAAGAAACAACAGAAGTTTTATAGTTGATTGCTTCACAATCCCCTTGATTATTCCCTTTGTTTTTCTTGTTCGTTCCAATATTATATTTCCCACTATTTGCATAGTCACAACGTCTTAGTGCAGTATCTTTGTCCATGCAGTGCCAGTAGTAAGTTTCATAGGCAATGATAGTTTGGTCTGACTCTTTACCACCACCACCGATTAAATCAATATATCTACCATTTGTGTACGTAGTGCTTCCATTAATATCAACTCGACTACGAACTGGGTTATCCTCTGGTGTTTCACTTCCGATACATAAGTAAACACTAAATCCTGTATTAGCTAATTTAATATCCCAAGTCATGTCATACTTTTTAATAGGTAAACGTACACACTCTGCATTAAGGTCATTATGTTTCCCACAACGAATTAAGAATGAATGTTTTGGTGGTACTACACCTTTTAATTGTAAAGACCTCCAAGAGCCAGTTTTGGCACGATACCAAAGATATAAACCTTTAAGGTTCACAGACTCTTCTCGCATATTGTATAATTCAATAAAGCTATGAGATACTGGAGTTTCAACAATGGCATTACCTCCACCATAGATTTGATTGATAATTAGTCCATCATAGTAGATGTTCTCTCCCTCTGTGGCTTCTTTGGTAGTGTCCACTTCTGACGGATAGCAAATCATTTCTCCATCTTCATTAACTTTCAGTCTATATTTCCCACCGTTTGTGGCAGTTAGTTCGACATAATCGCTAGTCAGATTGTCTGCACCTTTAATAGCTTGAACCTTAACTTTCTTTGTTGTTCCATTCTGATTAACGATAACATAATCATCATTGCTAACAGACAACACCTCATTTAAGGCACTAATCTTTGTACCATTTGTTGACATATAATCCCTCCTTATCTTTCTAATATTATTTTAAAAGGCACTTATCTACTAAGCGTCTTTTAGTAAATAAGTACCATCTTCACATAGTAGTGGTTTCCCATCTTCTGTTAAAATACTTAAAACAGGAATATCGCCAGTGTCTCCACTGTCGCCACCACCACCACTACCACCACCAGTATTGATGTTATTCTCTAAGTCATAGATACGACCTTCTAAATCTATGACAACCTTTTTCAAGTAATCATTTGAACTAACTAAGTTCTTAATTGTATTTGCACTTGTAGCAACCTCTATTTTCAGAGTGTCAATAGTTTGTTTCATTTCACCAAAAATGGCTCGAAACTCGTCTAAAACAACACTATCAAATGTTTCGTCCAACTCTTGATAGGTTGTATCAATCCATAGAAGTTGGGTATCAGTTGGAGGGGTAGAGCCTATGTGATAACAAACTACGTTACCACCTGTACCATTATCAGTAGCAAAGCCACTCCAACCCTCTTTTGATAAGTAGTAAATGCCACTCTCAACAACATAGCATATTGTACCGAGGAGAAGGTCTGTGGTATCCAACTGGAGCATTTCTTCGTATGTATCAACAACATAAGATGATTGTGTAAAAGAGTTCCAATCACCCTGTACATATTGATACATACCTTTCCCTTTAACATAACAGAGCATACCCTCTGCCAACCTGTCTGTTGGGATTGTGTTTCGCTCTCCTATGGTTTCAACACTGTGTAAACCACCTCGTATATCGTTTGCTAGTGCAATAGCGAAACTCTGCCCATTCTTGGGGACAATGGTGCTAATTAATTCAATTGCCACTATCTCACCCCCTAGCCTAACTAATTGTTATTTTTGTTTCCCCCAAACCTTTGTTATCACTTTTCCAAATATTGTAACTCTCTGTGTAACCGTGTGCATTTGTAAAGTTAAGCGTTTTCACTTTAGAGAACCCTCCTGTGAAACCTCCAACCGTGAAAGTACAATCTCCTAAGCGTACTGGAGTGCAATAGTAGATATAGTCCTCTGCTCCTGCTTTCACTGTAATAGTTCTTGAACGACTATTACTTAATGTTTTTGTCAGTGACAAGATGAATTGACTGTCATAGTCTTCTGTTGAAGATGCTCCATAGTACACACCGTTTAAGAAAGAGACTGATACACTTTTACTCTTTGTTTCATTGCTTGTTGAAGTAGCCGACAAGGTGAATGTTTTATTTGAAGCTAGTGGCGAGTTATACACCGTAGAGCGTAAATCATTCTCTAAAGTTTCTCCATTAAATCTCTGTAAAATGATGTTTTTATTGTATGTCCAAGTGAAGTTAAGTTGATTAATTGTTGACCCCATCTCGGCAATTGTTTGATTTACCGATAAAGAAATCTCAAAAGGATTTAAAAGGTTGTCTATCTCTTGCAACCTTTCTTCAACACTGTCAACTCTGCCGTTTACCTCTCTTAACAAACTCCCCTTAGTTGCTTTACGAGTATAGTATCTATCTTCAACAACAAGATAGTCTGTATCTGCGATTACAAGTTTCTCTTGTAATTCTGAAACGGTAATCGACCCATCTTCGCCTAAGACTTCGATAGTCTGTCCATCTTTGGTTACTATCCCTTGTCCGTCTTTAGTTGTTAAACCCTCTTCTGCCCCTGTGTCCAAGTCCATGTCTATATAGATGTAACTGTTTAAAGCTTCACTTAGTTTTCTACCATCTTCTAATATGACACATTCTTCGGAAGTTATAGGGTTTACATCTTCCATTATCCCCTCATGTTCTCGTCTAAACTGAACCTTTGTTGTCATGAAACATCAACCTCTATTCTACAACCACGTATGATAGAGTTAATGTAGAGTCGTAAACTTTGTCTACCTTTTCTTGCATTTCTTCATAGCCTTGTTGTCTTAAAACTTCTGCTTCTACACGAGCAGTTTCACCCTCGTTACGAACCCCTTCGTTTTCATCAAATGTTACTTGTAAGCGTTCTTTGAAATCGGCAAAGTCTTTCTCTTTTCTTACCTCAAAGTCATGGTAGCTTTCCTCTACTTGCACAACTGCTGAACGTGCTTCATTGATTAAGTCCCAAGCGATATTAATATCTTCTTCTTCGATTGTTTCTTCATCGTGAAGTGATTCTTCAACCGTATAAGTAAAGTGTGGGAATGATAAAGTTCCCTCTCCCTCTTTACCAATAACAACTTCTGCACTTACTGTACCACTTGACTTCAACATTCCAGAACTTAATTTAACCATGAACTCACCCTGTGACGCATTAACCATTTCACAACTTTTGCTCAATACTTCTCCGTCTGGTCGCTTAACAAATAAATAAGGTTGATACCCTGTTAAGTTTAGTGGGAATGTATTAGTAACCCTAATAACAAATACTCGTGATAAGTGGTCGCCTTGTTTTAAAGTGATTGTTTTCTTATTTAACCACCCTTGTTGTAAATCAAGTTTAATGTTAATTTGTTGCTTAGGCATAATTGAAGTTGTAGTCATAGTATCGCTCCTTTCTTTTTATTCTGTAATTACTGTAAACTCGTCTTCTCCAAGACCCAACATAAAGTCGTTGAAAAGAGATTCTTCAATTGTAATGCTAAAAGAAGGTGAACTAAGTACCGTTCCATTTTGACCCATACGAACAACTTCACATTTTGCTTCTCCAAATGCAGATAAAGAGTCTTTTGTGAATGAGAAAACAACCTCTCCACCTACTTGGTTTGTAATTTCTCCCGTTATTTTAATCTTAACACCGTTTGGTTTTTGCATAACTAAAAATACGTCTGAATTGGTTAGGTCTAAATAAGTCAATTCATCTTTTTTCATTGTTAGTTTTAAAATACGACTATTGTGGTCGCCCTGCTTCACCTTTACTGGTTCGGCAATTCCAGATTGAATATTTAAAACTCGTGAAATAACAACTTTTTCAGATTCACTAGATGTATTGTTGATAGTCATTGCCATTCGTGTTCTTAAATCCATAGTAACACCTCCTAGTAATTTCTGTTTTCTAATTCATTAATTAGGAAATCAATTTGCTTTTGTAAATGTTGTACCGCCTTCTCTAACTTTGCAATACGCTCTTGTGAGTTGTCCATGTTAGCCATTACTACTGGTGCGTTTACTTCTAATCCAACAATACGCTTGGCACTAATACGTTTAAAACCACGACCATAGTAGTTAATTTGTAATACTTTCCCAACCAATTCGGGAGCAAAGTAAACAACTCCATTGTTGTAGTCCACAAAATATTTTCCACCTTTAACTTGTGTCTGTGACATAGCTTCTCCCAACGTTATTTTATCTGATTCAAGAGAAACATCTGTAACGACTACTCGTTGGTAGGAATCTGGTATTTCTTCTAGTGTTATATTAAGATATGGTTCGGACACCACCACAGTTTCCTCCAAGGCAACTGAACAAGGAGTTCCATGTTCATCTATTCTCCATTGCATTTCATAAGGTAAGTCTTTTAACACTTAATCCCACCTCCTGTAATTTATCTAGTTAAATACTAAAATAAACAGGAGACACTTGTTGCATCTCCTGTTTGTGAACCGAAATAGGATTGCCATTGACATCAGTGTTCCACTGCACATGATATGGATTGATGTTCGTTAGCAACTAATCGCTCCTGTTCTTGTTTTTACATTATGCTTTACCATTCGACTCTGAATCGTTTTCATATTGCTGTAATTTTGCATGTAACTCGTCACATTGTGCAGCAAGTAAAGCCTTGTCCACAGAAAGTTGAGCCACTTGACGTGACAAATTATCAACTGTTTTATATAATACTTCTTCGCTATAATTCATATTGAATCTTCTCCTTTTCTGGAATTAATTGCTGTTCTTCATCCTCGTGGTTTAATGGGGTGGCTTCTTCTGAAACTGGTTCTTTACATAAATCTGCGCTAACCCTTCCTCCATTAAATAAATATGCTTCGTATGAGACGAGTCCGTCTTCTTGTAGTACCTCAATGTCGTTTTCATATACAATATCTTCAAAGCTAAAGTTGGCTAACTCTAAAGAGAAATCTAAATAGCCAATCGTTGCAACAGGTTGGACTTCCTGTTGCTTTCTGGCTAAATTTCGTATGTACTCTACCGCCTTTGACATTTCTATTCTTCTCCTTTTAATAACATAGCTTCTAATTGTTGAAGTCTCTGTTCTAATTTTCTTCTTTCTTTTCTTTCTGCTTGTAGTCCTGCTAATGCCACAGTTGTTAAGCCATTAGAGTTGATTGCATATAAGTTGTCTGGAGTTTTTTCTCCAATATACTTAAACACTGGATGATGAGCAAGGTCGTCAGCAATGTATCCCAAGTTTAAAACATGACCTTGTTGTGGGTCAACATCTCTCTGTGTCGCCCCTTCCTGTTCAAAGTCTGTGATATAAGTTCGAATACCAATGGTATCAATAAAGTCGCCAATCATCTCCATTGTTAAGGTTTCATCTACTACCTCACCCTGTTTTAGATTAACTGGCATTGGTTCACTTTCAGAAGTAACGGCTCTAATGTCTGATTTTAAACATTTAGAGCTATTTACATAGTAAGCGTTTTTCCCCATAATACGACCAGAGCGACCTTGAACAACCACTGTAACCGACCCTCCGTTGGCAGTGAAGGCAAGTCCATTGTGAGTATAGAATAAACATCCATAAGTGGTATAGTCTGCTCCATCTCCAGTTCCTTTGGTGATATAGTAAGAACCCGAAGTCCCTGCAATGGTAAATTTTTGAGCGTGTACATTCCCAACATAGTCAAGATTCCAGTTGTTAAAGTGCCAATGTGAGAAAGATTGAAGGCGATATGCTCCATCTTCCCCTTCAGTTATTTTAAATATTGGTCTATTAGTGTCTCCTTCTCTATAACCTATATCAACACCATTATCTCCAAATATTTTTAGTTTACCATCGCCAGAAGCATGCCACATAACCGATGGGTGTGTAGCATTGGCATTAAAATAAAGTGAACTTGTTCCCAACATTTTAAGTCTACTCACAACTTCAAGTTGACCGACATCGGTTAAATTCCATTGATTGAAGCGCCAGTGGGCATATGAGTCAATGTAGCTTGTACTTGAGCTAGACCCCTCTGTAATTTTAAATTTGGTAACATTGCTACTTCCCTCATAATATCCAAGTGCGACACCATCATTTCCAAACATACACAGATTATTTGCAGAAGATTCGAAAATCTTAGAAGTGTTGTTAGTCCCGAAATTAATTGTTCCCGCCCTGTTTGTGTTTTGGGTATTAAGGTTTAGTGAGGTGTGAACATTAACCCCCCTACGATAAAACGAGCTTGAGTCTCCAATATCCTGTTTTGCAATAGAAAGATATGGAGTTGATGAAAATCCTCCAAACGGGTCTGTTGCACTAGAATGACCAAGTGAGATATATGCTCCATCAGTCGCAGTAGAGATAGATACTCCTCTTGTGTTATAAGCCTCGACAATTGATTCAGATGTAAACCCTAAATACGCACCTCCGCCGTGATATGTTAAACCACCGTTGCGTGTCCCTAATGATAGCGCACTTGACTTGTTGTAGACATTCATTCCTACTGAAGTAAAATCTGTCCATCCTCCATTAGATGTTGAAACTTTAATTCCGTTTTTGTCCATTTGGACAATTCCGTCATAGACCTCATTTGGGTTAGGACTCCACTGTGGGTAATACTCCGAACCTTTGACCATTTGAACTTCACTAAAGAAGACAACCGTGTTGTTTGTTGTGGATGTGTCTTTTCGACCATTGTTGTCAATACGAATAAATCCATAGTTAATATTAGAGCCAGTTGTAAATGTTGCTTTAACATTTACCCAGTTACCATTACCAGAACCGCTGTATAAGTGATGAACTTCTGTATAAGCCCCATCATCGTTTGCACTACCAATAAAATAAACGTCTGTACCTTTGGTGTTAGTTTCTGCCATTAACCAACAAGACACAGAATAATTAACACCTGGCTGAACTTTGAAGGTAGCGCAACCTGCGTATGCTTCGTTAGTGTCACTTGTTTGAATACCTAAATCATTAGAGTTCTCTCGATACCACCAACCATTACCACTCACCCACCAGTTTTCTTCGTGCCAAGGCTTAGGATTTCCATTGCGAATAAGATTATAACCACCAGTTTGAGTAAACTTAAACTGAATACTTTCTGCCGTTTGTTGAACTTGAGATTGAGTCGCATATCCTTTTGAAGTGATGGCATCTTCGGTTTCCTCTTTTGTGTAGAAGTTCTTTTTAACTGTATTAGTGATAGCCGTATCTGTAATTTTTTGTTCTGCCGAAGTTACTCGTTGTTCAATAACAGATACTGTTGTTTCAATATCTTCTGGCGCAGGTGACCATGAAGTAGCTTTGTTACCTTTTTCCATTTTAAAGTTTGTTGCATAAACTGCCCCATTTCGTCTGTGGGTAATACAAGCTCTAATAATTTCTACTCCAGATGGAACAGTACCAGTTATGGCAATTCGAGTCCAATCTTTACTTCCTGTCATTGTATAAGCCCCAATATCTTTACGATTAGAGCCGTCTGCTTTATAACCCCAAATAAAGATTGTGCAGTCTTGTCCTGATGGAATATCGCTCCATTTAACGTCCAATGACATTGTGTATGTTTCTCCTGCTTTCGCAGTAATATTATTTGAGCGAAGCTCTGCCCAAGCATCCGCAGATATTCCAGAACGAGAAAGATGAATAACTTTTTTATTGTTGTATGCTAGAGACGAATGAATTGTCCAAGGACTAACTGCATGCCATTTAGATGTTCCATTACTAAAGTCAGAGTTTAAAACTAAGTTAGTACTTCCTATCTGAATACCATTAATTTGATTGGTAACATCTGTTGTTGTGGCGACAGAAGAAGACCCGATATTAATACTATTTGCCTTGATGTTTAATGCAGAGCCAGTCCATTGTAAATAACTTGCATCAGAAGTTGTTCCTAAGTTCATAGAGCCATTGTCTAAGTTAATAGTGGATTTTCCATTGTTTGATTGGATAGTTCCAGTTCTAATTTTATTTCCACTAATGTTTGTTGACCCACCATTAATGGTAGAAACAATACTATTGGCACTTAACACGTCTGCATGTAACGATTTAGCGGTAATCGAACCATCTACGATTAACTCTCCAGTGTTCATTCTTCGTACTTCAATGTTGCGACAACGAGCAACCCCACTAAAAGGAGCATATCCATCAATGTGCAATGCAACATAGAAGGATTTTGCGTTGCTTGGTAAGGTTATAACCTTGTTGAATTGAATAATGCTTCCTGTACTAGCCCCGTCCCCACTGTCTCCATATATCCAGAAGTTTGAACCATCGGTCTTTTTACCAAAAATGGCTACACGGAATTTTGTATTTTCTTGTGTAGTTGAACCTGCACCAGATGTTGTTGAAGTTACTTTTCCATATACATAACCAGTAACCCTAAATTTTTCTCCACCCTTACATGAGTAATCTCTACTAACACGAGTGTCACGATTTAATGTTTTCATCTCGTGCCAGATTGTACTATCTGAATGAGTATATTTGTTAAATTTATCTGACATTGGAGTCTGCTCAGTTAATTGACAGTAGTTTGTATAATCCCCAACTAAAACCTTGTCAGCAGAGAGGGTGTTGGCTTTAATGTATTCACCGTTGATATAGATTTTACTGTTTTCTAAGTAAATCCCCTGTGTTTGACCGTTGTTGGTTAATTTGTTAAAGATTGAATTTTGTGTTTGAGCATTAACTGCGTTTTGTGCGCTTTGGTCTGCGTAGTCTTCTAAGTCCTCTGGGGCAGGAGTCCAATCTGTTGGTTTGTTACCCTTTTCCATTTTAATAGCATAAAGCTGTAATGTGCCACCACTTGTAGGATTTTCAAAACGAGGTTTAGAAAAGTCAGAACCAACCACTTTAAATGTTGCCCAAACTCTTGTCCATGTTTCAGGAACAACATATTTATCATTACTTCCGAAACTTGTTTTCTGAGTTGAACCGCCACCATTGTAATAGAAGTTTAATTTTGCGCCACCCGACCCTTTAACATAAGCCGATAGTGTGTAAGTTTCGCCAGTTTCATATGAGATATCTTGATATAATCCATTCCAAGCAGCCCCTCGGCTAAAAGCTACGAAACCGTTATTTAATGTAACTAGAGACCAACCGCTTCCATTTCCCCAATCGTTCTGTTTTACATTCTTAGTGTTCTTGTATAGGTTGCAACCACCCACTTGAACCCCATCAACTTTTCCAGAACTAATATTGTCCAATGCTTCCTGTACTCGTTGTTTATACACTCCTAATTGAGTGTTGTATGTGTTGAAGGTGCTAGTAACACTTGCGCTTTCAGACGATGTTACTTTTCCATCAGAAATAACAGTGTTGATGGTTGATTTTAAACTAGCGTGTGCCGAATCAAAAGATGTTTTAGCCGAAGCTAAATTTGTTTTAGTCGAACCAGTTAAGTTAGCATTTGAGTAGATAGTAGAATATTCTTTATCAATATCTGCCTTTTCTCCGTCCAAAGTTTTTAAATGTTGTGCAATAGCTTTAGCTTCTGCCTGTTCAATAACACCGTCTTTAAATGAGGTATTGACGGTATTTTGGAAACTGTTTAATGAGTCTTTAACATCATTAATGTTTTTATCAACATCCTCTGGTGCAGGTATCCAATCAGAAGCCTTATTACCTTTCTCTAGCTTGACATTCGCAAACCAAGCATAACCATCATCTGCTAAGTTCACTGTATATAGGTTTAAAGCAAATAATGTATTGCTTGTCGTGGTAAAGGTGGTTTCAAATTTATAATATTTAGATAGAGAATTGCCTCCACTTACAGGATTGTATTCAACTGTATGAATATTTGCATCAGAATTCTGTTTGTCACGAACATTGACTTGAATCTTCCCTACACGATGTCCTGCACAATAACCACTAATTGTATAGGTTGTGTTCGCAACTAAAGTTATGTTGCTACTTTGCACCCCATATCGTCCTGTAACATTTGTACCTTTTATCTGTAAAGTGTTAACATTTGGGTCTGCCCAACTTCCACCTTTAACTATTGAGACACTTTTATTTGTCCCAGTACTATTGCTCATGTCATGGATACTCCATTTGTCCATACCGTTAGCGAAATTTGAATTTTGTAAGTAGTTTCGTCCACCAATTTCTAAATCCGCAATATCGTATAACTTAACAATCGTCATTGTGTCATAAACCGAACTGTCATTTGTGTTCAAGCGGAATGTAACACTTGTTACTGTTGACGTAAATAAAGAAGAGTCTTTACTAATAGTCAATACTCCGTTGGAAACGCTCCATCCACTAATTGAGTTAGTTAAACCGCTCCAAGTAGAACCACCGTTTGTACTATATTGCCAACCATTATATGTTACATTTTGCAACTTTGGAGTCATTGTAATTGTTGTAGGAGAGAATGTTAATCCTCCATCTGTTGATTTGAATACTTGACTTGAAGTAACAATATCTGCGGCTTTTGCTCCTGCTCCTTGCTCTCCAGTAGCTCCAGTATTCCCTTGCTTACTAACTGCCCAAGTCCATTTTTTACTATATGTATTTCCATTGAAAGACACTGGAATTGTAAAACTTCCATTGTCAGCAGTAATTGTTGCTTCTGTTGAAACAGAGAAATTAATTGTCTTTGTAGACTGGTTAACAGATACGCTAATTCCATTTGCACTAGATATAGCTCCAATAGTAAAGTCCTTTACTTCCGTAGACCCCATGTATACTCCAACTTTAGCTGAGAATGTCTGATTAGAGAATGGTACTCGACTATTTGAAGTAGCAATAACTTGAGCTTCATTGGATAACATGACGTTTACGCTTCCAGTGGCAACACTCTCTATTGCACTGTCTACATAGTCCTTGTCTGCGAGGTTGGTGTCAATAGAATCCCCAACTAAATGGAACGAGTTTGCTCTAATGTGTACATTTCCTTCAGAGTCAATTTTAAAGGTCTCTGTCCCATCGTTTCGTACCGCTTTAAAGTTTCTTGAATTAATATACTCACCATTGATGTACACTTTTCCGTTTTGTAAATAGATACCTTGTGTTTCACCATTGTTGGTTAACTTGTTAAAGATGTCTTCTTGATTTAAGGCTTGGATTGCCCCCTGTGCAAGATTTAAAGCAATGTCTGCATTTGCCTGTTGGGCAATTTCACTGTACGCTTTTAATTTTTGTCCATAAACGGAAATCAATCTATTAATCTCTGTTAATTCCGCCTCTGTCATTAAAAGGTCTGAAATGGCAGTATTGATTTTAATAATTAACTGGTCATGTGCGGTATCTAGCTCTCCCTTAGCTCTTGATAAGTTAGTACGAGAAGTTGCCCCTAATTTGGAGTTTTCAATCAATCCCTTGTATTGTCCATCAATATCCGCCTTTTCCGTTTCTAATTGGGATAATTTGCTTTTAAGGGTTGTTAAGTTCATGGTAGAGATTAATCCAGATTTGAAATCTCCATTCATAGTGGTTTCTAAACTATTTAAAGCACCAGAAACATCATCAATCTCTTGTTTAATTTCTAGTTTTGCATTTGTGACAATTTCATTGGCTTGAGATTCACTAATACAAGTTAACGCATTGGTTAATGATTGAAGCAGGTCGGTTGAAGCTACTCGTAGGTCAGAGATGGCATTTTTAAACGCTTCCACAGCTTCCCCAGTTAAAACTTCTGCTTCCATAATAGTATTAAAAGTGTCGCTTAATACCTCAAAGCAAGTTAGGTATGTTGTAAAGTGTCCTTCAAGAACAGCCAACATAGCTTCATCTGTTAAATGCGTATTTCCTGCAATACTTCGATACTGTGCAATTGTATCAAGATATTCAGATGTAATATTTTCATATAGTGTGTGTAAACGATTTCGTTCTACTTCGTCTAAAATTCCATCCTTTAAAGCATTGTTCATATAAGAGTCTAAACTGTTAACCTGTGATATAACGTCCTCAATTTCAGCCTTAACTTCTTCTTTGGCACTGTTAATAGCTTCGTCAACTTGTGTTGTTAGGTCATCTGTGGTAGGAACACTGTGTCCCTCAATAGATAACTCATTAACTTTTAACGTGAAGTTTTCTCCATCAAAGTATAAACCTGTTGAATCTTGTTCAAATGGATTCCCTACCATTAAAGTTCCGTCAGTATCTAATAAGAATGTTGTCTTATTATTTTGATAACCTGCGACTCCGATAGTGTTTCCATCATTTAAGACATCCTTACCTACAGCAACCCCAGTAATAAGGTCATTGTCTTGGTCGTAACTTCCCGCAAAGATTTTTGGGGTAAGAATTAAGTTTCCTCGAACCTCTGCCTTAGTATCATCCCATTCTTGTACCCAATCTAATCCATTAGCGTCTTTTGTTATTGAGATTGGAATTGTTTGAGTAACGGTGTTACCCTTATATGTTACTGTTAATTGAATATCATTGTTTAAAATAGACTCGTCAAATGTTTTTGCAATAGTTGGCGTAAAAGTCTTGCCAACAGATGAACCTTGTAAATGACCTCTGGCAACCCAATAGTATGATACTCCCTCGATTATCTCTGTTCCATCTTCGTACAATGCCCCTGTGAATGTTGCGCTTGTCGAAGGACGTGGGTCTAAGTTGATTTGGCTATATGTAAAACTACGAGTCCCGTCTGTGACATTTAAGATGTACGAACTACCGTTTTCTCCTGTAGCTCCATCAGTACCTTGTTTAGCTTTAGAGATTGTCCAAGTCTTTGGTACTACAACCCCATTTACATTTACATTGATAATGGCAGTGGCGGTAGAGAAAGAGTTGTCTAAAGAGTGTAATCTTACTGTATTCCCGTCAATCGAAATGTCGCATCCATCACAAGCTCCTTTTGATAAAATTGGAGTTACCACTTCAATCCCTTGATATGCTAAAACCTGTGTTGTCGCTTTTGCCATTTCCGACTCGGGAACGTAACCACTGTTGTCTATGGCCACAGTATGAGATTCGTTGGTTAAGATAACTGCAATAGCGTCAGTACCGTTTCCACCTGTTGCCAATTTAACTAAAGTTAATTCGTCTTCGTAACCCTCTAGTTCACACTTAATAGTTGTTTCTTTACGATTCCCCCAAATAGTGGTATCGTTATACATAAATGTTAGTTCTGTTCCAACTTGCCCTTCTAATAAATTCCATGTGGTATTATCTCTTACATACCATTTGGGAGTTCCAGAAAGTCCTACAGTTTTTGCAGTAACCGTTGAACGATGTGGTGTTGGTATATCAGAATAATCGGGTGTTTCATAACGAAGAATTTGTCCCCCAATTAAAACTAATGATTTTGCATCCTGTCCTTTACGTGTTTTATTCCAAGTAAATGCTTTATTAAAAGAAGTTCCATCTATTGTAACAACCACTAAACAACTTCCACTAGAAGGAAGAGAGTTACCTGTTGTGCAAGTAAAGTCCACACTTGACGTTCCAATGTTATATCTTAACCCTCTAGGAGCGTTTTGAACAGATATAGAATAGTTTGTATAGTCAACATTTGCTTTGGTTACTGAAATGTTACAGGTAATTGTTTTTTCTTCTTCAATATAACCCTCACTATTAGCTTCAAAGCTATAAAAAGGATTAGTCATCTCAACTGAATATTGACTCACTCCGTCAAACACTTTTGTTACTTCAAGTTTGCGTTGAGCAACTAAACCATCACCACAATCAATGTTTAAAACCGCATTAGCCTTAATAACATTAATATCCATAGACGTTAGTTTTACACGTTGTCCATCAACTTTAAAAGAGCAACCATATTCTTGCTCAATAGATAAGACAGGTGTGATTTGTTTTGCCCCTTTATATACAATAACATCTGTATAGATTGTGGAAATTTCAGTTTTTCCTACTTCTCCACTTTCTTTTGCTTTTACCACAAATGCTTCACGAGATAATGTGATTGTATAACCATAAAACTGTGTTTCGGTAATAAAGTTTTCTAATCGGTCTGCTGTTGCGTTTCCCTGTTCAATCTTTTCGTCAATTTTCTCCATTGCTCCAACAAGACCACCTGCCGACTCGATTAAATTAAGTGCGTCTTTGCTTCGGTCTAAAATGTTATCCCATGTGTCAGTTACATTTTCTCCATCTCTATGGAAGATTCGACTATCTGAAATTAGAATTACCCCACGACCATAGTAATTAACCTTAACCATCTTTCCATGTTGACTCTCATGGAAACGGACAATTCCCACTCCATAATCAACATAGAAGCTATCTAACGTAATATCCTCAATATTAAATACTTCTGTAAGTTGAATATTTTCTTCTGTTACAATTTTAATACGTTGGTGTTGGTCTGGCACTTGTGCCAACTGAATAACTCCATGTGTTGGAGAAATTTGTTGTACTTCCAAAGGAATATGCCAAGACATGGGATTACCATTTTCATCCCTATTCCACTGCATTATAAGTGAATTATTATTTAATAACATATATTTTCTCCTTTCATGAAATTGGACATAATGAAAGACACGATAATTCGTGTCCTCTATAAGTCCAATTCCTTTTAAAAACTTACAAATCCACTGATAAAGATAGACACGTTTGCACGTCCCAATCCTTGTGGATTACTGTCTGTTGATACACTTCTTACTTCTAAAGTATGTGTACCTCCATAATTTCCATCTGCATTCTTCTTGATATATTGTACAATATTTATATCTCTGTCTCCCGCAACATTCTCCAACACAAGAACCCCATCAATATAGATGTTACACTTTGCCAATTTACTGTAGTCATAAATTCCATGTATAATCTCATGCGAGTGTGACGGTACGGTTACGTTTACGGTATGAGAATGTCCAGAAACGTCAATTTGGTGAGAGTGGGCAGGAATGTTGTAGGTTACGTCATGCGAGTGTGACGGTACGGTTACGTTTACGGTATGACGATGACTCGGTACGGTTATATTTACTTGATGGGTGTGACTACGAGGTGTAAAAGTGTGAGTGTGTTCAAAACTACTTGTAGAAATCGAGTGGTCATGATTTCCACTTCCTGCTTTGGTAAGGTGTGTATACACTAGGGTTGGATATTTTGAATTTTGTCCACTGGTGGTTGATGTTGCTCCTCCTCCACCAGAGGTTGTACTTACCGTAGTTCCTCCACCGCTTTCAGAGGTTGTTGAAGAAGTTGTTTTTGGCACAGATGTTGATGTTATTGTTTTTGATACTGCTCCACCGTCTTTGGTGCTTTGGGTAATTCCTCCAGTGGTTTCAGTGGTTGTACTAAGAACATTTGCTTCTTGTGCCTTTGCTCCTTTACTATACGCACGGAACTTTTCAAGATTAAAAATTAATCGTGCTTCATCCATTCGTTGTAAACTGTTTGGTAGATAGAAACTAACCCTAAATGAGTTTTGATAATCAAATGAGTCTCGTGCTTGAATCGGGAATACTTGATAAATACCATCTTCGGATAATACTAACTTGTTATCCCCATTCTTTGAATGTAAGCGGAATGTTGCCTTACCATTTTCAATTCCTAAGAAAATACGCTCTTCTTGTTTTGCAGATGGGTCATAAATTGTTAGTCCATGAGGGTTAATTTCAAATGTGTTGTCCTCGTTTCCGATTTGTAATTTAGACCCCAAAATCATCTTTCCGATAATGGTTTCTGCCATAATTCCCGAAGAGTCGATTGCCAACGTAGATGTTTTCCACTTATCCTGTGTAATTGAGATGAGTCCCGAACCGTAATAGATTTGTTTATTCTCATCTTGTGCATCTGATATATAGATACCTGCTTCTGAAATATCTATTTTATTGCTTGTGCCTTTCCCTCGGACTACTTGAGCAGCAGCGTCAAGACCCTCTGTTAATAACTTCTCTACTGCCACATTGTTAGAGGCACTATCCGCCCATGTGTCTTTCCAGAAGTTTGTCATTGTTGTTAATTGGCTAGTCTTCTTACTAATGTCACCAATAGTTTTTATACTAGTCGCCTTTGGCTTCTTGTTGTTGGTGAACTTTAAGTCGGTCACGCTTCCGAAGTCTGTTTGGTTGGGCTTAAATGTAAATCCATATAATTGTAACTTGCCCTCATCATCTGCTATACTCGTTCCTTCCACGTCTAGTGTGAGCTTAGTTCCAATTTTGATATGTTTATTCCATGACGTAGGGGTTATAATTTTAGACAAGAACTCGTAAGTTGAAATCGAGAAATCTACATAAACTTTGTTCATATCTTCAATTACTTCGAGAGCGTGTTGATAAAGTGAATAAGCCAATGTGTAGTAATCATTGGTGATAGAAGACTCAATAATATAGTCTTCCAATTCTTCAAGGTCTTGTGCAGAGAATATTTTAGAGCCATTGTATCGTGCATTGTCCTTTTGAATGTCAATCCCAATTTGAGTCATTCGGGCAAACAGGTTGTCACTTCTATCCTTCAATGTTTGCACTGTGTTCATCATCGCTTCAATTTCACGTTCTAATTGTGACACCAACTCACTTTGTTCTTTCTGTTTCTGTGGTTGATTCCCTGCTTTAATATACCCTGTAAGGATAGCGTTTTCTGCTTTGAAGCGCCCCTGTAAAGAGCTTAACTCTCCTTGACGTTTGGTAATCATCTGGTCATTGGAATTCTTCTCCAATTTGAGATTCATGAATTCTATATTTTTTTCTTCGACCAATTCATTATATTTAAGTAAGGCACTTGTCAAGTTCTTTGACATGATATCGTTATTAATGTAGTAAGAGAAGTCTTCAACATATTCCGTGCCGAGGGGATTCTCTTCTACAATAGAAACATTGGGACTCTCGACATATAAGCGAGTAACAATGTCTTCTAATTTATGAGTCTCTTCAATTTGAGCAATGGCATTTTCGTAGTTTAATGTGATACCAGAGTCTTCCCCAAATGAGGTTTTATCATAAACGTCAAGAACTTGATTGTATGAATCAAAAACACAAACGCAGTCAAATGCTTCCTCAATTAACCCAATCATCGTTGTCCATGAACAACTGTTAGCTTCAAAGTAACGGTATTTGGTGGTCAAATGCTCACTCATTCCCCCAGTTTCAAATGTTAACTCTATTATAGGGAATACCACCTTTAGTTGATGTGCATTTGCAAAGCCAAATTTAAACTCTTGTGTAGTATTATTAACATATGTTATAATATATGTCATACCGAAGCGATAGTCAGAATCAGAAGAGTACTTAGCTTCAATTTTCTTTACTCCATAGGGTAGGTTTGAAAACGTATGGGTGATTGTTTCTCTTTTTTGTAACTGATTTCCATTGTATGTTTCCATGTCTGAATATGAGATAGTAAAAGTTAAAGGAACATCTCCAATGTCTAACCACATATCCTTATGCCACATATACCCATTAATGGTAACTGGGTTAATAACATGCCCCCATAATAACTCCCAAGTTTGTGTGTCTTTATAAAGACCAAGTTCTTTTTTGGCTAACTCATCAACGTGTCCAACTGTAAAGTTTGTTTGGTCTTCAAACCAGTTTAACATTCCGTCTGACACTTCAACCTTTTCATCTTTTGAACGATATAGCTGTCTGGTTGCTCCATCTGGTATGATAAAGTTCTTCTTGTCTAGGGTTTTTTCAAATGTATATGCGGTGATGGTTTTTGTTTTAACTTGTTTAGTGGTTTTTGTTTTGATGTTGTCGTCAATAATAAAGCGACTTTTTACCCCATTCAACTCCATGATAATCTGCATCTTCCCTCTAACCGCAGAATACAGAGGGAAATCTATTTCTTTGTTCATATATGTTATTTTAGATGGTATCTCAAGAGTCATCTGTGCAGGTGAACCTTGTGTATATACAACAGACTGAACATACTTTTTGGGAATCTCTCCCCACTCCTCGTGTCTGTTTTTCATTAAAATAAACGTGTATTCATTTTCGTTTAGGCTTATTGGTCTATACATGATAAACCCCCTTTCATATCAAAAAGCAATGATTATTTATACACACCCAATAAGAGTGTGTATTTGAATCATTGCTTTTAATTTTGTATTGCTATTTTATTTTGGAAGAAGATGTCTATGTCGCAAGCCCCTTCAATACGTATAACATTGCGACCATATGCTAATCTTAACCACTTCTTATTAAATAATGGTTGAATATTTAATTCTCCATTCGTCACACATACGACTTGTTTCAAACCTTCGTTGTAGCACATAAACTCATGGTTTGGGGGCAGATTCCAGAACTCCATAGTCTCTCCTAGAGTTTGGTTAATAATGCGAATTCCATTGTTGCTTTCGAATCGTGTGATAAAATTTACGTCTGGGTAAACATAATCCTCTACGTTGGATTTGTTGTAGATTTCTATAGTGTGATTCGGTGCTACTTTATGAGCATGATGGACTACAGTAGAATAACTGCATCCACTTGACAATCGCATTTTTAATGTGACATACCCTGTTCTTTGTGCGAAACGAACATCAGACATTTCAGTGAATAAAGCATAATATAAAATATCTCTGTTTTGATGAGAGATGAAGATTCGATAATCCTCTGGCTTCATTAACCAGTTG
>SKEG01000956.1_pt1 | contig 25992 bp, 34 predicted proteins | sample 4826631 | NCBI WGS metagenome assembly SKEG01 (sample SAMN11008815, study PRJNA524170) | human gut metagenome | biome: Human fecal sample; material: Feces; isolation source: fecal sample from pouch patient p26, p34, p50 | host: Homo sapiens | place: Israel: Tel-Aviv | collected 2016-11-02
GAGCAGGTCGGTGTCCTTGTGGGCGGTATGTTGAAGAAATTTGAAAAAGTCACGATCCCGCAGTTTGCGGCGGATTTTATCGCAGAACAGAAAAAACTAGGTCATACGCTGTCCTACTCAATAGATGTATCCATGTCTTATAGAGTTACAGAATGGTATTGGGATAATTCCGAACTCTTCGCCCGCGCTTGGCTTGACGGCTACACAGTCGTGAAAGAGAAGCGGTATGAAGTGATATTGAGCAATGGACAGTCGTTGAAAACTGTGTACAGACAGGGTGAGGATCGTCTTGATTTTGAAAAGGTGTATGGCGATCTTGAAAGATTTACTAGAAAACAATTGGAAGACGCCGGCTTTGGTTGGGTGTTTGATTGTCCGGGCGTGAAAGTTAAGGAGGTGGAGTGATGGAATGGAATAAGTTAACAACAAGGAATATTGCTGAGGATGAAAAGGAATTTTTTCATAATGCTTTTGAGTACATTTGGGAAGGTGAAACTCCAGAAATTGATGAAGAAGTCCTTGTATACAATCCAAAAACACAAGATATATACACTGATATCTGGACCGATTATGGAGAAGGAATTGGTTTTGAGAACACCGATGAAGATACAGTATTCTGGATGAGTTACCCTGAACCACCAAAGGAGATGGAAGAATGAATAAACAAGAGTTGATTAAGAGTATTTCTTATTTACCTTCAGATTGCAGCGGACCAAGACCGATGATTGATAAATTAACAGCGTTGGAATTGATTAAGTTGCTAGACGAACCACAGAAAGTCACAGTACCGCAGATCGTTGCAGACTATATCAAATATACTAAAGATGCTGAATGGGATCTGCAAGAAGCGATGGACGACGTGGCTTATGAAGATAATAAAGATCTCAGAAAATGGTTTAACAATAATATAGAACTCTTTGCACGAGCTTGGATTGACGGTTACACGGTCGAAAAAGAACCGAAGTATACAGTTAAGTTCAAAGCTACGAAACAATACTTATGCAATGATGATCTAGGTCCACATTTTGATCCAAGTTTTAGAACTAATTTTACAAAATCTGATCTTGAAAAATTAGATTTGGGCTGGGTGTTCGATTGCGAAGGCATGGAAGTTGAGAAGGTGGGAAAATGAATAAACGAGAATTAATTGAACACATTAATAACACATTATTTGATAATTTGAAAGATACATTTTTTACAGAACCTACATTTTCGATCACAGAAAGCGCAAAAGATAATAAAGTGGCAATAACGTTTGAAACCGAGCAGGTCGGTGTCCTTGTGGGCGGTATGTTGAAGAAATTTGAAAAAGTCACGATCCCGCAGTTTGCGGCGGATTTTATCGCAGAACAGAAAAAACTAGGTCATACGCTGTCCTACTCAATAGATGCATCCATGTCTGATAGAGTTGCAGAATGGTATTGGGTTAATTCCGAGCTCTTTGCCCGTGCTTGGTTGGATGGGTATGAAATCGAAAAGGAAAAGCGGTATTTGGTGAAGATTAAAGGTAATGTTTCCGAAAATATTTTGGTTTTTGGTCTTGTAACACAAGTGTATTTTTTCTCAAAAGATAAACGCAATAGTAAATGCAGACAAACAACTCACACCCGCAAGGAGTTAGAAAGATCCGGATTTGGTTGGGTGTTTAATTGTCCGGGGATTGAAGTAAAGGAAGTGAAAGAATGATTCCAAAATTTAGAGGGTTATCCATTGATGAAAATAACAAAGGAAAATGGCAATATGGCTATCTGATAGAGGACACAGGACAATCCTTTATTATTAATGAAGTGATAGAAGCTAACGAACAATACATTACCATTGGCTCTTGGTATCCAGTAAGACCAGACACAGTAAGTCAATCAACAGGTTTGCATGATAAGAATGGCAAGGAAATTTTTGAAAAAGATATCCTTGATTATAATGGCAGAAAAGTTATTGTTAAATGGCATGGTTCTTACGCTTGTTTTATCTACGAGTTTGTAGATGAACTGAAAAATAGAACGGCAGAATGGCAACCGCTATATCTCTCTTATTATAAGTTTAAGATTGTCGGAAATTCGCTGGAAAACCCGGAATTGTTGGAGGTAACGGAATGAGTGATAGTGTGTTTATATACGCATTCACAAGATACGGCTGGGTTGAAGAATGTATAGATATTGAAGAAGTGGCTTATGTGGATTTTGAGAAAAGCCAGATATGTCTTAAAGCGCATGACGCGCGGATTCCACGTATGATTCAGACTACTTCAGTTGACTTGTATAACGTCGAAAAGGCTTTGTTAAGAAATCGGAGGGGATAATTAATGGATCTATTAACACTTATATTCGGATTCCTATCTCTTGCGTGGCTTGGTGGGCTCGCAGTGATCGGGATTGCAATGTGGAAAGAGGGGCGAGAAAATGACGAATAATGATAAGCTGATACGAGCGAATTTTGCGTTTATCCTTTTCGTCCTAATCGCTGTATGCGTCAATCTAAACGCACGAGTCCGAATACTTGAGACGAGCAACAGCGATCTACAGCGGACGATCCAAACACAAAAGGACGAACTAGAGAAGATCGAAGAAAAAAACACCATGCAGGACGTGATTATAAACAAATTGAACAATGATTATAATTCGCGTATGGCTTGGCAATTACAGGAGGTAGCAGATGAGAACGGAGTTGGAGGGTGATTTGACACCAGAAGAATTGTGCCAGATGATTATGAAAACTATTATGAAAAATGCTGAACTAATCACGATGAAATCAGGGGAAGATGATGGAATTGAAAAAAGAATTTTTCCAGGAAGCTGACAAGGCAATAGAAAAGTTTGATTCTGTTTATGAGTTTTTCAAAGCCGCGAAAAGTCACAATGCATACCAAGACGGCGCGCGTTATGAAAAATATAAGAAAGAGAACAGAATGCCATCATCTGCAATTATCGCGAAGTTTGTAGGTTTTGTAGAAACTGATCTGCTCTACGAATACATGAAAGAGTCACTTGATAAAGTAGGCCCAGGACGGTCTAGCGAGGACCTGGTTGAGCGATTTTATAGAGATAATCATAATTATAAACGGAACGAAAAACGCAAGCGTGAACGTCGTTTAAAGCGTAAATTAGAAGCGTTAGATTTAATTTTAAAAATGGAAGGGTGGGATTGAATGCTTTTTGGTGAAGTGCTAAAAAATAAGACAAAGGAGAACGCAGACAATACACTCAAGAACTACCGCGTACTGTTAAGAATTGCTGGGGAAGAATACAGCCCTAAAGTCACAGCCACTTATTCGCTAGAACCAAAGAGCGCACCAAGCTCTCCCAGCCGTCAAACTGAGCAGATGGTGATTAGACGGGTAAGCGCACAGCAAGAGTTGGAGCTTATGGCATCAGCTATTAACCGGCTTTCTGATCTCAATCTATCGCAGATTTTGATTGAGCGATATTGCCGGGTACGGTTTAGGCAAGACAAGGCTATTTATCCCAGTCTTGGATATTCGGAAAGTGAATACTATAGATTGCTGGACCGGGCATTATTAGAGTTCGCAGAAGCCTATAAGGCTGGGGAATTGCTTGAATACAGATTTCTGGGAGATAATTGAGAGGAATTTGACAGTAAAAGCGCTGTATTGAGTGGTATTATAGTATTATCCAATGAAGTAGGAAGGACCTGCGCCATTTGGTTGTCTCCTTATGAGGTCGCTGGGTAGTTCAACGGTAGAACGGCGGGCTATTAACTGTAAATGCGGGTTCGATTCCCGTCCCGGCTATAAAAAAGCACCACACAAAAATAAAAAACGAAAGTGACCGATGATGTAAGTTTGGTGCTACTTACTAGGCCCCTTGAAATATTTTGTCAACGAGGACAAAGTAGAACCATATAACCCGAGAAGCGCGCATCGTTAAGGTGCGCTCTTTTTGGTGCTTGGAGTTAAAAATGAAAATAGAAAAAATCAATATTTCAGAAATAACTGAATATGAGAATAATGCGAAGTTACACCCTCGCGAACAGATTGAACAAATCAAGAAGTCGATCCAGGAGTTTGGGAACAACGACCCTATTGCGATTGATGAGAACAATGTTATCATTGAGGGCCACGGACGTTATAAGGCTTTGCAAGAGTTAGGCTATGATGAAGTTGAAGTCATTCGTCTATCTCACATGGATGATGAGCAGAAACGTGCTTACATCCTCGCTCATAATAAATTGACCATGAACTCTGGGTTTGATATTGAACTTTTGAATTCGGAGCTTGAAAGTATCGTGAATATCGACATGGAAGATTTCGGTTTCGACTACTACGAGCCAGAGTCCGAAGTTGAAGAGGATGATTTCGAAGTTGAAGAAACCAAGGAACCAATCGCGAAATTGGGCGACATCTACCAACTTGGACGGCACCGTCTTATGTGTGGTGATTCTACTGACCCAGACCAGCTTGCAAAATTGGTAGACGGACAACAGATTGACTTGATTGTTACTGACCCGCCGTACAATGTAGCCTATGAGGGTGGCACAGAGGAAGCTCTCACAATTATGAATGACAGCATGGACAACGAGTCATTCAGAAAGTTTTTGAGAGACGCGTTTTTTGCTGCAGATACGGTTCTACGTGAAGGGGGGGCATTCTACATCTGGCACGCAGATTCAGAGGGTTACAATTTTAGAGGTGCTTGCTCTGATATTGGTTGGACGGTACGACAATGTTTAATCTGGAATAAGAACACCCTTGTTTTGGGTCGTCAAGATTATCAGTGGAAGCATGAACCTTGCTTGTATGGTTGGAAAGAAGGGGCAGCACATTACTTTGTGAACGACCGATCCTTAACGACTATCATTGAGGACGTGGAAGATTTAAATAAAATGACGAAGGCAGAGCTTGTCGAGTATATCGAACGTATGCAGGCTAATTCACCAACCACGATCATCAACGAGAATAAACCGGCAAGAAATGGCTTGCACCCTACTATGAAGCCGTTGAAATTAATTGAACGGCTGGTACGGAATTCAAGCAAGAAGGGCTGGAATGTGCTAGATAGCTTTAACGGTTCCGGTTCGACTATGATTGTTTGCGAAGATTTAGGCCGGACCTATTTTGGCATGGAATTAGACCCACGGTATGTGGACGCTACAATTCAACGCTGGGAAGAACACACAGGCCAGACGGCAGTTAAATTGAACTAAGAATACTATTTGAAAAGGAAGTGAGGCGATGGCTGGTGCAGATAATTTAATACCAAATGAACAGCGAACACCCGAAGAACGCCGAGCGAATGCAAGAAAAGCGGGTATTGCTTCTGGTAAGGCGCGCAAAAGAAAAGCGAATATGAAAAAGACGCTTGAAGCTCTACTTGTTTCCAAAGTTTCAAACCCTCAACTCTCCAGAGTACTACAGGACATGGGTTTTGAGGACGATTACGAGTCAGCTCTCCTTTTGGTAGCAATGCAGAAAGCCTTAAAGGGTAGCTCGCGTCACATGGAGTTAATATCTAAAATAGTAAACAGCGAGGGCACGAAAGATACGCTTGATAAGAAAGAACAAAAAGCGCGTATCAAGTCTCTGGAACTTGAAAACAAACGCAAGGCCCAGGCATTAGACGAAGCGGGAGGTGGTGCTGATGAGTCAATCCTCATCATCGACGATATCCCGAACGACTAAGCCGACTATAAAACTAAGTAAAGAGGTCAATCCTAAGTTTTATAGTGTGTGGAGATCTCCAAAACCTTATAACATTTTAAAGGGTGGTCGTAACTCGTTTAAGTCCTCGGTCATCGCTCTCTTGCTTGTCTTTAAGATGATTAAAGCGATAACACTGGGACAATGCGTAGAGATTATCATTGTACGTAAGGTTGGTAACACAATCTTTGATAGCGTCTATAAAAAGATAATCTGGGCACTTGATAAGTTTGGCATGGCTAATCAGTTCAAACGGACTAAAAGCCCTTATAAGATCGTACATAGACGGACGGGTTCGACGTTCCACTTCTACGGTCAGGACGATTTCCAGAAGCTGAAATCTAATGAGGTCGGAAAGGTTATCGCGGTATGGTATGAGGAAGCAGCCGAGTTTGCTGACTCCGAAGAGTTTGACCAGTCAAACAGTACATTCATGCGTCAAAAGCACCCGGACTATCCGTTTGTGCAATTCTTCTGGTCGTATAACCCACCGCGTAACCCGTATAACTGGATCAATGAGTGGGTTGATTCACTGCGAACGGCTGAGAAGTATTTGATACATGAGTCTAGCTACCTGGACGACGAGCTGGGCTTTGTTACAGAACAAATGCTGGACGAGATAGAGCGTATCAAGACCAACGACTACGACTATTACAGGTATTTGTACCTGGGAGAACCCGTTGGTCTTGGTACAAACGTGTATAACATGGATCTGTTTAAACGTGCGGATAAAATACCAGACGGTGAACGCGTTATCGGTCAGTTGTTTGCAGCAGATACAGGACACCAACAGTCAGCAACTACTTGCTTACACGCAGTTGTTACTAACAGATCCAATCTCTATCTTGTGGATAACTACTACTATAGCCCAGCGGGCAAGGTCAAGAAGAAAGCTCCGAGCGTATTGTCCAAAGAGCTTCATGACTTCGTTATCAAGCAGACGCAGAAATATCCGAATGTACCAGTCATTGAAATGACGATAGATAGTGCAGAGGGAGCTTTGAGAAACCAATATTTAGAAGACTTTGGTATTCGCTGGCACCCAGTGGCCAAGAAAAAGAAAATAATAATGACCGAATATGTCCAATCGCTCCTTGCGAATGGTCGTTTTTATTATTTTCCAACGGAAAACAACCTCAAGTATTTTATTGAGGAGCACAAGCGTTATCAATGGGACGAGAAAACGGTCAAGGACGACGACCCTAAAGTTATTAAAGAGGACGATCACACTTGCGACGCGTTTCAGTATATGGTCGTTGACAATGCACAACTATTAAGATTAAAAGCCTAAGAAAGGTTTGAAATGAGTATCTTACAATCAATAAGAAATATTTTTAAGAGGGGTAAATATGTAATGACAAGCCAATCATTAGGCAATATCACAGAACATCCTAAAATTGCAATTAACAAGGACGAATACGATCGTATTCAGAAGAACTTGAAATACTATCAAAGCAAGTGGGACCCTATCCGCTACCGCAATTCAAATCGAGTTGATAAGCAACGGACTAGAAATCACTTGCCTATTGCCCGCACGGCTTGTAAAAAGATTGCCAGCCTGGTATTCAACGAGCAGGCAGAGATAAGCGTTGCGAACGGAACAACAAACGAGTTCATTCAAACGGTTTTACTGAATGATCGGTTTAACAAGAACTTTGAGCGTTACCTTGAGAGCTGTTTGGCCTTGGGTGGTCTTGCTATGCGTCCATACGTTGACGATGATAAGATCAAGATTTCATTCGTTCAAGCCCCTGTATTTTACCCGTTACAGTCTAACACGCAGGACGTATCTTCTGCAGCCATCATCAATAAGAGTCAAAAGACTGTGGGCAAGGAAACAATCTACTATACTTTGGTCGAATTGCACGAATGGACCAAGGACAAGAAATACACAATCACTAACGAGCTGTATCGCTCAAATGAAAAAGAGCGTGTCGGTGACCGTGTACTACTATCCGAGATCTATGAGGACCTTGAGGAAGAAGTAACACTTGACGGGCTTACACGGCCGTTATTTACTTACCTAAAACCCCCTGGTATGAATAACAAGGATATCAACAGCCCGCTGGGTCTGTCTATCTTTGACAATGCTAAAAGCACTATTGACTTTATCAATACCACTTATGATGAGTTTAAGTGGGAAGTGCGAATGGGGCAACGGCGCGTATTAGTGCCAGACCAAACCGTCCGGATTGGGTTCGACCATCACGGAGAAACTGATCTTGTAACGCGCGAATTTGATCCAGAGCAAAACGTCTATGAGCAAATTGACGGTGGCAAAGATACACCAATCAACATCACGGACCTTACTACTCCTATCCGGTCGGACGACTATATCAAGGCTATCAACGAGGGCCTTGCGCTCTTTGAGATGCAGGTCGGAGTATCGCCTGGTATGTTTACCTTTGACGGTAAGAGCATGAAGACTGCGACCGAGGTTGTATCCGAAAACTCTGACACGTACCAGTTAAGAAACAGCATCGTGAGCCTTGTAGATCAATCTATCAAAGAGCTTGTGATCTCTATTTGTGAGATCGGGAAGCTGTACGGCTTGTATAGCGGGCCTATCCCGGAAATGGACGATATCACGGTAAACCTTGATGATGGTGTCTTTGTTGATAAAAATAACGAGCTAGACTACTATGCTAAAGCCCTATTAAGTGGCCTTGTCAGCAAGCAATACGCTATATCCAAAGCGCTGGGCTTGTCAGATGATGAAGCTGCGCGAATGCTTGAAGATATCAAGAAAGAGACCGCTGAGAGCATGGAGCTAGAGCGTAGCACAAGCGAAGTTGATATTTATGGAGAGTGATTAGATGGCGCGTAACAAGTACCCTGTATTATTTAACGATGAGCAGTTAGAGTTGCGCGCATCACAAGTCGGTGATATCTATCATCAGATGGCGCGTGACCTGTTCGATGAGGTTATAGATAGGTTGCTAGATCGTGGGGCGGAGTCTTTGGCTGATAACCCGTATATCTGGCAATTAGAGCGTATGAGCCAGATGCACATGCTAAATGAGCAGAACCTGGACACAATAGCCCGTTACTCTAAAATAGGCCGTGAACAGCTCCGTAAAGTCATTGAGGATGAAGGCCTTAAAATCTATCAGACGACTAAAGAACAGCTCATAGACGACCTCGGAGGTGGTGATTTTGGCAATTCTAAGCACGCACAGGAGTTGCTAGCCGGTTACTTCGAACAGTCGCACGGTGACATCAGCAACTTGATTAATACCACGCTTCCAGGCATCGTTACAGATGTATATCGTCAAATGGTCCAGGAAGTGGTAGCCCGTCAAGTGGTCGGACTAGTCACACATGATAAGGCCGTGTCTCAAACCGTGATGAAGTGGCAAGAGATAGGTTTCAAGGGTTTTATTGACCGAGGTGGCCACTACTGGAAAGTGGACAACTACGCTAGAACTGTTATTAAAACTACAGTCATGCGAAGCTATCGGGAAATGCGGACAATGCCAGCGGACGAGCTGGGTATTGATACCTTTTATTATTCTAAAAAGGCAACAGCCCGCGAGGCTTGCGCACCCTTACAGCATCATATAGTTACCTATGGCCCGGCAAGGGAAGAACACGGTATTAGTATTCTATCGCTTGCAGATCATGGTTACGGCACTCCTGGAGGTTGTTTGGGTATCAACTGCGGACACATGCTGACCCCGTTTGTACCTGGTATAAACGAACTCCCAGAGCTTGGCCCGGACGTTAAGAACGTCACGCAAGAAGAAGCTATTAGAAATGCTAATGCGCAATCTAAGCAAAGGGCATACGAGCGAGCTATTCGCAAGTCTAAGGAGAAGCTACACGTTGCCGAGAAGTTAGGCGACCAGGAACTTATCAGCAAGTTTAAAAACAAAATCAGAGATCAACAGGCAACCTTGCGAGATTATATCGCGGACAAGCCTTTCTTACATCGTGACTATGCGAGATAAAGGTATTTCAAACCAAACGAAGAATAAAGGCTTTTATAGCCTTTTTATTTTGCGCCCATTATCTGGATAAGAGGTGATTTCCTCCTTTTTTCTTACCTCTTGTGGGATCGTTACCCGCTGGGCGCTTTCGTTGTCGGACGTAAACCGGCGAAATCGTCTCCTGGACGTAAAACAGAAAGGAGTTTTAAACATGAGTTTAAAACGTGAGATGTTAGTTGATGCAGGTATTGAAGACAAGGAAACTATTGAGCGCATTATGGCAGCGTACGGGTCAGCAATCAAAGAAGCCAAGTCCGAGGTGCAAGCAGAAAACGACAGCTTAAAAACACAACTTGAGCAACGTGACCAAGCTATCAAGGACTTACAAGCCAAAGAGGGAGCTAGTGAAGAAGCCAAGAAACAACTGGAAGATTTACAAGCTCAATTTGAAAGCTATAAGACCGAGAATGAAGCGAACCTTGCGCAAGTGAAAAAAACCAACGCGGTTGCCTTGGCTTTGAAAGATGTGGGAGCGCATAACTCCGAAGACCTTATGAAGTTTATTGATCTTGACAAGATCGAGCTTGCAGAAGATGGCAAGCCAAAACTGGAAGAAACTATCAACGGTCTAAAAGAGACAAGCCCTTACCTTTTTATCCAAAAGGAAGAACCACAGGAACCACAGCCAAAGTTCGCGCTTGGTGGCAATCCGTCCGCTGGTGGTGATAGCGACCTCAGCGCGGAAGAACAAGCTCTATTTGCTGGCTTTGACAGCATTTAAAAATAAAAGAAAGTAGGATAAGCCTATATGACTATTAACTATGCAGCTAAATTTGACGCTAAAGTAGATGAGCGCTTCGCCAAAGAGGCCCTCTCTACTGGTATTATTAACCAGGACTTTGACTTTACTGGTGTAGATACCGTTAAAGTGTACTCAATCCCAACTGCTGGAATGAATGACTACTCATTGACTGGTAACACCCGCTACGGTACTGCAGCCGAATTGGAAAACAATGTACAAACATTGACACTTACTAAAGACCGTTCATTCACGTTTACAATCGACAAACGATCAGTGCAAGACACAAACGGCACAATGGAAGCAGGGAAAGCCCTTGCCCGTCAACTTTCAGAAGTTGTCATTCCAGAAGTTGATAAGTACCGTTTTGGTAAAGTCGTTGCTGGTGCTGATACGGATCACGTTAAAACTGGCGTGGTTACTAAAAACAACGCGTATGAAGCAGTGCTTGACGGTCAAGTTAAATTGACTGATGCTCTTGTGCCAGAAGAAGGACGCAAACTACACGTATCTCCAGAGTTTTATAAACTCATCAAACTTGATCCATCATTCGTGAAGAACTCTGACCTCGGTCAAGAAGTAACGTTCAAAGGACAAGTTGGTGTTATCGATGGCTTGCCTGTTATCCTTACTCCTACTTCTCGCTTGCCAGAAAACGTAGCGTTTGTTATCGCGCACCCAATCGCAACCACTTCCCCTGTCAAACTTGAAGACTACAAGATCCACGATAACCCACCAGGTATCAACGGCTACCTTGTAGAAGGTCGTATCCGTTACGATGCCTTTGTCCTTGACAGCAAGAAGAAAGCGATCTACGTTCACAAAACTGCGTAAGGAGTAACGAATGGCAGAAGAAACAAAAGCAATTAAAACAGAAGCAGTAGCTGAACAGGCTGGTACGGTTTTGGTAAAGGGCGATGTAACCTTTACCATTACTGACCCCAATCTAGTATCTGCTTTTGTTACTAGCGGTTATGAGATCAAGGAGTAACGAATGGCGAAATATAAAGCTACTTGTAACTTTTTGATCGAATCAACAGACCAAAACTTTGACGAGGGCACGGTCTACGAGTTAACGACTGCAGAAGCAGAAGAAATCAACCAAAAGACAAGTCTTGCCTTTGGTGTGGAATGGTTGGAACTTGTTTCTGACAGCGAACCCGTGGCCCAAAAGGTTATCTCTGAATAGGAGGTATCATGGCATACTTAACGCATGAAGAATATCGTGAGTTAGGTTTTGACAGTACAAGCGAGTTTGAAGCGTTGGAGAAACGTGCAGAGCTTGCTATTGATCTCTTTATCCGTCACTATTATGACTTCCATGATTTTGACACTGACCATAAGACACGCAAAAAGGCGGTTAAACTTGCCACGGCTTACCAGATCCAATACTTGGACAGCACGGGCATTTTAACAGCCGAGGATAAACAGACAATCGCAAGTACTACACTAGGACGTACATCGGTGTCATACAGCTCAAATAACGGTTCTAGAGCGTCTGAAACAGCATCGGGGTATAATCTATCCCTTGACGCTTTTAACGCTCTTAAATCGGCTGGATTCTTGTATAGCGGGGTGGATTATGGTCGTTATTGATAAACGGACGCTAGTTGACTCAGTGACGATCTCAAAACCAACTGGAAAGAAAGACGGGTGGGGGAAAGAAGAATTCTCCTACCCGATTTTATTGAGTCCGGTTCGCTTTGACCGTAACTTTGACGGTCCAGGGTCAGTCAATAACCCGTCCGGACAGAAGAACCCGTCATTTCGTGCGCCTGGTGTCATCTTTGTGTACCCTCAGTATTGTGATGTAGAGATTGATTTCTCATATCGTAACTCGATTGTAAAAGATGGCGACGATGAATACATCGTAAACAAGATCGTTCCTGTTTATGAACCTTTCAGTCGCAAAGTCTTTTGCTATGAAATCGAGGTGATGTGATGGGTATCAATGTCACGATAGATTTGAGCGGAGCGACACGGAAAACCTCGCAGGCATCGGAGCGTAAAGCCCAGTTAGAGATCGCAAACCAAGCCCTACTAGATATGGAGCCGTATGTACCGTTACTGCATGGACCGTTACGATCTAGCGGTCATGTAGCTGGCAATGGCTCACAGATTATCTACAATACACCATACGCACGCGCCCAATTCTATGGTGGTGCTTATAACAAGTATCGCAGTTTTAGCTTTGGCAAGTACACTACCCCCGGAACTGGTAAGCGCTGGGACTTAAAGGCCTCGGCTAACCACGGGAACAAGTGGGCAGAGGTCGGACTGAAAGCAATGGGGTTTAATAAATGAAAAGTAACAATGACTTTAATGTTGTTTTGCGCGATTTTATCAACACCCTCGGTCTACCGCTTGCTTGTGAGCTTGACTTTCTAAGTGAGCTGGACTCTTTGGTCCTTTATCCACTACCAGGCGGGAAGATTGAGCGTGTATATATGGACGGCTCTAGGGACGTATCGCTAATTTTTGAAATCGCAGTAAAGGTAAAGAATCAGCAAGTCGCTAGTGAGTGCCTTTGGGAAATCAACAAGGCACTCTCCGAATTTGATCTGGTCTTACCGAGTCAAAACAACTCATATATTTTTAACAATTTAACTACTACCCAGCCGTCTTTGAACGAACGGGACGAGCAGGGCTTTTATATTTATCTGCAGGACATCACTGCAAACCTAACAATCTTGAATAACAAAGGAGTGTAATATATGGCACGTCAAAAGAACGCCCTACGCGGGCATTTTATCGCACCAGTCACTGATCCAAAGACTGAACCAGACAAGGCAGCTTATAAAGAGCTTGCAAAATGGATCGAAGATGTGGACGACGATACAGATGAAGCTACTACATCAGCCGCTTACTACGACGGTGACGGTACAGAAGAAACTACCGTAACATCTGTTAAAGGATCATACACATTCAAAGGTACCTACGACAAAGAAGATGAAGCAATGGCTCTTATCGCTGGGTTGAAGTATAAACTCGGTAACGATCGCCTTGTTTGGCACAAAGTGGTAGATTCAGACGGTAAGAACCAACACGTCGGAATTGCTACCGTGTCAGCAATCAAGGCAGGTTCTGGGGCTGCTGCAAACTACGAGGAATTCTCTTGTAAGATCTCTTACAACTCACTTCCTAAAACTACTGCAGTCGTAGGCTGATAAGTAAAAGTAAAAGCGTTCCATTTTGGGACGCTCTTTTTTGTGCATTAAAGGAGGAAAATCATGTCTATTTCAATTGAATTAAAACGCAATTATATCCCTATCAATATCGGAGAAATTGAACTACAGTTTGATACATCATTAGAAAATATCTCACGGCTTGCAACGCTCCAGGAAGAGATCGCAGAACGCTTTAATAAATACCAGTTAGAGCTTATTGATCGGTCAAATAATGGAGAGTTTGACGATCTCAAAGAAGGAGTTATTAACAAGCGAGTTATTGATGAAGCCTTTGAGATGCAGAAAAAAATGACGGAGATTAAATATGATGTGTTATTCGGGGACGGTACCTTTGCTAAAATCTATGAACGTTATCCAGACCTTGACGCTTTGGATCATGCATTTGATGAGGTAGATACTTTGCTGGGCGCTGAGCTTGACCGTCTAGGCCAAGAACGAGCTAAAGCATCGGGTGCGGTTGCTGAGTCGTTTGTCAAAAAAGCAAAAGCGAAGAAAACAAAGAAAACCATCAAAAAATAAAAAGGGGGACTGCTCATGAAGTTAAATGAGCCTATAGAGAACTCCTTTGAAGTGAACGGGCGCACCTATAACGTGGACTGCTCCTTTGATCTGGTGCTGGACGTATTCGAGATGTTTGACAATGAGGTTATGAATAATCTTGAGAAGATGCGTACAGCGGTTTTAATGATGACGGATGAAGCCTTGGATAATCCAGAGGATATAGTGGCCGTGTGGGAATATATCGACGAGAATTTTTTAAGGACAAAAAAAGAGCGCGTGATTTATGACCGGCACGGCAACCCTATGCCAGTAGCCAAGGACGAAGAAGAAGATATCCGTTTGATTGATTTTGAAGTAGACGCTCAGGAAATATACGCTAGCTTTGTGCAAGCGTACAATATCAACCTCTTTGAAGCACAAGGCCGGCTTACATGGCCCGAATTTATTGCGTTACTTAACGGAATGCCGGAGGGAACGGCTGTATCTCAATTAGTAGAGATACGGTCTTGGAAGCCCTCGAAAAACGATAGTAGCGAGTACAAGGCCAAAATGAGACGGCTACAAAGTAAATATAGATTAGACGGAAAGGAGGGAGACGAATAATGGCAGATGGGAAAATCGTAATTGATGTCCAGGTTAACGGGCGCAAACTTACAGAGCTATCTGATGCCTTGAAGCGTTTAGAGTCAGAAGCCCGAAGATCGGGCCAGGGAGTCAAAAGCGCGGGCGATGGTATTCAGGCTACTGGTGACAAGGCTTTAAGAGCTGGACAAGGTTTTAAACGTGCCGGAGACCGTATGGCCGATGGTGCGAAACTATCCGAAACCTCTAGCAATGGCTTTCGTCGTGCTGGGGAGAAGATCAAAGAAAGCTCTGATTTAGCTGGGCGCTCTGGATCTGGGTTTAAACAAGCCGGTGAGAAAGTCAAAGAAAGCTCTGATCTCGCCCAACGGTCGGGTGATAGCTTTAAACAAGCGGCAGAAAAAGTAAAAACATCTGGCAACGAAGCCAAAACAGGCGGAGAGGGCTTTAAGTCAGCAAGTTTTAAAATCAAAGAAGCCGGTGCGCTCTCAAAGTCTGGCGGTGATGCTTTCAAGCAGGCAGCCGAGAAAGTAAGGGAAGCTGGCACAATCAGTAAAACCGGCGGGAATGGTTTTAAGGTAAGCGCTGATCTAGCCCATAGAGCTGGGCAAGTAGCTTCCCAAAGTGGGGGCGGTTTTGTCAAGCTGAAAGACATCATCAAAACAACAGGCGACCAGGCTGAAAGAAGCGCGTCAAAATTTGACAAGATCAAGGACGCGATCAAGAACTTCTCAGTAGGTGCGGTAGCGTTTAAAGCTGTCAGCTCTGCGATGAATCTTGTCAGTCAGTCAATGGACAAGGCTATTGACCGCTTCGATACCTTACAACGGTTCCCGAAAGTCATGAAGTCGCTGGGGCACTCTTCCAAAGATGTGGCAGCATCTACCAAGTTGCTTTCTGAGGGTATCGAGGGACTACCTACAACACTTGATACAGTTGTAAGTACCACTCAAAAACTAACCTCAATGACTGGTAACCTCAAGCAGTCTACTAAGCTAACAATCGCATTAAATAATGCATTTCTCGCGTCTGGTGCATCAACGGAAGATGCTAGCCGTGGTCTACAACAATATACCCAGATGTTATCAGCCGGTAAGGTTGATATGCAGAGTTGGAAGACCTTGCAAGAAACCATGCCTTACGCTTTGCAGAAGACTGCTGAAAGTTTTGGTTTTGCTGGTGCATCGGCCCAGAAAGACTTCTATTCAGCCTTACAAGACGGAAAGATCACGTTTACTGATTTTAGTAAGCGTCTGATTGAGCTGAATAAAGGCACGAACGGCTTTGCTGAAATGGCAAAGAAAAACTCTGAGGGTATCAAGACTTCATTCGGCAACATCGTGAACGCGGTAGCAAAAGGGATCGCAAACGTCATTGCCGAGTTTGATAAGATGAGCAAAGCCGTTACTGGAAAGAGTATTGCCCAGAACCTTGATAGCATTAAAGGAGCAGTAAACAGTACTTTTAATGTAATCATTAGTGTCATTCGTGGTGCGACTCCAGTTGTTAAGTCGCTAGTTAGTGTATTAGGCTTTCTTAAACCTGTATTAGACCCGCTTATCTCAGTATTCGCTGGTGTCGTAGGTGCAGTACTGCTCTTTAAAGGAGCTATGCTGGGGCTGTCAATTATCAAGGGTATCGGTAGCTTAATTGGTACACTTATCACTTCCCTTGTATCCTTAACCAGTACCTCACTTGTAGCCACGGGTGCTACTACTGGACTTGCCGGAGCTTTGGCGGCTCTATCATCTGGTGGGGTCTTTATCGTTGTCGGTGCTATCGCTGGTCTGGTGTCATGGTTGACACAAGAAAGCGAAGAAACCAAAAAGGCGAAAGAGAAAGCAAAAGAATTCCAGCAATCCCTCGATGATCTTCACGAAAGTATCAACAAAGGCAATGAGGCCTATAAAGATCGCAGAAATGAGATCCAGGCTACAGCAGAGGATAACGAGCGACTTGTCAAGAAGATCGACGAACTGAACGCGGTCGAAAACAAAACCGCAAGCCAGAAGAAAGAACTTGCATCGGCAGCCGAAACCCTTAACTCACGTATTGAGGGTCTAAATATCCAGTATGATAAAGCCACAGGTACAATCAATATGACTACGGACGCGATCCGGAAGCAGATTGAGATTGCCAAGGCATCGGCTGAGATTGAAGCTGCAAACGAGCGAATGGTCGAGAACGCCAAGAAGCGCCTTGAAATCAAGGACAAGATGAAGGAACTCGAAAAAGAGTACCAGAACGCTCTTGACAAGACTGAAAAGGTAGAAGAGCTTGGTTTTACTGGTGGGAAACTCCGAGATAGTATCAAGACAGAAGCCAAGAAGAAATACAACGAAGAAGTCAAGAAGTTACAGGACGACATCAAGAAAACCGAGGAGTCTGATAACGAGTTAACAAATACAATCGTTAAAAATAACGAAGTTAAGGCTAAATCTACAGAAGATGCATCCGGTCGTATGATCTATACGATGGAGAACATGAACGAAGCCCAGCGTAAGGCTGTAGAGATGATGCAACAAGAATTTGCTAATCTCAAAGGTGAAGTTCAGAACGCTTTCCAAGCTATCGAGCAACAGACAGCCTTATCTGCAGACCAGATGACCGCCAACTTGCAAAAAAATATTGACGCAGTAGATAAGTGGTCACAAAACCTTGAAATACTAGCTAAACGCGGACTTGACCAAGGTCTTATCGAGCAGATGAAACAAGCTGGTCCTAAAATGGCTAACCAAACGCAAGCCTTGGTAGATGCGTCTGATGAGCAATTAGGACGGCTCAATAGTAAGTGGACCGAGGCAGGAGATAAAGCTAAGGAAGGCTTCTTACGTAGTATTCACGCAACAGGGGAAGAACTACCACCCGAGATTCAAGCAATGGTAACAGCTATTGCTACCGAGTTTAGAAAAGCGCTTGCTGATGCAGGTTTTGAAGTAAAAGGTCGCGAAATTCCTCAAAAGACCGCAGAGGGTATTAGATCTGGAAAAGGCGATGTCCAACAGGCAGCATCTGAAGTCACAGAGGCATCTAAACAAGCCTTTAACAACTTACCAACAGAAGCCAAATACAGCGGATCACAAGTGAGCGGTGGATATGCTCAAGGTATCACAGAGAACCAGGGAACGGTCCAAGGTGCAGTAGATGGCCTTAAAAACGCATCTCTAGGTGTTCTAGCTAACTTGTTCGGTGAGGGGCAAGTAAAAGGTGCTGAACTCGGTGCTGGTGTCGGAGACGGTGTATTGAGCCGGTCTGATGTTGTACAAGGTGCAGCTAACACCCTCAAATCAAATGCTACCGCTACAATGGCTGGGATGGCTACAGAGGGACAAGCTAAAGGGTCTGAGTTTGGTGGTGGTATTGCAACCGGTATTGCTGTAGGGCAACAGGTCGCAGTAGGTGCTGCATCAGCAATGAATCTTGCTATTTCTGCTCAATTCCTCGCGATGTCGATAAACGGGCAACAGTACGGGTCACAATTCGGAACTGGTATCGGTGGTGGTATTAACTCATCACAAGGTATTGCTACTGGTGCGTCTAATGCAATGAAGATGATGATTAATACATCTGTTAGATCACTAGGGCATGATGGTAGAAATGCCGGATCACAATTCGGTACTGGTGTTACTAGTGGTGTAGCAAGTCACAACGGAGCAGTATTTAATGCGTCAAGCAACCTTAAAGCCTCGGCGCATAACGGTATGTCTGGTGGATATAACGGTGGATATAATGCCGGTATGTCTATCGGTGAGGGTATGATGAGTGGTATCTACGCTATGGCCGGAGCGGTTGCATCTGCAGCAGCCAGCATAGCAAGTAGCGCAGTTGCAGCAGCCCGATCTACTTTGCGGATCAACTCGCCATCAAAAGTCTTTAGAGATCAAGTAGGTCGCGCTATCCCAGAAGGTATGGCAGTAGGTATTGAAAAATATGGCTACTATGTAGACGACTCAATGACTGACCTTGCGAACAAGACAGTCGAATCCAGCAAGAAATACACGGACGGCTTCGGCTTCAACTTACCAGGACGCGGTGATCTTGTAAGTGGTCTGACTGATACACTAGCTACGCGCTTTGGATACGCAGGCGGTGGAAGCTCAAGCTCAAACGTAACCAACAACTACACACTCAACGCAAACGGTACGGCTAACGACAACTTCTTTAGCCCAGAAAATATGCGCAGGCTCTTGCGTGAGCTTGCTTACTATACGAATTTGGAAGGAGGTAGAATGGCATAATGGGAACATTTAATTTTAACGGTGTATCAAGCGCAACTCACGGCTTGCGAGTAACTAGCGACTACGTTATTAACTCAACTGGGAATGACGTAGAAACAGTAGCGGTTCCCGGCCGTGATGGTGATCTATTGATCTCAAAGAACCGACTCAAGTCGGTGACTATCGAACTGCCTTGTACCGTCCTTTCTAGTCGCAAACTCACGGACGCAGAAAGTGATATCAGCAACTGGCTAAACGTAGATGGCTATAAAGATTTGACCCTCTCCTGGGACCCAGATTTTATCTACCGGTCAGCATTTATTGAGACTTTTGAAGTGTCTAGCCTTATGCGCCAGTTCGGCAAAGTCAAGCTGAACTTTTTGACCTATCCAGTCAAATTTTATAAGCAAGGGCGCACAAGCCAAACACTTTCGAACGGTGCTACAGTCAACGGCATCGGCAACGTCAACGCAAAACCAATCATCACTCTAGTGGGATCTGGTGACTGTACGCTTACAATCAACGGACGCAAGACTAAGTTAAAGGCCGTACAAAATAAGATCACGCTGGATATGCAAGCAAACCAGGTATACTCTGGTAACTTGCAAGCATGGGATAAGGTTGTTCGATCTCCTCAATTCCAGATGCCTTACCTCGATTATGGCAGGAACTTGATAAGCTGGGACGGTAATTTCACGGTGTCCATGATTCCAAACTGGGGGGTTAAGCTATGAGGCCTATACTATACAACGCTAACGAGACAGCGTTTGAAACCTACGGTTTGGGAGAAATTGACGCTACAAAGGCACAAGTCACAAGGGAACGTAACGGGAACTATACTCTTTACATCGAGTACCCGGCTAGTGGCCCGCTTGCAGGTACGTTTAAAAACGATATGCGGATCAAGTCTGATGCTGGTTTACGGACCAAAAATCAGACTTTCTTCATTTCCCGTATCCTTAAGGACAGTACAGGCATTTTAAAAGTCTATGCAAAACATATCAGTCACTTGACCGAAACAATGGCTATTAGAAATAATACCAACGCAACAGGGACAGCTCAGGCAGCCTTGGCTATCTGGGCTTTAAATGCCCTGGGTGGTATTCGCTTTGATACATGGTCTGATATTGATCTAACCTCAAAAACAAGCTGGAATATCGCAGATTTTAAAACGGCGCGTGATGTCCTGGGTGGTGTCAAAGGCTCAATCCTTGATGTTTGGGGTGGTGAATATGAGTTTGATAATACTGTTATCAGACTGCATAAGCAACTCGGACGTAAAAGCCCTACTGTCCTGGAATATGGTCGCAATATCCTGCGAGCAGAAGACGACCAAGATATCGAGGGCGCTTATACCAGCGTGTATCCTTACGCAACGTACACCCCAGAGAATCAAGGGACTGGAGAGGGCGGAGCAACCAGCCAACAAGTAACAGTTGAACTACCCGAGAAGTATGTAGACGGTCCTTATATTGGGTTGTATAACGAGCGACGGGTTTTGATCGTTGACTTTTCGTCCAACTTCAAAGACAAGGAAGTGCCAACGATTGACAAGTTGCGCAGACTTGCCAAAGAATACGCAATTAATAACCGTCTAGGGCTTCCAAAGATCAATACTAAAATCGAGTATGTAGACTTATCAAAGACACTTGATTATAAACTTACCCAGATTTTAGAAGAAGCTGAACTTTGCGACATCGTCCCTGTCTATTATCCTCAGATCGGGCTTACTAGTGAAGATGCCAAACTGACAACCATTGTCTATGATGTACTGTTAGAACAGAATGACAGCGTAGAGGTTGGTGTTATCGGTGATGGCTTTAAATCATCAATGACCAGCAACCTATCCGGTAAGATTGACGATTTAGCAAGCAATCAACAACGGCTGGTAAATGCCTTGCCAGATTATCTCTTAAATGCTCAAGGTAACAAGGTTTGGTACAACCGTCCGGATAACAGCGAGCATAAAGTCGGTGATATCTGGTTTGAAAAGAACGGTCTATATGACCGCATGTATGTCTGGAACGGCTCTCAGTGGGAGAAACGGATCGACACAGAGGATATTGACAAGGTCAAGAAAGAGGTTGATAAACAGATCTCGGACGCTCAAGCCTCAACAACCCAAGCAATCGCGCAAGCCGACGCAAAGGCAGAAGAAGCCCTAAAGAAAGCCGGAACGCTACCAGACACTAGCAAGCTATCTGATCAGATCAAACAACAGATCTTGAACAGCCCGGACTTGCAGAACAAAGTCACGGAAGGGGTAAAAAGCGTTGACGGTGACACGATCTATAGTAAGATTGTGTCCAAAGTGACTCAACAATTCGCAACCGTGGGCCAGTTTGACTCTTTGGATCGGGTCCAAAACGATCAAGGGCGCGATCTTCTTAATCTGTCCAAACAGATCACGGCTCAGACCCTAGAATATAACAAGATCACGGAATCTAATAAGATGTACGAGCGTATCCTTGGTAAGAGCGAGAGCGAAGCTCCGGACAAGCTATCTCGATTGGTTATGTCCAGTGATATCTTCCAAACTGAGGTCGGGAAGTATTCGACGAGTGGTGGACCGAATATGCTCCGAAATTCCCGCGCTGATGATGGCTTGAAATATTGGACTGAAGCTAATGGACGGTTGAACTTCACAGCTCACCAATTTTACCTCAACGGTCAGAAACGAATGTTTGAATTGCGACCAGGAGCAGTCGTTAAAAGCCCACGGTTCATTATCAAGCAAAATACTGATTATACGTTGAATATTTTAGGGTTCGATGACAACTCAAAATATTTTAGGGTTTATGTTTGTAAACGCGTAAAAGGTTCTGGATCAGATTATCAACAGAGATTGCTGATATTCAATGGTCAGCCTAAATGGGTTAATGGACCCGTTTTTGATAACACAAAAACGGTCAAAAAATCCATTACATTTAACGTCGGGGAATTCGATGAATGTTATCTGCAATTTGAATACGACCGCAACAATCCTAACAAATGGGGCGGCCTGTTCATGACAGAGCTTGATTTTTATGAAGGAACGACTGACCGTCGCTGGCAACCAGCTCCCGAAGATAGTGCAGAGCCTATCGAAGCGGTCAGAACGCAAATGAGTCTGCTTGCGGGGTCTTGGGCGGTGCGTAACCTAAATAACAACGGTGACGTACTAAACTCTATCAATGTACTCGCTGGCGGTAACAACCGAATAGATGGACGGTTAACCCATATCACAGGTCAGACTGTTATTGACAACGCGGTTATAGAAGACGGTATGATCGCTAACGTATCCGCTAACAAAGTAACCGCCGGGACTATCGACGCTCGCGAAGTAAACCTAATCAATCTAAACGCTAAAAGTGTTACATCGGGAACGTTTAAAGGTTTAGCTTTCGAAGGTGGTATTATTCGCGGTAACTATGGGAATACTGTTATTGATTTAAACAGTAACGTCACAACGTACAATGGCACGGCCAAAATTGAGTTTAGATCTCCTTACAACTCTCTTGAATTTAACTCTGGCGGAAGAAAAGCGTTTCTTGCTCCTACAATTTCAAACGGGACTAACTACGCAGCATTCGCCTTGGGAGTAAACGACCGTGGAGAAGGTAACCCGAACGCTAATTTTACAGGATTGAAAATTTTTAACCAATATGGCCATCGCAAGGTCGTTGTTATTGGTGATGTACATATTGTTAAAGATTCTGTATCAAACAATGCCCCCTCAAAATCTTTGGTAGATCTTTTTAGAGATATCAACGATAACTTTAAGAGGTTGAGAGAATTTCGTGTCGCTAACGGCGAGGGTTCTCCCGGTTTTTGGGACGTCTCACTTTAGAATAGAAAGGTAATAGATGAATACAGCAGATAAAATTATAAATGCGATCTCGCATAATCTCGCAAATGCTATCGTTGAGGCTACAAAATATTCGGTCTTGTACGAGGAAGCGAATGAAGAAAATAAGCGCGTAAACGAGCTATTGAGCAAGTTTAACGACGTTTTAGATAGCGATCAAGCACTAAAAGAGTTGTTCGACGAAACAGCTCAGAAATTAGAAGAACAAAAGGACAAAACACATGGAATTTAAAATCATTAACAAATACTTGCAAGAAGAAGGACGTACTTTCGTATCAATCCGTTCAAACAACCCTTATACAGCCTTTGAGCGTGTCTTGATCGGGGACCGTACCAGCGAATCTGACGAAGTATTGATCCAAGCCGTACTTGGTCAAGTCGTAACCGAATTGAACCCAGCAGAGGGTGTGAAGAAGTTACAAGAGGACTTGCATACACAGGCTCAAGAATATGAAGCGAAGATCGCGAAGAAAGACGAAGAGATCCAAAAAGTGAAAGACGTGGCAGAATGGAGCGTACTTGCCCGTGTAACTGACGTTGACAACCCACTAGATCCGACAGTCTATAAACGTGGGCTTGAATTGGTGGACCTTGGTAAAATCGGCACAACTTATCCAGCACAAGCGATCTTCGCGATTGAGGATCCTAACCACACAGAGAAATACAGTGAAGGGAAGCGCGTGATGGTCCAAGTGACAGAACCATTTACCTACAATGGCGAAACACTTGACCAACTTGCAAGTCTTGAGCAAAACGGGAAGTTGGCGGTTTGGAAATGGACTGAACCAAAACCGGAAGATCCAAAACCAGTGGGAGATCTTGAAACTCAACCCGTCCAGTAAGCTAGTAGCTTGACAGGAGGGAGGGTGATTAATGGATCAAAAACCAGACGGAATTTTTGGGATTATTGAAATAGTCCGTGATTTCTACGATCACGGGATTGATGAACACATGATCGTGTTTGCCTTGATGGTTGTTGTTGCTTTGGATATCGTTTTAGGGGTATCCAGAGCGTGGGCTTATCATGAGTTTTCAAGTCGAAAATGGCGGAAAGGGCTAGTCAGCCACACGGCTATGATGCTAATCGTGGCGATTGGGTACCCGTTCGCGCTATATATGAATCTTGGGCCCGTGATTGATACCTTTATCGTTGCAATGATGGCTGCTTACGGCTCTAGTATTTTGGCCAGTCTTTCGGCGCTGGGGGTAGAAATTCCCGGCCTCGATCACTTTATAAAACAAAATATCGATCATGAGAAATTTCAACTCAAAGACGGCTTGAAAGAGCCAAAGAAAATATTAAAGAAGAAAGAGGACAAATAACATGGATCAAATTACAAATATTATCACATCATCAGCAATGAGCATTTTAGTGGTATTAACAGGGATCGTGGTACAAGCGATCAAGAAATACTTACTTATGCGTGGTGGTAAGAAAGCGATCGAGATCGTTGAGATCTTGGCAAAAAACGCAGTCAACGCTACAGAACAAGTCGCTGATAAGTTGGATATTCACGGCAAGGACAAACTAGAGCACGCTAAAACGAGCTTGATCGAGGGCCTTGAGTCTCAAAATATCCACTTGACAAATCAAGAACTCAATACATTTATTGAAGCAGCAGTTAAACGCGCTAACGAAGAATGGAAGAAATAGGAGATAGACAATGAGTGTACAACAATCTATCGTAAACGGTTTTATTAGTCGTCGCGGATTAATTACTTATTCAATGCTGGGAAGCCGTAACGGTTCAGACGGAACCGGGGACTGTTCGGGTATCATGTCACAAGTGCTGAAAGAAGCCGGGATCAATATCATCGGCTTACCGTCAACTGTTACGCTCGGGCAACAACTCGCAAACAACGGCTTTTATCGCATAAGTATCAACCAAAGCTGGGACGCACAACCAGCCGATATTATTCTTATGAGCTGGGGTGCGGATATGTCAACTTCTGGCGGTGCTGGGGGCCACGTCGGAGCGATGATCGACGATACATACTTTATCTCTTGCGACTATTCGACACAAGGAGCACCCGGACAAGCTATCAATACCTATCCTTGGAATGATTACTATGGCTGGAATAAGCCTAATTATATCGAGGTTTGGCGATACGCTGACACGGCACCTCAAACCAACAATCAAGCAAGCACAGCCGTACAGCCAAAAGATAAGGCTTATTACCAAGCTAATGAGGTCAAGTATATTCACGGGATCTGGCAGATCAAGTGCGATTATCTCTCGCCAATTGGATTCGATTGGCGCGAAAACGGGGTCCCGGTATCAATGGTAAACTGGGTAGATGAGAATGGGAACAACTTACCGGACGGCGCAGATCAAGACTTTAAAGCGGGTATGTTCTTCTCGTTTGAACTAGATGAAGCCCATATCACGGACACTGGCAAGGGTGGCTATTACGGCGGTTATTACTGGCGCCTGTTTGAATTTGGGCAATTTGGACCTATCTGGCTATCGTGCTGGGATAAGGACGATCTAGTCAACTATTACGAATAATAAAACGTAAGCCCAAAAACTTATAATCTTTTTTCTTCCCCTCCCGTTTTGGGAGGGCTTTTTTTGTGCGCCGAAACAGTTGAGAAAGTCCAGAAATGGCTGGATAAAGAAGATTGACTTTTTAAGAAAATGTGCTATAATATATACGATAATCGAATACTATCACTCGCCCAAAACCACTAACGGCAATTAGTGGCTTTTTTGTGTTTATAACGGCAATTTTTAAAATTGTCTATTATAACGGAAATTATGCTGTTATTTACTTGAAAAAAACGACTAACAGTGCTATAATAATTGTACACGGATTTTAAACAATCTACTGAATAACCAAGTGTAGATAGGGTGACACCTTGCTTGGATTGTATACACAATTCCCGTTACGCTCTCCGTGAGATATTGCGGAGGGATAAGTAATTCTCTTTTGAGTGATTGAAAGAGATCATGAAGTGTAAGAAGATTGAGGGTGTATGCAGTATAGAGGTTGTGCGTAATTAGACCATTATCAGACGGTGGAGGTGACAATAGACGCTTTCGGTGAAAGAATAATCTGGGTAGGCCTTGCGTAGCAGTAAGAACCGAACCAGAAATGCTAAATTAAACCGTTTTGCACTTGAGGTCGAGGGATCGGCCAATAACACTAAAGATAAGTACAAGTAGCCCAAAATGTGCAGATAAAACATTTGGATATGTTTATGCTTAAAATATATTTCTGAATGTCGGGTGAAAGTTGGACGTAACCAGTCGTGCCTAGTCATTTAATCGCTAC
>SKEG01000957.1_pt1 | contig 25984 bp, 27 predicted proteins | sample 4826631 | NCBI WGS metagenome assembly SKEG01 (sample SAMN11008815, study PRJNA524170) | human gut metagenome | biome: Human fecal sample; material: Feces; isolation source: fecal sample from pouch patient p26, p34, p50 | host: Homo sapiens | place: Israel: Tel-Aviv | collected 2016-11-02
AAGGGGTTGATTATCTTGAATTTCGTAATTTCGACCTCGACCCCTTGTCCAGGACCGGAATAAGTGACGATACGATTAACTTTTTAGAGTTGCTTTTGCTGAACGCTTTGGTAACCCCATTGCCGGATAATTTGATTGACCGGCTGGCGAAGGCGCGGCAACTTAATAATGAAGTAGCCTTGCAAAAGCCTAAGGATCAGACGGACTGGATGAAAGAGACGGCGAGTGCGTTAATTGCGGATTTGCAAACCTTTGTAGAAGAGTTTAACGCGCCGCGGGAATACCGGCTTGCGCTGACTTTTGCTAAGCGGCGGGTGGAAGATCCATCATTAACAATCAGCGGCCAGTTAGCTGACCAGATTGAAAATGGCAACTTGCTGTCGTTTGGGTTAAAAATTGCCAATGACCGGTACACGAATAACATTAACTACCAGCACCCGTTGCAGGCCATCAGCAAGGACTATTCCGACGATGTGCAGCAACTGATTCGGGCGGCGATTGAACTTGGTGTTGAATTTAAACTGGCTCCCGACCAGGTAACCCTGGCGGTGGGCGACCACCGGGAAAGCTACCGGGCGCAAGAGGCCTTTGACTTTAGCAAGGGGGCCCGGGACTTTATTCTGAACATTTTCCCAGAAGCAGCCGCTTTTCAGGAAGAGGTAATTTAACTTACAGACGGGCGGGTGGGCCGGAGCTAGGCTGATTAGTACCTAGTCCCAGCCTTGTCTACCGCGCTGTAACATTATGAGCTTTAAAATAGCAAAGAGGCTGGGAGATTTTCCCGGCCTCTTGCTAGTTCTTAACTATTATAAAGATAACGTGGAAAATAACCACAAGGCTAGTGTCTAGCGCCGCGAAGCAAGGCTATTTGCCTACGAACGATAGCCGACCCGTGCCGTGTCAACTATCGTCCTAGGCTAGTCATACGCCTTGTCAAGGAGGTTATTTCCCACTCACTCTTTAAAAAAGGAGATAGAGAGATGCGCACAATTGGTATTATTGGTTTGGGCCACGTGGGACGGCTCCTGGCAAACGAGCTGGTAGCGACAGCCGCGGTCGACAAGCTGGTGTTAATCGACCAGGATGATGACCTGGCACTGGCCGTGCAGACCGACCTGCTGGACGCACTGCCAGCCATGCGGACCCAGCCGCAGATTATCATTCAGGACTATGCTGCCCTTGCCGCGGCACAAGTCCTAGTAGTCGCGGTCGGTGACAGCGCCCTCACGAAGGATGACCCGATGGCAGAGCTAACGGTAGCGGGGCGGGCCGTCATGCAAATCGCTCCGCGGGTTAAAGAGAGCGGCTTCCACGGCCTGGTAGTCAACTTAACTGACCCGAACGAGGCGGTGACCGCCTTCCTCCAACAACAATTGCAGCTGCCGACGAAGCAGGTGCTGGGGATTGGAACGGTGCTTGATACCGCACGCCTCTACCGGGCAATTGCCCACGCCGCCCACGTAGCACCGGCCAACGTCAGCGGCTTTATCTATGGACAGCACGCTGGCCGGCAGGCGTTTGCCTGGTCGACCGTCCGGGTGAATGGTCAGGCACTGGATGAATCCATCAATGGTCACCACCTGGATGAAAGCCAGCTCAAGATTCAGGCCGACCTCTCAAGCTGGTATACCCTCAAGGGACTCGGTTATAATAATAGTGCGGTAGCTGCCTGGACCTGCCGCCTGCTTAGCGCCCTGTTAAATGACGAGCAGCTGGTCCTACCCGTGGCAATCTACCAACCCCAATATTCGGGTTACGTAAGTTTTCCCGCGGTGTTAGGCCGGCAGGGGGTCGGCAACTTAATTCTCTTAAAGCTATACCCCGTTGAAGAAATGGCGGTCCGAACCGCGGCAACGGCAATTAGCGGGCAGCTAGCCGCTTTGAATGAGTTAGTAAAGGAATGAACGACAGATGACAATTAAAAGATTAGCAATTTATTGTGGTGCCCTTCAGGGAAAGGACCCGGACTACATGGTCGAAGCTGAGAAGGTCGGCGAATGGCTGGCCGCCCACCAGATTGAATTAGTTTACGGTGGCGGTCAGCATGGCCTAATGGGGGCTGTGGCCCGCGGCGTTCTCGCAAATGGCGGAGTGGTTCACAGTATCTTAACCCAGGAATTATACGACCGGGGCGTGGCGCTTCCCGGGGTAACTGACCGGCAGATTGTTGCCAACATGGACCTGCGCAAGGAAAAGATGATGACTCTGGCGGATGGGATGATTGCCTTTCCGGGGGGCTTGGGGACCCTTGAGGAAATTAGCCAAGCCGCTTCCTGGGTAACGATCGGCGATAATGCCAAGCCGGTGGCGGTGTACAATTACCGCGGCTATTACGACAACCTCAAAAAGCAACTGGTGACGATGAATCAGGCTGGCTTCTTGGAAGACCAATACTTACGTGAAATCTGCTTCAGCAGTAATTTGGATGAAATCCTGCGGTTTATGGAGGGTTACCAGGCACCGGCTCACCGAACGTACGATAAGTAGTTTAAAATAAAAAAACGCTGGTTAGCAGCGCTCGAAAATTTATTGAACTGGTTGAATTGTGTAGACCTGGTCGTCCGCCTCGTCAGTTAAGGAAACTGGCCGTTGTTCGTTGGCCCGGATAGTAATGTGGTAGCCGAATTTATCGAGGAAGACCAGCTTATCAGTTTCGATTTGCTGGACGGTGGCCGGAATAGCTTGATTATCGATCCCTAATTTTAATTCAGGAGAAATGGTGATTCGATGGGACCGATTGCGTTCTTTATCGTAATATTGCCAAGTACCAGTATAAAAAATCGGTAACGCAGTTGTCGTGCTACTTTTCTTACGGCTGAAGCCCAATGTACTGCTGAGCCCAGCCATTAATCCCGCGCCGAAAAGTAACATTCCCTTTTTCTTCATATTTCATCAGTCTCCTCAATTAAGTATGCGATAAGTCATTAACTTCATGGTCAATTATACACACATTTGTATTAGGAGAAGATTTCATTTCTGTTAAAAAGCGGCAATAATTGGTAAAATTAGTTGTAACAAACGTATTTGTTAATAAAGGAGAGAGAAAAGCGATGCTCAAGCTAGGAATTATTGGAACTCATATCATTACTGATCAGATGTTAGACGCCGCGAAGACGACGGGCAAGTACCAACTGACGGCGGTCTATTCGCGGACCCTGGACCGGGCACGGGAATTCGGTGAACCCTACGGCGCAACGGAATTTTACGATGACCTGGAGAAGTTCTTCAGCGAGGGCGACTTCGACGTAGTTTACGTGGCTTCACCAAATAGTTTGCACTATCAACAGGTGCGGCTGGCAATCGAAAATGATAAGTTTATCATCGTGGAAAAACCAGCTTTTGTTAACCCGGCCGAATTCAGTGCGATCGAATCACTGCTGGCGGCACACCCGCAGGCCCGGCTGGTAGAAGCAGCTCGGCACATCCACACGCCGCTCTATGAAAAGGCTGTGGAAAAGGTTGATGAGATGAAACAGCACCACTGCCAAGGGGGAACCATCACCGTGATGAAGTACTCCTCACGGTATGACAAGGTCCTGGCTGGCGACCAACCCTACCCGAACATCTTTACCCTGGACTTTGCGGGTGGCGCCCTGATGGACCTAGGGGTCTACGCCGTTTACGGTGCGGTGACCCTGTTTGGCGAGCCATCAACGGTTGTCTACTACCCAACTTTGGCGAAGACGGGCGTTGACGCGAAGGGAGTTGCCATTCTCAATTATGACCACTTCACGGTGACCCTGAACTTTGGTAAGACCGCTAATTCCTACCTGCCATCAGAGGTGTACGGCTTAAAGGATACCCTGGTCTTTGATAGTATTTTTGAAACCCAGAAGGTAACTTACTACGATGCTGATAAGCAGGCCCACCCGTTGGAAGCACCAGTTGCGAAAAACTCGATGACCGACGAAATGAATGATTTCGCTGACCTCTTCAACAACCCTGATGACTCAGTGCAAGTCAAGAAGTACCAGCACTGGATGAACCTGGCGCGGACGGTCAACTCCGTGATGTACTCGCTGCGCCAGTCCGCTAATTTGACTTTCCCCGCAGATAATGATCAAGAATAGGATGATGCTATTTGATCGAACAGTTTAAAGAACATTTTGAGAAGCTCTACCAGCAGCCGACTGCGATTCAGACGGCCGTTGACCAAGCGCTGCAGACGGATCAATCCGTGCTCGGAATTGCGCCGACGGGGTCTGGGAAGACCCTCGCCTTTACCCTCCCGTTGCTGCCGAAGGTGATGCCGGGTGCGGGAACCCAGATTTTGGTGCTGGCCCCGTCCCAGGAACTCGCCTTGCAGACTGCCCGGGTGATGCGCGAGTGGGGGACAATTCTCGGCGTGAAGGTCCAGTCGTTGACCGGGGGTGCGAACCTGCGCCGGCAGGTCATGCAGCTGCACAAGCACCCGGATGTCGTGGTCGGCACGCCGGGGCGGGTACTTCACATGCTGGATAACCACCACCTCAAGCTGGGCCACCTCCAGACCCTGGTGGTCGACGAGGCCGATGACCTGCTCCAGGATGACACCCTGGCGGTGGTGGAGGATATTGAACGGGCAACCCCGCTCAGTACCCAGTTGGCGTTTTTCTCCGCCACGATGTCGCCCATTTTGGACCAGCTCAGCGTGATGTTTGGGCGGGATATCGTAACCTTTGATGTTCGAGATACTGACCATTCCCGGGGCCCAGTCCAGCACGTTTACCTAGCGGCCCGGACCAATGCCCAAAAGACGGCGACCTTGCGGCGGCTGGCAAGTATCAAAGACTTCCGGGCACTAGTCTTTTTCAACAGCACCCGAACCCTTCACTACGCGGCGAGCCGCTTGCGCCATGAACACGTGGCAGTGGGGACACTCGGTGGTCGTCAACGGCAGGTGGAACGGGAAAAGGCGATGCGGATGTTCCGCAAACGGCAGATCAAGCTGCTGTTGACCACTGATTTAGCGGCGCGGGGATTAGATATCCCGAAGCTCCCTGGGGTGGTTAACTTTGACCTGCCAACGAGCACTAATACCTATGTTCACCGCGCGGGGCGGACAGGCCGGCAGGGAGAACGGGGAATGGTAATCAACCTCGGGGACGATCATGATATCCGTGACCTGCGCAAGCTGACGGCGGACTTAGACTTAAATATCCAACGTTTTTACATTAGCCAGGACCAGCTGACGGATCAGAAGCCGGTGGCTGGCAAACAGGTTGAGCCATTTGTCAAGAAGGCCGACCGTCACCTGCAAAAGGCCCAGCTTGATAGCAAAGCCGGACCGCGGAAGTCGGTTGCCAAAACCCTGAGCGGCTTTTCAAAGCCGAAGAAGCACCGTCATAAGAAGAACCGGAAAAATAAGGGGATCCGCCTGAAACACCGGCGGCAAAATTCCTAATAAAAAAGAATATTATCGCTTTACCTCCGAAATGGATAATGCGATAATATTCTTTGCTTGGTCCCATAGCATAATTGGATAGTGCATCCGCCTCCTAAGCGGTCGATTCCGGTTCAAGCCCGGATGGGATCATTAACAGCCTTGAGTGGGACTGTGACATAAGTTCTTTTGTTCACTCAACATCCGAATAACGCGGTACACATATGAGCTTCAGAGATCGGCTTTGCCGAACTCTGAAGCCCTATTTGTGCTTTCTAAAGACTAGCTGCGCGTCGACGGGGGGCGTGAAGACGAAGTTATAAACACGCTCCCATTTCTCTACCGCCAGGGCAGCTTGGCCTGCTGGGGATAAAAATGTGAGCTGATTTGGTGTACAATAATGTTAACAATTGCTTAAAAAGAGGTGAGAACTGTGCAGGCGCCGTATCGAATCATGTTGCTGTTTGGAACCCGGGCGGAAGCATTGAAGCTGGCTCCGCTGATTAAGGTAATGCGGAATGATCCCGCAAACTGGCAACCAGTAATTGCCGTTGCCCCGCAACAATCCCAACAGGAAGTATTAAGCCAGACGCTGGCGTACCTTCAAGTTGTTCCTGACTTTGACCTGGCCCAGACCAGCGGCCGGAAAGGGGCGGCGGTCGAAGAACTCAGCGGCTTGCTCCATAACTTGAACAACGTTATCAATGCCGGGCAGCCGGATATGCTGCTGGTGGTTGGGGATGCGGTTACCAGTTTGGCGGCGAGTCTGGTCGGTTTCTACCACCACCTGCCCATTGGCCACGTTGAGGCGGGCTTGCGAACCTATGATAAGTACTCGCCATTCCCCGATGAAATGCACCGGCGGCTGACCGATGACCTGGCCGACCTGTACTTTGCGCCAACGACCCGGGCCCGGGATAATCTCCTGGCTGAGCACCATCCGGCCAAACAGATTTACGTGACTGGGAACACGGCGATTGACATGGTAAAGGATTCGCTGAAGGAAGATTTCCACAGTCCAATCCTCCAGCAAATCCCGGCTGACCAGCGGCTGATCCTTTTAACGATGGCACGCCCCGAAAGCATTGGTGAACCGATGCGGCAGGTTTTCCACACGATGAAAGACATTGTCGAGACCAATCCTGACGTGGACCTGATATATCCGGTGATGCCCCACCCCGACGTCCTGGCAATGGCGGAGAAGATTCTGGGGAATAATGACCGGATTCACCTGACTAAGCCCCTTGACCACCGCAGTTTCCTCAACTTGGCGGCGCGCAGCAGCTTGATCATTACCGACTCCGGTAGTGTGCAGGAGGAGGCTCCGGCCCTGCACAAACCAGTTCTCTTATTGCGGGAAAAGACGGAACGGCAGGAAGCGGTTGACGTTGGTGCCGTTAAAATCGTAGGGAAAGATCCGACGAGCATCCAGCAGGCGGTGTTTGAACTGTTAAACAATCACCGTGCTTACCGGCAGATGGCCGAGGCGGAAAATCCGTTTGGGGACGGGCAGGCGAGCCAACGCATCCTGCGGATCATTAAAAAGTACCTAAGCCAAAAGTAGCAGTGGCTGATTGAATGAACCGTCAGGCCGCTGTTTCTATTTAATGAACTGTTCAGGGGCCTAATTATTATTATGGTATAATAGGGGCGCTGTAAGTTGAACGATTTATGATGGTAAGTTGGGGGAGGAAAATGATGCTAAAGAAAACACTGAAGACAAGTCTGATTGCAACAGTGGCATTATCCACGCTAGGGGTGGCGGGAGCACTGATCACAGCAACTCCGGCCCACGCGGCGACAACTGCTGGGGAGGTAGTAACTAGCAGCAATAGTGACGCGGCCGTTCAGACAACAACTGAGGCCCAGAAATATGGAGAATTGGTTACGATTAATGACCAAACCATCCGGCAAAACCACGCTGAGGAGTTAACGACTCCGGTAATTGCTAATCCTACCACGGCGGGAAGTAGCCAGGACGGGATGAACCTGGCTGTTGTCCCTGCGGGGATTAAGACGAGCTGGGCGGCACCACAGCAACTTATGGCTGACGTGGCCCAGCCAGGTAACCACCAGGAGGGTGTGGTAGTTGCGTTCCCCGATGGTTCTACCAAGACCCTCGGAATGGCACTGCACGTCCTGGGGGATGAGCAGAACACTAACCAGACTAAGCAGTCACAGCTGATGCCGAGCAACCGCGCTGACCTTGAAAGTGCTAGCAATGGACCGGTAGCTGCTCAGTTCAACGGTCAGGGGAAAACTTCTTCTGAGCTTGAAAGCCGGGCGATGAGCTTGGTTACTGATTCGGCTAATCCTCAGTTGGTAACAGAGAGAGTACCAGCTGACAATAATCAGCTTCCGCAAACTGGTGTTGACCAGGAAAAGGGCCTGCTTTCTTTAGGTTTGGCGACGGCAATGACGATGTTGGGCTTAATTAGAACGAACCGTCAAGCAGGGAAGCGCTGAGTCACCGACCATTGCTATGAGCAAAAATAAGCACGAACCATTCAGCCTCGCTGGAGGATGGTTCGTGCTTATTTCTTGTTATTGATCCTCAATTTGCTTATTATCCTTGAAAATCAACCACTTCGAGAAGACATAGTTGGCGATGATTACGATCACGTTATCAATGACTTTAACGATAAACTGGCCCATTGGATCCTTGAAGCCGAGGACGGAAATCCCGATGAAGGTGATGACAATATCGATCACCAGGGTTAGTGCCCGGTAGAAGAAGAAGCGCAGCATTTCGACGAGGAAGTCGCTGACCGTGGTGTAGTGGGAGCCAAAGACCCACACCTTATTGGTGAAGTAGGCGACTAGCACGGAGACGAACCAGGCGATTACGTTCGCCAACTGGTAATTCCAGTGAATTCCGGAACTCAAAATTTGAAAGACAGCCAGGTTGATAACAGTTGTCACAACGCCCCAGAAGAGGTAAGCGATGATGTGCTTATACTTTTCCCAGAGTTGCTTAATCATTGAGCGCCTGCGCTTTCTTGACTAGCTCCGCGGCAAATTGGTCCAGCTTCTTAACGTCGTCTTCAGCGGGGGCCAGGTTGACGTGAACGTTTTCGCTGCCCTTAGTAGCGCCGGTGTCCGCCAGCACCTTGCCGAATTCATCGACGGCCTTGCAGAAGTCATCGCCGTAGAAGGTATCGCCAGAACCGGCAACGCCATAGACTTTGCCAGTCAGTTCTTCTTCTTGCAGGTCCTCATAAAAGTCCATTCCTTCGTCCGGCAGGGCGCCTTCGTCGTAGGTGTATGGGCAGACTACACAGATATCGACGTCTTCGAAGTCTGCGGGGTCCGCAAGGGAGATTTCGGTCATTTCAACGTCGACGTCGCGGTCTTCTAGTGATTCGGTGACCAGGTCGGCAACGTCTTCGTTGTTTCCAGTGATGGTTGCGTAAACTACGAGTGCTTTCATTACGTGTGCCTCCAATTTATTAATCCCTACAAGTATAGCATGGTTTGGGGCAATGATGGGGACAAGTGGTATACTATTAGAGGTAGAATGTCAAAAAGGAGATCCGAGAATGATTACATTAAAGTCACCACGCGAAATTGACGCGATGGAAAAAGCCGGGGCCGCTTTAGCAGCGATGCACCTGGGAATTCGGGAATTTATCAAGCCGGGCATCTCAAGTTGGAAGATCGAGGAATTTGCCCGGAAATACTTCAAAGCTGCTGGGGCTAAGGCCGAGCAGATTGGCTTTGAGGGTTACAAGTACGCAACCTGTGTCAGTGTCAACGATGAGATTTGTCATGGTTTTCCCCGTAAGAACCTGGTATTGAAGAAGGGGGACCTGGTGAAGGTCGACACGGTGGTTAGCGTCGACGGCTTTTTCAGTGATTCCTGTTGGTCGTATGCGGTCGGTGAGGTTAAGCCGGAGATTCAACAGTTAATGGACGTGACCAAGAAGTCACTCTTCATGGGAATTGACCAGTGTGTCCCTGGCAACCGGATCGGGGACATTGGTGCGGTCATCCAACACTACACGGAAGACGAAAATGGCTACGGTGACGTTCGCGAATTCGTCGGTCACGGAATCCAGCCGACAATGCACGAAGACCCAATGGTACCGCACTATGGTGAGCATGGTCAGGGCCTGCGTCTCAAGAAGGGGATGACCATCACGGTTGAACCGATGATCAACACCGGAACGTGGGAAGCCGACACGAGTGACCCGAGTGGCTGGCTGGCGAAGACTGCGGATGGCGGCTGGTCTTGCCAGTACGAACACACCCTGGTGGTAACTGATGACGGACCAAAAATTTTGACCTCCCAGGATCCCGAAGCTGATGCCAAGTACATGTACAACGACAACTACGCCAAGTACCTGGAACACTACGCCAAAATTTCCCGGGAAATTGCGGAAGAATTTAAATAACTCGCTGTAATTAAGCGGCAGTTCACTATTAATTTAGTGGGTTGCCGCTTTTTTGATGAAAAAATTACGCTGAATGCACGCTGGAGCAGTTCAATGCAACTTGGGGACGGGGGATTTTAGTAAACTAGGGGGCGTGTTTATTAAATCGATTGGGGGAATTAAGATGTTTTGCCCGAACTGTGGCAAGAAGGTTTCAGCAACGGCGGACTTTTGCCCGTACTGCGGGAGCAAACTAGATCATTCTGCGAATGAAGAAGAACGGGTGGTACCAGAAAAGCAAGTCAAAGCGACGGGCCAACCGGACGCTAACCACCAGCCAGCACCGTCATCATCGAACGGGAATGGTAAGAAGCCGGGGAAGAAGGTCCCGCTAATCTTAGTCGGCGTGATCGTCGTCCTTCTGGCCGCCATTGCCTTTATGTTAGGAATGCGGGGAAGTAGCAAAGATTCGGCATCGACGAGTAGTGCGCAGACAACTAGGACTATCAGTAAGAAAAACAGCAGCACGAGCAGTTCGGCGAGCCGGCCGACCTTTAACGATCAGCAGAAAGCGGCCGCCATTCTATACTATGCCAAGGAAAATGAATCCAATCGCTTCTGGGGTGAACTCTACCGTGATGCGTTGGCTAAGTCTACTAAGGTGACCGCTAATAGTTTGCCGGACGAGGCTACTGAGCAGGGCGACGGGACCATGCACGCTTATTATCCTACGGGGGCATTTTTCGGTGGTGCGACCGGCTACGTCATGGGAACTGATGGTCAGACGGTGTATTACTACCGGCTGGGTCCCGGTGCCGACAGCATTGACCCCGACGACACCGTTACGCTAAACGAGATTGAACAATATGTTATTGATCACCACGCTATGGACCAGGTCAACCAGCTTGCTGGAAACATCAAACTTGACTAGGAGGAGCTATGAAAACTAAGAACGTTGTTATTACAGTTGTCGCTGTCGTATTGGTGCTGGTTGGAGCCTATTTTGCTGGGCGCACCTTTAGCAAACCGTCCGTCGACAGCAGTCAAGAGACGAGTACAAAAGCGGCGGCGCAGCAGAGCAGTGCATCATCCTCGTCGGCAACCGGCACGAGTTCGTCGTCGACCAGCGCTGACGCTGACCAGTTGGACTATAACACGATCACCCCGATGCAGACGGCGGCCGCCATTATGTACTACGCCAAGGACAAACTCAGCGACCAGAATGACTGGCATAGTATCTACACTGCCAATGGGATTGACCTCTTTCAAAGCAACAATACCGAGCACCTGTCTGACCCGGGGCGGGGCGTCTGCTGGAGCCTGCATCCTTCTAATATGGCCGGGGGCGACACTCCGACCTATACCGTTGGTGCCGATGGGACGGTAAGCTACTACCACGTCACCACCGTTAACCAGAACAAGGATAAGGATCCCCTCCTGACCGTTAACCTGCATGACATTATCAACTACGTTAACAGCCACCACGCGGTTAGCGATATTAAGGCTAAGGCGCAGGATATTCACGCAACAATCGATAACCAGTAAGCGACTGACAGAAAGAGAGAGTTAGATGAATTTTTGTGAAAAGTGCGGGGCCAAGTTACGGCCCAAGCAGAAGTTTTGTGAACGGTGTGGGGCACCGGTAGCCAGTGCGCCGGCTTCAGATGAAAAACGGGCGTCAGGTGAGCCAAAGCCAGCACGGCAGGAGCAGGAGACCGCCAAGAAAGCGCCGGATCAACCGGCAACGGTTTCTTCAGCGGAGCATGAGCGCCTGCAAAAACAGTACGCTGCCTTGGAGAGCCGCCTGAAGGATGAGCGGCGGAATAGCAAGGTGAACGTTCTCGCTCGGTTAGCCTTTACCCGGGCGCATTTTAACCAGGTTTTACAGTTCGTGAAGGATAACGCCCTGACGATGTTCCTCTTTTACCTCCTGGCTGTTCTCCTGCCGGCCCTCCGCTGGTACCTGCTGATTATTTTTATCTTGATGGTCTATCTCTTTCCGCTGCTTTCAAACGAGCAGCGGTTCAAGTGGGACGAAGCCGTAGACAATTACCTGCGGGATGAGGAACAGCTCAACAAGATTCGTAACTCAGCGGCGGGGATGTACCGGTCACTTCGTAATGGCCAGCCCGCCCAGGAACCGGCTGAGGAGGAAGCGCCTGCTCAGCCGCAGGGGACACCAGATCCAGCGCCGCAGAAGGCAAGTGCGACTGCGCAAGCAGCGAATGCCGCTCTTTCCCCAGCCGCAGGCTTTTCATGGAACGGGGAAGCAATTTTCGGCATCATTGCGACGGTTCTCGGCGCAATCATGTACTTTATGACTAGGGATGAGGCAGGGAGTTTCCTTAACCAGGGTCTTTCCGTCCTGCAAAGCGGGGGCTTAAACAGCGCAGCCTACCTGAATCTTTGGGGGTTCGTTATGCTGCTGGTCGGGGTTCCCGCGATTATCGGTGGGATTATTAAGGGGGCCACGCACCATCTTGGCGGCGGAGTTCTGAAAACTTTGGGGGTCCTCCTGGCAGGAGGCTACGGGCTTGCCTATTCATACGTTTTTGCGAATGCGGCCGAAGTTGCGGGCCGGACAGCCGTCGCAACCCTTTCCGGTGATACCTCCCTGAGCGACCTGGAGAACCTGGCCCACCTGGTGCAAATTATTCCGTGGCTGGTCATCGGACTATACGTTATCGGGATTTTGGTTAATGCCGTTTCAAGCCGGCAAAAATAGGAAGGAAGAAAAATGAAATTTTGTAGTAATTGCGGTACCGAGCTCAACCCTGGCGCCGCTTTTTGTCCGCACTGCGGCGCTAAGGTCGAGCAGGCAAAGCCAGCTAAGGCGTTTGAAATTACCCGGCAGTTTTGGCTGGGCTTTTATCTAACCTTGGTTGGGGGAGTGGCAGCCGGAATCGCAGTCAACATTGATACTTTGACCACGTTGGTTCCGTCTGCAATCATTGATCCGGTAATGACGCTGCTGATAATCATTGCCTGTGCTGCTATTCCGGGAATCTTCACGTTAATTACGGGGATTATTCGGGGCTTTAACCGCCAGCGAACCGGGATCGGACAGACGGTCGTCGGGATGGCAATGTTGCTGGTAGCTGGCTCGCTGGCCAGTGTAATGTTTGCTGGGGAATACAGTATCAGTAGCACGATTATGGTTGTTAGCCTGTTCTGCTATTTCATTGCCAGTGTAATTTTCGTACTAGCCTATTTCACGACGATCTTTGTCACTAGCAAACCGGCGGCAGGAAGGCAGATCCGGCAATTGCGCTGGGCAGTGGCCGGTATGACCGTGGTCGCCGTCCTGCTTCTGGCTGCCCTACTTCTGGGAATTATCGGTTTCTTAATCGCCGTAATCATTTTGGTTGGCGCACCATTTTTAGGTCGGCGCCTTAGTTTAAGCGGCGGAAGCGCTTGGTGCCTTTTAACTCATGAACATAGCCGCAGGCTGAGCTGGCGCTTTTATTTGGCCCTCCTTGTCCTCGTTGCTGGCGTCGGCCTGCGCATGGCAAATATCTACCAGGCGGCGGGAGTGATCCTGACGATGGTCCTGATTATGGCTGCGGAATGGTGGAGCAACCCGCAACGGCTGGGAAAGCAGCCCCGTGAGATGGCCGGCTGTCTGCTAGTGGTTGCCATTCTGCTCCAAGTGATTTACCTCTCATTGGGAAGCCGGATGAATAACGCGTGGCCAATTGTGATTGCAATCTTTATCTTAATGGCTGCGTCATTTTTTACCTACTTCTACGTCATATTACGGACGCGGTTTGTGGTTAAGAAAGGGGAGGCTGGTACCGAATGAAAAAATGTTCCCACTGTGGTCACCCGCTAAAAGCGGACCAGAGTTTCTGTCCCCAATGTGGCACGAAGTACGTTGCTCCGCAGGCTCAATTCGTCAAATCGGTTAGCTATCAGGGGCATCGGCAACGATTCTGGCGGCAAATTGGAATTGCCCTTATTCTCGGGGCAATCGTCGTCGCCATTAGCTGGCTGGCCTGTTCCAGTTATAATCGGCATCGGCTAAGCGTGACGAAGGAAGATAGTGACCTTGTTTGGTTAGTCACCCCGGATAACCAGACCGTTGACCGGCTTGACGGCAACACGAAAGTGGCCTATGCCTACCGCTTCTTCTACAAGAATAATGAATTTTATGCAACAATCTATAACTTAGGCGATACGGAATTAGGGGATCTTAAATTAGATAATGGTCGGCTAACCTACCGCAGTATTGCAAAGTACGTGGGGATGAAAGAAGGTACGTATAAACCTAGTTATCATGAGCCTTCTGTGATTGAAGGCAAGCAGAAACTAACTAAAGAAGATCCTGTCCATTTAGGCTTTAAGCACTATGCACTTGATGATGACGATCCAGGACAGTATCAATACGACTCGCAACTGAATTTAATCCAGGCAAAGATTAGCCAGCGGTTAAACAACGGTAATTATGCAGTTGGCTACCGGACGAACCAGACTGATGATGATTTGGACCCTAGTCACTCTCACAAGGGCTACCTAGTGACAATTACCGGGCACGCCAACCAGCAGGCCGTTTTTCAATACGGAAAAGTGTACTAGTAATAATATTAAGGAGAACCAATGAAATTAGGAAAGTGTCCCCATTGTGGGGGAAGTTATAAACCGGGGGCCCGCTTTTGTCCCCACTGTGGGCAGGAGTTACCGGCAACCCGGCCGCGCCGGCGTCAGGAAATGACGAAGCATTTTGACCTGCGGGGGCTGGGCCTTCACCCATTTAAAAAGCAGGATTGGAAATGGTACGCGGGGCTCGTTCTCGCGGTGATCGTAGCACTAACCAGTGCAATTTTTATTGTGATTGTTAACCAGGACTACTACGCAATTTTAAACCAGCAGGAACCATCACTGGTTGATGCCTACAATAAGGTGGGGCGCAGGTTAACTAACCAGGTTACGGGCATTGTTATCCCCAGCTACCTTATTTTAGGAGTGGCGTTGGCGGGGCTGGCCTGGCTGCTGGTTAAGGGCAAGAAGCAACAGCGGATTATGGTTGTTGGGATCGCAGAAGTACTGTTATTGGTAATTGGGGGAGTTAATTTTGCTAGTGCCCACGGCTTCTCCTTCTCTGGCGGCCAGCTTGGCCAGGCCTTTGTAAAAAGCCATCTAAACGGCAAAATTTACCGTTATTCCTACTTCAAGAACCGGCCGGGTGACGACACGAGTGATACGGATGATAACTTCTGCAACCAAATTCCGGACCATGATAAGGGTTACCCGCAGGAATACTCGAACGTTTACCTGAAATTCAATTCGGATGGCACGCTTGGCGTTAACGTCAACCCCTACTGGCGGGATGATAATGAGACGGCTTACAATAATAGCAAGACCGGGAACTACCGAACCGTGGGGATGTGGCACGTTAATAAGAATGGTAAACTGCACATTAACTGGGACCAGGCCGATACCCGCGCCTACGACTACGAAGCTGTTCAGGTGAAGGTGAAAAAGAAACACCATAAGAAGCACCACCGCAAGTACCGTTATAAGACCGAGTACAAGTGGGTTGCCCAGTATACGGATCCAGAAACCGGGGATGATGATACTAGTCTGCCGATTTATTTCCCGGGTGATGACATCGACGGTTCAGTGGCCTTTGGCTATGACACCCTCAAGGTCGCCGGGGTCAAACTGCAAAAGCCCAATGCGGCAGGTGAAGTAGATCAATAAGCGGCTATTGAAAGACCGGTCAGGAGGAATTTTCCGCACCGGCTTTTTTTATACACGGGACTAATGTATCTTTATGCGGTTGATTGCCGCTGCAAGGGCCATAGATCATTGTTAATATGTATAAAGCTTCCTCCTAATATGAATATTTATATTAAAATTAGGTTAGAATATCGAATAAAGTGTTTTATTATACAAAAAGACGATTATACTAAGAATATTCATTATATCTGCACTTATTATTGGAGGCATTAGAATTGGAAGAGCAAAGTAGTAATAAAAAAGTCATTACTACCTTTGGCCTGGTAACGATGATCATTACCGCGATCTTTGGTTTCGGGAATGTTTCGAACGCTTATCTGCAAATGGGCTACGGTAGTATTATCTGGTACGCACTGGCTGGGATCTGTTTCTTCTTCCCGTGCGGCTTGATGATGGCGGAATATGGTTCCACCTTCAAAGAAGCTAAGGGGGGCATTTACTCCTGGTTGGCCGGTTCCGTTGGTGAACGGGTTGCCTTTGTCGGGACGTTCGTGTGGCTGGCATCCTGGATTGTCTGGATGGTTTCGACCGCTTCACGGATTTGGATCACCTTGTCTGCATTGATTTTCGGTAAGGACACCACCCAGCAGTGGCACGCCTTTGGTCTTGATTCCACCCAATTCATCGGGGTACTGGGGATCTTGATGATCCTTTTCATTACCTACCTGAGTTCCCGGGGGATCAACTCGATTGCCAAAGTCGGCTCACTTGGTGGGATTTTCACCATTGCCGTTAACATCATCTTCGTGATTGTCAGCGTGATCGTCCTGATTGCCAAGAAGGGGGTCCTGGCCCAGCCAATTCATGGTGCCAGCACCTTTATCACGTCACCAAACCCGCAGTTCCAAACGCCGATTGCCATTATTTCCTTCGTGGTCTACGCGATCTTCGCGTACGGGGGGATGGAGTCACTGGGGTCCGTTACGGATAGCATGAAGAACCCTGAAAAGACTTTCCCGAAAGGCCTGATTATTGCCAGCATCTTCACGATTGGGACCTATGTATTGATGATTTTTATGCTCGGTTGGTCCATCAACTACCAGCAGGACTTGACGAAGAGCAGCGTTAACCTAGGGAACGTTACCTACGTCGTCTTCAACTACCTGGGAATTGCCCTGGGAAACGCCCTCGGCTGGTCCCACGCCGCCGCGTTGACCTGCGGGGTTGTCATGACCCGGATCGTCGCTTTGGCGCAGACCCTGGGATTCTTAGGGGCACTGTTTATCCTGCTCTACTCGCCAATCAAGGCCTTTATCCTCGGTTCCAACCCGAACCTGTGGCCGAAGAAGCTGACTAAGCTGAACAAGGCCAACATGCCGGCTAATGCCATGTGGCTGCAAGCCATCGTCGTTTGTGTCATCATCTTCCTGGTCGCTTTCGGTGGCTCGGCTGCCCAGAAGTTCTACCTGATCTTGACCGACATGGCCAACGTATCCGCGACCTTCCCATACATCTTCCTGATTGGGGCCTTCCCATTCTTTAAGGCCAAGAAGGACCTTGACCGGCCGTTCGTTGCCTTCAAGAACCGCTTCTGGACGGATGTTTTGGTAATCTTCGTGGAACTGATTCTGATTATCGGGATCCTATTCACCTTCATCCAGCCATTGACGGAAAAGGATTACCAGACCGCCTTCTGGACACTGGCAGGACCAATCTTCTTCGCCATCGTTGCTCTGGTTTTCTACCAAATTGCGGTAAAGAAAGGTAAAGTTGAAAAATAAATAGTTTTTAAAATGAAGACCGTGCAAGGGAAATTCCTCTTACACGGTCTTTTTAATCCGGCTTAGATTCCGGCCTGCTCTTTTGGTCGTCTTTTTGCTATAATAGCCCTATGTTATTCAAGGGAGGACGGCATGAAAAACGAACCGGGAAAATTGAAGAATTTTGTCCTGCTGTTAATGCGGCACTTTACCATGGCCCAGATTTCCAGCTCGGCGGCAATGCTTGCTTACTACACCCTGCTGTCGATTTTTCCGGCGGTGCTGGTGATTGGAAACCTGCTGCCGATGGTCGGCCTGGACGCCGATACGGTCCTCAGCTACCTCCAGACAGCCGTTCCGTCCTCAGTCTATGTTTTTATCAAGCCACTGATTTATGACTTCCTGCGGCAGGGGAGTGGGGGCCTGCTGACAACTGGGGCCCTGATTGCCCTCTGGTCGACCAGCCAGGGAATTGCGGCCTTTCAGCGGTCGGTTAACCTGACCTATGACGTGGCCCGCAACCAAAACCCGGTCATTAACCGGGTGGTCTCCTTTATCTGGATGATTGTCGTGATTATCCTGATTTACGCGATTGTCCTGCTCTATGGTTTTGGGGAGCAGGTACTCAATAGCATCCAACCGCTGCTGCAGTTTAACCGGCGCTATATTTCGCTCTTCAACTCGCTTCGGTGGCCGGTTGCCCTGGCGGTCCTCTTTATTGCCCTGACCCTGCTGTACTACTTCGTGCCCAATGCGAAGGTCCGCTTACGCTATGCGGCGACGGGGGCCCTCCTGGCGGCGCTCCTGTGGATGGGGCTTTCCCGGCTTTTCTCCTACTACACGGTCTTCTTCCGGCACAGCGTGGTTTCCTACAAGACGATTGGAGCCTTCATCGCGATGATGATCTGGTTGGACCTCTCCGGCTACGTGATTATGTTGGGGGCGGTCCTCAATGCCACCCTCCAGGAAGCGCACGAGGGTGTCCTGGAGGAGCGGGAACACTTCTGGCAGGTGATTGACCGGGAACACTGGCATAAAGAAAAGGGAGCGGGAAAGAACTAGCTTGTCTAGTTCGTCTTCCCGCTCCCCACAAGGATGGCTATGCCGCCGGCCGTTCGTCGTTAAAAAGAACGGTAGAAACCGTGTCGACGTACTTGGCGGAAACTGGCGTTGCGTAAATGTTTTCGCCTTCCTTGTTGGTGAAGGCATTGATGGTGGACAGCTGGTCCATTGCCTGCCGGACTGTTTCGGCAGAGAGGTTTTCGCTGGCGTAGCTAAGTTTTAAGAGGTGCTTCTTACCGCGGTTGCTCTTGAAAGTTAAGTTGAGAGTCTTCATAGTAGGCGGACTTCCTTTCTATTATTCGGATTACTGTGCGATTGCGAATTGTTCGGTTGTGACGATGTTAGCGCCCGTGCACTGTTCGCCGGTCAGACTTTCCAGAGCAGCGGTGACGGAAGCAACTTGGGTGGCGGTCAAGTCCTGCTTGACGTTATTCAGAATGTGGGTAGCGCCCTTGGGATGCTTGGCCCCGGCTAGGGTTACTTGCAGTTTGGCTGATTTGAATTGACGTTCGTTACTCATGGTGAGCACTCCTTTTGGTTTGATTTTGTAAGTGGTGATCACTGCTTACACTTACATAAACGGCTGAGCGCGGTAAAAGTGAAGGGGGAATTTTAAGAAATGGCGAAGATTTCGAAAATCGAAGCACAGAAGCGGCAGGGCCGCTATAATGTGTACTTGGATGGGCACTATGCCTTTCCAGTGGCGGAGAGTGTCCTGGTCAAGTTCCGTCTGATGAGGGGCGTGGAACTGGACAAGGAGCAAATTGAGGCCATTACGACCGCGGATCAGCAGGCGCGGGCATACAGCAAGATTCTCGACTACCTATCCTACCAAATGCGCAGTGAGAGCGAGGTTCTCAAAAAGCTCCGTGACTTGGAGACGCCGGTGGAGTTCGTTGAACCAATCATGGCGAAACTCCGGGACCAGCACCTGGTTGATGACCAGCAGTACGCCCGGTCCTATGTCCGGACAATGATGACGACGACGCTTAAAGGCCCGGGGGTCATCCGCCAGCAGCTTCGCTTGAAAAAGGTTGGCGAAAACGAGATTGAGACCGCTCTGCAGGAATTTCCACCAGCTGACCGCCTGGCGAACGCCAGCAAACTGGCCCGGAAGCTCTTCAAACGTTACCATAACCAGCCGGAATTTCGGCGGGAGCAAAAGGCCCGGCAGGGGCTAATGATGAAGGGGTATTCCGGGGAGGTCTATGATCAGATTAAAGCGGCGGTCACTCCAGAAGCTGATCCGGACCAGGAGAACGCCTTGCTCGTAGCCCAGGCGGAGAAAGTCTGGCGCCGCTACCACCGTTACACCGGCCTGGACCGTGAACGCCACTTTAAGCAGGCGATGTTCCGCAAGGGCTTCGACCTCGACGCCGTCCAGCGCTGGCTGGATGAAAAGCAAGAGGGGCTTTCCTAAGCACAGTATTACTGGTATTATTAATAAGATATCTAACTAAGAAGAGAATAAGATCATGAAGAATAAAAAAATTCATATTAATGAACAAAAATTAAATCATCAGTATTGCTACCGGACGGTGAAGCGCTTATTTGATGTTGTCGCTTCAACGATTGCGGTAGTTTTGTTGAGCCCGGTCTTTTTGATTATTGCCATCTGTATCAAGGTTACTGATCCGAAGGGTCCGGTTTTTTATTCACAGACCCGGGTGGGAAAAGACGGCAAACAATTTAAAATGTACAAGTTCCGGTCGATGGTGACCAACGCCGATGAACTCTTAGCTCAATTAAAGGCGCAAAACGAAATTAACGGGGCCATGTTTAAAATGAAAGATGACCCGCGGATTACTAAGGTTGGCCGGGTAATTCGTAAGTACAGCCTGGATGAACTGCCCCAGCTGATTAATGTCATTGGTGGCTCAATGAGTATTGTCGGCCCCCGGCCGCCGCTGGTCAGCGAGGTTAAGCAATACACTGCTTATGATAAGCAACGGCTGATGGTCAAACCCGGGGCTACCGGAATGTGGCAGGTTGGCGGCCGCAGTGACGTTGACTTTGCGGAGATGGTCGAATTGGATCTGACTTATATCCAGGAACGGTCAGTCTGGCTTGACCTGAAAATTATGTTTGCAACCGTGAAAGTAATGATCGTGCCGAATGGGGCATACTAACTGAGATAGGAGTACGACAGTGGACGTTAAAGTATTAGTAGCTGCACATAAGAACTATGCAATGCCAAAGGATGATTTATACTTGCCGGTATTCGTCGGTAAGGAGCTTCATCCGGACGTTAACCAGACCTTCCAGGGGGATAATACGGGAGATAATATTTCCCGCAAAAATCCGACCTATAACGAATTGACGGCGATTTACTGGGGCTGGAAGAACCTGGACCTTGATGCGATGGGGCTAGTTCACTATCGCCGCTACTTGAGCATGAACCACCGTAAGAGTTTGGATAGTGTCCTTAGTAGGAAACAGGTGGAAAGTCTGCTGGTTGACCACGACATTATCCTGCCTCCAAAGCGTCGCTACTACATTGAAAGCAACGAGTCCCACTACCTCCATGCCCATCACCACGAACCGTTTGAAGTCATGCGGGCGGTCATTGCCGAGCAATACCCAGAATACCTGCCAGCATTTGAAAAGGTGATGAAGCGGACCTGGGCGCACATGTTTAATATGTTTGTGATGAAAAAACAGCCCTTGAATGAGTACTGCAACTGGATGTTCGCCGTCCTGGCGGAAGTTGAAAAGTGCACGGATATCAGTAACTACTCGGTATATGAACAGCGGGTCTACGGCTTTTTAAGCGAGTTGTTACTTGATGTCTGGCTGGAGAAACATCCGCAATACTCAACCGTGGAGGTCAAGTACGTGTTTATGGAGCATACTAACTGGCTTAAGAAGGGTGGCAAGTTCATCCTGCGTAAAATCACGGGACATGCCTAGTTTTTCAGGGAGGTGTTAGTGTGGCGAAACTATCGATCGTGGTTCCCTGCTATAATGAGCAGGAGACCATTCCATTATTCTATCCGGCAGTCGAAAAAGTAGTTCGGCAAATGCCGGTGGAAACTGAATACTGGTTTGTCAATGATGGTTCGTCCGACCAGACCTTGGCAGAATTGCGGAAGCTGCATGACCAGGATCCAGAACGGGTCCACTATGTGTCATTCTCCCGAAACTTTGGCAAGGAAGCAGGGTTATACGCTGGACTGGAGGCAGCGACTGGCGATTATGTGGTTGTGATGGATGCCGACCTTCAAGATCCGCCGGAATACCTGCCTGAGATGTATCAGGAAATTTCATCAGGTGAATATGACTGTGTGGGAATGCGGCGGACGGACCGTAAGGGAGAGGCGAAGTTTAAGTCTTTCCTCAGCAACCAGTTCTATAATGTTATCAACAAAATTTCGGATACCAAGATTGTTCCCGGCGCCCGAGACTATCGAATGATGACCCGTCAGATGGTTGACGCGGTGCTTTCTCTAAAGGAGTATAATCGGTTTTCAAAGGGCATTTTCAACTGGGTCGGTTTTAAGACTAAGTATCTGCCCTACAAGAATGTCGAGCGGGTTGCCGGGACGACGGACTGGTCAACCTGGAAATTATTTAAGTATGCAATTGACGGGATTACCGATTTTTCTGAAGCACCGTTGTCAATGGCCACTTGGATTGGTGGATTCTCTGCGTTTGCGGCGGCAATTGGGATTATTGCGGTGATTGTCCGCCATTTTGTTGCCCCGAGCGGCAGCGCCTTCGGCTGGGCGTCGCTGGTTTGCATTATGCTCTTTATCGGCGGGGTGCAACTGTTTTGTCTCGGGATCGTGGGCCGTTATATCGGGAAGATTTACATGCAAGCAAAGAAACGACCAATTTATATTGTGAAAGAGAAAAAATAAAATGGGTTTTAATGATTTAAAAAATAAAATTGTGAATTATCCTGTCGATGGGAACCAGATATTCTTTGTTTCTTTTTTAGTCCTTTACGTCGGCTCCTTTATCAAATTTACGACTTTCTCTGATTATATTTCGCCTAACCTTATTTCAAGGTGCCTCTATCTCATCGTGGGGCTCTTGATTATCAAGATTTATTTTTTTGATGAACTGAACCTAAAAATTTTTCTACTTGATTCTTTGGCTTTGCTGATAGCTTTTGCTGTGTGGCGCAGAACCCACGCTTTTGACATCGTAATCTGCACAGCGCTAATCCTAGGTGCCAGAAATATTGATTTCCGTTTTTTAATGGAATATTTCTTTAAGGTTGGAACAATCATTCTTGTGTTTGTTATCCTTTCTTCCCAACTTGGAATAATAAAAGATCTGATGTATGTTCGCCACGGTTTTACTAGACATGCGTTGGGAATTAATTATCCGACTGATTTTGGTGCTCATGTACTTTACCTCGTACTTGCATATTGCTACTTGCATTTCAAACAGCTCAACTGGAAGAGCTATTTTAGCTTGTTTATTATTGGTGTTCTTTTAATGTTGGTGACGCAGGCACGCTTGGACGTTGCAGCAATTTTTTTAACCATTCCGGTTATGTTTATTGCCCAACGAGCCTATGAGCATCGGGATGGTTTTATTAAACTGGCGTCCTTTTACTGGACTTTCCCAATTTTACTGGCATATATTTCTTTGACCGCTGCTTATTTTTATACACCCTCTAATAAATTATTTTATTCCTTGAATAAACTATTTTCGGACCGACTTCGTCTTTCACATATGGCGACTTCTAAGTATGATTTTAGAATATTGGGTAATTTTGTGCTTGAAAATGGTTTCGGTGGTAGTAAGGGATTTAAGTTGTTCACTGGCAAACCAATTGGCAGGCAGTATTTTTACATGGACTCCTCATTTATCAGGTTGTTCATAATTTATGGGATTATTGTGAGCCTGGCAGTAATAGCAGTTATGACAATAATTGCTTTAAAATCGATTATTAGTCACGATTATTGCTTAGCTGGCATTATGTTTTTAGTTAGTATAAGCGGTTTGATTGAACCCCACCTATTAGATGTCGCTTTCAATCCATTCCTGATGGCGCTTTTGGCGACGAATGTTTACTACACAATAGCAAATGATAAAATTTTGGAGGAATCAAAGTGAAAACCTATAGTTTGAAGCAATTAAATAAATCTTTTATTAAGGCCGGTCTCTTTACAATAATAATGGCTATTTTAGGTGGTGGTGTAATGTTTGGTTATGCCAAACATAAACAGCAGACTTTTTATACTGCCAGCCGGGACGTCTTAATTTCCCATAATGTTACAAGTTATAATCGAGATGAAAATAGTCCGCTTACGAACGCAGATTTGAATATGATGCCTTCGTATGAGGACATTGCTGAGAATGAATTGATTGCCAAAAGTGCCAAGCAATACTTACCTCGGAAAATTAGCAAAAAATATTCAGTAAATTCTATTAGTGATAAAATTTCTGCGAAAAGTCGACCACAATCACTTGTATTAAAAGTAAGTGTGAAGACCGTAAATGATAATGATTCAGTGTACTTAGCTAATGCTGTCACGAAAGCCCTAAAAAAAGAATTACCTGAATTACAACCTGGGGTTGGTAGGGTTCAATTATTAGCGAAAGCAAGCAAGGCTGACGTGAAATCTAAAACTACTCCTAATAAGAAAAAATACACCTTAGCTGGGGTAGCGTTAGGTGGACTCTTGGGAGTAATAATCTCATTTACCGGTATTACTTGGAAAAAGATGATTAGGTGATATAAGAATGAGTATGTATGTAATAACCCACAAGAGTTTTAATTATCAATCATTACCAAGCGGGTATGTACCATTATTAGTTGGTGCTGAAAGCAAGCCCAATCCCGATAACTTTTTACAGGATAATAATGGTCAAAATATTTCGCAAAAGAATTATTCGTTTTGTGAGCTGACGGGTCTCTACTGGATGTGGAAGAATACATCGGATGAAAACCTGGGCTTATCACATTATCGACGTTATTTTTCAAAATATTCAACATTTAACCAGCTATTCCTGAATGCCTTGGTAAGTGGGAAGGGGACACCAGTTACAACTGATAGATTAAATGAGCTACTTAAAAAGTATGACTGGATAGTTGCTAAGCCCCAATTAATCGGGATGGGGACTATCTGGGATCAGTTTGTATATTCCCATCATGCAAAGGATATGGAGATTACCCGGGAAGTGATTGCTGAATTGACTCCTGAATGCATTCCAGCGTTTGATAGTGTAATGAATCAGAGAAAAGAGTCATTTTTTAACATGTTTTACACAAGTAAAAAAGAACTGGATCGGTATGCTAGCTGGTTATTTTCAATTTTATTTGAAGTAGAAAAGCGTGTGGATATTTCCCAGTATGATAGCTATCAGCAGCGCCTATTCGGTTTCTTGGCGGAGCGGCTTTTTAATGTATGGCTACATTACCGCAATCCCAAATTAGGATATTTGGCGGAATATAATAATGATGTAATCGGACGAGCCTGGGCTCTTTGTTCTATCCGACACGCAGCATTAGGCTGGTTAAAACCATCTAACAGGTAGTGTTGCTTTGTTGAACTAATCAATTCGTTTAAAATTATGGGTTTAGGGTATGAATGATTAAGGTTGTATTCATAGTTTAAAAGGGCTGATAATCTTCGTGTAAGAAACGTTGATCCATCAGCGTTTTATTTTACCTATATTTCATTGGGCCTAACGATGCTCAAATTAATTAGTGAAAGCCGTAAGAATGTTACCAAACTCGCTGTGATAAGTAATGAGATTAGAGGGAGTAAAATGAAAAAGATTCTAGTCGTCGGAGATTTTATTAGTGGGAGCGGCCTTACACAGGTTATTTTTAACGTGTTTGGACGTTTTCCAACTAGTGATTGTAAAATTGAAGTGGTGGGTTATGGCAATGATCCTGAAAGGACTACCGATCGGAAATGTAATGAATTAGGGTGGTCAATTCACAGAACCCCGTCAGTTACCAAAAATCCGCTTAAACATTGGCAATGGTGGAAAACTTTTTTTAAGCAGCACAACTATGATATTGCTTACTTCAATTATTCTTCTTCTTGGAATTATCTTCCGGTCGTGTATGCTAAGCGGTATGGAAAGGTAAAAGAAGTGGTATGTCATTCACATAACTCATACTTCAGCCACGAATTCTCTAATCAGTTATTGATGAAGGGATTGTCGGTGGTAAATAACCACGGGAAAAAGATCTTTAATAAGTATGCCGACATTAAAATTGCCACTTCAAAAGAGGCCGCTAGATGGATGTTTAATGATGATAAGGATGTTTTTATTAGCATTAACGGGATCGACATTCCTAAATTCACTTTTTCACCGGAAAGTCGGCAAGAGATTCGAAAGCGCCTGAAACTTTCTGATAATACGAAGCTAATTGGTTTTGTTGGTGTTCTTCAGGAACGGAAGAATCCATTATTTGCACTCAAGGTTTTCGCTAATTATCATAAGGTTAATCCCAATAGCAAATTTATAATGCTGGGTAAAGGGCCCTTAAAAGAGCAAATTGATAAAGAAATTCTACAAATGGGAATCCAAGATAGTGTAATTCAGTATGACTTTGTCGCAGACATTAATCGGTGGTACTCAGCGATGGATGCGTTACTTTTTCCTAGTAAGTATGAAGGGTTTGGATTGGTTGCCTTGGAGGCACAAATTAGTAACTTACTAGTAATTTCCGCTAATATAAATGTCCAAGAAATATTCGTTACTGATAACATAAAAAGAATGGTCAATATGAATGTCGACTCATGGTCCGAAGAGTTAAATAGTGGGTTAAAAAC
>SKEG01000966.1_pt1 | contig 25802 bp, 17 predicted proteins | sample 4826631 | NCBI WGS metagenome assembly SKEG01 (sample SAMN11008815, study PRJNA524170) | human gut metagenome | biome: Human fecal sample; material: Feces; isolation source: fecal sample from pouch patient p26, p34, p50 | host: Homo sapiens | place: Israel: Tel-Aviv | collected 2016-11-02
GACGATGTTGTTGGTGGATTCCAGATTGTATCTGCGCTGGTTGGCGATCAGTGCATCGCTGAACCCTCTGGCCTTGATCGCATTCAGGCTGTTCTCCTCACACCACATTCGGTAAACCTCATACAGCTCTTTCGAGCTGGTGCAGGCATCCGCCTTCAGGCGGATGTAGCCCTCGGATTCGAGGAAATCGAACACATTGTTGTTGTCCCGCTTCACCAGTTCCCGGTTCCGCTTGGCACGATCGCTCTCGGTGAACTGAAAGCCGTTCTTCACCAGCCGCTGCAAGCCCTCAAATGCCCACAGCAGGATGCCCTTGACCTCTGCCGCCATCTTCTCGGCAATGTCCGGGTCATCTACACGGGACTGGGGCTTGTCCTTGGTGGTCAGAATGAGCTGACGGCGGTAGAAACCATCCGAGCGGTCATACAATGCTTGCAGGTCGCCATTGCTGAACGCCAGCAGGCGGGCATACATCCAGCCCTGATAGCTCTGCTTGCCCTTGCGCTCCAAGTCCATCTGCCCCTGCGCGGTCACGATGGACTTGACATAGTTGGTCTGGCGCAGGGCTTCCATCCGCATATCATCGTCCACGCAGAGCAAAGTGTGTTCGAGGTCGGCACGGGCGAAGCGGTTCTCCGAGATCTTGCCGATGCTGCCATCCTTCATGTTGCAGCCGAACAGCCGGGACAGCACCACACCGATCTGCGACTTGCCCTCGCCGCCGCTGCCCTTAATGACCATCATGCGCTGTCCCTTGTTGCTGGGGATCAGGCAGTAGCCGATGAACTCCTGCACGGTGGGAATGTCCTCCGGGTAGAGCAGGTCGGACAGGAACCGCAGCCAGTGGGTGGGCTGTGCCGCTTTCGGGTCATATTTGACCGGGAGCCGGTTGCGGACGATCTCCGGCTTGCCTTCCTGAAAGGTGCCGTCCAGATACAGGGTGCCGTTTGCCAGCGCAATGCGGTCGGTGATGGGCGGGAAGTCATCCACCTGTGCCGCCAACTTCAGTACGTCCACGACATTGCTGACCCGTTTGGCGATATTTGCGCCGATATGGTCTCGCAGCATATCGAAAATTTCACAGCGCAGGTTCATGGTGTCTGTGACCCTGCCGTCCGGGGTGAAAAATGCGCCATTCACATAGAGGAGCTGGTGGGTGCTGAGAAAATCGTCACAAAACAGGGATTCGTTGAAGAAGCCTTTCTTGATCCATGCAGGGGTAAAGTTGTTTCCCATAGGCACACATCCTTTCTTCGGCGCTGCGGCTTATCCATGTGGTCAATTTGGCCACATGGATTTTCTCTGCTGCAACAGGTGGATAAACGTCCTTTGGGTTACGGCAAATCAATGTGGACAATTTGTCTACATTGATTTCTCCTGCCGTAACGAGTAGATAAACGTCCGTTTCACCTCATGTAGACAAAATGTCCACATGAGGCGAATTGCCGTTCTCCCTGCATGGCTTTCCTGCCCCCTTCCGGCGGCGTTTTCCGGCTCTCCTTCTCAGGGTCATCGCCGGGTATCCCATGCAGACGGTCATGCGGTTTTCAAGGTCCAACGGGCAAAACGGCAACAAAAAAGCCGTCACAAAACAGACCAGCCCTGCCTTCGCTTTTTCTGGAAGGTCATGCTAGTCGGTTATGTAACGGCTGAAAGCCAAGATGTTCAGCCCCGCTGGGTCTGAACGAATATGTAAAAATATGTTATATTCAATTGTTGAGATAGATTACCACAAAAATCGAGCTGTGTCAACAAAAAGTTTTGAGAATACGTTACTTTCGGCAGCTTGTAAGAAAAAGCGAGGGAAACTTTGGCAAAAAGAGAGAGGGCTGGACGATGCCAGCCCTCTTGACAGGAAAATGATTTTTAAGCGGAAGTTTTAAGATTGGTTTAAGTTTCTTGTCCCTTTTTGTGATATGATAGACCTATCAAAAGCAGGAGGGAATTTTATGACGATTCAAGAACGGCTCAGGCGCTCAAACATCATTATGCTGGTGATTCCAATTCTGATCGCAGGGATCTTGTTGATCCTTGGCTTTGGCGGGGCGATCGTCCTGCTGGAATCGATCTACCTGCCCCGGATGGGCCTGACCCTGCACGAGCTGCACAATATGGGAGAAGAACTGGAACCGATGTTTCAGGGTCTGAAAGCCTGTGTTCTGTTGTACGCAGCCGTCGTTTTCGTTGCATTGCTGGCGACAGTGGTGTTTACCAACCTATACCTGACCCGGAATTTATTTGCACATATCCAAAAACCGTTGGACGCTTTGATGCAGGGGGTCAAGCGGATCGAGGACGGCGATTTGGATTCGCCCATTGCCTACGAAGAACAGGATGAATTTCGTATGGCCTGTGACGCAGTGGATGCCATGGCAGTACGCTTGAAGAAATCTCTGACCGAGCAGCAAAGAGAGCAGCAGAGAAAGCAAGAACTGATTGCCGGAATGTCCCATGATCTGAAAAGTCCGCTGACCACCATCCGGGCTTATACGGAGGCGCTGCTGGAGGGCGTTGCCCCGGACGAACCCACCCGGCAGCGGTATTTACAGACCATCTATGCAAGAGAAACGGACTTGGAGGCTCTTGTCAATCGTTTGTTTGAGCTGGCAAAGCTGGGGGCTAGTGAATACCCGATGCACCTGAAGGCATTGCCGCTGCAAGAGACGCTGCACCATATCCTGAACACCTGCGATCACGAAGGAATGTCGGTAGATTGCGATGCAGTCATCGATTGCACCGTTCTGGCCGACCGGGAGCTTTTGCAGCGCGTTCTGAACAATCTGGTGGATAACAGCCGTAAATATGGCGCAAACGCGTTATCTTTTGGCTCTGTGTGTGAGGAGGATACCGTTACCCTCTGGATGGAGGATAATGGACCCGGTGTGCCGGAAGAACAGCTTCCGTACCTTTTTGAACCGTTTTATCGTGGAGATGCTGCGCGCACAAAACCCGGTGCAGGCAGCGGATTAGGGCTTGCCGTCGTCAAAAAATCGATGCAGCAAATGGGCGGAAATGTCCGGGCGGAGAATGCTCCCGGTGGAGGACTGCGTATCGTGATGCAGCTGCCAATGGCAAAGGAAGGGTAATATGGAGCTGAAACGAATTCTTATTGTGGAAGATGATGCCGACATTGCGGCCATCGAACGGGACTATCTGGAGCTGGGCGGATACGCCGTGACCATTGCCCCGGATGGAACCACAGGACTGGATGCCGCCTTGCATCAGCCGTTTGACCTGATCTTGCTGGATGTGATGCTGCCCGGTATCGATGGCTTTGCCATCTGCAAACAGGTGCGCGCCGAAAAGGATATTCCCATCCTTATGGTGACCGCCCGTGGCGAGGATGTTGACAAGATTCGCGGTCTTGGCTTCGGTGCGGATGATTACATTGAAAAGCCCTTTTCGCCCAGCGTTCTGGTGGCGAGGGTCAAGGCGCATCTGGCACAATATGCCCGCCTGAAACCTTGCGCCGACACGCCTAAAACAATCACGGTCGGCCCGCTGACAGCCGACCCCGCCGCCCGGCGCATCACAAAAAATGGCGTAGAGGTTCCTCTGAAAAATAAAGAATACGAATTGTTGTTCTTCCTGATGCGCCACCCGGAGCAGGTGTTCAGCCGAGAGGACTTATACGAACTGATCTGGGGCTTGGAGTCGATGGGGGACAACATTACCGTAGCAGTCCACATCAATCGCCTGCGGGAGAAAATTGAAGATACCCCTGCCGACCCGAAACTTCTGCAAACGGTGTGGGGTGTGGGCTATCGACTCCATATAGTTTAAGAACGGTTTAAGGTTGAAACGATCCCTCTTAAAAAAGTTTCGGTACACTCTAAGCAGTGATCGAAACTTTTTTACTTGGAGGGACTTTTATGATTTTAACCGCATTTCATGGCTTTTGCATGGCACTGGCCGATAGCGTTCCCGGCGTGTCCGGGGGAACGATCGCCTTCATTCTGGGCTTTTACGATCGCTTTATCAATGCGCTCCACGGTTTGTTTCGGGGCAATTGGAAGCAACGAAAAGCTGCCCTGACGTACCTGTTGAAATTGGGTATCGGCTGGGGCATTGGCATGGTAAGCTGTGTGGTGCTGCTGTCCAGTCTGTTTGAGCAGAACATCTATTTCATGAGTTCTCTCTTTCTGGGGTTGACCGTCTGTTCCATCCCATTTGTTGCGATGGCAGAGCAGGAAGCACTTGAAAATTGGCGCAATAGCGGGTTTCTGCTGGTGGGAGTTGCAGCTGTGGTTGGGCTGACATTGCTCCGCACCCATGCCGTTGGGCTGGGAGTTATCAACTACACACAGCTTCAGCCATTGCAATTTGGCTGGATATTTCTCTCCGGTGCGGTAGCCATTACGGCTATGGTGCTGCCCGGAATTTCCGGCTCATCTGTCCTGCTGATCGCCGGTGTCTATCTGCCTACCATTCAGGCTGTTCACAGCCTGCTCGGCTTGCAGCTTGTTGTCATTCCGGGACTGTGCGCACTGGGGCTGGGAGTGCTGACAGGCATCGGACTGTCCATCCGCGCTATCCGCACCGCCTTGCAGAATCACCGCAGTGCTATGGTCTGGTTGGTTTTGGGACTGATGCTGGGCTCACTTTATGCCATCGCAAACGGCCCGGCCAGTCTGGACACTCCTCTGCCGCCGCTGAGTTTCACGAATTTTCAGATTCCTGCATTTTTGCTGGGAATCGTGCTGCTATTCGCACTGGAAGGCTTGAAGAAAACCATGGAGAAAAAGGATGGTGGAAACAAGTGAGACTGGACTGGACGATCTTACATGAGATCCGGGCGTTTCTGACCTGCCCGCTGCTGGATATGCTGATGCCAAAGATCACAATGCTGGGAAACAGTGGTGCCGTCTGGATCTTGGCAGCAGGTGGGCTGCTCTGCACAAAGAAATACCGGAAGTACGGGATTATTATGCTGGCAGGTCTTGCCATGGGGGGTCTGGTCGGCAATGTATTCCTGAAGCATCTGATTGCCCGCCCGCGCCCCTGTTGGCTGGATCAAAGCGTACCGCTTCTGATCGCTGTCCCGAACGACTACTCGTTCCCATCCGGTCATACGCTGGCCTCTGTTATCGGTGCAACGATCCTGACCGCAGCGGATAGACGATTTGGCCTCATTGCGATTCCGCTGGCGATACTCATCGCCTTTTCACGGTTGTACCTTTATGTGCACTTCCCCAGTGATATACTGGGGGCTGTGATTCTGGGGCTTGGCATCGGAGCACTGACACTGTGCGGCGGAAATTGGGCAGAAAAGTGGCTATACGCACACAAGGCTTTTGAAAAACAGCATTTGTAAGAAGTCTGGCTTTCTTCATCCTGCATGAGCTGTTTACGGCCAAAAGTCTGATCGGCTGTGCATTCATTTTCCAAGGTATTACAAAAGCAAGAAATGGCTACGACACGTTATTTTGTGCCGCAGCCATTGCCTTTGTCAATCATTGATTCTCTGTATCCCAGATAAAAAAGGCAGGTACACCATGTTTCCACAGTGTACCTGCCTTTGTCGTATTTGGGTTCAGTGTACCTACTACACCAACCGCTTATTCGATTCTTACACCACACCGCTTTGTAAGGCTCCTTTTCGGGAAAACGTCCCAAAATTGGTGTAGTTGTGGTGTATTACCGCAGATGCCGTTTGAAATCCATTCAAAATTCCATCGTATCTGCGTTTTAATTTTGCATTTTACTGCTCAATCGGCTTCATCGTGGGGAACAGCAGAACATCGCGGATGGAGGCGCTGTCGGTGAGCAGCATGACCAGGCGGTCCACGCCAAAGCCCAGGCCGCCCGTGGGGGGCAGGCCGTACTCCAGAGCGTTGACGTAGTCGTAATCCACCTGAGCCTTGCAATCGGGCTCAATGGCCTTGCGCTCGGCGACCTGACGCTCAAAGCGGCCCTTCTGGTCGATGGGGTCGTTCAGCTCGCTGAAAGCGTTGCCGTACTCGGTGCAGTCGATGAAGTACTCAAAGCGCTCGGTAAAGGCGGGATCATCCGGCTTGCGCTTGGCCAGCGGGCTGATCTCGACAGGATAATCATAGATGAAGGTGGGCTGGATCAGCTTGTCCTCAACAAAGGCATCGAAGAACTCGGCCAGAATGGCACCCTTGGTGGGAACCTCGGGCAGCTCCACATGATGCTCCTTGGCAGAGGCAATGGCATCCTCGTCGGACTTCCAGTCGTTGAAGTCCACGCCGGAATACTTCTTGACAGCCTCCACCATGGTCAGGCGCTCCCAGTGGCCCATATCGATCTGCTTGCCCTGATAGGGAATGACCATGCTGCCGCAGATCTTGAGGGCAAGGCGCTTGTACAGCTCCTCCACCAGATCCATCATGCCGTGGAAATCGGTGAAGGCCTGATACAGCTCAATGCTGGTGAACTCGGGGTTGTGCTTGGGGTCCATGCCCTCGTTGCGGAAGATGCGGCCAACCTCGTACACGCGGTCCATGCCGCCCACGATCAGGCGCTTGAGGTACAGCTCAGTCTCAATGCGCAGCACCATGTCCATGTTCAGGCTGTTGTGGTGGGTATAGAAGGGACGGGCGGAGGCACCGATCTCAAAGGGGGTCAGGATGGGGGTATCCACCTCCAGGAAGCCCTTCTCGTCCAGATAGGCGCGGATCTCCTTCAGGATCTGGCTGCGCTTGACGAAGGTATCCTTCACCTCGGGGTTGGCGATCAGGTCCACATAGCGCTGACGGTAACGCATCTCGGTATCGGTCAGGCCGTGGAACTTCTCGGGCAGGGGGCGCAGGCTCTTGGCCAGCAGGGTCAGCTCGGTGGCACGAACACTCAGCTCGCCGGTCTTGGTGCGGAACACCTCGCCCTTGACACCGATGATATCGCCCACGTCCAGCTTCTTGAAGGCGGCATAGGCCTCCTCGCCCAGCTCGTCGCGGCGGACGTACAGCTGGATATCGCCCTTGTCATCGCGCAGGTGGGCAAAGCTTGCCTTGCCCATCACGCGCTTGGACATCATACGGCCAGCCAGCGCGACCTGCTTGCCGCTGTCGGTCTCGTTGGGCAGATCCTTGAACTCTTCCTTCAGGTCGGCAGAGTATGCGTCCTGCGGGAACTTGGTCAGGGTGAAGGGGTCGTTTCCGGCAGCCTGCAGGTCGGCCAGCTTCTGGCGGCGCACCTGCACCTGCTCGCTCTCAGACAGGCCCTGAGCGGGGTTTCTCTTTTGCTCTTCCATGGTTTCCTCCCGTTCAGGCTCAGTTTGCGGCGTGGGTAATGGCCAGCACTTCGTACTCGACGGTCTGGCCGGAGGGCAGCAGGACCTCAGCCTTCTCGCCCACGGCCTTGCCCAGCAGAGCGTGGCCCACAGGGCTCTCGTCGCTGATCTTGCCGTTGATGGGGTCAGCCTCGGTGCGGCCAACGATATCGTACTCCTCGGCCTCATCATCGCCGATCATTTTGATGGAAACGTGGGTGCCAACAGCAACGCTGTCCACGCTCAGCTCGCTCTCGTCGATGATCACAGCGTTCTTGACCATCTGCTCCAGCTCGGTGATGCGGTTCTCCACCAGACCCTGGGTGTTCTTGGCTTCATCGTACTCGCTGTTCTCAGAAAGGTCGCCGTGGCTGCGGGCTTCCTTGATCTCCTCGGCCAGCTCCTTGCGGCGGACCGTCTTGAGGTATTCCAGTTCGTCCTGCATCGCCTTCAGGCCGGAAGCGGACATCTTGATTTCTTGTGCCATTTTGGATCTTCTCCTTGTCTATTGGATTGACGCAGCCGCAAAGCCGCGCACGAATGCTATTATGACTGTTCTATTATAATAGCAAGCCGGGAGCTTGTCAATAAAAACCACGGCGCTCTTATATAAAATCCGGCCTGTTGTGCTCCCTTTTCAACCGGAAATGCCGCCCCGGGCAGTGAAGCCCAGAGCGGCATTTCCAGTTTGGGATATTAAAAAGAGGATGGCTTGGTTATTTCTTCAGTTCCTGCGCTTTTTTCCATGCACGGATAGAATCAGAGAAAGTCACAGGTACAAATGGGTCAAAGTGGTCGGGATGGTCATCCGCATCCAGCTGCTCCATCAGGTCGTTCTCCACGGCCCAGCGGGCAGCCTGTTGGATAGCGCTGTCGTCCTCGCTGATGTCGCTGTAGAGAGTGGTGCTGACAGGTTCCGGATTTTCGGCATCCTGCCACAGCAGCACTGCCAGCTCCGCACGGTTCTGCGGGATAACGGCCCCGTGGGGCAGCAGATACCGCAGGTACAACTCAGTACCCAGCATGTGGCCCTGGTACAACAGCGCTGCACTGCCCACAACGCCGGTTGCGATCAGTGCGCCGGTGCCCAGAATGCCGGGGCCGTCGCTCTCAATGGTTGCGTCCTTGTACATCACTTCCACCTTTACATCGTGGTCCGGCATGGTGAAGTGGAAGCTCTCCTGATCATAAGCAACCTCGGGGTTTCCCATCAGCGTATCATCGTTGATATTCCACTGATCAAAGTTCATGCCCTCGGGCACAGCAGCCTTGTTCAGGGTCACAGTCACAACAGCGCCTGCGGGGATCTTTGCCGTCAGGGTATTGTTCTCTTTGGTCGTCTCCACATCCAGAGCGTTCTCTCCCTGCTTTGCGGTGAAGCTGCCGCCGATGACCGTCAGCTCGTAGCTCTTGGTTTCGGGATCCTTGTCACCCGTGTTGCCGCCATCACCGGTATTGCCGCCGCCGGGGTTCTCGCCGCCGCCAGTGCTGCCACCGCCGGGGTTCTCACCGCCACCGGGAGTGGTAGGCTCGTCTTTCTTGGCAACGGTGTAGGTCTGTTCAACCTTGCCCAACTCGTTGTCATTCTGCTTGACGGTTGCGGTCAGGGTCTGGCTGCCATCATTCTTGGGCGTAATACGGAAATCATGCGTCTTTTCGCCGTTGTTCAGGTCAATTTCCAGACCACCGGACGGCATCGACTTCCAGTCCTCGCCGTCCTTGTACTGAATCTCACTGTTCTTGTCGCCAAAGTCAATGGTAGCATTTCCGCTGTCATCCTTCGGGTCAACCTTCACAGTAAAGTCTTTGCTCTCGCCCTGTTTCAGGTCAGTACCAAGGCCATCAATGGTAACTTTAGCGTGCTCATACTCACTTACGGTATAAGTTGCAGTGTCCTTTGCACCATTGTTCAGGGTTGCTGTCAGGGTCTTGCCAGCTCCCTCTGCATCCGGGGTCAGAGTAAAGGTCAGGGGTGCAGGCTGGTTGGTCAGCGCAACCGTTACACCTGCATCCGTCACAGCAGTACCGTTGTGGGTCAGCCCTGCAACATTGTCAAACTTGAGCGTGGTTTCTCCGCTGTCATCATGGGCGGTCACAGTCACAGTAAAGGTATAGGGCTTGTTCTGTTTAATGGTCTTGCCGTTCAGCTCGTTGATCTTAACGGTTGCGTGCTCACGGGCGGTCACAGTAAAGCTTGCAGTTTTTGCAATCTCAGTGCCATCTGCTTTCTTTGCAGTAACGGTCACAGTTACAGTGCCATTTGCTGCATCGGCGGCAGGCACAACACGGAATTGCTTTCCGGTCAGGTCGTCGTAATCCACCTCACCAGACACAGTCGTCCAAGTGTTGCCGTTATCACTGCTCCACTGTACCTCGCCGCTGGTCGTGTCAAAGGTCACCTTGTCAATGGTATCGTCATTGGGGGTAACACTTACGGTAAAGTCTTTTGCTTCACCGGCTTTCACCGTGGTATTGTCAAGGCCGGTAATGGTAACCTCGGCAGGCTTCCGGGCCGTTACAGCAAAGGTCGTGCTTGCGGTTGCACCAGTAATTTCGTTGCCATCGGTATCAACCAGCTTTGCAGTCAGAGTCATATCACCAGTAGCAGCATCTGCCTTGGGTACAACACGGAAATATTTACCGGTTGCAATTGCACGGGTCACACCATTGTCCTTATCAACCGTTGTCCAGTTGGGGCTGTATGTATTATCCGCATACTGCACTTCGCCGTCAAAGTCAAATGTCACCTTGCCAACTGCATCATCGTTGTTGGTAATGCTCATTGTAAAGGTCTGGCTGGGTTCACCGGCCTTCACAGCATTGTTGGTGGGGGCAGTAATAGTAATGTTTGCAGGTGTACGGGCCGTCACAGTAAAGTCTGCCGTATTTTGTACGCCAATCTCAGTGCCCTGTTCAGTTACAAGCTCCACGGTCAGGGTGGAGGTACCAACAGTGGCATTCTTATTGGTTGCAATCCGGAACAGCGCACTATTCAGCTCGTCAATGCTTATCTCATTGCCAGTCAGATCAGTCCAACCGGTGCTGTTATTTTTGTACTGTACTGTACCATTTGTGAACTTAAACTTCACCTTGGCTGCTTCTGTGTCGCCTTTGGTTGCGGTAATGGTAAAGGTATTACTTTCCGTACCTGCCTTAAAGGTTTTGTTGGAATCGTTAATGGCAATAGTGGCAGGAACGACATCTCTGTACATCGCATAAAAAGTCTTTCTATAATCATATATTTTTGCTTCAATATCAGTTGTCAGCCTGAGTGGTGTGGCGACACTCGAAGGAGTCGAAACAGTACTCCAACCAATAAATTTTTTACCAGCTTTTTTCGGTTCACCAATGCTCTCAACCTGTTCCTTCGTCAGATTTATGCCACTCCAAGTTTTTAAGATTATTTTTTTGTCCGAATCAGTATCATTAAATCCACCCCCATTAGCATCGAAGGTCACATCGCAATAGTATTGAACCGAACTTATAAACATGTCCGGAGATTCCGTTATCTGTCCTCTCTGTGCATCCAATTGCTGCTTTGTCCCTGGATAATACGTATGTTTCGCACCGGCTAATGCATTATAAGGCATTCGAGGTAATACACATGGTAGAGTTACCGTTTCAATATTCCCACACCTATTAAAAATTGTCGTTCCAATTGAGGTCACATTATCAGGAATTTTTACATTTTTCAAACTCGAACACCTTTCAAATGCATAGTCTCCAATTGAAACTCGGCTAACAGGGAACGGTATACTTTCCAAACTAGCACAGCCAGAAAAAGCACTCGAGCCGATCGACGTCACATATTTGAAGCCTGTTACACTTTTCAATTTTGAACATTCTTCAAATGCAGATGAAGCAATTCTGGTTACGCTATCCGGTATGAATATATTCTCCAAATTGCTACAACCGAAAAATGCTTTCGCTCCAACTGAAGTTATTCCGTCCGCAAAAGAAATCTGCGTAATATTGGCTCCATAACCATTAGACGAAGTGCGCCATGGAGCCCTTCTCGAGCCGTATGTGTCGTAAAAGTTCTCCATATTCCCACTGCCACTAATTGTCAGCGTATAAGTATTGTTTTCTATACCGTCATCATTTTTTGTCAGTTTCCAAGTAACACTATTATCATCTTTACCTTCTATGCCGCAATTTCCGCTTGCGACAACATCTTCATCCGCCGCCAACGCCGTTATGGCATTTACCGGCAGAATGGTCAGCATCATACTGAGGGCCAGTATCATGCTGAGCAATCGTTTTTTCATAAAAATCCTCCTTTGCGTATTGTCCCCAATTACTCTTCTCTGCACCCACCGCAAACAGAAAAGCGCCTCACCGGCTGAAAGGCTGGTGTGACGCTCTGAGAAAGCTTCTGGGAAGTGCAGCTGGCTGCCATATTACAGGCCCTGTAGCTTTGCGCCGCAGCCTTCCGGCTGGTTTGCCGATTCTTCTGTTTTATGTGGCATCTTACATAAAAATCATAAAACTTTTTTTTTTTTGTCAATAACCCCAAAGCATCTTTGGTGAGTTACACAAAATCGACAGTGTTTGTATAACATTTTCGGATAGCGGCATCTCCCCGGGGAGAAGTGTTCCGTTTGGGAAATGATGGCGTGTTTCCTCGTTTTTTCGTTGAAATATGCCAAGTTTTATGATATAGTAGTAGTCGTTTTTACGTTTCACTCCCCTATTCTCCCCGCGGAAAGGAAGCATCCATGAACCTGACAAAGCAGTTCTTCAAGTATGTGTCGCAGAATATTTTCGGTCTGATCGGCACATCGTGCTATATTCTGGCCGACACCTATTTCATCGCCCAGGCGGCGGGCACCGACGGCGTGACCCTGCTGAACCTCTGCCTGCCCATGTACAACCTGATCTTTGCCTTCGGCTCGATGATCGGTCTGGGTGCGGCCACCCGGTACGCCATCCTGCAGGCGCAGGGCGAGGCGCGGGCGCAGCGGTTTTTTTCCAACGCCATCCTCTGCGCCTGCCTGATCGCCATCCCGTTCATGCTGGCGGGCGCGTTCTGCCCGGGCACGCTCCTGCAGCTCATGGGCGGCGATGCGGACATTGTGGCGCTGGGCCTGAACTACACCCGCATCTTCCTGCTGTTCACACCCTTCTTCATGTGCAACTACATCCTCTCGGCCTTCGTCCGCAACGACGGCGACCCGTCCCTTGCCATGGTGGCCACCCTGAGCGGCAGCCTGTTCAATGTGGTGTTCGATTACATCTTCATCTTCCCCATGGAGCTGGGCCTGCCCGGCGCGGCGCTGGCAACCGCCATCTCGCCGGTGCTCAGCATCGCCATCTGCAGCCGCCACTTCTTTCAAAAGAGCAACACGCTCACCTTTGTCCGGCAGGCCCCCTCGGCCCGGCTGCTGGTGCAGAGCTGCCAGCTGGGCATCTCCGGCTTTGTCGGGGAGCTCTCCTCTGCCGTGACCACCACCGTGTTCAACTTCCTGCTGCTCCGGCTGGCGGGCAACGTGGGCGTGGCCGCCTACGGCGTGGTGGCAAACTTTGCGCTGGTGGCAACAGCCATCTTCAACGGCGTGGCCCAGGGTGCCCAGCCGCTGATCAGCCAGTGCTACGGCAAAAATGAGATGACCGGAGCAAAAAGGCTGCTTCTGCTGGGCTGCGGTACCGCGCTGGCGCTGGCGGCGGTGTTGTACGGTGCCATATTTGGCTTTACTGATACCTTTGTTGCCCTCTTCAACAGCGAGAGCTCTGCTTTGATGGCCGAATATGCCCACAGCGGTATGCGCATCTACTTCCTGGGCTACTTCTTTGCAGGCTGCAATATTGTTGCGGCGGGCTATCTGGGTGCGGTCAACCGCCCCACCGAGGCCACCATCACCTCGGTCAGCCGTGGCGTGGCCGCCATCGTCACCTGCTCGCTGATCCTGAGCGCCCTGTTCGGCATGAACGGCGTGTGGTCGGCCTTCCCCGCCGCCGAGGCCATCACGCTGGCCCTGACGGTGTTCCTGCTCAAGCGCCCGCAGTCTGTGCGCGGCTGAACGCCTCCACGGAAAAGAGCCGGGTGCTGCCCCGGCTCCTGAATACTTTAAATATACAGTGCCTGCTCCCGCTGGCTTTCCGCCGGGCTGAGGGGCCGCGCTGTCTGACCGGCCAAGGCCCGCCACTGTGCGGGGGATTGGCCGGTCTCTTTTTTGAACACCCGGCACAGGTAGTTGGCCCCTGAGAAACCGCACAGGCTGGCAATGACATCCAGCGTGTATTCCCGGTGCAGGAGCAGCCGCATGGCAGCTTCCACCCGCACGGTGGTCAGGTAGCGCCCCGGGGGCACCCCTACGGCGGCGGTAAAGGTGCGGACAAGGTGGCTCTTGGAGACTCCCAGCCGCTCACTGAGCTCCTCCACGCCGTACAGGCCAGCGTAGTTCTGGCGGATATCCTCAATGGCGGCCTCCACCAGCGGCGGCAGGGGCGGGGCGGCGCTGTCGGCCCCCGCAAGCTCACAGAGCAGGGCAAAGGCCAGCTGGCTGGCAGCCCGGCTGCGGGGTGTGTCGGCCTCGGCGGCAAGGCGGCCCAGCAGCTCTGCGGCGGCGGGGCAGGTCTCGCCCCGGGCCAGGAACGGCAGCTCCGTCAGCCCGGCAAGGAACTGCACCGCCGCCTGTCCGGTCAGCTGAATGCAGAGCAGGTGGCTTTCCCCTTCCGGGGTCAGGGTCAACGGGGCGCGGCTCAGCACCAGATGGCCCGCCGCCGCGCTCTGGGGCGGCAGGATCAGTGCGCTGCCCGCCGGGGAGGGCGAGGCATCGGTCAGGCTGGCAGTGCATCTGCCGCTGGAGATCAGGCAGACCCACAGCCCCTCGCCGGTCAGGGTCAGGGGTTCTTTGGGCTGGATATCCCGCACCACGCCAAGGGCTGCGGTGCTTGTCCAATCATAAAGCAATATCTGACACCTCAAATCAATAAAATGCTATTTTATATCACAAAGTTATCTGTTATTATAATACCAACGAGAGCGTGCACCGTCAAGGTGCCGTAACATAGAAAAATTTTAATGGAGGCAATGACCTATGGCTTCGATTAGCTGCCAGCACATCTACAAGATCTATCCGGGCGCTACTGCTCCTGCTGTTACCGACTTCAACCTGGAGATCCAGGATAAGGAGTTCATCATCTTCGTCGGCCCCTCTGGCTGCGGCAAGTCCACCACCCTGCGCATGATCGCCGGTCTGGAGGAGATCTCCAAGGGCGAAATGTACATCGGCGGCCGCCTGATCAACGACGTTCCTCCCAAGGATCGTGATATCGCCATGGTGTTCCAGAGCTACGCTCTGTACCCCCACATGACCGTTTACAAGAACATCGCTTTCGGTCTGGAGCTGCGCAAGACCCCGAAGGACGAGATCGACCGCCGCGTTCACGAGGCTGCCAAGATCCTGGAGATCGAGCACCTGCTGGACCGCAAGCCCAAGGCTCTGTCCGGCGGCCAGCGTCAGCGTGTTGCTCTGGGCCGTGCAATGGTTCGTAACCCGGCAGTCTTCCTGCTGGACGAGCCTCTGTCCAACCTGGATGCTAAGCTGCGTACCAGCATGCGCACCGAGATCATCAAGCTGCACAAGAAGCTGGCTACCACCTTCATCTACGTTACCCATGACCAGACCGAGGCTATGACCATGGGCGACCGCATCGTTGTTATGAAGGACGGCATCATCCAGCAGGTCGATACCCCGCAGAACCTGTACGACATGCCCTGCAACATGTTCGTTGCCGGCTTCATCGGCAGCCCCCAGATGAACTTCCTGGACGGCACCGTGACCAAGAACGGCGATCAGTACGCCATTGACCTGGGCGGCGACACCATCCCCCTGCCCAAGGAAAAGACCGCTGACGGCAAGCTGGATTCCTACGTTGGCAAGAAGGTCAAGATGGGCATCCGTCCTGAGGATATCGACGACGAGCCCGAGTTTATGGCAAAGCACCCCGACTGCCACCTGGAGGCTCAGGTTGATGTGTCCGAAATGATGGGCGCTGAGATCTACCTGTACCTGGAGTACAAGGGCAACAAGATGACTGCCCGTGTCGCTCCCACCTCCAAGGCACGCAATGGAGACACCGTCCGCGTTGCATTCGATCCGCACAAGGTCCACCTCTTTGATGTTGAGACCGAGCAGACCATCCTGAACTAAGTTCTCCAGGGATCATCTTTTGATCCTCCTAATAAGCAAAAGCCGCCGGGAAGCGATTTCCGGCGGCTTTTGTCTAAAAGAACACACATTGGAACATGATAAGGGAGATTTCACCATGGAACACATGATGCTTCTGGTCACCTACCGTATGCTCCCCGGCCAGCGGGACGCTTTTCTGCAGGAGGTCGCCGCTGCCGGCATTCTGGCAAAGGTCCAGCAGGAGGACGGTTTTGAGCGCTACGATTACTACCTGAGCGCCGCCGACCCGGACGAGCTGCTCATCGTTGAGGAGTGGGACTCCGAAGCCCAGCAGCAGGCCCACGTGAACACCGACCACATGGCCCAGCTCCGCGCCATCAAGGAGAAGTATGTCGCTTCCACCGCGATGCAGCGCATTGCCAAAGCCGACTGAGCACGAGAGGATAGAAAAGCACCCGCAGCCTGCTGGCTGCGGGTGCTTTTTCCAAAGGAGAGAACGGAATGCTCAGCCCTTGACACCGCCCAGTGCAACACCACGGACGATGAACTTGGACAGCAGCAAATAAACGATGATCACAGGCAGGATGGCAATGGCCACCAGCATATAGACCTTGCCCATATCGAACTTGAGGAAGTCGGCACTGCGAAGCTGTGCAATGAGGATGGGCAGGGTCTTTTTGTCTGCCGTATCCAGCACCAGTGCGGGGATGAAGTAGTTGTTCCAGCTGGACACAAAGGAGAAGATGGCCTGCACCGCCAGAGCGGGCTTCATAATAGGAAGCACGATATGGTTGAAGGTATAGAACTCCCCTGCGCCATCGATGCGGGCGGCTTCCACGATCTCCATGGGCAGGCTGGCATCCAGATACTGCTTCATAAAGAAGAACACCGCCGGGGCCGCAATGCTGGGGATGATGAGGGGAATGAAGCTGTTCTTCAGGCCCATCTTCGTGATGAGCTGCAGGAAGCCCAGCGCCGAGACCTGGGTCGGCATGGTCATAATGAGCAGGATGATGGCAAACGCCGCCTTTTTGAACCGGAAGTTATAGGCGTAGATGCCGTAGGCTGTCAGGGCCGAAAAATAGACACTGAGGGCAGCCGAGCAGCCGGACACGATCAGGCTGTTCCGCACACCAGTCAGCACCGGGATGTTGGCATCCGACAGCACGTTTTTCAGGTTGGTCATCAAGGATCTGCCCGGCAGAAAGGAAAAACCCTTCTGGATCTCAAAATGGGTACGGGTGGAATTGATGACCAGCACATAAAAGAAGAACAGGCATAAAAAGCTCAGCAGCACCAGCGCCGCATAGCACACCGTGCGGCGGGCCGCAAGGGTCGCCTTTTCGGATCTTGTCTTGACTGCGTGTGACATTATGCTTTTCCTCCCTTCACCTGTTTGGCCGCCTGCCTGCGGGCCTTGCGCTCGGCCTTGCTCAGGCCGTCGTCCTCCTTGGTCAGGGCCATGTAAACGATCACGCAGAGCACTGCGCACACCAGGAACAGCACCACCGAGACCGCGCCGGCCATACCGTAGTTCTTGCTGAACAGGTGGTTGTTCAGGTACATGATCATGGTGGTGGAGGTGCGGTCGGGGCCGCCCTTGCCGTTGGTCAGGATCTGCGGCACATCGAACATCTGCAGGCCGCCGATCATCGAAGTGATCATCACATAGACCAGGATCGGCCGGATGAGCGGGATGGTGATCTTCCAGAACATCTGGTTCGGGGTGCAGCCGTCCAGCTCCGCTGCCTCATACAGGGTGGGGTCCACGCCCATGATGGCCGCCATCAGCATGATGGTCGTATTGCCGAACCACATCAGGAAGTTCATCAGACCGATGAGGCCGCGGTTGCCCCAGACACTGTTCAGGAAGCTGAAGGGCTCCTTGAGGATGCCCATGCCCACCAGTGCAGCGTTCACGGGGCCGTTATCCGAGAACAGGGCAAAGAACAGCATGGCGAACGCCGAAGCCATAATGAGGTTGGGCATGTAGATGACTGTCTTGAAGAAGGTCTGGCCCTTCAGCTTCAGGCGCAGGTCGGTGAACCAGGCCGCCAGCAGCAGCGAGATGGCGATCTGCGGGATGAAGCCGATGATCCAGAGCAGCAGCGTGTTGCCAAAGTATTTGGGCAGGTCGGTTGCAAACAGGGTGATGTAGTTCTTCAGGCCCACAAAGGTAGGGCCGATGATCTTCAGGCCGCTGCGGTAATATTCAAAAAAGCTGTAATAGATCGTAGACCCCAGTGGGATGAGCTGGAACACCGCAAAGATGAGGAAGAACGGTGCAATGAAGATATAGCCCCACTTTGCATAGCTGATCGAGCCGTTCTTCTTTGGTTTTGCTCCCATAGTAACTGCCCTCCTGACGTACACTGCCCAAAGCAAAACGGGGCGGGCGGGATCAGCGTCCGGCCCGCCCCATTCAGATTCGGTTCAAAAGGTTTTCAGGTTCCGGCTGCGCTTATGCGGGCCAGACCACATCGGTCAGCTCGGGGTACTTTTCCTTGATGGCGGTCTCGAAGTTTGCCTTTGCGGTATCCTCGTCCACCGTGCCGGTAAAGTAATCCTTGAAGGCATTCTGGAGGCTCTCGTTCAGGCCCTGATCGTACGGGCCTGCGTTGGACATATCGATCTTCTTTGCAGCTTCTGCAAACAGGGCGATATGGTTCTGGCCGCCCAGGAAGTCGGAGGCATAATCGCTGTTTGCGATCTCTTCCATGGCCTTCTCGTTGTTGGTGTAATCCTGCGTATCCAGGGTGATCTGCTTCATAATGGCTTCGTCGCAGGTCAGCTTCTGCATCACATCGCGGATGATATCGGTATTATCGGTACCGGCTGCCGCGCAGATCCAGGTGCCGCCCCAGTAATAGGGCTGAGGACCTTCGCAGACTGCGTAATCGCCGTAGATGCCGTTGCCTACTTCTTCCTTGCCGCCCTCGGCTACAGGGGTCTCCAGAGAGTTGCCCAGCAGGGTGAAATTGATGCCCCAGGTGGAATAGAAGAATCCAAACACCTTGCCGCTCGGGCCCTGATCGGCTGCCCACTGGCTGTCCCACAGGCTGGACTTATTGTTGTAGCCCTTATCGGTGTACTCCTTGGTCTGATCGACCCACTTCATAATGTTGGGGTCTACCTTGACGGTCGTGCCGTCCACCCAGGGAGCGTCCACGTTGTTGGAGAAGGTACGGTAAGCATCATCGAAGCCGGACAGCATCTTGTAGCCCTTGGCATAGGGCTGTGCAGCCACCTCGTTGAACTTATCCCAATCGGACAGATGGCTCTGCACCTCGGTGGGATCATCGGTGCCCAGCACTTCCTTGGCAATGCTGCGGCGGTATGCGAACAGACCGGGGGTCGCCTGCCAGGTGGTGCCGCGCTGGCTGCCGTCCACGCTGACAATATCCTTGGTGTACTGGTACTGACCGGCCAGATCGGCATCGGTCAGGCCGATGTCTGCTTTGACATCCAGCGCGTAATCGGAATCCACATACTTCAGTGCGTAGTCAGCCTCGATCAGGAAGATATCTACCTTGTCATCATCGGCGGCGGAGTCCTGATTCAGCAGGGCCTCATCCAGCTTGTTCTGGTAGTTGTTGTTCTCGTTGGCGTTGATGGTCCACTTGACAACGGTGCCATCTTTCAGGGTGGTGGTGGATTTGTCCTCAGCGATGGAGGCGACCTCGGGGTAATAGTTATTGAAGCGGCCCTGGAACTCGTCGTTCCAGCACCAGATATTCAGCACCTTGCCCTGAGCTGCCGGAGCAGCGGAAGCGGCGGAAGACGCTGCGGCAGAGGATGCCGCGCCGGTAGAAGAAGAGGAGCCGCCGCATGCGCTCAGCGCTGCGCTGATGGTAACTGCACCGGAAGCCAGCAGGAAATTACGACGCGAAATCTTTCTCATAATGAAAAGCCTCCTTCAATGGTTTTCGTGAAAAAGCGTTTCAAATTCAAGGCTCCGGTTCGCCCGGAACCAAATCCAACCCATTCATTCGATGCTGCGCACCGAGCCGCCCTCCAGCAGTTTTCCTGTCACCGGGATCTGCTCGGCCAGCGTCACACGGGGATGCTCAATCATCTGCACCAGCTTATCCGCTGCCATCCGGCCCAGCATTCTGGTGTTCTGCTGCCAGGTCACCAGCTGGGGTTTCATCACGCGGGAGAGGTAAATGCCGTCATATCCCATCACGGAAATATCCTCCGGGATGCTCAGGCCCGCTTCCTGCAGGGCGATGCAGCCGCCCATGGCCGAGAAATCATCGGGGAAAAGGATGCAGGTGGGCCGCTGGGGCAGTGCCAGCAGGGCCCGGGTCTCCTCGGCACAGCGGTCGGGATCGTGATACACACCGCTGCGCACATATTCTTCGGGGACCTGCAACCCCAGCTCCGCGCAGCTCTTGTAGAAGCCCGCCAGCCGGTTCTCCGTCACCGCCGTGCGCTCGCCATGGATAAAGGCGATGCGGCGGTGGCCGTTGGCGTAGGCGTACCGCACCAGCGCCGAAAGCCCGTTGACATTATCGGAAAGGACAGCCATCCGGTTGTTGAACACATGGTCGATGGTCACCACCGGTACATCACTGTTGACCAGCTCCACCACCTGCGGATCGTTGAAATCCACGCAGGCGATCACCGCTCCGTCCACGCCCCGGTAGTGGCAGTGCTCCAGATAGGTCATTGTTCTGCCGCCGAGGTTCCGGTTGACAAAGGTGATATCGTAGCCCAGCTTTTCCACCTGCACTTTGAAGCTGTCCAGCACCGCCGAGAAATACTCGTGGGCCAGGCCGCTCTGCCGCTCGTCCACAAACAGAACGCCAAGGTTGTAGGTACGGTTGGTCTTCATTGCGCGGGCCGCCATATTGGGCACATAGCCCATCCGGCGGGCCGCCTCGCGGACACGGTCGCGGGTCGCAGCAGAGATGTCCGACTGGCCATTGAGCGCTTTGCTCACCGTTGCCACCGAGACACCGCATTCACGCGCCAGATCTTTTAAGGATGACATTTCGCCGCCCTCCCTCACAGGGACCCGCTCAGGGCTCCCGAGCGAATCCTAAATCGTTTTCGCAATTTCAATATAGCGCATTTTGCACTAAAAATCAAGCAGAAGAAGAAAAGTTTTATCTTAAAAGACTGCATTTCAGCAGGTTGCGAGATTTCATTTCCTCAGAATTATGCAGTCTGTATCGTTTTCGTTACATTTCGTTACCGTTCGATAATTTTTTCGTTCCTATACCGGTTTCCACCCCTGAACCAGCCCGCTGCACCCTTGTTGTATATTTCAGGTCCGCTCTTGATTTTTCCCGCAGGATAGACTATTCTTAGGGTGACAAGTGCCTTTCCCACCCTTGGGCCGCAAATTCTAAATCGTTTTCGCCATCAAATGATTTCAGCATTTCCGGTTTACCCTATAAGGAGGAACAAGGCTATGAGATTCGGACATTTTGATGATGCGCGCCGGGAATATGTGATCGACACGCCCCGCACTCCCCTGCCCTGGATCAACTATCTGGGCAGCGAGGACTTTTTCAGTCTGGTGTCCAACACCGGCGGCGGTTACAGCTTTTACCGGGATGCCCGGCTGCGGCGGCTGACCCGTTACCGCTACAACAATTCCCCGCTGGACATGGACGGCCACCGCATCTACATCAACGATGGCGGCACCATCTGGAACCCGGGCTGGCAGCCCGCCAAGACGGAACTGGACCGTTACACCTGCCGCCACGGTCTGGGCTACACGATCCTGCAGGGCGAAAAAAACGGCATTGCGGCCGCTCAGGAACTTTTTGTGCCCCGGGGCGATGCCTGTGAGATCGACCGGCTGACGCTGGAAAACAAGACCGCTGCCCCCCGCACGCTGGACGTGTTCAGCTATGTGGAGTTCTGCCTGTGGGATGCCATGGACGACAGCTCCAATTTCCAGCGCAACTTTTCCACCGGCGAGGTGGAAGTGGTGGAAAGTGCCATCTATCATAAGACAGAGTACCGGGAGCGCCGGGATCACTACGCCGTGTTCTGGGCCAACACCCCTGTTACCAGCTTCGACACCAGCCGGGATGCCTTCTGTGGCGTGTACGGCGGCCCCGCCGCACCGGAAGCGGTCAAAGCCGGTCACTGCTCGAACAGCATTGCCCACGGCTGGGCTCCGGTGGGTGCCCACCATTTTCATCTCACGCTGGCACCGGGTGAGAAAAAGAGCATCATCTTCGGGCTGGGCTACATTGAAAACCCGGTCGGGGAAAAATTCAGCGCTCCCGGCATCATCAACAAAGCCCGGGCCGAGGCCATGATGGCCCGCTATGCCACCGACGCACAGGTGGATGCCGCCCGCAGGGCACTGGCCGACTACTGGCAGGAGCTGCTCTCGGGCTGGCAGCTGACCTCCGGCGAGGAAAAGCTGGACCGGATGGTGAGCCTGTGGAACCAGTATCAGTGCATGGTCACCTTCAACATGAGCCGCAGTGCCAGCTATTACGAGAGCGGCATCGGCCGCGGCATGGGGTTCCGGGATTCCTGTCAGGATCTACTGGGCTTCGTCCACATGATCCCCTCCCGTGCCCGGGAGCGCATTCTGGACATTGCTGCCACCCAGTTTGAGGACGGCAGTGCCTACCACCAGTACCAGCCCCTGACCAAAAAGGGCAACCGCGACGTGGGCAGCGGCTTCAACGATGACCCGCTCTGGCTCATTGCGTGCACCGCCGCCTATCTGCGGGAGACCGGTGACTGGTCGATCCTGGACGAGCCGGTTGCCTTTGACAACGACGTGACCAGAGCACAGCCCCTGATGGAGCATCTGCGCCGGAGCTTCCGCTACACCCATACCCATCTGGGCCCCCACGGCCTGCCCCTGATCGGCCGGGCCGACTGGAACGACTGCCTGAACCTGAACTGCTTCTCGGAGCACCCGGGCGAGAGCTTCCAGATCACCGGCCCCAGCGAGGGCCCCGTGGCTGAGAGCGTGTTCATTGCGGGCATGTTCGTGAAATACGGCCGCGAGTACGCCGAACTCTGTGACCACCTGCACCTCACCGAGGAGGCCGCCAGTGCCCGCACTGCCATTGACGCAGTAGAACAGGCCACCCTGACCGCCGGCTGGGATGGCGCATGGTTCCGCCGTGCCTACGATGCCTTTGGTGCCCCCGTGGGCAGCAGGGAATGCGACGAGGGGCAGATCTTCATCGAACCCCAGGGCATGTGCGTGATGGCCGGGATCGGCCGAGAGACCGGTCAGGCCGAAGCCGCACTGAAGAGCGTGGAGGAGCGGCTGGACACCCCGTACGGCGTGGTACTGCTCCAGCCCGCCTACACCGCCTACCGGCTCAATCTGGGCGAGATCTCCAGCTATCCCCCGGGCTACAAGGAGAACGCCGGTATCTTCTGCCACAACAACCCATGGATCAGCTGTGCTGAGACCGTGCTGGGCCACGGTGACCGGGCCTTTGCTGTCTACAAAAAGACCTGCCCGGCCTATATCGAGGACATCAGCGAGATCCACCGCACCGAACCCTACGTTTACAGCCAGATGGTGGCAGGCCGCGATGCCCCCACCTTCGGCGAGGCCAAGAACAGCTGGCTGACCGGCACGGCGGCATGGACCTTTGTGAACGTAAGCCAGTACATTCTGGGCATCCAGCCCACTCTGGACGGCCTGCGCGTTGACCCCTGCATCCCCCACACGCTGGCAGGCTACACCGTCACCCGCCGTTACCGGGGTGCTGTGTACCACATCCGGGTGGAGAACCCCCACGCCGTGCAGAAGGGCGTGCAGAGCGTCACCGTGAACGGCGCTCCTATTGCGGGCACCCTCCTGCCGCTGGCAAAGGCCGGTGAAGGTGTGGAAGTTGTCGTGACCATGGGCTAGGCGCATAGCTTCTGTTTTGTAGAATTGTAAAGCTCCCGTTTTTCAGCTTTTTCTGAGAAGCGGGAGCTTTTGTTTGTGATTCATTGAATTCACAGTGGATTCGTGCTATTCTACTAATAAATCTGAAAAGCAGCGGGAGGATTTTCTATGAATGCGCATAAAGCGACAATCACCAGCATTTTTGATGGAACCACATTGATTGAGATTCCATTTTTTCAACGTTCCTACGTCTGGGACAAATATCTTTGGGAGCGCTTCCTAAATGATATGGAATTCACGGTCAAAACAAAGTCCCCACATTTTCTTGGTACCCTGATTTTCAAAGACAACGGAACGCCAAAATCGTCCGAGCCTTATTCCACGCAGTTGCTTCTGATCGATGGTCAGCAGCGATTGACAACATATCTCATCTTCTTGAAAGTTCTCTGTCTAAAGTTAGGGCAGTCTCTTACATTTGATTCTCATTATCGATTTCCAGACACGAATGATTTGAGCCTTCAGCATGGAAAAAACGATCGTCCCGCCTTTGAAAAGGTAATGGGTATGACCGCACCAGTTTCTATTACAGATGACTTTTCAAAATCCCGTGTCGTTCAGGCTTACAATTTTTTTGTAGAATCATTGGATACATCCAAATTAAATTACACCACGATCGTTGGAAAAACTCACTTTGTTCGGATCGACCTAGATGCGAATGATGATGAACAGCAAATATTCGATTCTCTAAACTCTCTTGGAGTCAGCCTGACCACCTCTGAACTGCTCAAGAATTATTTTTTCAGTCGTAATAACCTGACAGATTATCAGACGATCTGGGAGCCTGTCTTTGATAATAGCGTCGCAACAAAAGAATACTGGGATACCATTATAGAGACCGGCCGCATTCGCCGTCCTCTGATCGACATCTTTTTTGATGCTTATTTTCAATTGTTCATCCAAAATAAAAAATACAGTATCAGCACAGAGGACAAGTTGATTTATGCCCGCACAGATCGACTGTCAAATTCCTATCAGAGCTTTGTGGACAACTACTGCGGCGGAAGCAAGCAGATCATCCTTTCCTCTCTGAGGGAGTATGCCAAGTTGTTCCGTAAGACATTTCAGCCGGATATCTGCGACACTACAATTCCATCCACATTTGGTATCGAGCGGCTGAATGTGGTTATCTTCGGTCTAAAAACAACAACGTTGATTCCGTACGTTCTCTATCTTGCCAAAAATATTTCTGATACGACTGCTTTGAACAAGATGTATGGCATTCTGGAAAGCTACGTTATGCGTCGTATTGTCACTCGTGCTTCCACAACAAATTATACAAAGTTATTTCTCTCCTTTATCGCCAACGAAATACTTACTCCACAGGATTTACGAGACCGTTTGCAAGTGCTTGGCGGCACCAACTCCTCGATTCCTGATGACACTGAACTTCGGGATGGTTTTGAACACTCTAAACTGATGAATCTTTATTCTAAAGGTGTTCTTTATCTGATTGAAAGCCACATCCGCCCTGCTCAGAGTGCTGTTGTGCTGCATGGTTTCAACAATTACAGTCTTGAGCATCTGATGCCCAAAAAATGGCGCAACAACTGGCCCGCCTGCCCTACCCCGCTGGACGCAGAAAAAAGAGATTCTATCCTTCTGACTCTGGGAAATCTTGCAATCATCCCGCAGTCTTTGAACGCCTCCATCCGGGACAGTGACTGGAGCACAAAGAAAGCCGGAAAGGGCCAGGAAAAGCCCGGTCTTACGCTCTGCGCATCGGGCCTTTCCACGCTTCAGGATGCCCTGACAAAAACGGACTGGAACGAGAGTGAGATTCAGACCCGTGCCCTCTGGCTTTATAAACAGGCACAAAGTCTCTGGAAGTTTTAAACCATTCAAAAAATGCCGCCGCACGAATTTGTGCGACGGCATTTTCAGCTTCAATTACAGCATCTTGGAAAGGAAAGCCTTCAGACGAGGATGCTTGGGGTTCGAGAAGAGCTCCTGCGGGGGCTCATCTTCCTGGATCCTGCCCTCATCGATGAAGATGACGCGGTTGGACACCTCGCGGGCGAAGCCCATCTCGTGGGTGACCACCAGCATGGTGATGCCGGTGTGGGCCAGCTCCTTCATCAGCTCCAGCACCTCGCCGACCATCTCAGGGTCAAGGGCGGAGGTGGGCTCGTCGAACAGGATGACATCCGGGTCCATGGCCAGAGCGCGGGCAATGGCAATGCGCTGCTGCTGGCCGCCGGAAAGGCTCTTGGGGAACACATTGGCTTTATCGGACAGGCCGACACGGGCCAGCAGCTCCTCGGCACGCTTGGAAGCCTCCTCCTTGCTCTTGAGCTTGAGCAGCTCCGGGGCCAGGCAGAGGTTCTGCTTGACGGTCAGGTGGGGGAAGAGGTTGAAGTGCTGGAACACCATGCCCATCTTCTGGCGCACGGCATCGATGTGGGCATCATCCACCTCGATGCCCTCAAACTTGATGGAGCCGCCGGTGGGGATCTCCAGCCGGTTCAGGCAGCGCAGGAAGGTGGACTTGCCGCAGCCGGAGGGGCCGATCCGGCAGACCACATCGCCGCGGTAGCTGTCGATG
>SKEG01000970.1_pt1 | contig 25763 bp, 30 predicted proteins | sample 4826631 | NCBI WGS metagenome assembly SKEG01 (sample SAMN11008815, study PRJNA524170) | human gut metagenome | biome: Human fecal sample; material: Feces; isolation source: fecal sample from pouch patient p26, p34, p50 | host: Homo sapiens | place: Israel: Tel-Aviv | collected 2016-11-02
GATATAAACTCCAATTTTGAAAAAGAATTTTTAAAATTAAAATATAAAATTTATATTTTTGTTCCTTTCTTTTATATTGCACTAATTGTATCTGAGAAGGTAATATATACAAATGGTTTTAATTATTTATTCAATTATATATTTGATAGACACGATGATTTACAGAATATAAGTTATTTTTCTACAACTAATGTGATAATCACCTTAATAAAAGTGTTTCTTATTTTGTATCTTCTTATTCCTTATTTTGAATATAGTGACTTCATTATCAATAAAATAGCTAAGTTTTTGATAATGAAAATTGAAAGAAAAAGTGGTAATGTTGAATATAATGGTATCTATAATAGAGTAAACTACACAAAAAAAGAATGGATAATTGATAAGTCAGATTTTTATAGTGGTTACAAGGGTTTATTTTTTTACAATAAAGAAAGGTGCTATTATTTATCTAAAAATAATATAATATCAAACAAAAATAAAAATATAAGAATTAAACCCATTACTGAAGAAATTTTTAAAGTAGAAGACAATTATTATGTTAGTTATAAGTCGGATATTTTAAAAAAGCTTTCTAATATTAAAAAAGTGGATGGGTATAGACTACTAAATAAGCCTGATCATGCTGTATTACTTTTTCCTTTAACGGTAATTATTTTTGTTTTATTAGGTGCTTGGTTTTTTAAACCATATATTCATAATAGTTTTAGAGGTTATTACGGTAAAATAGACCATGGTATTGCAATTCAGTCGACTGGTCTACAAATTTATGGTGATACAGTTTTTGTAGACGGAGCAATATATAAATTGAATGAAGTTACAATGCAGATATTAGATAACGAAAAAAACGTGGTAGGTACTTTTGATAAAAAAGGTATTGTTATAAAAAATAAGGCAGAGAAAGATTCTTATTATATAAAATATTAGTTACTAATTTTTAACAACTCTGTAGTGTTTAAGTGGATTGTTATGAGAGCTTTTGCTCTCTTTTTTCATGTGATAACTTCTCCAAGTTTCTTCCGATATACTTTTCTTAACTTGTAAAAATCTATGTCAGATTTTCTCTGGGGGTTTGGGGCTTGCCACCACATTTTCATATCGTTTGTTTTTTGAACCGTGAGGTTTGAAATGGCTGGCGATATGATTTTTGGGATATTGTGGACACAATATCTGAGCTCGCAAAGCCTTACAGAATGCTGAATTTTGATTTTGCAAGTTTCCCGTGATTGACACGGGGTCGGGGATCGTACGACCATGCATGAAAGTGAGGAAATAGTATGTCAGAACAATACAGAGACATTCGCAAAGAAGTTAATTTAACCGCAAATGAACTAGAAATGATTGAGGTGATGATGAAAAAGAAGGGATTTGAACACTTCTCTCCATTTGCTAGAGATAAGTTAATGGTGGAAGAGTTTGAAATGACTGCTGAAAAGTGGTTCACCCTATGGCAATATCAAAAACTAGAACAAATCAGCCGTGATGTTCATAAGATTTTAATCCTGGTACAATCAGAATATCAAGTCACACAAGAGCATGTATCCATTTTGTTAATGTGCGTGCAGGAATTGATTAAAGAAGTTGGCAACTCCGTTCCCCTCAGTCAAGATTTCCGTGATAAATACATGAGGTGAGCGTATGGAACATCGTTACCTAACCAATCTCAAGAAAGTGTTTTTGTCCGATATTGAACTGAAGCAGCTAAATCGAAATATCGACCAAAGTGGCTGTAAATCTTTTTCTGAATATGCGAGACGAACCCTACTTGACCCTGTAATAAATTTCATTACCATTGATACAACTGGTTATCAAGATTTGATATTTGAGCTGAAGAGGATTGGCAACAACATCAACCAGATTGCCTGAAGTGTGAACCAATCTCAATTGATTTCAAATGAAGAATTACAGGACTTGAAAAAGGGAATTGGTGAATTGATAAAAGAAGTTGATAAGGAATTTAATCTGCAAGCTCAAAAGTTGAGGGATTTTCATGGTCATCACTAAACATTTGCCATTCACGGCAAGAGTTACCGCAGAAAACTTATCAAGTATATCCTCAATCCTGAAAAAACTAAGAATCTTGCCTTGGTGTCGGACTACGGCATGCGAAATTTTTTGGATTTTCCCAGTTACGAAGAGATGGCGCAGATGTATCAGGAAAATTTCATTAGCAACGATACGCTTTACGATTTTCGCCATGACAGACAGGAGGAGAATCAGAGAAAAATTCATGCTCACCACATCATTCAGTCTTTCTCTCCAGAGGATCATCTCACTCCAGAACAAGTTAATCAGATTGGCTATGAGACCATGAAGGAGCTGACGGGTGGAAAATTTCGTTTTATCGTTGCGACCCATGTTGAGGCGGTATCACTGCTTGTACGAGCTACGAAGTAGCATAGTAGAAACGGAAGGCCCACCATATTGAACTAATATAAGTATTAGAAATCCTGTAGACCAATGCAAATTTTGGAGGTGTAGATTATGGCTTCAAGTAAAGAATATTTAGATTTCATTTTAGAACAATTGTCCGAGTTGGAAGAAATATCATATAGAGCAATGATGGGTGAGTATATAATTTATTATCGAGGGAAAATCATAGGTGGAATTTATGATGATAGATTTTTAGTGAAGCCTATCAAATCTGCAATAGCGTATATGCCGAATGTAGAATACGAATTGCCGTATGAAGGTGCAAAGGAAATGCTATTGGTAGATGATGTTGACAACAAAGAATATTTAACCGGCTTATTTAATTCAATGTATGATGAGTTACCTGCACCAAAACCAAAGAAATAATCGAATTTGAGGGGGGTGTTTTTGTGTCAACAATTAAAATTGAAAACCTCACTTTTTCATATTATGGGTATGTAAAACCTATATTTGAAAATGTATCATTTTCATTTGATACGAACTGGAAATCAGGGCTAATAGGAAGAAATGGAATTGGTAAATCAACTCTTTTTAAGGTGCTTTTAAATCAAGAAACTTATCAAGGTAAAATAAGCACGGATGTTGACTTTATTAAATTCCCACCCAATATAAGTGATACTTCAAAATTAGGGATTGAGTTATATAAAGAGTTAATATCAGATGAGGAAGAATGGAAATTATTTAGAGAACTTAATTTGCTAAATGTAGATGAGAGTCTTGTCTACAGAAAGTTTGAAACGCTTTCTAAAGGAGAACAAACAAAAATCCTTTTAGCTATTTTGTTTACAAGAGAAGATGGTTTTTTACTTATAGATGAACCAACAAATCATTTAGATATGGACGGAAGAAAAATTGTAAGCGAATATTTAAAAGGTAAAAAAGGTTTTTTGCTTATATCTCATGATAGAGATTTTTTGGATGGTTGTATTAATCATATTATTTCTATTAACAGGAATTCTATTGATGTTCAATCAGGAAATTTTACGTCGTGGTATGAAAACAAATTGATGAAAGACCAATTTGAGATTAGTCAAAATGAGAAATTAAGAAAAGATATTAAACGATTAAAAGAAGCTGCAAGACAAAGTCAAATTTGGTCTGATAAAGTTGAAAATACTAAAAACGGAGTGAAAGTATCAGGCGTAAAACCAGATAAGGGACATATAGGTCATCAGTCAGCCAAGATGATGAAAAAATCCAAGAATTTGGAGAATAGACAAAATAAGGCAATAGAAGAAAAACAGAATTTACTAAAAGATATTGAAACGAAGGAAAGTCTATTGTTGCGCCCCTTACATCACCATAAAAATCCTCTAATATCGGTTAACAATTTATCATCATACTATGGAGAAAGACAGATATTAAGCAATGTAAGTTTTGATATAAAGCAAGGTGATATAGTGGCTATAAATGGGGGGAATGGTAGCGGAAAATCAACCTTGATTAAAATTTTATTAGGTATAAATCACGAGTATTCAGGTGATGTAAAATTAGCAAGTAATTTAAAAGTATCATATATTCCTCAAGATACATCCAATTTAATAGGTAGTCTAAATGAGTATATTCATAAGCAAGGTGTGGATGAAACATTGTGCAAAACAATTCTTAGAAAATTAGATTTTGCAAGAGAATTATTTGAAATAGATTTGAAGAACTATAGCGATGGACAAAAAAAGAAAGTTTTAATTGCTGTAAGTTTGTCAAAGCCAGCTCATATATTTGTTTGGGACGAACCATTAAATTATATAGATGTAATATCAAGAATACAGATTGAGGAAATAATAAAAGAAGCAAAACCTACACTCATATTTGTGGAACACGATAAGAGGTTTGTAGAAGATATAGCTAATAAAATCATACGATTATAAACTCAATAACAACTCCCAGTTTTTCGAGGTAATACCTTTAAATGATAACCTTATGCGATTGTTAAAAGCTCTATAGATATGTTTCCACATACGAACGCAACTACCTGTCCAAGGGCTGAAGTTATTATCTCCTTTTTCGGTGGCAGTAATGGAACCTTTGTTCCGTATGGTCAGTCAAGGAGGTCTATCCAAATGATTTATTTCTAGCATCGGAAATGAATGTCGATGGCAGACCGTTTTCTCAACCAGATAATGCCATGAATTTTACTTATACGACGAAATAGAGAGTCTTTACTTGAAATTTTGTAATATTTTGGTGACTTATAGTTTATGTAAGTCATTTTTTGTTATCAAAAAAATTGTATTTTATCATTTAAAATGATAAAATACATACAAAATGATAAAAGGGAAAATAAATGAATTTTAAAAAGATAATTTCTATTTTTCAATCGTTTTATATTAATGTAAGTGTTGAAAAAATAGCTTTAACTTTACCAATCAGTTTTGAAAAAAGATATCAATATGCCAAAATGAAGTTTCATAAGGAGTCATTTTTATTGATTAAAGAAAAGAGAAGAGGAAGTTTAAACTCATTTGTTACTCAAGCTCGTACTATGGGTAGAAAAGCTAGCATGGATGTTATTTTGGTGTTTTCAAAGCTATCAGATAATGAAAAAAAACAACTCCTTCAAGCTAGAGTTCCTTTTGTAGACTTCAAGGGGAATCTCTTCTTCCCTCCATTGGGATTAGCATTGAATGCTAATGATGATGTTGAAGTATTTAAGGAATTAACACCTAGTGAACAATTAACTTGGATTGCCTTTTTATTGACAAAAGGTCAAAAAGTAGTAGATGTTGATTTGCTTTCGCAGATAACTGGACTGCCAAACTCAACAATTTATAGGTGTTTGAGAACTTTTAAAACTTTAAATTGGTTGAACAAGCCAAATAAACTTTACACATATACTGCATCAAAAAAAGAATTATTCTTAAAATCTGAGTCATTTTTATTTAATCCCATCAAAAAACGGCTCTTGTTGTCAGATTTTGATCTAAAGAAGATACAATCTGATTCTAGGCTTTTATACGGTGGTACTTATGCTTTATCCTATTTGACTTTTTTAGCTGAATCAGATGAAAATAGTAGCTATGTCATATCACAGAGACAATTCAATAAATTATCCTTGCCACTTTCTCAGCATATTTTAGAAGGCAAGGTATTAGAGATATGGCGATATAGTCCTTTTGTATCTGAATTTTGGAACGATTTTAAGGAAACTCAAGATAGACAGTTTGTTGATCCTATTTCTCTTTATTTGACCTTAAAAGATGATGATGATCCACGTGTGGAGGAAGAGGTTGAAGCACTAAAAAATAATATATTACAGTATCTAGGAGAAGACAATGCCAGCTAATACGAAAGCTATTTTTCAAGAAATGTTTACGAATTTTCAAGACTATTACGTTTTGATTGGTGGAACTGCAACCTCTATTATACTGGATTCGCAAGGATTTAAAAGTCGTACAACAAAAGATTATGATATGGTAATCATTGATGAATTAAAAAATAAGGAATTTTATGATACCTTGAATCACTTTTTAGAATTGGGAGAATATAAAGGAGGTCAGAAGGATGAAAAGGCACAGCTATTTCGATTTACAACAAATAAACCTGAGTTTCCTTCTATGATTGAACTATTTAGTATTTTACCAGAATACCCATTAAAGAAGGAGGGGAGAGAAATCCCCTTACATTTTGATGAAGATGCTAGTTTGTCAGCCTTATTATTGGATAAGGATTATTATAATATATTAGTGCATGAAAAAGAATCTATTCAGGGATACTCGGTGTTGAGTAATCGTGGTTTAATTATTTTCAAGGCTAAAGCTTGGTTGGATATGAGAGAACGCTCTGCCACAGGTACTCAAGGTTTAAGTAAAGCTATTAAAAAACATTTGAACGATATTACTCGATTAACAGCTTTATTACTAGGGAGTGAAAAACTGTCAAATATAACCTCTAGTGAAACGGTGAAAGCAGATATGCACCGTTTTGTGATAGAACTTGAGTCTGTGATATCAACTATTCCTCAAAATGATGATATTTTATTGAATCGGAATGAGGTTTTTGAAATTTTAAAAGATTTTCTAGATAGTTAAAATTAATTGTAATCACATAGATATATCGAAATGGCCACACTCGGTTGTGTACCAGCTTCTGATAGATATTTTGTTTTTGGATTAAAATCACAAAAGGTTGTCATTGGAACCTATAACATTAAATCTATTTTAGAACTAATAAATTTTTATGAGAACAACATAGAACAATTAGATTCAGTCCCCCCAAAATTTATTGTTGCTGACATGCTATATCCTCAAATGAAAATTCTTGATATGGGATTTTGGCAGATTGGTTTTGATTTAGATAATAAATAACTATTTACGTCTAGTCTGGAGCCAACTAATGGATTTACTTTTAAATGGTGTGTTTCACCTTACAGAAAAAGAAAAGAACTATAGTAAAAAGTAATTTACCGAAAAATATTTTTGGGATTTCATAGAATACATCGTAATTATGAATTTGAAGAGATTGTTTTTGATTGACAATAAATTTTAATTGAATAGATAATTAGCTTTCAGAGTACTGTGTGCTACTTATTAATTTTATAGTTAAGGAAAGCAACTAGATAGCATCCTATCAAGATATTTTAAATAGATGATATTGCATTTGGAATTATAACAAAGGAGTACTAACATGCCGAAATATACCGACGAAGATATTAGAAAATTAAATAAAATCACATTAAAAATTGCTGGTGATTATTTAGGTATAAGTTCACAGGCAGTTGCTATAGGTCTTAGAAATAATCTTCTTCCAATTGGTTTTGCTATTCATAACGAAGAAAGAGATAGACGTTTCACTGAGAGTTGGTCATATCATATTATTGCTGAAAGAATGATTTCATACAATCATGGTAAACTATCCGAGATCCGTGTTGAAAATATTGAAACTAGTTTAGATAAAATTATAGAGGAATTTAACGGTTTAAAACAAGATCTACTTTTTATATTAAGCGAAAATGCAGAAGTGAAGAATTAGAAATTTTTGAATTTGCGTTTTCGCTTGGTAAATATAAAAACGGTGATGTAAAATATAAGGGTAAAGGTGTTTCAAATGAAGATGATAAAGACCTTTTCTAGAGAAGAACTCTATGAAGAAATCTGGGAGATAAGTGCGAAACAAGTTGCATTGAAATATGATTTAAGCTATTCAGACTTACTCAAGAAATGCAAAGAATTTGAAATCCCAATTCCAAAGGGTAGTTATTGGTATCGTAAGAATACTGGACAAGACTTAAGTGAACTTATCGTTCCATTACCACAAAATGACATAAATGAGGTTCATATTGATAGAAAAAGTCTAAAGAATAGTAGAATTAAAGCTGCTAAACATAAAGAAGATAGTACGGAACATAAAAACGGAGATACTGTTAAACTTGATACAACTAGTATAAGAAGTTCATTATCATTTTTAGAGGACGATAAAATAGAGCTTATTATCGAAGCCGTTTCAAACCTAAACCAGTCTCCAAATAAGAGATTACATAAATCTGTAGCTAATCTAAGAGATAAAATCGCAGAGTGGAATAAGAGGGAAAAAGCTGCTTCCTATCCTTACTTTGATTCTAGACACAGATATAATGATTTAAAAGAACCTAAATTTGTAAAAAATATTTCAGTAAATTCTCTTCCACGTTTATATCGCTTTTTAGATACACTAGTTACTGTAATTGAAAGAATCGGTGATAATGTAACTTCAAATTGGGATATTCAAATTGATAAGGATATTGTTCGTTTTGAAGTTATAGAATCAACAGACAAAGTAAGTCATGAATTAACGAAAGAAGAAGCTAAAGAGCTAGCAGAGTACAATGATAGCGTAAAGTTTAAGGGGTATGCTTATAAACCAAGAATAAAGAAGTATGACTATATAGCAAATGGAAAATTTCGATTTAAGATAATAGATGGCAAATACATTAAAGATACTAAAGAATTCACACTTGAACAATCAATCCCAGAAATAATCGTTTTAATTTACCAAGAGTATTATAAAGTTAAGAACTTACGACTTGAACGTGAAGAGAGAGCAAGACAATACGAAGAGGAGCAGGAGCGAAAAAGAAAATTACAAAATAGAATCGAAGAAGAGAAGAAGCGGACGATGTCTCTTCTGAATATGCTAGAAGATTTTCAAACAGCAAATGATTTAAGATTGATGGCTGATAAACTGGAGATAGCAGGGAAACTTAGTAAGGACGAAATTGATTGGATTAGATCCAAAGCTGACTGGATCGACCCAATAGTTTCTTCAAAAGACAAATTGTTAGGAATCAGAAATCATGACAATTCTAAAGAACAAAAAGAACAATATCTAAGGGAGAAAAGATACTATTGGTAACTTTTTCGTTAAAACATTTTAGCGAAGCGATAATGAAAAGCCTTGGTTTCAAGGCTTTTTGTTATACTCAAATAAAAAACTTGACATTATTAGTTTCGTCCACTACAATAGAAGTACATACCGCTGGTATGATAGAAAGGGACTGGAATGGCAAGAAATAGAAACTCACATGAAACTAGAAAAAAAATACTAGAGGTCTCTAAAGATTTATTTTTAGAAAAAGGATTTGATAATACGTCAATACAAGATATCATAGATGGTTTAGGTGGATTAACGAAAGGTGTTATTTATCATCATTTTGAGTCTAAATATGATATTTTGCAAACGATCATTAGCGAAAATAATCAGGAAATTTTAAATTATAATTGGAGAGGAAATACTGGATTAGAAAATATACAAAATTCTTTGATGGATTCTTTCTCTAACTTTGAACACCAAAGGCTCGTCTACTCTGCTTCAATTATGTTAAGAAGTCCACGCTTATTGGGAGAGCAGTATCTAGGTCTATTTTCTGATTTTTTACCCGAAATTAGAGAAAAAGTTTACGAAGGTGTTGAAGATGGGTCTATTAAAACAGAATATCCAGAAGAGTTAGCAGATTTAATTGTTTTAACTCTAAATATTTGGATTGGTTTTCAAATTTCCGTTTTTTCATTAGTAGAATTAAAGCGCAAAATGAATTTCATTAAACTTACTTTTGAAGGTCTAGGGGTACAGTTAATTTCTGATGAAATGATGGAGGTGATTTTCAACTTATTTGATCACTTAAAAAAATAGTAAATAAGTAGTTGCATGACATGCTTGTTAATACAAATTTCTATCTATGTATTATCAATTAAATGATCTATTTTACATTTTGATACTTAAAAAATAACATACTTTATGTATGTTATTAAAATCCTATTTTACATACCGTAGGTATGTTTGTTTTTTAGCATATACATACCGACAGTATGTATATGTTGTTGTTTTAAATATTTGTTGAGATTAGTTTGAATAGTTTATTCTTTATTTACACTTTGGAGGAAAGAATCTATGTTGTCGCTTATTAAAATTGAATTAAATAAAGTTTCTAAATCTAAATTATTTTTAGCCTGGTTGTGTACCTTATTTATAGTGTTAGGTATTACAGCAATCATTATTATGGGGTTAGGTACTGACAATAAACTAGGAGAATTCACTGGACAGGATTCTAATCTTATTAGAATTACTGGGAAATGGGAAGATTGGACAATTGTAGCATCATTGTTTTCATCTTTATTTACAAAAGCCGCATTTTTGATTTTTGAATCTTATTTATTATCTACGATTATCATTGATGAATTTAAACGAAGAACAATTTTTCAGTTGTTTTCTTACCCTATTTCTAAAATAAAGTTAGTATGGGGAAAAATTCTTTCAGTCATCCTAATTTCATTTATTGCCCATTTTTCTGCACACTTAGTGATTCAAATATTCATTAGATTCATGGCTGTTGTCACTGAATCTAGTTATATCCCTGTAGCTAATCAATTATTTAACTTAGCTGGAATTACGTTTGCAACAGTACTAATAGGGTTACTACCATTTGTTTTAGGTATGATGAAGCATTCAACAGCTATAACAATGCTTACAGGACTTGGTTTAGCAGCATTACTTTCGAATGTAAGTCCAGGAAGTTTATCTAATAATATTGCTGATAACTTATTCTTTTTGATATTTGCAAGTTTCATTAGTTTAATGATTACTTCATTTTCAATTTATAATATTTCAAGACAAGATATTAGTATCAAGTAGCATAGCTGAGTTTAATTGAAGGAAAGTTATATTTCCTTGATGATTTCTATAAAAAAAGAGACTGTATAAGTTGGTATTTATGCTCCGGGAGAAAAATTCTTGCATTTAAAGCTGGATATAGAAAGAGAGATAGAAATGAGAAATATTGTTGAAATAAAAGAAGTTTTTAAAACAATTGATAAAGAAGAAATTTTAAGTGGTATCAACCTTCAAATTGCTGAAGGAGAAATCTATGGTTTTTTAGGACCAAATGGTGCAGGGAAAACAACATTAATGAAATGTATGTTATCCTTATCAACTATTACATCAGGTAGTATTGAAATTTTTGGTAAAAATCTACAAGAACACAGAGAGGAAATACTAAGTCAGGTTGGAAGTATTATTGAAACACCAAGTTTTTACGAAAACTTCACTGCAAAAGAAATTTTGGAAATTCACGCACAGTATATGGGGAAAGCTATTACTGAATCAGATATAATAAGAGCCTTAAGAATGGTCGGATTAAAGAATACGACTAAAAAAGTAAAAGATTTTTCGTTAGGAATGAGGCAAAGGCTTGCTTTAGCTCGTGCTTTTCTAACAAAACCTAAATTGTTAATTTTAGATGAGCCAATCAATGGTTTAGATCCAATGGGAATTCAAGAAATTCGAAATCTTTTGTTGTCGCTTTCTAAGGAGCATGGAATTACAATACTAATATCGAGTCATATATTATCGGAAATTTCACAGATAGCAGATAAAATTGGTTTTATCAAAAATGGAGAAATTGTAGAACAGGTCTCTATGAAAGAGATTAGGAGAGAGAATATTAACTTAGAAGAATATTTTATGTCTCATTTTCTAAATGAAATTAAGAATTATGAGGTAGATTAAGGATGAAACAATTGATAAAGAATCATCAGAAAGCTTTTTATGCTTTCATGATATTTAATATACTGGTCCCTTTAACTAATATTGCTTTTGCTTATTCTATTAAAGGTATTATTGATAGTGGCATGTCTCAAAATAAAGAAGCCTTAACTCAAGCGGTACTAGTAGGAGCTATTGTTATTCTCATATATGCAGGGCTCAACTTTATATCTCTTCGATTGAGAAATAAACTTGTTAGGCAAATCATGTCAAGTTATAAAAACAAGGTTTTCCAATCTATTTTAGATAGGGATTATAGAGACTTTTCTAAAGAAAAATCAGGGAAATTTATTTCTGTATTAACCGAAAATATGAAGAAAATTGAGCAAGATTATCTACACCAGTATTTTAATATTTCAAAAAACCTTTCCTTAATGATTTTTTCGCTCCTAGCTATGTTTATAGGTAATTGGTATTTGACCTTATTGGTTATCATTGCTAGCATTATTCCAATGATGATTTCTGGATTCATTGGACAAAAATCAGCTTATCTTCAAAAGAGTGCCATGATTGCCGATCAGAAGTATTTAGCTAAGGTTAAAGATATTTTAGCAGGGTTTCTAGTTATAAAAAGTTTTAATGTGAAAGAGGCTATCCGTCAAGATTACAGAAATGAAAGCGAAAAATTGGATGAGATATATTTTATGAAAGGAAAATTTGATGTCTTAGCAAATGTTATTTCGCAGCTTTCAGGGATGATTGTTTTTTTAGTAGCCTTTGGTGGAGGAATGTATCTTGTTTTTAATGGCTATACCACAATTGGAAGTGTAACAGCTATTGTTCAACTAGTCAATTTTGTAGTAATGCCACTAAATGAAGTTGGTATGGGAATGAGTAAATTCCGTGAAGGTCAGGCAACACTAGATGCATTTGAGGTAAAAGATGTAATCGAACTTCAAACTGGTAAAACGAAAGAATATTTCGATGATGTTATTTCTTTTTCAAATATAGATTTTTCTTATCCTAATACTGAAGAAAAGATTTTTAATCATTTATCTTTGAAGATTCAAAAAGGGGAAAAAATTGCAATTGTAGGAATGTCAGGGAGTGGAAAATCAACTTTGCTCAATCTATTGCTGCGTTTTTATGATGTAACAAGTGGGCACATCTCCATTGACAATAAAGATTTGCAAGCTATTTCAGCAGAGAGCCTTTATAACTTAATGACGATTGTTCAGCAAGATGTTTATATCTTTGATGATACTTTAAGAGCAAATATTACTCTTAATCAATCCTTCACTGATGAGGAAATAAAGAAAGCTGTACAGCAGTCAGGTTTAGAAAGTTATGTTTTAGAAAATGAATTAGGTCTACAAGCTTTATGTGGAGAGAATGGATCAAATTTATCTGGCGGACAAAAACAAAGAGTTAGTATTGCGCGTGCCTTGATTCGAAAAACACCAATCTTATTATTGGATGAGGCAACCTCATCTTTAGATAGTCAAGTAACTACTGAAATTGAAAATTCAATCTTGGATATTCAAGATTTAACTGCACTTGTAGTAACCCACAAGTTGAATGAGAACATTTTGAAAAGATACGATAGAATTCTCTTTATGAAAGGTGGCGTCATTGTTGAAGATGGTTCTTTTGGTGACTTGATGGATAGAAGAGGTGAGTTTTATAAGTTGTTTGAGTTGAGTGTATAATTCTCTTTCAGTTTATAGTATAATTTTAAACAACAACTCAGTCACTTTCGTTCTATAATATAGAAGTTTGCTATCACGACACGTCGAATGTGTAAGCTTGTTGGTAAAAGCCTAGAAACCTTGTAACGAAAGGGATAATCAAAAGCCTTGATTGTAAGGCTTTTTTGTGTTTTTGTGATAGAATATAGGTAGTTATAATCGATAGCAACTAAGAAGCAGTAAAAATATTATTCATAAAATAATCAAGATAAGGGCAATAAAATGACAGAAATTGACAAAAAGAATTTTAAAAATTATCTTTATTGTACATTTGGAATTACTTATATAGCTTGGGGGATTCTTGCCATCTTTACGCAATCTCATATTTTGGGATTAGAAACATTTATAGGGAGAATGTTACATATAGTAGGTGCACTTGGTCCAGCTATTGCAAGTGGCTTTTATTTGAAAAGGAATAATATAAAATTTAAACATTTTCTATTTAGTAAGAAAGAAAATAGTAGTATTTATTTCATTATTCATTTGTTAGCAATTTTGATACTATTTTCTGTATCTTCCTTAGAATTAAACGGAGTATCAATTTATCTGATGCCATTATTCTTTATACAACTAATTTTTTTTGGTGGTGGACATGAAGAATTAGGATGGAGAGGAATATTACAGCCGTTACTTGATAAAAAATATACTTATTGGCAATCTAATTTGATTGTAGGATCAATTTGGGGAATATGGCATCTGCCTTTATGGTTTATAGTTGGAGAAAGTCATCAAGGATTTCCTTTTATTTTATTTTTTATATATACATTATTTTTAAGTTTTGTTTTAGGGCTTCTTTACCGTCAAACGAAAACTGTGGGATACTGTATATTATTTCATGCGTTCGCAAATTTGTTAAATCTCTATTTTGTGTTAAAAATTAATGTTATTTTTATTATCATTTTTATTGGTTATTTAATTTATACAATATTGGCTAGTAATAGAATTAGTAAGGAAAAGAATTTGTATCCAAAATAACTGGATATACTCTAGAAAATGAAGATGATTTTGTTCAAGGTAATAAAGTAGAAATAACGAACATTTATATGAAAGGTTTAGAGTAAACATGAGTCTCTTATTTGAAGAATTTAAAACCATTTGTTTCCATTTAAATCGAGTCGGAATTACACCGACACTGATGGGGTCTTTGGGATTGGAGTTTAGAACGAAAGAAAATTGGGAGCCGTCTGACATTGACATTCATGTGCCTGGTGACCCTAGAGGTTGGGAAGCACCTGATCATCTCAGAATTTATGACTGGGACAAGATAATGAAAGTGATGAAAGACTTAGGCTACGTCTTAATAGATATTCATGAGCATGAATTCAAAAAGGATCGAGTGAGTGTTGAATTTGGAAGTATCGATTCCTTACCTGATTTTGCAGGAGTTTCGGAATCGGATGTAGAGCTTATTCACATTGAAGGCATCACTTTTCGTCTTCCAAGTATGGAGCAGTATCTAAGTATTTACAAAGCTTCTTCTCAAGACTCCTATCGAAATGATCACAATAACAATAAGGATTTTAAAAAGATCGAGTGGCTGGAAAGACATTTGTAAATTATCATATGAAAAGTAGTAAGTTGTAAGACTGGTGCTATGTTATTTTTATTATCATTTTTATTGCTTATTTAATTTATACAATATTGGCGAGTAATAAAATTAGTAAATAAAGCAGATAGCAAAAATGGCTTCAAGTAAAGAATATTTAGATTTCATTTTAGAACAATTGTCTGAGTTGGAAGAAATATCATATAGAGCAATGATGGGTGAATATATAATTTATTATCAAGGGAAAATCATGGGTGGAATTTATGATGATAGATTTTTAGTGAAGCCTGTCAAATCTGCAATAGCGTATATGCCGAATGTAGAATACGAATTGCCGTATGAAGGTGCAAAGGAAATGCTATTGGTAGATGATGTTGACAACAAAGAATATTTAACCGGCTTATTTAATTCAATGTATGATGAGTTACCTGCACCAAAACCAAAGAAAAAGAAATAATAAAATCTCAGTTTATCTAGGTAATACCATTTAACGATAACCTTATGCGATCGTTAAAAAGCATGTGAATATGTTCTCGGTGACTGCGCATGTCGAGTGTATGAGCTTGTTGGTAAAACGTAGCTAAACCTCTCGCTTTGACATTTCAAGGCGAGATGCTTCAAAGCTCCACTGGAGATTTGAACTCCCCAAACCTTTTGAGTTCTAGGCGAATTCCTGTTTGGATGGAGTGATACTTTGGTTTGGATCTGGGCTGTGATATAGAGGTCATGACCAGAAATAATGAAATAGAGGAGTAAAATTGATGGAGAAAAATAAGCTCAAAGCAATTATGTTTGCCTTTCTGGCAGCTGTTTTTTATGCCATAAATGTACCGATATCAAAGGTTCTTTTGCAGCATGTGGGCCCGACTACAATGGCAGCATTGTTGTATCTTGGTGCTGGGATTGGTATTGGGATGATGTCACTCTTTAATAAGAAGGACAGGGAGAAAGCTGAGAGCCTGACAAAAGCGGAACTTCCCTATATTGTCGGAATGATTGTTCTCGATATTGCTGCACCGATTTTTCTGATGCTTGGAATCAGCTATGGTTCCTCTGCCAATGCATCGCTTCTCGGGAATTTTGAAATTGTGGCGACGACAGTCATTGCCTTGATTCTCTTCAAAGAAGCTGTAACCAAAAGATTATGGGTAGCTATTGGGCTAATCACCCTGTCAAGCATCTTGCTGTCGTTTGAAGGAACAGACAGCTTTCATTTCTCTTATGGTTCTTTGCTGGTGATCATGGCTACCGTTTGCTGGGGACTTGAAAATAACTGCACTAGAGAACTATCATCAAAGAGCACCTATCAAATTGTCATGCTAAAAGGCCTATGCTCAGGTCTTGGCGCTCTGGTCATTTCCCTTATAAAAAAAGAGTCCTTTCCAGGATTTGGCTATATCGCCATTGCCTTGGCTTTAGGTTTTGTGGCTTACGGACTCAGCATTTTCATGTATGTGAGAGCCCAGAATGTTCTCGGAGCAGCTAAAACTAGTGCCTATTATGCTGTCAATCCGTTGATCGGAGCTCTCCTTGCTTTTGTATTTTTAAGTGAATCCTTATCCTGGATGTATGTGATCGCCTTGATCGTGATGGTCATTGGTTCTGCTTTAGTGGTAGTCGATACGTTTATTCGCCAACATGACCATGAACACCAGCATACATTCACGCATAGCCATGGCGGAAGTACCCACACGCATACGGTAAGGCATTCGCATGTCCACAAGCATTATCTAACAGAAGAGAAGCACAGGCATCGTCATTCTATCGAGGAACTAGAGAATCTAGGAAAGGAAAAAGATAGGTAAAAGCAAATATAAGACAGGCTATTACGAGAGGCTGATATGAAATCAGAAGGAGCTGCTTTTGTTCTGAAATTCGGTAGATGTGAAGAGTTTCTGAGAGCTATCGGCAAAACTTGTATGGACAGATTAAAAGTTGGAGTACCATCTTTGCCTCGTTTTTGAGAAAGGACAAAGAAAAAATGGAAACACAAATTTTTTTAATGGGTGGAAATCCGCCGATAAAGAACCATACGGTTGTTAATAAAATTGTGTCATCAAGGAAGATCGAAAGAATTGTCATTTTTACAGTTTATCGAGAAAATTGGGAACCGTATATGAAAAAGTACACGGAAGTTTTCCGAAGTCAATGTCCTAATCTAAACACTGATTACTTACTCTTGGACACTGAGCAGATTAATTTTGATAGCTATCTAGATGCTGATCTAATTATTATCGGTGGTGGAAATTCGGAAAAGTATCTAGCTACTTACGTCAATCAGCAGTTCAAGAATTATATCGATCATATGCTGAATAAAGGGGCGAAAGTTATGGGATTTTCTGCAGGAGCCCTATTATTAGGAGAAAAAGTCTATGTTTCACCTAATGATCATTCAGATCATCAGATAAAGATAAAAAATGGATTAGGACTCTTTAGTCAGTTTTTAATTAGTGTTCATTATGATTCCTGGAATGATAAAGCTAATAAGGATAGAGCTGAAGAACTCGTTAATGTTCCCATAATTCCACTAAATGATCATTCCTGTCTTGTATTAGATAAACTTGGAAACATTATTGAGAGAATTGACTAGTTTTCATTATCTAAATCTTGATCTAGGTAACTAAAGTGTAGATGAACTGGATGGGTTACTAGTGAAAACTGCAAAAAGTGTTGTGAAATGAATCGGAGTGTGCTTGATGAATTTTATTAGTAAGATAGCCATAAATAAAGGCTGGTCAGATGATAAAAAATATTGTGTGACAGATCAAAATCAGCAAAAATATTTCTTGCGTGTTTCTGATAAGGAGAAGTTAGATTCTAAAAAATTTGAATTTGATATGATGGAGAAGGTGGCTTCTCTTGGAGTTCCGATGTGTAAACCGATTAGCATTGAACTCTGCGATGACGAAGTACATTCTATACACGAGTGGATAGACGGGAATGATGCAAGAGAAACCATTTTAACCGTTTCGAAAGAACAACAATACACTTACGGAGTAGAAGCAGGAAGAATCCTTCATAAAATTCATTCTCTTCCTGTTACAGAAGTTTGTGAAGATTGGGAGGTCTTTTTTAATCGAAAAATTGATGACAAAATCTCCAAATACAAAGAATGTCCCGTTCAATATGAAAATGGTGAGATCTTTATTGATTTTTTAAATGCAAATCGAGAATTGTTAAAAGATAGACCTCAGGTTTTCCAACATGGAGATTATCATATCGGGAATTTCATGATTGATGAAGATGGAGAAATTTATGTCATTGACTTTGATCGATTTGATCTTGGAGATCCTTGGGAGGAATTCAATCGTATTGTATGGTCTGCTCAAGTCTCTCCCTCTTTTGCGTCTGGTATGATAGATGGATATTTTGATCATAAGGTTCCGGATTTATTTTGGAAGCTTCTCGCCATTTATACTCTAAGTAACCTAGTTGGTGCTCTGCCATGGGCTGTACCATACGGAGCTGAAGAAATATCAGTAATGCAACATCAAGCCAAGGAAATTTTGGAATGGTACGATGATATAAAGCAAATCATTCCTAGTTGGTATTTGATTGAGAAAAAGGCTTAATAATAAAAGAGTTGAAATATCAATTTGAAAAAACGTCAAGATTATTTGCTTATATTATAACGAATTCAATTCTTTATTAATACCTATCGAGAATTATCTTGAAACTTGGAATGTTGTTTTGGGGGCAAGTAGCATGAAAGAATATATTTTAAATTTAGAAAAAGAATTTTCTTTAATAGAAAATGGATTTAAAGAAGAAGAGAAAAGAGCTCTTGCTGACTATCTATCAAACGAGAATGTGTATACCAAAGAATTAGCATTTTTAGCCTTCAAATCCAATGTATATCAAGTTAGAATGTATAGTGTATTTCTCTTCGGCCATTTGTCATCGTATGAAGAAATTTTGATCTTCATGAGGGATGAGGTTTCAAAGGATGACAATTGGAGAGTTCAAGAAGTATTAGCAAAAGCATTTGATGAATTTTGTAAGCAAACAGGTTATGAAAAATCTCTTCCGGTTATTGACGAATGGTTACAAAACAGTAATCCAAATGTTAGAAGAGCTGTTACAGAAGGTTTGAGAATATGGACGAGTAGACCATATTTCAAGGATAATCCAGATGAAGCTATTAAACGAATCGCAACATTAAAAGAAGATTCTAGTGAATATGTTAGAAAATCAGTTGGTAATGCTTTGAGGGATATTAGCAAAAAATTTCCAGAGTTGATCAAAGAAGAACTTGATAGTTGGGACGTTAAGAGTAAAGAGATTCAAAAAGTTTACAAGTTAGCAAGTAAATTTATTAAGTGACAATTATCAGCTATAAAGTTTGAAAAATGCTAACTATAAAATAGTTTCATTCTAAAGTTTAATTTTAAACAACAACTTAATCATTTTCGTTCTATAATATAGAAGTTTACTAGCACCACACGTAGAGTGTGTGAGTTTGTTAGTGAAACGTAGCTAATCCTCAAAAGGTTCATTGAACCTTTTGAGTCCGCCCATGCGAGAAGGTGCCCTGGGGTATAGCTGTCGTAGAGTAAGGAGTGTACGACGAAACGGTAGGTAAAAGCGTAAAAAACTTGTAATAAAAGGGATTGTAAAAAGCCTTGAGGTCAAGGCTTTTCTCGTGTACATAGGAAATATTAGAGCAAGAGTATAAGTTTAGTATCTTGGTTTGATAGATGGAATTGTTAGGGTTTAATTTCCATTTACCCTTTTATTTTTCTATGTTATAATATTTTAGAGTAGACGTAATCAGCTTTTAACTCTTCTCTTAGAGTGATGAATTCGTTCAATAATCTAATAACAAAGCTAAACTAGTCACTTTTTGTTCTATAATATAGATGCTTTCTAGCACCACGTTGAATCTGTAGTTCTGCTGGTAAAGCATAAAAATCTTTGAATGAAATATTTTTAAAGTGTTTGTATCCCAGCAAAGAGATAAAAAACGCCTATCTAAGTTGGTAAATAACTTTAGGAGGTTTATACGTTATGCTTAGATCTTATGTAACCAAGAAGCACTTATTCTTCTATTTTGTGGCGATTATGATTACTTGGCTGGAGGCTATCATTACACCAGCTTTGATTCAGTATATTGTCTCTAGTTTTACCAATCACCAGTTGCATTTGCTATGGCAGGTCTTGTTTTGGGGGATTGTTGGAAATTTGATTCTCTTGCTGGGTTTGGCGGGGAAACGTTATTACTATGCACGAGTGCTGACAGACTTCAAGTCGGGTATTAAGAAGGCTATCTTTCAGACTTTTCTATATAGCCGTCGGATAGCGGATGAAGAAGTTTTGTCAGACTTGGAAAATGATGTAAAACAGCTAGAAGATAATTTTATTGAGCCGACTGTTATTATCATTTCTTCTTTGGGATTTACAACCGTCTCTATCTGTTATGCTCTTTGGACTAATTTTTATCTTGGCTTGCTCTTTATCATTTTTTATTCGATACCTGTTCTTTGTAGTGGAATTGGCTCTAAACGTTTGGATAAAATTACGAAGGAGAAGTCCTTAGCTAATCAAGCCTATGTCTCTCAAGCAACCAATATGATCGCAGGTGCTCGTTCCATACGGTATTATCGGGGACAAAGCTTGTTTTACAAACTGTTTTCTAAAGATTTGCACAAGGCTCTAAAGGAAGAAATCGCCTATGAAAAGCAACGGACCATAAATAGTCTCTTTATCAATGGAATTGATGCTTTTTGCTCTGTTGCGCCCATTGTCATTGGTGGTTTCATGACCTATTATAACTACCTATCTGCAGCCAGCTTTGTAGGAATTTACCTCGTATCGTATAATATTGGCTATCAATTTCAGGAGTTATCTTATTTTATCAATACTAGAAAATCAGCCAAGTCTCTCTGTGATAAATATCAAAAATTGTTGGGAGTAGACTTGGATATGCCTTCTGTTCTCGAAGGTTCCGTCTTTCCTATCCAGTTAGAGAAAGTCAGTGTAGAGCGTGATGGTCAAAAAATCCTAGCCCCTTGTGATCTTACTATTGAGGAAGGTGAAAAGATTGCCATTATCGGAGAAAGTGGTTCTGGAAAAACAACCTTACTGAACCTAATCTATGGTGAAATTGAGCCTAGTCATGGTCAGATTCGTTACCATGGGCAAGAGCTAACCTCGGATGAACTCTATCAAGCAGGAGCCTACATTCTCCAGTCTAGTCATATCTTTGATGGTTTAAGCCTTGAGGAAAATATTGCTTTGGGACAAGAACTTGATACTGTAAGGATGGATGAAATCCTTCGGCAAACTGGTTTGAAAACTCTTCAAAACAAAAATCTTAGCAACCAGACTCTGTCAGGCGGTGAGAAGCAGCGCTTGGAAATTGCCCGTGCTCTCTATCACAATCGCCAATTTATCCTAGCTGATGAGGTCAAAGCCAATCTGGACTTTAAAAATCAAGAGAAAATCAGTCAACTTCTCTTCTCCCTCCCTCAAACACTTGTAGAAGTGATTCATCACTATAGTGAAGAGGACTTGAAGCGCTATGATAAGGTGATAAAACTGGAGAAATAGGTGGAGGTATAGATTTCAGAAAGGAGTGGCAGGTTCATTCTTTTTTGTGAGATAGATAATAAAAACTCTGTCTAAATATATCAGTACAATAACGTTAAACGAGGGATGTATCTAGTGAAAGTCTTACAGTAAGGAGTTTAAATATGAAATTCCATGAATTTGGTGATAAGAATTTGCCTCCTATCTTGCTGATACATGGCGGTGGCAGTTCTTGGTGGAATTATCTTCGCCAAGCACGGATCTTATCAGAAGAATACCGTGTTATTTTACCTACTTTGAATGGTCACGGCGAAGAATATCACTTCGATTATGTTTCTACGGAAGATTCTGCTTTGGAGATCCTAGACTATATCAAAGAACACTGTGGCGGGAAGGTGTTTGCGATTGGTGGTGTTTCACTTGGTGGTCAAATTGCTATGGAGCTTTTGTCCTTAGACAGCGAGATAGCTGAGAAAGCCATCATAGACGGAAGCCTCTGTATTCCTCAACCAGGGTTAGCTAAACTCAGCATCTTTCTAGTATCACTATTTGGTAAACTGATGTTCAGTAAATTCTCTTGTAAACTTCAATTAAGCATGATGGACAAACTCTATCCTAAACTGGCTTATCCAGAGGAGATAAAAGCATATTATTTGGAGGATCTGCCAAGGACGCCTATCAAAACATTAGTGACTATTTACAAAACCTATATGGGGCGTTACAAGCTGAAGGATACGATTTCTACTAGCAAGGCGCAGGTTCTGTATATCTATGGTGAAAAAGAATTGAACTGTGTGAAAGCATCGGCAAAATTATTTCAACAACTACATCCAAACATGATCTTGTATGAAGCTAAGGGCTATAACCACGGCTATTTATCAGCTTATATACCTCAAGAGTGGATTAAGTTGGTTGTTCCATTTTTGGAGAATAACAATTGATTATACTTTATTAATTTAGAAAGCAGAGTTCCATGGAAGTCAAAAAATATAGTCCCCTCAATTCCTTAAAAAAGATAGCAGATAATCTATGGGTTGTGGATGGGGAAGAAGTACTGATGGATTTCAAATTCTTCAAAGTGCCTTTTTCAACTAGAATGACAGTTATCCGTTTACAGAATGGTGGTCTTTGGGTGCATTCACCGACTAAGCCTAATGACAATTTACTTTTTGAAATCAAGCAATTAGGTGAGGTGAAACACCTTATTGCACCCAATGTCTTACATTATAGTTATATAGGTGAATGGCATCAACTATTTCCTGAAGCAAAAGTTTGGCTAGCTAGTGGTGTTCAAAAGCGTGCCAGAAAATCGGGAATGAGTTTAGATTATGGTCAGGAATTAAGCAAGGCCAATTGGAACGAAGAAATTTGTTTTACAACATTTGAGGGAAGTTTTTACGTGAAAGAGGTTGTTTTTTTCCATACTGAAAGTTCAACTCTAATTTTAACGGATCTTATTGAAAACATAGAAACAGAAAATTTATCGATTTTTGAAAAGCTACTGTTAAAAATAGGTGATAATCACTATCCAAATGGTAAAACACCAAGAGATTTAAGAATGACTTTTTTATTTGGTAAAAAACAAGCATTGAAGAGTTATCATAGAATAAAGAAATGGGAACCTAAGAATATTATTATTTCTCATGGACCGTGTATAGTTGGACAAGCAAAAGAAATGCTAAACCAAGCGTTCTCTTGGCTAGAGAAATAGGAATTTACTATAAAGAAATTAATAAAATATATCTAATATAATTGACTACAATTACTTGGAGTTGTTAAATTAAGATTTGGAATCTACTTAAATTGTTGATTCTAGGAGGTATCAGATGACACGAGAGAAAGAATATAGATTAACTATCGGTATCTCTTAATTAGATTTAGTGAAAGAGGAATCCATTTTTCACTTGAATCCCTTCTCTTATGTATGGTAGAATGTATATACAAATTGTATGTACAAAGGAGAGGTAGAAATGGCAAACACGAAAGCAGTGAATTTTCGAGCAGATGAGATGTTTTACCAGAAAACAAAAGAGGTACTTGCTGATGAAAAAATTTCTGTGTCAGATGTCCTAAATGCAGCACTTCGAAAAATTGCTAACGGGACTGTGGATCCAAGAGAATTTGTTTCAAGTGATTTGCAGAACACGCAGTATCAAGTGGCCTTTGAGGATTTGAAGAAGGAGATTTTAGTTGGGCACCAGGAAATTGCTCAAGGGAAAGTCACTTCTGTAGCCGATGTGAGAAAGGAATTTGGTCTTGACTAAGTTGAAACGCTATCAGGTCTTTCTTGCAGATCAGGCTAAGCAGGACTTGCGTGGCATTCACGACTATATTCTTGTGAATTTTTATAGCCAGCAAGCTGCAGATGGCAAAGTTGATTTGCTATTAAGTGCTCTTGAGACCCTAGAACTCTTTCCAGAAGCCTGTCCTCTGGTATCAAGCCGGGGTTATGGTGAGATGACGAATGATGGAAAACCCTATCGTTATATGCCAATAGAGAACTATCTCGCATTTTATTATATGGAGAAGCATACAGTGTATGTTGCTCGTATACTCAGTGCAAAGCAGGATTGGGTGAATATTTTTTATAAGTAGATTGAGGAACCCCCATGTTAAAATCCAATAAGCTGATTATTTTTTTAATTTCTCTCCCCTTTCTGATGGTCCTTATTTTCTATTCTCTTAGTGAGCATCCTGGATACAGTGATGATGGGAATTTCGTCAGAAATCATGAGACTGCTATTAAGCGTGAGATCATCGTACATCTAGCCCAGGAAAAGCAGGGCATAAAGTCCGTGACCTTATTGCCAAATACTGCTAGAGGAGAGTATGATAATGGTGGTGATGTGAGTGGACATTACCATATCTATTTTACAGCCTACGTCAATCATAATCGCGAGCGAACGATAAGCGTAGAACTATTCTTTCCAGATGCCAGCATCCCCCCTTTCACCTTGTTTCCTCCCAACCCTTATAAAGACAAGGGCAAAAAGATGTCCAATTGGTTGATGGGGAATATTGAAGTATCGGAAGAAACCTCTAGATAGTATATAAAAGAAATCACAACGATAGCTACAGACGTCTATCGTTTTTTAATGCTTTTAAAGTTGAGAAAATAGTTTTAGGAAATAATGTCAAATATAGTTGACATCCGGCAACTAGTATTGTAAAATAAATGTATCAAATATATTTGACACATTTACATTTAGGAGGTGCCAAGTGAACCGTGTGAAAGAATACAGAGTCAATCTTGGACTTTCTCAATTGGCTTTGGCAAAAAGTATTGGAGTTTCCAGGCAAACGATTAATATGATTGAGAATGGGAAGTATAACCCTTCCCTAGATCTCTGTATCAATCTAGCAAAAGAGCTTGGGACGGATTTGAATTCTTTATTTTGGAGGATCGATGATGATGAATAAAAACTGGCAATTGAAATGTGTGAAAGCTTTCTACGATATTACGGGTGAGCTTGACGAATACAAGGAAAAAGAATTGAGTACTTTTGGGAACAACATGTACATGCTCTTTATGTCGGGAATTATCCTTGGATTCCTGCTCAGTTTCATGTTTAATACGGATTATGTCAGTGTGATCACGTTTTTAGTATTTTGCTACTCCCTGTACCAACAAGAGCAAGTGATTCATCGTTTGGAACTCGATATCTATGAGGTTTCAGAAGATGAAGTAGGAGAGGCAAAGAAAAAGATGCTAAAAAGAACTTTCCTTCAAACCTTGATTGTGATGGGACTAGCTATTTTTGTTGCGATTGGTCTTTGGAGAACAGGATTGCTACAAGAAAAAAAGATAAGCTTTGAAATGTATTTCACTTTTATTTTCCCTCTTGTCATTGGGTTGATTACCATGATCAGTTTCTTGAGTAATTTCATTGCAAATAGAAGAAAAGTCAAAGTAATTCGTGAGTAGGGCCATCAGAGATAAGACCGGTTATTTTTCTGATAAGATAGAGCTAAATGGAAATAGAAACCATTTATGATGAAAGAAAAAGTAAGAATGAATAGAATAGTAGATGAACAGATCACTCTTATTCCTTATTATAGGAATGATGACATTTCCCTTCTTTGGTATCAAGATAGTGAGATTTGCAAACAAGTAGATAATACTGATCAGATTTACGATCTAACAAAACTTCATAAAATGTATGATTACCTAACTTCACACGGATCTTGCTATTATATCCAATATGAGGGAGTGTTAGTTGGGGATGTGACACTTCAAGATAACTCGGAACTTTCTATAGTGATCAGCAAAGAGTATCAGAATTTACAGATTGGAAGACGATGTATTTCTGAAATGATACAGCTGGCCAAAGAGAAAGAAATGGTTAAGGTAACTGCTCAAATTTATCCTTTTAATACTCAAAGTCAAAGAATGTTTTTGGCTTTGGGATTTCAGAAAGTAGATGAAGAGTGGTATGAATATAAGTTGATTTAGGAAAGCTGTGTATTATTTTATGTATTTAAATAATAGTCCGTATTTTATATACTAAAGAATATTAAAGTGAGAATAAACTCATTAAAAACATATAATTGAAATAGGA
>SKEG01000971.1_pt1 | contig 25752 bp, 17 predicted proteins | sample 4826631 | NCBI WGS metagenome assembly SKEG01 (sample SAMN11008815, study PRJNA524170) | human gut metagenome | biome: Human fecal sample; material: Feces; isolation source: fecal sample from pouch patient p26, p34, p50 | host: Homo sapiens | place: Israel: Tel-Aviv | collected 2016-11-02
TTAGCGATTTAATCATACGGGGAAGGCTTTCCCTTTTTCAATTTAATTTAGAAATTTACACAAAATATTTTACACTCCCAAGATATGATAGTTATAATAGTTTCAAAAACAGCTTTATATTTATAAAAAAATTTTTTCATTAATAAACACCAATAATAAATTTGCAGTTTTTAAGTTAATATGACATTTGAATACTTCTTTGTGAAACATACGGCTAATGCTATTCCACTCCCTCTATCAATAACGAAGAGTAGTCCTATATCTCTCCTCTGCATTATTACGCGAACCACACGTTGATTGCTAAATTTAATAGTATTTAAGTAATCCTTGCCAACCCTTCATCATAAGTAAGAAATAATAGGTTATCCTTAATTTAAAATTTTCTCCTCAAATTATAGATAACAATCATTTTCTTACTTTTTGCTGACTATTCTTCAATACATATGTCGTAATTATTGGCAAAATAGCAGTAGTGCCAATAACATATCTTGAATAGCCATTTATCGGTGTGACAGTATACAAAAGAACCATAAGTATAAGTGGCATTATAGAGATTGAAAGTAATAACCTTTTTTTATTTTTGGCTGATAAAGCTATAACGATTAGAATTAACATCCACCAAGATGGAAAACCAACATTAATGATGATAGAAACAAATGGTATTGCAAGAATGGTATCTAAAATAGTTTGCATGTGGATACGAATACTATTAGGAAAAATTGGACCATACTTTGAATACCAAGTTGTTATTAGAAAATTTCCGTATTTAGGAAAAGCATTTAAAAATAAGGAATTATTTGCTCCTGAAAGGCCGAAGAACGGATTTAAATACTTACTGTTTGCTGCTAAGTATACTTCAATATATTTTATTGGGTGTTTAAATCCTAAAGTAATCCATAGTTTCAAATACTTTTTAAGTTCTTTCTTCTGAGTTTGTGTAGTTCTCAATGTAATCTTATGATTTACGACATCATTAATTATCGTTTCCCCATTTAGAAAAGTGTTCATAGGGAAAAGGTTTTTTAGATTATCTCCAGAATTCACGTCATAATTTGCTCTAAGCTCTTTTACTGGAGTTACTTTATTAATTGTATTTATTTCTTGTTTAGAAAGACTACCTTTATCATTAAGATATATATAGCTTATTTGACGAGCCGGTAACGTTAATGCCTCACTCGTTGCACTTGGAATAACTTTTTTATAATTTAAATAGCTGTTCCAACCAAACAGCAAAATAAGTAATGTAACCGTAGTAGCAATTAAATAACGTACTTTTTGATGTTGAACAAGTGCGTATCCAATCAATACAGTTGTTGTTATGATGACGATATATTTTGAGTCATTCCTAAATTCAGAAAAGAAAAACGATATGATCAAATATAATAAGTACTCATAAGATGAATTAACGCCTTGTTTTGCGCTGTCCAGTAATTTTAAAAAGACAAGATAATATGCAACACATAATGCATAATAGATCGTACTTTTATCGATTGTTATTGCATAAGTACTAAAGACAGGTGATGCAAATAAAATAAAGGTAAGGATCCCACCCAGTTTACCAACCTTTTTCCAAACAACTGAAGTAGCGATCGAATAGATAATGCCTGTTATAATCGTTTGAAATAGAACCACCGTAAATACACCAAAATTTGTGTTAACTAATTTCTGACCAATTTTAAACAGTGATCCAAAGATTAAGGTTACAAACCATGGTTGATGATTAGTAGGAGTATATGTGAAATTCAAATATGCTAGGTGACGCCCTTCAAACTCACAAAACTGTCTTAAAGCATCCCAGCTAATCTGACCAGGATAATAGGTAATAATCGTAAGAGACCATATGAGCATCATACATCCGAGTATTTTAAATGGATGAGGACTACTGTATGTTTCTTTTAATTGAAGCTTACTAATACAATAAGTTCGAAGCGCTGCAATTGTATAGGTAAGAACAAATGCCCAACTTAGCATGGCAAAAATCGAAAACATACAATCTAAAAGGCTATGATTAAGATAGTATGTTCCGACTAATGTTATTCCTCTATTGCTATCGTCTAAGCCAGCACTGATCATAAATGTGAAATTATAAAAAAATGATAGAATAACTCCACCTATAACATCAAGTTTAGTTATCTTTATTATCCATTTCCTTGATAGATAATAAATAACAGCTAGCCATAAAGCTACCATAATCACTGTATAGGAGTTTGTGCTTAGTAGTCTGTTGTCACTACTTAATGGGGTAGGATAACTGACTAGCATTCCTGTACCAATGAATAGCCATACAATATTTAAAAATTGTGATTTTGCTTTAGACATTATAGTCTCCTAGAGTTTTGCAGTTAATTTAACATCTGGATACTTCTGCTTGAACCAGTTTTCCGCAAATTGGTTCTCAAACAAGAATAGAGGAGCACCATAACGATCTTTAACCAGCATATTCCGTGAAGAAGCCATCTTAGGATCAAGCTGTTCTGGATCAACCCAGCGCGCTGTCTTACTACCTAGTGGTTCCATAATAACTTCGGAATTATATTCGTTTTGCATTCGGAACTTGAACACTTCGAACTGCAATTGACCAACGGCACCCAGAATATAGTCGTTGGAGTTATAGCCAGTGTAGAGCTGAACGGCCCCTTCTTGTACCAATTGGTTGATCCCTTTATGGAATGATTTTTGCTTCATAACGTTCTTTGGCGTTACGCGGACAAACAGTTCTGGCGTAAATTGAGGCAGCTTCTCAAACTTGATGTCTTGTTTACCAGTGTAGATTGAATCACCAATTTGGAAGTTTCCGGTATCGTAAAGCCCGATAATATCACCGGCAACGGCATTCTCAACGTTTTCGCGCGTATTGGCCATAAATTCGGTCACGTTTGATAGACGAATTGGCTTTTTAGTCCGCTCCAAGGTAACGTCCATTCCCCGGGTAAATTCACCAGAACAAATCCGTACGAAAGCAATCCGGTCACGGTGCTTAGGATTCATGTTGGCTTGAATCTTAAAGATGAAGCCAGAAAACTCTGGTGCCAGTGGATCGATTGATTTACCGTCTTCTGTCTTGTGTGCTGAAGGGGCTGGAGCAAATTTTAAGTAGGTTTCCAGGAAAGTCTTAACCCCAAAGTTGGTCAGAGCTGAACCGAAGAAGACAGGAGTTTGATCCCCCTTCGCGATCTTTTCTTCATCAAGCTCGCTACCAGCCATTTCAATCAGTTCCATTCCATCTAAGGCGTCTTTCCATTCACCTTCACCAGCCAATGGGTTTTCGCCAATTACCTGACCATCTTCATCTAATGGCAGGTAAGGGTTGGCAGAATCTTGTGGGTGGGAAAGGGCAACTCGATGATTATAACGATCATAAACCCCCATAAATTGCCGTCCCATCCCAATTGGCCAGTCCATTGGGTAGGTTTCGATACCCAGCACGTCTTCGATTTCGTTTAACAGATCCAGCGGTTCACGGGCATCGCGGTCAAACTTGTTGATGAACGTGAAAATTGGAATTCCCCGCATCTTACAGATTTGGAACAGCTTTTTGGTTTGTGGTTCGATACCCTTGGCACCATCAATTACCATGACGGCAGAGTCAACGGCCATCAAAGTTCGGTAAGTATCTTCAGAGAAGTCTTCGTGCCCTGGCGTATCCAGAATATTAATCCGCTTGCCCTGGTAGTCAAACTGCATTACAGAACTGGTAACGGAAATTCCACGCTTTTTTTCGATTTCCATCCAGTCAGACTTGGCAAAATTACTGCTGCCGCGTCCTTTAACCGTCCCAGCTTCGCGGACGACGCCCCCGAATAAAAGCAGCTGTTCAGTAATCGTCGTTTTCCCAGCATCGGGGTGCGAGATAATCGCAAACGTCCGGCGCTTGTTAACAGCTTCTGCCAATTTTTTTGAATCAGTCATTTTTATGTTCCTTTCGAGAATTGTAATTTAAAGTTTTATTTTGCATCATTTTTTTCCAGACGATAAATCGTCATGCAGTAATCAACCATTGTTTTAACTACCGCGTACAGTGGCACGCATAAGATCATCCCCAGCAAACCAGCGATGTTACCAGCGGCCAACAGCAGAATAATAATCGTTAATGGATGAATTTGCAGGCTCTTGCCAATAATATTTGGGTAGATGATATTACCGTCAATCTGTTGAACGACAATCACTACCACAATAACCCAGATGATTTTCTGCGGGTCAACTGCCAAAGCAACGATCAAAGCCGGGGCAATGCCAATGTAAGGGCCAATGTAAGGAATGATATTGGTGATCCCAGCTACCAGACCTAAAACGATTGCCATTGGTTCGCCAATAATCAGATAGCCAATGCAGGTACCAATTCCAACACAGATACATTCGATCATCTGTCCAGAGATGTAGGAAGAAAGCGTCTTGTTCATCTGATGCAGCAGTTCCGTAACTTCTTTGGCATGCTTTTCAGAAAAGAACCGCTGAATGTTTGGTACAAAGCGATCGCCATCTTTCAGCATATAAAAGAGCATGACTGGCACAGTTACGACTACGACAACTGCACTGGTAATCGTGCCGATGATTGAGCCAACGCTGCTGGTTAGACTCGCCAACAGCTTTTCAGCGTATTTGGTAATCTGCTTGTTGAATTGCTGATAGTAATCTGCCAGGTCGATCTTGCGAATCCACTCATGTTTTTGGGAAGCTTGCGCGAGCCAATGCTGCATGTCGTTGGTAGCACTTGGCAGCCAGTGAATCATTTGATTAAGTTCCTTAATCATTGGTGGAATCAAGACTGCGAGACTGCCAACGATCAGCAGCAAGAGTCCCAAGACGATCACCATGCTGGCAATCCCACGTTTCATCTGCCATTTGCCTAAGCGAATCTTCATTAACAGACGAAAGGCCGGACTCGTCATGTAATATAAAAATATTGAAACGATCAGTGGTACAAAGATTACTGATATGAAAACGATGATGGGATGAAACAGAAAGTCCAGTTTAGTGCAAACCCAAATTAAAGTCGCGACAATTAATAGTTCTGCTGACCAAAACAGCAGGCTTTTTCGTTTTATCATTATTTCTTTTCCTTAATAATATAGATTGGTCGCTGCTTTACTTGTAGATAAATACGGCCGATATATTTTCCTAAAATGCCAATACAAAGCAGCTGTAAGCCACCTAAAAGCAATATAATACAAATCATTGAAGCCCAACCAAAAACACTGCTGCCCGGTTCAACAATCCGCCGAATAATAACAAACAACAGGCCAATAATTGAAAGTACAAATGAAGTCGTTCCCAACCACACCGCAATTGAAAGTGGTACTTGCGAGAAATCAGCAATGCCATCAAAAGCATATTTGAACAATTTCCAAGTTGACCAGTCAGTCTTGCCAGCTACTCGTTCAACGTTATGGTAGTCCAGATATTTGGTCTTAAATCCGACCCAGCTGAAGATGCCTTTTGAAAAACGATTATATTCTTTCAATGATAGAACGGCATCAACCATCTGCCGCGTCATCATCCGGTAGTCACGCGCACCGGGAACAATGTTAGTTTGGGATAGTCGATTAATGATGTGGTAAAACTGGGTGCTCAAAAAAGACTTGAATTTAGCTTCGCCAGCACGATCGACACGACGCGTTCCAATACAGTCATACTCACCTGTTTGGAGTAATTCATACATTTTTGGCAAAAATTCCGGCGGGTCTTGTAAATCAACATCCATTACCACGATGTAATCGCCAGTGGCGGCTTGCAATCCAGCGTATAGTCCGGCTTCTTTACCAAAGTTGCGCGAAAAAGAAATGTAATGGACGCGCTCGGGATTTTGTTCGTGTAGTTTGCGCATTTCGACTAGTGAGTTATCTGATGAACCGTCATTGACAAACCAATATTCAATTTGTAAATCGTTCATTTGGCGAACGACTTTTTCCACGGCTGGATAGAATAGTGGAATCGATTCTTCTTCGTTGTAGCAGGGAACTACAATTGATAGTTTTGACATTTTCTAACCTTATTTCATCTTTCAACGATTATATAATAATATCATTATAGCCCATAAACATGAGTTGACATGGCGAATTTTACAATTTGTCATTTATTAGTCTTTACGGATTCTTTAAATCTTTTAACAAAATTTGACGATAGCGCTTTACATCTGCTAAAGTTAGAGGGTTAGTTATGATAAAAAATTGGTTTATTGGAGTATAGCAAGACAATGAATGGCGACTATCAAACACGTGCCGAATATCGACACGACCACAATCAAAATAATCAGTCACAAAACAGTCCCAAAAAGCCGCGTAATAAGTTGCGCTGGGTCTATCGCTTTATTGGTTTGATCATCGTATTGCTCTGCCTCGGTGGTGCTTATGAGTATCATAAGATTCACAGTACTGCTCAAGGTGTCTTTTCTGACGGTTCAGGCAAGATCAGCAAGAAGCTGAAGGAGGGTAAGCCGGTGTCGGTTCTGGCAATGGGGACTGACGTTGGTGCCATGAATCGTGGGAATAAGGGTGGTAATACTGATACGCTTGAGCTTGTTACCGTTAATCCCAAGAAAGAGACGGTTACTATGACCAGTATTCCACGCGATATCTTGATCAAGGTGGATACTGATGAAGGTGCGGACTATGTTAAGCTGAATGCTGCTTACCAGATCGGTGGCGCTAAGCAGACCGTCAAGCAGGTTAAAGAGCTCTTGGGCGTGCCAATTGATTACTATGCCGTTGTCAACATGGGTGTTTTGAAGAAAGTCGTTAACGCGGTTGGCGGGGTCGATGTCAACAACCCCTTTGCCTTTGATTATGAAGGCCAGCACTTTGCTAAGGGTAAGCTGCATTTGAATGGTCATGACGCCCTGCAGTATTCCCGGATGCGCTATGATGATCCTAAAGGTGACTATGGTCGTCAAAACCGGCAGCAGCAGGTTATGAAGAGCGTTATGAAGAAATTCAAGGAGTCGGGTTCAATTTCGGCTGCCAACAAGATTATGGACGCTGTCAAGGATGGGGTTAAGACCAATATTCCGATTGACAACGTGGCAACTTTATACACCAACTATCATGTTGCGCTGAAGAACATTAAGACTGAACATTTCCAAGGCTTGGATGCGACAATTGAGGGCGTCTCTTTCCAGATCGCCTCGCCAAAGGAAATCAACCGGGTTTCGAAGCTGATTCGGAATCAATTAGGTTTGAAGGCTAAGAAAGTCGTTAACAATGAAACCAAGATGTACAATCTGCAGACGACTTATGATGGCTACACCAACACCAATTTTGTCTTGCCAAACGGCGCTTCTTACAATACGCCTGGCAGTGGTACCAGCAATACGATCAGTTCATCCTCTAAAAAGTCGAGCTCTTCGCTAAGCGGCAGTTCAAATTATGGAACGACGTATAGTGCTGATACGACTTATGGTTCGTACTCCACTGACGATTCAACCAGTTATGATACTGGATACTAAACTAAAAGAAGTCTTACTACGGTATTACCGTGGCAAGGCTTCTTTTTTATAAAAGCATTTATTTTTATATTAATATAATAACTGAATTAGTTGTTATATACTGTTATATAAAGTGTTAAACTATAAATTAATTTATATTTAATAATTAGTTTATGGGAGATATTGGGAAATGTCTGATTATAAAATGCACTTTAAGATGTATAAAAGCGGTAAGCTCTGGATTGTTGCCGGAATTGCCGCTATCAGTTTATTAATTGGGGGAGCAAATGCCTATGCTGATACGGGAAACAGCATGCAGTCAACAGCCCCCAACGTGATTGCCACACCTGTTTCTTCAGTGGAGAATCAAACCAACGAGTCTAGCAAGGTTGATTCAATCAGCGGTTCTGTTAATAATGAGGGAGCACCAACGAAGAATGAATCAGCTGCTGCAGTGGCGTCTGATAATCAATCGTCAGTGAGTCGGCAGGCGACAACTGATGATCAAAACAATAATGTCCAGAACACGACTGTTGCAAAAGATACTCAATCAGCAACTACAAGCGCATCAGATTCTAATACAGTGGTCCAAGGTCAAACCGGTACGCTGCCAGTAAACCAGGTCTCAGGAACGACTGAAGTCCACCAAGATGGTCATTGGTATTTAAAAGATTTCCAGGGAAATTATTTAAATGGCTGGCAAAAACTGACGGACAACCGAATTGTTTACTATGATCCGCAGAATAATCAAATGCAGTATGGCGAACATCAAATCAACAATCAGTGGTACTATTTTGATACTAATTGCGGTGCAGTCGTGCAGGGCTGGTATGTATTAGCAGATGGCCGCAAAGTCTACTATGACGTTGCTAATGACGGAACAGGTCGTGGCATGCTGCATGGTGTTCAAACGATTGATGGTCAAACATACGACTTTAACATTTACACTGGCGCGCAGACAAGTGGTTGGAAAATAATTGACGGACAAAAATATTATTTTGCTCCTGCCATGGTTCATGGAATGGAAAAGCAGATTGATGGTCATTGGTACTGCTTTGATGACATGGGAAAGATGCGGACCGGCTTTGTACGCTTAAATGATGGTCGTGAGGTTTACTATAATGCAGACGGTTAGATGCAGTATGGTGAACAAAAGATCAATGATAAGTGGTATCATTTCCAAACCGACAATGGGAACATGGCTCGTGGCTGGTATACTCTGGAAGATGGCCGACGGGTTTATTATGATGTTGATGCTGATGGCAACGGCACAGGAATGCTGTATGGCCTTAATCAAATTAATAATCAATCATATTATTTTGATGCTTCAGATGGTGATGAAAAGATTGGCTTACAGGTTGTTGATAATCAAACCTACTATTTTAATCCGATTATGGTGAAAAACGGTGAGGCTAAGATTGGCAATCATTGGTATTACTTTAATGCTGTTGGTCAAATGCAGACCGGCTTCGTAACATTAAAAGATGGTCGCCTAGTTTACTACAATGCAGACGGTCAGATGCAGTATGGCGAACAAAAGATCAATGGTAAGTGGTATCATTTCCAAACCGATAATGGCAATACCGCTCGTGGTTGGTATACCTTAGAAGATGGTCGGCGCGTCTACTACGACGTTGATAATTCGGGAGCCGGTCAGGGGATGCTTCACGGACTACAGAAAGTCGGCAGTGACTATTATTATTTCAATCCTGGTTATGGTACAGAAGAAACCGGCTTAAAAACGGTCGATGGTCGGCAATACTACTTCGCGCCGACAATGGTTGTTAATCAAGAAGAGCATCTGGCTGATCATTGGTACTATTTTGGTGCTAATGGTCAAATGCAGACCGGTTTTGTAACCTTAAAAGATGGACGTCTGGTTTACTACAATGCGGACGGTCAGATGCAGTATGGCGAACAAAAGATCAATGGTAAGTGGTATCATTTCCAAACTGATAATGGCAATACCGCTCGTGGCTGGTATACCTTAGAAGATGGTCGGCGCGTTTACTATGACGTTGATGGCACCGGCAATGGTCAAGGCATGCTGCATGGCTTGGGGAAAGTAGGCAATGACTACTATTACTTCAACGATGCAACTGGTGCTAAAGAAACGGGCCTTAAAACGTTGAACGGTCAGACTTATAATTTTGTCGGCAATAATGGTCAGGCATTGCTTAGTCAATTCTGGATCAATGACAATCAAACGTATTATTTTGATCAGCAGGGACAGATGGTTAAGAATCAGCAGTTGACAATCGCCGGTGAGCAATGGCAATTTGATGCGAATGGCGTTGGTACCAAAGTTGCTGTGACGATTGCTGATAACTGGAACTTTGATAAAAAGAACAGTTCAGAATTAAATAACCTGGGAAATATTGAAGGAACGACCGGAGAATATAATGGACTGTTAATTGATGCTTCGAAACCAGGCGCAAAATTCAGTCCTCGTGACGTCGGCGATACCCAGGTCAACGCCAATACCGTAATCGGCGTACCGGTTAAGGCTAATCAATATGGTGCCAAGATAACAATTGAGCTTTCAGGTGGCACGGTTGATCTAACGACTAGTCAAGGATCGCAAACTGGATTGAAGGGCACGTTTACCTTGACAGTACCTGCAATGGCTACGGATGGTACATTTAGCGTTACCTTTAATTCCTCGACTTACCTTAAGAACTTAAAGGTTGACTATCTGACCCAAGCTCCTGAAGAATATCCAGGCACGCCAAGCAACGTCAAGGCAGAAGATACTGATTGGAACCTGGCGGCTGGCAGCAAGCAGATTACGGCAGCTCAAAACAGTCGGGCTGAGTATCTTGGTCTTAAGATCGATGCTTCAACAGCTGGTGCCAAGTTTGCGCCTCGCGATAACAATGATGGTACCGGCCTTGATACTCAAATCAATAGTGGCACGATTATTTATATCCCGATCGCGGCCAATCAAAATGGCGTAACGCTCAAACTAACGGGGCAAAAGTCAGCTGGTTTGACGATTATGCTAAACAATCAAGCAGTTACGCTGGGAAATGAAATTAAAATTGATGCAACATCAACGCCAACCTATTTGAAGATTCAATTTGCCGGTACGGGCAGCGCCTATCTGACCGACATTGCAGTACACTACAATGTTGCTTATCCAGGCACGCCAACGGTTTCGGCCAAGGATGCTGACTGGAATCTCAGCAACGACAATAGCCGACCAACCGTGCAAAATAATCAAGGCGAATACAATGGCTTAAAGATTGATGGGACGAACGGTAAATTCGCACCGCGGGCAACGGATACGCAGGTTAATAACGGTACGATTATCTACATCCCAATCGCGGCTGATGCCAAGGGCGCCAAAGTGACGATTTCTGGAACGGCTAATGGTCAGACGCTGACACTGGATGGTCAAACAATAGCGTTAGGTCAAGCGATTAGTGTTGACAGTACGTCAGCTCATTACCTAAAATTGTTGGTCAGCGGCACGGGCAGCGCCTATCTGACCGCCATTGCCGTTGACTATGGCAGCGATACGACGAATGATTTCCCTGGGGCACTGCCAACTGGCAAGTCAGAAGATATCAGCTGGGATCTGGCTCAAGCCGGGAATCGGCCAAGCGCAGAAAAGTCAACGACGTCATATAATGGCCTGCAGATTGATGCTCGCAATGGCAAGTTCAGTCCGCGCGCAACCGGTGATACACAGATTAACGGCGGTACGGCTATTTACATTCCGCTTTATCAAGATGCCAAGGGAGCAACGTTAAAAGTATCTGGCACCGCTAATGGCCAGACGCTGACACTGGATGGTCAAAGTATTACATTGGGAACGCCAGTCATGCTTGATGCAACGACGGCTCGTTATTTGAAACTAACAGTTACCGGAACAGGCAGCGCTTATCTGACCGGCATTGATCTAGATTATCTCAGTGATGACTCGTACCAGACCCATGTAGTTAAAGTTGGTGCCAATGAACAATACAAAACGATTCAAAGTGCATTGGATGCTAATCAATCTAGTTTAAAGGATTGGCTGGTCTTAGCAATTGATCCAGGCACCTATACGGAAGCGGTTCAGGTAAACAAACCCGGCGTCATCTTTAAGAATGCCGATTCAACTGGTCAAAAAGCCGTTGTCATTACGTACAACAACTATTCTTCCAATACGTTTGATGCCAATGGAAACTTTGTGCCGCAAGACAGTCATGATCTTGGTACTTCTAAGTGCGGTACGGTGATCGTTACGGCTGCGGCAACCGGATTTAGCGCGGAAAACATTACGTTTGAAAACAGCTATAACGTTACTGATCATACGAAAGAAGGCGAACAGACGCCGGCAGTTGCTTTTGATTCTCTAGCTGATCAGGTTTATTTAAAGAATTGTAGCTTGATTGGTCGGCAGGATACGGTTTATCTGCAAGGCAAGGGCAATCGGGTCTACATTAATGGCGGCAAGATTGAAGGAACGGTCGACTTTGTCTTTGGTGATGCGAATGCCTTGATTGAGAATGCTGCGATTAATATGGCCTACTATCCTGGACGCAAGACGGGATACTTTGCAGCGCCAAATACTGCTAAGGGCCAAACTGGTCTGGTATTTAATAATTGCCAGCTGACGGTTGATAATCAATATGGCAGTAACGCGGTCATCTATTTAGCCCGGCCATGGCAAACGACTGTCCAAACGACCAGCAAAGTAGTTAACGGCAAAACGATTCTGACGGCTTATGATCCAAAGACCAAAGATGCTAGATATGCAGAAACGTCTTCAGCAGCCACGTTTATTAATTGTCAGCTGCCGGATAACCTTGCGCAAAACGTATTCGGTGTTTGGACAGGTAAGTATGAAGATGCCAGTGGTAAACAAAGTACGGTTGACATTACCTATCATCCTGATGTACGGTTTGTTGAATTTAATAATAGTACGGCGGCTGATAAAAAGAGCTTGACGGATGAAAAAGGCAATGTGCTGGGAACGGTTCAGACAGGGGATGCCAGTGACTATCTTAAGCAGGTAATGTCTGAAATGAAGATTGGCACGACGGCTGGTGCTTGGCAGCCTATTGATAAGCTTTAAAATATAGTTTGAATGTTCTAAACTAAAAGAGTTGACTCGGTTAAATCCAGGGCAGCTCTTTTTAATTGGAATTTTTTTGGAGATGATGTTTTTGCGGCTATTGGTAACTGGTGGGGCCGGCTTTATTGGCAGCCACTTTATTGATTATGAACTTGCACACGATCAAAGCGTTAAGATCGTAAACCTGGATGCTTTGACCTATGCCGGCAACGTTGCCAACAATGCGCAGGCAGCTGGCAATGCTCGCTATCATTTCGTTCATGGCAGCATCAACAATCGGGAGCTGGTTGACTGGCTGCTGCAGGAATTTGCCATTGATCATATCGTTAATTTTGCGGCCGAGTCACACGTTGACAATTCATTGAAAAATCCGGAGCTCTTTACCAAAACCAACGTCTTAGGCACGCAGGTTTTATTGGATGCTGCCTATCAGGCCAATATTCAAAAATTCGTTCAGATTTCAACTGATGAGGTCTATGGTACGATGGCGCCTGGACAAGCGGCTAAGGAAACCGATCCGCTGCATCCCAGTTCGCCATACGCTGCCAGCAAAGCAGGGGCAGACATGCTGGCAATGGCGATGGTGCACACGTTTGGCATGCCAATCTGCATTACGCGCAGCACGAACAACTTTGGCCCTCGTCAGCATCATGAAAAACTATTGCCCATGCTGATTCAAAATGCGCTGCGCAATCGACCGCTTACCATTTATGGCCAAGGTACCGACCGGCGTGACTGGCTGTACGTTAAAGACAACTGCGCGGCCATTGATTTGGTTTTACGTCATGGTCAGTTGGGACAGATCTTTAATATCGGTGCGCATCAAGAAAAGAGCAACAATGAGGTTACAAAAATGGTGCAGGCGGAATTAGGCTTTTCCGATCAGTTGATTCGTCACGTTGCTGAACGGCCTGGTCATGATCTGCGCTATTCGCTTGATACCAGCCAGATTGAAACCCAGCTGCATTGGAAGAGTCAGACAGATTTTGTGCTTGGCCTGCAGGAGACGATTGCCTGGTATCGCAAGCATCAGCGTTAAGCGTCAGTGCGGAAATCTTCGTGTTGATTGGCCAAAGTGCAGCCCAGTTCCAACGCAGAAATCTTCGTGTTGATTGACTGGCAGCGATCTTAAATCAGTTTTGCGGGTTGTCGGCTGAGTTTGTGAAAAAATCAGGCATATTTGGGCGGCGCTCTTTCAAGTTACCTACTTAACGATGCTTTTTTGAAAAAAGTAGGTAAGTGCAGGGTAAGTGCATATGCGATTTCGAGAAATTTACCTACTATGGGGCGCATTTTGCCGAATAGTAGGTAAAATTGCATATTTAATGGTTGATCGGACCAGACCGTTTTTGTGATTTACCTACTATTGGGGAATTTTTGATCAATAGTAGGTAATGTTAGGATACCCTAACTTGATATACAATATTTTTTACCTACTATACATCGCTTTTTTGCGAAAAGTAGGTAATGATGTTTTCGTCATATGATTTATACAGGATTTTTTGCATAATGACGATTTTGATGAGCTTGTCGTTAGCATTACTGACTGATGATTTCCCACCTTCGATAAGTTAATCGTCGGTCATCAAGACTGTCGGCAGTTCGAGAATCTGGCTGTTGCAAATAAAGTCAGGCTATGCTGAAAATACGATTGCTCCAAGATAATAATTTCAATTACAAAAGCGCCGGATCACCTTTACAATCGTTCGACGTTTTTAAATGTAATGATTTCTCATCGGGAATTATTGCAGTGCATTTTAGCGAATTAGATGACCGCTTGGCTTTTATGCTGGACGGTTTTTCAATTATTAAGAAGTTGCTGCTGAACAATCTTCTTATGATAAAGCTCTAAAAGAATCTAAAAACTTCTAAAAGAAAAAGCAACTTCTAAAAACTTCTAAAAAGATCTAAAATAAAGATAGCAAGTTAAAAGCGGGGTGATATCATGCAGAATCCGTTCAATCCAACTTTTGGTGATGTGCCTAAGATTTATCTTGATACTGGTAATCTAGCGGAATCGTTGGCTGCGTTGATTAAAAACAGTGAATTTGCTCGTTCGTTCTTCATAACCGGTGTGCGTGGATCAGGTAAAACGACTTTTATGACACAGGTAGAAACATTGCTTAGTCAAGATTTGCAATGCCTGCCAATCAGCTTGATTAATGATGAGCATCTTTTATCGAGTTTTGTCCATCAACTAGAACGGGCCGTCGAGAGTAAGACTGCTGCTCTGGCCAAAAAACTATCAGGGTTTACTGCTGGACCGATTTCATTGTCCTTTAACAGTGAAGAAGCTGGCAGCGATGTTATTACGCGGGTCGTTGAATTGATGCAGATAGTAAAGAAGAAGCATCAATATGTTTTGGTTACGATTGATGAGGTTGACAACAGTAAGGCAATTCGCAGCTTTGCACAGGTGTTTAACGACTTGAAACGTCATCAGATGCCAATTTTTACACTAATGACTGGGTTACCAGATCTGATTTTAAATATTCAGACGGAAAATAAAATGACTTTCCTATTGCGCTCTGAAAAGATAACCATGGAGCCCCTAGGAAACGGCAATACTGCGCTTGGCTATTCCAGAGCGCTTGGATGCGACTGGGTAACTGCCCAGCAAATGGCTAACATGGTGCGTGGCTATTCATATGCCTTTCAGCTGCTTGGTTATTTGGCCTTTGAGTATCAAGAAAAGTTGGCGCGTCCAATTCAGCAGGCAGATTTAAAGTCAATTGAGCAGCAGTATATTGTTCAGTTGTTTGATAATGCCTATCAAAAAATTTTTGTTGATCTTTCACCACAAGATAAGAAGTATTTAATTGCTGTAGCTGATCATCGTCGGTTTAAAGATGTCGTTTCAATGATGCATCAAAATGCTTCCTATGTATCGCAATATCGCCGTCGTGCCATTGAACGTCATCTGGTGGTTCCGGCATCATATGGACAGGTCAACTACACGCTGCCATATTTCGCAGAATATCTAAAAGCGGTTCAAGATCCAAATTCCGTTTACTATGACTATCTCGAGTTTTAGAGGATTGGTTTTGTTTGCCGACATTGAAAAATTAAAACAGCTCGATCGCAATGGTCGGGCTGTTATTTATATAGTAGAAAAAATTTAAAAATCGTAGTGGCAGCCAGCTCGCAAAAAAATTTTTTAAAGCCTGATCCAATCAGAACTGTCACGTTTTACTTAATGCTAAACTCCGGCCAAGCCTTGATATATCAATGATTAGCAACTATGATAGTCTTTGGCTGTTTTTCGAAGTGATGGGATTTTTATCATATATCCAGAAAAAATTAGGGCGCTTTTATGAGCATATCAAACGATAAATTAGCTTTGGATTATACATTGAATTCAGTTTGATATGCGATTCATGTCAAATCAAGAATTGAGTTTTAACATGCTTTTGATCGCCTTAACGTACGATTATGAAATCTATTTTATAACCTCGATCTGCAATATTAAATTACCGTCTACAACATATAGTGATGTAAAAGTCAAGGCTTAACTAGATGTTGTGTTTTGCGTTAAGATAGATCATGTTAATTAAGAGGGGGACGATGGCTATGAAACTGCAGACGGAAAAAAACACCGGGCTGAATAGTCTGGCTGATTTAAAGGTAGTTAAAAGGGATGGAACTGAAACGCCTTTTTATGCCTATAAGCTGAACTTGATCTTTAAGTCACTTGACGCGGACTGGGCGACGCAACAATCCGTCTGCCAAGCTTTGTCACAGGCCTTTAAGGATCAAGCAAGCGCCACGACCGTTGAGATCGCTGAAACTTTTGTTGATGGACTGCGCCAGGCGGGTCATGATGATCTGGCCACGCGCTACATTGAATACCGCAAACAGGATGAAGAAGCCTTTGCCGAGGCCACTAATCCCATGAACAAGCTCCATCAGCTGTTTGGCCGCGATTCTCATATCGTGCACGAAAATGCCAACAAGGATTCCCGCGTCTTTAACACGCAGCGGGACCTGGAAGCCGGCGTGGTCAGTCGGGCACTGGGCTTGAAGATGCTGCCGGAAGTCGTTGCCAAGGCTCATCTGCGCGGCGACATCCACTGGCACGACCTTGACTACTCGCCAGTAATGCCAGAAACCAACTGCTGTCTGATCGACTTTGACGAAATGTTTAAAAACGGCTTTAAGATTGGGAACGCGTGGGTTTCTTCACCACGCTCCATTCAAACGGCCACGGCTCAGATGTCGCAGATTATTGCTAACGTAGCTTCACTGCAATATGGCGGCTGTTCAGCCAACCGCATCGACCAGCTGTTGGAGCCATACGCCAAGCTTAACTATGAAAAGCACATGAAAGATGCCAAGGAATGGGTGGCACCAGACAAGCGCGAAGCCTACGCCAAGGCCAAGACTAAAAAAGACATCTATGACGCCATGCAGGCACTGGAATACGAAATCAACACGCTTTATTCCAGTCAAGGGCAAACGCCATTTACGACGATCAACTTTGGTTTGGGAACTTCCTGGATCTGCCGAGAGATTCAAAAAGCAATTTTACAGATTCGCATCAAGGGGCTGGGCAAGGAACATCGGACAGCGATCTTCCCAAAGCTGATCTTTACTTTAAAGCGCGGTCTGAACCTCAAGCCAGGCGATCCCAACTACGATATCAAACAGTTGGCGCTGGAATGCTCGACTAAGCGGATGTACCCTGACCTGCTGATGTATGACAAGATCAAGGAGATTACGGGCTCATTCAAGACGCCAATGGGTTGCCGGTCGTTTTTACAGGGCTGGAAAGATGAAAATGGCAAAGAGGTCAACTCTGGCCGGATGAATCTGGGCGTGGTTACGGTCAACCTACCCCGAATCGCCTTGGAGGCCCATGGCGACAAGCAGCTGTTCTGGCAGATCTTTGATGAAAAGATGAATATTGCCAAGATCGCGCTGGACTACCGGATCAAGCGGACTAAGGAAGCTAAGCCGGAAAACGCGCCGCTGCTTTACATGTATGGTGCGTTTGGCAAGCGGCTGAAGAAAGACGACAGCGTTGATGAGGTCTTCAAGAACAGCCGTGCGACCGTATCATTGGGCTACATCGGTCTGTATGAAGTCTGCTCAACGTTCTACGGTCCAAAGTGGGAACACAACCAGGAAGCTCACGATTTTGCGGTTTCAATCGTCAAGCAGATGCATGACCTTTGCGCGCAATGGGAAAAAGAAGAAGGCTACCACTTCAGCGTCTACTCCACGCCAGCCGAGTCTTTGACGGACACGTTCTGCCGGGATGACGAAAAGAAGTTTGGCCTGGTTGAAGACGTCACTGATAAGGAATACTACACCAACAGCTTCCACTATGACGTTCGCAAGCATCCGACGCCGTTTGAAAAGCTGACGTTTGAAGAAGACTTTCCTCAGTACGCGGCGGGCGGTTTCATTCACTACTGCGAATATCCAAACCTGCGTCAGAATCCCAAAGCGCTGGAAGCCGTTTGGGACTGGGCATACGATCATGTCGGCTATCTGGGTACCAACACCTCAATCGATCAATGCTTCAAGTGCGGCTTTAAAGGCGAGTTCAAGGCCACGGCGCGCGGCTTTAAGTGTCCACAGTGCGGCAACACCGACCCTGCAACCTGTGACGTGGTTAAGCGGACTTGCGGCTACCTTGGCAATCCCCAGGCACGGCCAATGGTTCATGGTCGTCACGAAGAAATCATTCACCGGGCCAAGCACATGGATCCCGGGATGATCAAGACAGCCGCTGAATTTCAACGGAGCCGGCAGCTGGATGACAAGGCGCATGCCAACATCACCGGCGATCAGATCTAGCAGGCTGCCAGCGTCTGGCTCAGCATCTTAAGCAGCCGGCAAAATGCTCAGCTCGGTTTTAGACAAGGTGCTGCGTCTGCATTTTAGAAAATCAAAGTGCTGAATCCGTGTCTTGGAAAATTCAACGCCTGCAATTTAAAGACCACGCGATGACTGGTGCAATGATCAGCACGTCCAAAATATGGCTGACTTAAAATGACGCCACATTAAGCATCCGCGTTTCAATCAAAATTAAACAACTCGTGAATACCGCTAAGGGTCCGCATTCGGCTAGACCGAACGTCGGGCCTTTATTGCTTTAGAAAGGAAGATATACATGGCAAAAGAACGTCCAATCAGACTCCCCAAGAATCCTAAACCCAAGGAATGGCTGGCTGAGGATCATTCCTTACAATACATTGCTGACTACAAGCCATTTAACTTTGTCGATGGTGAGGGGGTGCGCTGCAGTCTTTACGTCAGCGGCTGCCTGTTCAACTGTCCTGGCTGCTATAACAAGGCTGCGCAAAACTTTCACTATGGTCAGCCCTATTCACAGGAACTGGAAGATCAGATCATCGAAGACTTGGATCATGACTATGTTCAAGGACTGACACTGTTGGGCGGAGAACCATTCTTGAACACCCAGGTCTGCTTAAAGATCATCAAGCGCGTGCGCAAGGAGTTTGGTCACACTAAAGACATCTGGTCATGGTCGGGCTACACCTGGGAAGAGCTGCAGCAGGAATCATATGACAAACTGGAAATGCTGAGCCTGATCGATATTTTGGTTGACGGCCGCTTTTTAGAAGGGCAAAAGGATTTGACGCTGCAGTTTCGGGGCAGTGCCAACCAGCGCATCATTGACGTGCAGAAATCATTAAAAGCCAACCAAGTCGTTATCTGGGATAAGCTGGTTCACTAGAAAAGAGGCCATCATGACACTAAAAATTAATCATCTGCATGCCATTATCAAAGAAACCGGCGAAGAAATCTTAAAAGGCGTCAATCTAACGGTGCCAACCGGCGAGATTCATGCCATCATGGGTCCCAATGGTACGGGAAAGTCAACGCTGTCAGAAACGATCATGGGCTATCCGGCCTATGAGGTTACGCAGGGTACGGTAGAGTTTGATGGTCAGGACGTCTTGAGTCTGCCAGTCAACGAACGCGCTAAACTGGGAATGTTTTTGGGGATGCAGTATCCGGCCGAGATTCAAGGGGTCAACAATGCTGATTTTATCCGCACGGCAATCAATGCTCAGCGTCCTGAAGATGATCCATTGCCAGTGCTGCAGTTTATCCAACGCCTGCAGGAAAACATGGCCCTGCTGGAAATGCCTGATGATATTACTGATCGGTATTTAAACGTGGGCTTTTCCGGTGGGGAGAAGAAGCGCAATGAAGTATTGCAGATGCTGATGCTGCAGCCTAAACTGGCGATTTTAGATGAGATTGACTCGGGGCTGGATATTGACGCGCTGCGAATCGTGGCCAAAGGGATCAATCATCTGCGCGGTCCTGAATTCAGTGCGTTATTGATCACTCATTATGAGCGGCTGCTGGAGTACGTTACGCCAGACAAGATTCACGTCATGGTGGATGGTCAGATCGTCAAGACGGCGGGACCGGAACTGGCTGATGAGCTGGAAGCAGACGGCTATGCCAAGTATGAACAAATCAGAAGAAATGGCGTGAGCGAATCAACTACCCCAGAATAAATTCTGAGGTTTGCAGTCTCATCTATTGCTAGATAGTGGTCATAGCGTCTTGCGACTCCCACCTGTGAGACCGCATCGTCGGACAGTTGACGGTGCCCGTTTATCTGCCAAGTATTACTCAGCAGATGCCTGTTTGTTAAATTGTGGGGCTTCTTCACCACTGCGGTAAAGCGTCCCCAAAAGCTGGATGTTCATCGCACCTAGTCTGTCATCGTTTGACTTGTAGCCACAACGATCACAAACGTACAAATGCTGCTTGTGATCTCGGTTTTCCTTGCGGATTCGCCCACATTTCGGGCAACGCTGACTGGTATATTTAGCCGGAACTTTGACCACTATTGAGGAGTTCAGATTGGCTTTATAAGTCAAAAACTGTTCAAACTGATAGAACGCCCATGATACCATCTCATAGCGCTTGTCTTTAGCGGTCTGTTCAGTTGCAAAACGCACGTCGGTTAAGTCTTCCAAGGCAAAAACAGTATTTGCCCCGTAATAGTCAATGAGTGTCTTAGTTAAGCAATGATTTACATCACTCATCCAGCGGTTCTCTCGTTGACCAATTTGCTTAAGACGACGCTTGGCGGACTTAGTACCTTTTGACTGAAGCTCTGCTCTAAGCTTTTTATACTTACGTCTAGTTCGCAAGACCTTCTCACCACTATAAAGCAGAGTTTTGCCTGCTTCATCATAGCAAGCTGCTAAGAAGTGCAATCCTCGGTCAATCCCGACGACATGTTCTGCCTCTTCTGGAGAATATTCCGGTAATGAGGTAGTAGCGCTAATGTGAACGTACCAATTCTGCTTTGACTGAAGAAGCTTGATTGATCCAAACTTCCATTTGTCAGCATCAAGATACTGATCAAAGCCTTTGCATACAAATGAGACCTTCTTTCTGCCTTGCAGAGTGTTTAAAGACAGCTGCTGGGCAGAAGACAGGTAAGACCAGTCACGGCCACGTTGCAAGTCAAGTTGCGGACGCTTGAATTCAATCGGTTTCCAAAGCCAATCAAGATCACGGGGAATTTGAGACCAAATAGCATGACCTTTGCTGTCTTTTTTGCCAGTATCAAAACGATATGGCTTTTGACTAAGTTGCGTTCTGACAGTCTTATAACGTGCAATAACATTTCTGATTGCCGACTGTGCCATCTGACTTTTAAGGCCGAACTGATCTCTGATTTCATGATAGAGAGCTTTGTTCAATTTTGATTGTGACAATTCAAAATTGTTGTCAAAGACATACTGTGAGATAAAGTTGCAAGCGTCTTTGTATTTCTCCATAGATTGGACAAAGGCCTGTGCAGTTTCATTATCAATATTGAGTAATTTTGCTTTGATGGTAATTGATTGCTCCAATGGTTTCACCTCCTATCTTTCAATTACTATTATATCATCTTTAATTTAGTGAATATAATAGAAAGGAAAAGGGGCTGAAAGTGCAATTCCTCCCCAGATTGAAATCATGGGGTATCCTTGCTTAATCAGCCCTAGGTATATCAATGAATCAACAACTTTTAAGTCAAGTGATGGCCAGCTGTGTGAATGCACCAGACTGGCTGATGAAAAAAAGACAGTTGGCGGTTTTGCTTCAAGAACGGTTCAAAAGCACGCCAGCCACGGAAAAGATCATAGCTGCCTGGCTGGAAAATCCCAGTCTCGCCCAGCTTGAGCAATCAGTTGGTGAGCAGGCAAATGCTGATCAGGTTAAAGCTGCCGTCCCACACACGACTGGCTGGGTTAATCTGCCCTTGTTTGCCGCTGCAAACGTCTATCCCGAATTGCTGCAGGAAAATCTGATGGAAAAGGCGATCTCATGGCAAGACAGTCAGCTCAATGCCATGCACCTGGCCTTGCTGAATGGCGGCCGCTTCATCTATATTCCAGATGGCACGATCGTCAAAGAGCCCATTGAACTGACCGTTGACTGTCCATTGCCGAACTATCATAATCTAGTGATCGTCGGTGCCGGTGCCCAGGCAACCATTGTCGAGCATCAAAATGCCACAAGCAGACAGCCGGCTTATTTTGGCACGGAACTGCTTTTAGGCGATGGCGCGCGGGTCGACTACTACCAGTCCAACCGCTTTTCGGCTGTGCAGAACCATCAGGCAGTTAGGGCCTATCAAGCACAGCATTCAGTTTTGAATATGTATCTGGCCTTGTTTGATGAGCATGATTTGACGACCGATTTTTATGCCAATCTGGATGGTCAAGGTGGAACAGGCGAGATCAAAATGGTTACGATTGCCAGTGGTCGGCAGGTGCAAGACGTTCAGACGCAGATTCTTAATCATGGTCCGCATACGGTTGGTAATATCGTCCAAAACGGCGTGGCCAAAGACAAGGCGGTTTTAAATTTTCATGCAGTTGGCAAAACCGAGCGTGGGGCATATGGCGCCAACTCGCAACAGCAGAGCCGCATTCTGACGCTTTCTGATGAGTGCAAAGGCGAGGCGGATCCCGTGCTGCTGATTGAAGAAAATGACGTTAATGCCGGGCACGCTGCCAGTATCGGCAAGGTTGACGCGGATGATCTCTATTATCTGGAATCGCGCGGTCTCAGTGAGCATGATGCGCAGGTACTGCTGACGCGGGGCTTTTTACTACCGGTTTTAAATCAGTTCCCTGATCAAAAGCTGCGGGAAAATCTGGTTGATGAACTGGCGCAAAGATTGGAGGAAAAGCATGAGTGATCAAGCAAGCCAACAGGCAGCAGACAAGGCAGCAATTCATGAATTTGCCAGCCAGCACTATCAGTTTGGCTTTCATGATGACGTCAAGCCAATCTTTTCAACTGGAGTCGGGCTGACGGAAGAAACGGTTCGGGAAATCTCGCGCCGCAAGCATGAGCCGGACTGGATGCTAAAGATTCGTCTGGATGCCTACCATCAATATCGTCAAATGAAGCTGCCGACTTTTGGACCTGATCTGAGTCAGCTGAATCTGGATGAGCTGCGCTATTTCCAACGGCCAACCGATCACGTAGCGCGCAGCTGGGATGAGGTGCCCCAAGCAATGAAAACGACTTTTGAAAAGATGGGTGTTCCCGAAGCCGAGCGTAAATATCTGGCGGGGGCAACGGCACAGTATGAATCAGAGGTTGTTTATGCCAATCTAAAGCGGGATCTTTCACGCCAAGGAATCATTTTCATGGATACGGATACGGCGGTTCAAAAACATCCCGAAATCGTCAAACAGTATTTTGCGACGCTGGTTCATCCCGATGACAATATTTTTGCGGCACTGAATACGGCGGTCTGGTCGGGCGGCACGTTTATCTATGTACCAAAGGGCGTGCATGCTGACGCGCCGCTGCAGAGCTTTTTTAGAATCAATGCCGAAAATACGGGGCAGTTTGAGCGGACGCTGATCGTGGTTGAGGATGGCGCGAGCGTTAACTATGTCGAAGGCTGCACGGCACCAGTCTATTCTGAAGACAGTCTACACGCGGCCGTGGTTGAGGTGTTTGTGCACCCCAATGCCTTTTGCCGCTATACGACGATTCAAAACTGGTCCAGCAACGTCTACAGTCTGGAAACCAAACGTGCTGAAGCTGAAGCCGGGGCCACGATGGAATGGGTTGACGGCAATCTGGGCTCCAAGGTCACGATGAAGTACCCCAGCATCTATCTGCGGGGGCGTGAAGCTAAGGGAACCATGCTGTCGATTGCATTTGCCAATGGTCCGATTGATCAGGATACCGGTGCCCGCATGATTCATCAGGCTCCGCACACGCATTCAACGATAATTTCCAAATCACTGTGTCGGGCAGGCGGCATCTGTGACTATCGCGGCGAGGTCAAGATGGATGAAAACGCGCATGGCTCAAGCTCGCATGTTGAATGTGACACGATTATCATGGATGACGATTCAAGTTCAGATACGATTCCATATAATAAAGTCGCGGTCGGGGACGTAACGATGGAGCACGAGGCCAAGGTATCCAAAGTTTCTGAAGAAGAACTCTACTATTTAATGTCGCGTGGACTGAGCGAAGAAGAAGCAACCAAAATGATCGTCATGGGTTTTATTGAACCGTTCACCAAGCAGCTGCCGATGGAATACGCGGTGGAATTGAATCGTTTGATTGATTTTCAAATGGAAGGCTCGGTTGGCTGATTTTTGGAACGGAAGCGTTTTGCATAGTCGAGTATTTAGCAGACTCGGTTTTGCTATGAGGTGCTATGCGCGGTTGGCTATTCGGCAGACCCAGCTTTGCGATAGCGACATTTTGCGTAGCCGAAATTTCAACCTGGCTTGCCAAGTTATCCTGCATCAGCAAAAAACGCGAAGCTTGGTCACCCAGGTTCTAAGATTGAAGCGATAATTTGAGCTTGGCGAGGTAGTCTTTGAATTATCAGTTAAGCTGTTTGATGGGAAATAACAGTGAATTAGCACCGAAAATGCCGATCAAAGATTACAAAATTGTCACAAAAAGGGTCATAAATTCCTAAATTTTAGGATTTATGACCCTTTTTTATGAAAAATAAAAATTTTTTTACTCTAAAATATTACAAAATCAGCTATTTTTCGGTCGCGATGAAAACAAAGCGATACAAGACTATTATAATGCGATTTATAACAAGTTTAGGTCAACCTAAAACGCTAAATGAAAGCGGATTACATTACACGCTTTTACAGAATTCACGATTTTTGAGATATTCCGGTAATTGCACGGTAAAGCTGAGGGGTTATAGTATTCACCGTTGATAAAGATAAAGAGCAAAAAACCTGAACTACAGATAAAAAAGGATGAATCTATTTTATGAAAATTTCAAAGAAAGCTGTTAAAATCTCTGCTGCCGTTGCTGGTGCCGTAGCTTTGGGCACGGTTGGCACGGCAATTACTGCCAATGCTGACACGGTTTACACGGTTCAGTCCGGCGACACGCTGTCTGGAATTTCCGCTAAGCTGGGTCACAACTTAGACTTTGTAGACCAATTGGCATCCAAGAATAACATTGCTAACAAGAACCTGATCTATGTTGGTCAAAAACTGGTTATCTCTGATGATGGCGAAGTATCCTCAGCAACTTCAGAACAAGCTGCTACGTTGCCAAGTGCTACGGCTGAAAACACGGCTACGGCACAAGACAGCACGGCGCAATCTGCTGACAGTGCTGCTCAATCAACGGCTGCTGATACCAGTGCTGAACAAGCTGCCAGTGATGCTGCCGCTGCTCAGGCTGCCAGTGACGCTGCTGCTTCTCAAGCTGCTGCTGCCCAGGCCCAAGCCGCTCAACAACAAAGTGCGCAAGTTCAAGCAACTACTTACAGTGCCAACACTTACAGCACCAATACGACGACTACGACCTACACTTCTACGGTCAGTGGCGACGAAGCAGCTGCTAAGGCTTGGATTGCCAACAAAGAATCTGGTGGCAGCTACACCGCACAAAATGGTCAATACTACGGTAAGTACCAACTGAGTTCTTCTTACTTGAATGGTGACTACTCTGCCGCTAACCAGGAACAGGTTGCTGACAATTACGTTGCTAATCGTTACGGTTCATGGACGGCTGCTCAACAATTCTGGCAAAGTCATGGCTGGTACTAAAAATCAGCTTAACTAAATTAGATAAAATAAAAAGCAATGGTGATTTTCTGCCATTGACCCGTACCCCCAAAGTTGGAAACAGGCACTATTGCCTGTCAAGTATACAGTTTAAATAGAAAAATTATTTATGCGGCTTGAGCGCGGAACTTTTCTGCGCTCAAGCCGTTTTTTGATGCATAAGCTCGTTCGGTATTGAAATATTTAATGG
>SKEG01000972.1_pt1 | contig 25739 bp, 18 predicted proteins | sample 4826631 | NCBI WGS metagenome assembly SKEG01 (sample SAMN11008815, study PRJNA524170) | human gut metagenome | biome: Human fecal sample; material: Feces; isolation source: fecal sample from pouch patient p26, p34, p50 | host: Homo sapiens | place: Israel: Tel-Aviv | collected 2016-11-02
TCATGTAATAATATAAAAGCCTGTTATATACAGAATATTTCCGGATATGAACCTCACAAAATTTACCTATTCAAAGACAGCACCATCCTGGCGAAAATACCCGATGGCAAATCCTTTCAAAAAGGAGAGCTGACAAGGGTATTCTACAATGAATGCTATCCATTCCATGCAAATGGCCGGACTTTCTTTAAAGAGATGTTCAACGATACCATTTTTTCCATCGATAATCAATATCAACCCGTTCCACGTTGGTACATTGAATTAGGAAAATACAAAATAGCAGAAGATGCCCGCTACACATTAACCGATCCCAGAAAAAGTGTCTTTGACAATGCAGCGACTTTAACTCCCATCGGAAAATGGGATAATAAACTTTTCTTTTCTGCAAGGGCCAATAAACAGAATTATCTTTTTTACTATGACCTGAAAGAAAAGAAATCCAATAGCATTCAAATTTCTTACCCGGAAAATTCATTCGCCATACCGGAAGAACATTCATTCATACCTAAGTGTATGTCTGACGACGGAAAATATCTGATTTCGTATGAAATACAAGAGAATGATGAAAATCCGGTGATCATATTAGCGGAAAAATAATAAAGAAATCGGGATATAGTCTTTGTAAACTATATCCCGATTCGTTATCCTTTCAGCACATCTTCGTGCTCAAACCTATTGAATGAATGTCATCATTTTTATCTTTTGAGTAATCATATACCTAATCGATGATTACAAATATAAATACTAAAATTTAAATTATCAACAAATATAAGATTTTTATTTTCTGATTCTTCCTTTTCATACCTATTTTGTTTTTTAGCTATCTTCGTGGTTATCTGAAAATAATCATGTAAATTTGCTCCCTCATATAAAGCATATATTATAAATCACTATAAACAAAAGGTTATCGCTATGGAATATAATTTCAGGGAGATCGAAAAGAAATGGCAGAAAATTTGGGTAGACAACCATACCTACCAGGTAAATGAAGATGCATCCAAACAAAAATTCTATGTACTCAATATGTTCCCCTATCCTTCGGGTGCCGGACTGCACGTAGGTCATCCTCTGGGATATATTGCCTCAGACATTTATGCGCGCTATAAACGCCTGCAAGGATTTAACGTATTGAACCCGATGGGATATGATGCTTACGGACTGCCGGCCGAACAATATGCTATTCAAACCGGACAGCACCCTGCAATTACCACTGTTAATAACATCAATCGCTATCGTGAACAATTAGATAAGATTGGTTTCTCTTTCGACTGGAATCGTGAAATTCGCACTTGCGATCCGGAATATTATCATTGGACTCAATGGGCATTTATCAAAATGTTCAACAGCTATTATTGCAATGATGAAAAACAGGCACGTCCCATCGAAGAGTTAATAGAAGCTTTTGGTACCAATGGAACACAAGGTATGAACGTAGCCTGTGGCGAAGAAATGGACTTCACTGCTGACGAATGGAATGCTAAAAGCGAAAAAGAACAACAGGAAATCCTCATGAACTACCGTATAGCCTATTTGGGCAATACAATGGTAAACTGGTGTCCGGCTTTGGGTACCGTACTTGCCAATGATGAAGTAGTTGACGGAGTTTCCGAAAGAGGCGGTTATCCCGTTATTCAAAAAGTGATGCGTCAGTGGTGCCTGCGCGTATCCGCTTATGCACAGCGTTTGCTCGACGGACTTGAAACCGTAGAATGGACCGACTCGCTGAAAGAGACTCAACGCAACTGGATAGGACGCAGCGAAGGTGCTGAAATGAACTTTAAAGTGAAAGATTCGGATATTGAATTTACTATCTTTACAACCCGTGCCGACACCGTATTTGGAGTTACTTTCATGGTGCTTGCCCCGGAAAGTGAATTGGTAGCCAAGTTGACCACTCCGGAACAAAAAGCCGAAGTAGACGCTTATCTGGACCGTACCAAAAAACGTACCGAACGCGAACGTATTGCCGACCGCAGCGTAAGCGGCGTATTCTCCGGAAGCTATGCCATTAACCCATTGACCAACGAACCCATACCGGTATGGATTAGCGATTATGTATTAGCAGGTTACGGTACTGGTGCCATCATGGCTGTACCTGCACACGACAGCCGTGACTATGCTTTTGCGAAACATTTCAATCTGGAAATCCGTCCGCTGATCGAAGGTTGCGACGTCAGTGAAGAAAGCTTCGATGCCAAAGAAGGCATCATGATGAATTCTCCCCGTCCGGGAGCTCCCGAAGGCGGACTCGTATTGAACGGATTGACCGTAAAAGAAGCAATCGCCAAAACTAAAGAATATATCAAGGCAACCGGATTAGGCCGTGTGAAAGTCAATTTCCGTCTGCGTGATGCAATTTTCTCACGTCAGCGCTATTGGGGCGAACCATTCCCGGTTTACTATAAAGACGGAATGCCTTACATGATTGATGAAAATTGCCTCCCGTTAGAGTTGCCGGAAGTAGCTAAATTCCTTCCTACAGAAACAGGTGAGCCCCCATTGGGACATGCTACCAAATGGGCATGGGATACTGTCAACAAATGTGTAACAGACAATGACAAAATCGACAATGTAACCATTTTCCCACTGGAACTGAATACGATGCCGGGATTTGCCGGTTCATCCGCCTATTATCTGCGCTATATGGATCCGCACAATCACGAAGCCCTCGTTTCTCCCGCCGTGGATCAGTACTGGAAAAATGTAGACTTATATGTAGGAGGTACGGAACATGCTACCGGACACTTGATTTATTCACGTTTCTGGAATAAGTTCCTGCACGATTGGGGTATCTCCGTAGCCGAAGAGCCTTTCCAGAAACTTGTAAATCAGGGAATGATACAAGGACGAAGTAACTTTGTCTACCGTATCAAGGATACTAATACTTTCGTATCTCTCAATCTGAAAGATCAATATGAAGTTACTCCTATCCACGTCGATGTCAACATCGTATCCAACGATATCCTCGATCTGGAAGCTTTCAAGGCTTGGAGACCCGAATACGAAACTGCCGAATTTATTCTGGAAGACGGCAAGTATATCTGTGGATGGGCTGTTGAAAAGATGAGTAAATCTATGTTCAATGTGGTAAATCCGGATATGATTGTTGAAAAATACGGTGCCGATACACTCCGTATGTACGAAATGTTCCTCGGACCGGTTGAACAGTCAAAACCTTGGGATACGAACGGAATAGATGGCGTACATCGTTTCATCAAAAAATTCTGGTCTTTGTTCTATGACAGAAACGGCGAATATCTGGTAAAAGACGAACCGGCTACCAAAGACGAACTAAAGGCACTCCATAAGCTCATTAAGAAAGTAACCGGTGATATTGAACAGTTCTCCTACAATACTTCGGTAAGTGCTTTCATGATCTGTATCAACGAACTCTCAAGCTTGAAATGCAGCAAAAAAGAGATATTGGAGCAGCTCGTTGTGGTCCTCGCTCCCTTCGCTCCCCATGTTTGCGAAGAATTATGGGATACATTAGGAAACACCACTTCCGTATGTGATGCACAATGGCCGGCATTTAATGAACAATACCTGGTAGAAGATACGGTTAATTACACGATTTCTTTCAATGGCAAAGCCCGTTTCAATATGGAGTTTCCTGCAGATGCCGCCAGCGATGTAATTCAAGCCACCGTACTTGCTGACGAACGTTCGTTGAAATGGACAGAAGGTAAAACACCGAAGAAAGTTATCGTAGTCCCGAAGAAGATTGTTAACGTTGTTATTTAATACCTACACACAAAATGATTAGTAAACCCACAAAATCCGATGTAATGCGAGAGTTGAGAGATTATATTTTCATCACTCTCGGACTGATAAGTTATGCATTAGGCTGGACAGCTTTTCTGATTCCTTATCAGATCACTACAGGTGGAACAACCGGTATCGGTGCCATCATCTATTATGCAACAGGCTTTCCTATCCAATGGTCTTATTTCATTATCAATGCTGTGCTGATGACATTTGCCATTAAGATACTTGGTCCGAAATTCAGTATAAAGACGACATATGCCATCTTTATGCTCACTTTCTTCCTATGGTTCTTCCAACTGATCATTGTGGACGATAAAGGAGCTCCGCTTCAGTTGGTAGGAGAAGGGCAGGACTTTATGGCTTGCATCATCGGAGCCATCATGTGTGGTCTCGGATTAGGGGTGGTATTTAATAATAACGGCAGCACGGGTGGTACCGATATCATTGCAGCCATTGTTAATAAATACAAGGATGTTACTCTCGGACGAATGATCATGTTTTGTGATATCATCATCATCAGTTCATGCTATTTCATTTTTAACGACTGGCGCAGAGTGATATTCGGTTTCGTTACCTTGTTTATCATCGGCTTCGTTCTGGACTATGTAGTCAACAGCGCCCGTCAATCGGTACAATTCTTTATCTTTTCGAAAGATTATGCCAAGATTGCCGACCGCATTACGAAAGAAACCCATCGGGGAGTGACCGTACTTGACGGATTGGGCTGGTACAGCCAGAATAATGTAAAAGTATTAGTTGTACTTGCCTACAAACGTCAGTCACTCGATATTTTCCGTTTAGTGAAAGATATCGATCCGAATGCTTTTATTTCGCAGAGTTCGGTAATCGGTGTATATGGTGAAGGATTCGACCGCTTGAAAATAAAATAAACTGCAGACAATGAAACGTAAACTTGTTTTCGCAACCAATAATGCACATAAGCTGGAAGAAGTATCTGCTATCTTAGGAGATAAAGTCGAGCTACTCAGCCTGAATGACATCAATTGTCATACAGATATTCCGGAGACAGCAGAGACTCTTGAAGGCAATGCATACCTCAAATCATCTTTTATTTACCGGAACTACGGATTAAACTGCTTTGCCGATGACACGGGACTGGAAGTTGAATCACTGGGAGGTGCTCCGGGTATCTATTCGGCCCGTTATGCCGGTGGAGAAGGACACAATGCGGAAGCCAACATGTTGAAACTCCTCCACGAACTGGAAGGAAAAGACAACCGTAGAGCGCAGTTCCGTACGGCTATTTCGCTCATTCTGGATGAAAAGGAGTATCTCTTCGAAGGAATCATAAAAGGCGAAATAATCAAAGAAAAAAGAGGTGATTCCGGATTCGGATACGATCCGGTATTCGTTCCTGAAGGATACGACCGGACCTTTGCCGAATTAGGTAATGAAATTAAAAATCAAATCAGTCATCGTGCTTTGGCTGTGAACAAACTATGTGAATTTCTTCGTTCGATCTGATCGATAAAACGAAATAAATAAAATGAATCCTTCGGCTGAATATAATTTCAAACCGAAGGATTTTTTTATACTTACCGATGTCGGCAGACGGCACTTCCCCACCCGCTACTAATGTGACCAAGTATGACATCAAACATCAGGAGATGAATGGGTACATGCAAAATACATAGCAAAGCTGAATAAAAATCATTTCAATACTTCATTCATCCTGAAACACTAAGCTTACATTACAAAAACATCCGGATGTTCTGCATTAGAACATCCGGATGTTTTATATCATAACATGGGGATCTTATTCAGCAAAACATCCCCATGTTATTACTCTATACTCTTTACTTTATTCTTCCGGACTCTATCCTTTTTCTCTGGTCCTTTATCCAATTTATACCTCTTTTTCCTAAAGAGTAACCGCTATTCAATGGATCTTTCCTGTTTAAACACTATACACTTATTATTAACAGGTATTTCAACCAATCTTGTTAATAACAAAAAATCGTATTATACCTTTATATATAAGTATAATACGATTCTTTTATATGATAAATACATTCAATATTAACCGGAAAGTTAACTTATTATTCACAACCTGTTTATAAGCCTAACTTAGCTGAAATCTCCAGCATCCGTTTAATCGGCTTTACCGCCTCTCTGGCAACTTCCGGGTCAACAGTCACTTCCGGGAATTCATATTTAAGGCAATTATAGAGCTTTTCCAGCGTGTTCAGCCGCATGAAGTTACATTCATTGCATCCACAGGTACTATCGTTAGGAGGAGCCGGAATGAATGTTTTTTGAGGGCACTTTTTCTGCATCTCGTGTAAGATACCTGCCTCCGTGGCCACAATGAACCGTTGCTTGTCACTGTTTACTGCATATTTTAATAAAGCCGCCGTAGAACCCACCATATCGGCCAACTTTAATACCACACTCTTACATTCGGGATGCGCCAATACTACCGCATCGGGATATTGTGCTTTCAGTTCTACAATCTTCTCCACCGAAAACTGTTCATGCACATGGCAAGCTCCGTCCCACAACAGCATTTCACGTCCTGTAATCGAATTGATATAATTTCCCAGGTTACGATCCGGGCCGAAAATAATCTTTTCATCCCTCGGGAAACTTTCAACGATCTGTTTTGCATTGGTCGAAGTCACTACTACATCTGTCACCGCTTTCACAGCTGCCGTTGTATTCACATACGAAATCACCGTATATCCCGGATGTGCTTTCACAAACTCAGCAAACTTGTCCGCCGGACAGCTGTCTGCCAACGAACATCCTGCATTCAAGTCGGGCACCAGCACCTTCTTGTCCGGACAAAGCACCTTTGCGGTTTCTCCCATAAAATGAACGCCACACATCACAAGAATATCCGCATCGGTTTTGGCTGCAATTTGAGCCAAAGCCAAACTGTCCCCAATGTAGTCGGCAATATCCTGTATTTCACCTTTCTGGTAATAGTGTCCCAAGATTACTGCATTCTTTTCTTTTTTCAGTTCATTGATGGCTGCTTTCAGATCAATGCTTTTGTCTACGGGCTCGTCAACGAATCCCTTATTCACCCATTCTTCTCGATTCATTATATTCTTATTTTTTCTCTTCTTTTAAAAAGAAATCCTTTGTTAGTGATTATAGCCTGTTAATAGTGTTAGCAAATAAACCGGCTTTTTCTTGCCGGATAAGTTATTAGTTACTTATCTAAGTTTATAATCAGTTTATGAACGTGTCTATTTATTGATAATAAGCTATATTGCTAACTTCATTAACACCTTGTTGATAAAGTGCAAAGTTAAAAACTTTATGGATATAAACAGGCTAATTAATACTGAAAAATCTGTTGAAGTATGCTTGGAAAGTTGAAGCTAACTTTTTTGTATTGTTCATATCCCGTTGCTCTTATACCTTCATTTGAATAATGCAAGAATTAGTTTTCAAAATATATGCTGATTCTTTTGACAGGTTTTAAACCGTTATCAACACCTATGTTAACAAGAAAAGAATTACTTTTGCGACATACTAACAGAAACGACATCATCATGCGAAAATTGAAAATAACCGAGCTAAACCGGATAAGTATAGAAGAGTTTAAAGAAGCTGATAAATTGCCTTTAGTTGTAGTGTTGGACGATATACGGAGTTTGCATAATATCGGTTCTGTGTTTCGTACGGCAGATGCTTTCCGGATTGAATGTATTTATCTGTGTGGAATTACGGCTACTCCTCCCCATCCCGAGATGCATAAGACAGCTTTGGGCGCCGAGTTTACAGTGGATTGGAAGTATGTTAATAACGCAGTTGAAACGGTTGATAACCTCCGGAGTGAAGGATATGTGGTATACTCTGTCGAACAGGCGGAAGGGAGTATCATGTTGGATGAGTTAACACTGGACCGTTCGAAGAAATATGCTGTAGTTATGGGAAATGAAGTAAAAGGAGTGCAGCAGGAGGTTATTGACCATTCGGATGGTTGCATTGAGATTCCCCAATATGGCACAAAACATTCATTGAATGTATCGGTAACAGCAGGAATTGTGATGTGGGATTTATTTAAAAAGTTGAAGTAGACTATTGATGACCTGTTAATAAGAAAGGTGTGTCGAAACTTGTATTCACCGCAGAGTATCATGGATAACTATCATTAGTTAACAATCAATTAAGTTCAGTCTATGTTCTGTGGTGAATTAGGATATATTCTTTTGAGTTGTAAGAATCTACACTGTTTACAATTGTCCGCTTTCTACCAACAGTATCACTCGTTCGGTTAACTTATCTTCTCCTTCGGGATCATATTGTTTTTTCAAACTGGCTCCGAAAAGAGCGGCAAATGTCTGATAGAATCCTGCTTTAAAAGGTCCCATAAATGCTTTTACCAGTTCATAAGAACTTTGATGGCTTTGCCGGTCTATCAGCTTTATCAACAGTTTGCCTTGTGCGAAAGAGAGCTTTTTCATTCGTGGAGTATATTGCTCCTTCAGTCCTTTTTCTACCCGTTTGATATGACGTTGGCGGGCTTTTTCGTTGGGCAGGGTCTGTAAGTATTCGTAAGTTTCAATGATGGTGCGGTTAATTTCTCTGGCAATGGGATACACTTTCTTCACGTTTCTCACCAGTTTATAATATTCCACCTGCTCTTTTCTGTTTCTGAATTTTAAAGGCTTGAATATATGAATGGTCGGAATCTGGAAAGCCGGGATTGTATCACCATTATACACACACATAGGTACCAGGTATCCACCGAGATTTGTTTTTTCCTGTGCCAGTGATTCGGAAGAAAACAATAAGGCGATAGATAACATCAAAAGTCCTATGGTAAGCCTCATATTCATTTTGCAAAAATAAAGGATTAAATTTATATTAATGGTTTTCCTTGCAGCATTAACCTATTTAAATTATCTTCGACAATTCGTTTGCTATTTAAAACACAATAACCACACTCGATATGAACGAAAGCATATCTATATTGAGTATATTCCTACTTGTTAATATGACGTTGATAACTTCTACTTGCCATGCTCAGAATCGTTCGGATTATCCTTGGGAAGAGATGATGGAAAACTTGTCTATATCCGATGAAGAAGGAGATACACGTAATTGGGAGAATGAATTGGAGGAATTAACCGATCTTGTTAACAACCCTGTTAATATAAACTCTGCCACCAAAGAGCAGTTACAGCGGTTTCCTTTTCTTAATGATGTTCAGATTGAGAATTTACTTGCGTACATTTATATTCACGGATCGATGCAGACTGTCTATGAACTTCAGTTAGTGGAGGAGTTGGATCGGCAGACTATTCAATATCTGCTTCCTTTTGTCTGTGTAGAGCCTGTTGATAAGAAAGAGTCTGTTACGTTAAAGCAGATTTTAAAATATGGAAAACATGAAGCGGTGACTCGTATGGATGTGCCTTTGTATAAGCGTAAGGGATACGAGAAAAATTACTTGGGTCCTGCTGTTTATAACTCGGTGAAATATGGATTTCACTATCGGGAAAAGGTTTATGCAGGTATAGTTGCCGAGAAAGATAGCGGCGAACCTTTCGGAGCTTTACATAATAAGCAGGGATACGATTACTACTCTTTCTATCTACTTCTTCATGATATAGGAATACTGAAAACTGGAATTGTAGGAAACTATCGGTTGAACTTCGGTCAGGGACTGGTACTCGGACAAGGTTCTATGTTTGGAAAAACAGCTTATTCTTCGTCTTTCACTTTCAGGAGTACAGGTATACGCAGACATACTTCTACCGACGAATATAATTATTTCCGTGGGAGTGGCATAGCTCTAAAATGGAAACAATGGACACTTTCCGTATTTTATTCACATCGTTCGTTGGATGGAGTGATAAAAGGCGGTGAAATTACCTCGATTTATAAAACAGGTTTACACCGAAGCGAAAAGGAAGCTGATAAAATGAATCAATTGACTATGCAGATGAGCGGAGGAAATATCAGTTATACCGGAAATAGTTATCAACTGGGTATAACCGGTGTTTATTACTGTTTTAACAGGTCTTATGAACCGGAACTTAAAGGTTATTCAAAATACAATCTGCATGGTCGTTCTTTTTATAATCTGGGTATGGATTATAAATATCGTTTTCATCGTTTTTCTATACAAGGAGAAGCTGCTTTGGGGATCAGTGGCATGGCTTTTATGAATCAGGTGCTTTATTCTCCTTTACAAGATATCCGGTTGATGTTGGTTCACCGTTATTATTCCCATGATTATTGGGCTATGTTTGCTCATTCATTTAGTGAAGGAAGTAGTGTTCAGAATGAAAACGGATGGTATCTGGCTGCTTCTGTAAATCCTTTCAACCGTTGGACATTTTTTGTTTCTGCCGATCTGTTTTCTTTTCCGTGGTGGAGGTACCGGATAAGTAAGGCCTCGAAAGGAGTGGATCTGCTCTTTCAGGCAAATTACGTTCCGTCGAAAACGGTTGATATGTATGTGAATTACCGTTATAAACAAAAAGAACGTGATGTGACCGGTACGCAGGGAAAAGTGATTCTGCCCACCTATCATCACCGGCTGCGTTATCGATTGAACTATTTACCCTGCTCTTCGTTATCTCTCCGGACAACAGTCGATTATAATCATTTTCATTCATCCGGAAAAACGGCTGGACAAGGTTATCAACTGACGCAGACGGCTGGATGGAAACTTCCCTGGTTGCCTCTGACAGCAGAATTGCAAGGTAGCTATTTTCATACAGACGATTATGATTCACGCATTTATATCTACGAGAAAGGGTTGCTGTATTCTTTTTATACTCCATCTTTTCAGGGAGAAGGTGTTCGCTTGGCTATTCATTTTCGCTATGATATGAACAAGCATTGGACAGCAATTGCCAAGCTCGGACAAACTACGTATTTTGATCGTGATGAAATAGGTTCCGGCAACGACCTGATCAGGGGAAATAAAAAAACGGATATACAAATGCAGCTGCGTCTAAAGTTTTAGTAATTTTGTAGAAATTCAAAACAGTTTCTAAGATTAAACAGAATTAAGTATGACTATTATTTTTCCTTCTCCTATATTCGGACCGGTTCATTCACGTCGGTTAGGGGTCTCACTTGGAATAAATTTGCTTCCTTCCGACGGAAAAGTATGTTCTTTCGATTGCATTTATTGTGAATGTGGTTACAATGGCGAACATCGTCCTAAATCTTCATTACCGACCCGCGAAGAAGTCCGTATGGCTCTGGAAGAGAAATTAAAAGAGATGAAAAGCAACGGACCTGCTCCCGACGTACTGACTTTCGCCGGAAACGGTGAGCCGACTGTTCATCCTCACTTTCCGGAGATTATCGAGGATACACTTGCTTTGCGTGATGCTTACTTTCCGGATGCAAAGGTGAGTGTGCTCAGTAATGCTACTTTTATCAACCGTCCGGCTGTATTCGATGCATTGAACAGGGTGGATAATAATATTTTGAAGTTGGACACGGTGGATGAAGAGTATATTCGGACTGTAGATCGTCCGAACGGACGATACGATCTGAATGGAACAGTCGGACTTTTAAAAGCTTTTAAAGGTAATTGCATCGTGCAGACTATGTTTATGAAAGGAAAATATAAGGGGAAAGATGTGGATAATACTTCTGACAAGTATGTACTTCCCTGGCTGAAAGTTGTGAAGGATATCGCCCCGAGACAGGTAATGATTTATACGATCGATCGGGAAACTCCCGATCAGGACTTGCAGAAAGCCACTCCCGAGGAGTTAGATCGGATTGTGGCTCTTCTTACGAAAGAGGGACTTTCGGCCTCTGCTTCTTATTGAGAATTATTCTTAAACGTATCATTTATAAAAAAGATTTGGATATGATGAAACCAATTGCTGTCAACCAACTTAGTGATAATTTCTTTGAAACCATCAGTAAAGAATGGATGTTGGTAACTGCCGGTAATAAAGATGCTTTTAATACCATGACTGCCAACTGGGGTGGTATCGGATTTCTGTGGAATAAACCGGTTGTTTATGTTTTCATTCGTCCGGAAAGATATACGTTCGACTTTATGGAGAAAAGTGATTATTTCACTCTTTCTTTTTTAGGGGAGGAGAATAAAAGTATTCATAAAATATGTGGTTCTAAGTCGGGACGTGAGGTGGATAAGATCAAGGAGACCGGATTGAAACCGATGATTACCGATAAAGGCAACGTTCTGTTCGAACAAGGAAGGTTGAGTCTGGAATGCCGGAAATTATATACCGATGTGTTGCGGAAAGAAAACTTTCTGGATCCGTCTGTGTATGAACAATGGTATACTACACATGGAGGTTTGCATCATGTGTATGTGGCGGAGATTACGAGTGCATGGATAAAAGATTAATCTTAATAGCTTAATTTATGAAAAACAATTGTCTGATATGTTCCTTATTGTTTGCTTCCGGAATTCAGAATACTTGGGGAGCTCAAATAACAGACCGTAAAGCGAATCCTGATAAAGCGAAACCCAATATAATTCTGATTATGTGTGATGATATGGGGTTTTCTGATTTATCGTGTTATGGCGGAGAAGTACACACACCTCATATTGATTTTCTGGCGGAAAACGGGATACGTTTCAGTCAATTTAAAAATACGGGACGCAGTTGCCCCAGCCGGGCGGCTTTGCTGACAGGTAGATATCAACACGAAGTAGGTATGGGCTGGATGACTGCTGTGGATGAACATCGTCCGGGATACAGAGGACAGATATCGGACCGGTATCCTACAATCGCAGAGGTATTTCGTGAAAATGGGTACCACACTTATATGAGCGGTAAATGGCATGTTACCGTTGAAGGAGCATTTACCCAACCTAATGGAAGCTATCCGGTTGAACGGGGATTTGAGAAATATTACGGTTGTCTTTCGGGAGGCGGTAGCTATTATACTCCCAAACCGGTATTTTCGGGTTTGCAGCGCATTACGGAATTTCCGAAAGACTATTATTATACCACAGCCATAACCGATTCTGCCGTTAGTTTTATCCGTCAACATCCGGTTGATGAACCTATGTTTATGTATTTGGCTCACTATGCTCCTCATCTGCCCCTTCAGGCTCCAAAAGAGAGAGTAGAGGCTTGTCGGGAAAAGTATAAAGCGGGATATGACGTATTGCGTAAACAACGCTTCGAACGTATCTGTCGCAATGGCTTAATCGACATTGAAGGAGAACTTCCGGTATTTGAAAAAGAGTTTGGAGGAAAACGTCCCGCATGGAATAGTCTTACTCTGCAGCAGCAGGAACGATGGATTACGGAAATGGCTACTTATGCTGCCATGATTGAAATTATGGACGATGGTATCGGAGAAGTAATAAAAGCCACTAAGGAAAAAGGTATATTTGATAATACCATATTTTTATTCTTAAGTGATAACGGTGCTACCAATGAAGGCGATATGATCACGCAGTTGCGTGCAGATTTGAGTAATACTCCATTTCGCAGTTATAAGCAATGGTGTTTTCAGGGAGGTACAAGTGCTCCTCTGATTATCATGTACGGAGGCGGACAACCTGATGGAAAAAAGGGAGCGGTTCGTCACGAATTTACACATATTATCGATCTGTTTCCCACTTGTCTGGATATGGCTTCTATTGAATATCCCCGGGAATTTCGAAATCATGCCATTGATGCTCCTGGAGGCAGAACGATTCTTCCGGCATTGAAAGGAAAAAAATTATCGAAAAGAGATTTGTTTTTTGAACATCAAACCTCCTGTGGCATCATATCCGGAGACTGGAAGTTGGTTCGGGCTAATGGTAAGCAGCCGTGGGAACTGTTTAACCTGTTACAAGATCCGTTTGAACAGAACGATTTATCTGCCCGTTACCCGGATAGAGTGAAAACATTGGAAAAAAAGTGGAATCAATGGGCAGAAAAACAACAGGTATTTCCTTTTGAATACAGACCATGGACTAAGCGTATCAATTATTATAAATCCCTGTATCCTGATCAATCCGGAAAGGATTTATGATCCCAACCGTTATTTCAGACCATGAAGATGTGTTGAAAACACCGCAAATTTCACAGATTTAATAATAATTTCTATGTTAATCTGTGAAATTTGCGGTAGCGGACTATAGTAATTTTTTTCTTTTCAGATACATCCAATATCCTGTGACAGGTAATGAAGTTCCTATCAGGGCAGCGATAAAAGTGACGATCTTTGAAAACATTCCCGCATAGGTACCAAAATGTAAAGCACGTACTATTCTCCAGATAGGTGCTCCGCGTTTTACTTCCGCATCAAAGATAAAACCTACGATGTCTCTATACCATTGAAATGACCACATTAATCCGGTGAGTGCACATACTAATAAGATAAGTGCTGCATATAATCCCAGTACAGAGTGTAAATCGAACATTAACCTTCTTCTGCCTTTTTGATGTTCTATAATCAACCGGCTTTTCTTCCACTTGCGCGGCCAGTATACTGTAAGTCCGCTGATCAGGATAAAGATGAAAAAAAGGGTAGAAATACCTACAATCATTTTACCTGTCGTACGGGTATCATCCATAAGCCACCGATGGAGCTTCATCACGATCATCAGAGGACTTTCCCGGATGGAATCATGTCCCATCATTGTCAGAAGCTCTTCTTTGAATACAAGGATGGCACCTGTAAAACAAATGATGCTGATCAGGATTCCTGCCGGTAATGAAAGCCATAAGTGAATATAACGGCAATATTTTTTTATCTTCATTTAAAAATGGTAAGAGATTACTGCTGAGAAATTACGTGGATCGATCTGATTGATATAACCTCCGCGATAATACGAATTGTATCCTAATGCATCGAACAGGTTGTTCAGGTATACACGGGCAGTAAACTTGTGGATACTATAGGCCAACTGGGCGTTTATTGTAGTATAACCGGGCATGTCAAAAGGCTTTTCGTTGGTCATGGAACCGTGCCCGTCCGGCTTGATTGCAAAATCATTAACAGGACGTTTACCTACGAAATAGACTCCTATACCGGCTGATAGTCTTTTTAATACTCCTTTGTCGAATCGGTATTGAATCCATCCGTTAGCAGTATGTTTCGGGGTATTCATAGGGGCTGAACCATTTTTAAAGGCCGGGCTGTTTTCGTATTTTGCATCCAGATAAGCGTAACCCATCATTACTTGGAGGTTTTCGAGTATACTTCCGCTTAATTCGGTCTCGATACCTTTTCTTTTCAGACTTCCCGCTTTATCAAAATAACCGGTAGGTTGAGTAGTTCCCGGATGATAAGTACTATAAGAGAGGTTTTTAGTAAGGATATCGAAATATGTCAGATTAAAGCGCAGGCGGTTATTCAGCCAATCGGACTTGATGCCCACTTCAAACTGGCGGGTCTTCGACGGACCTATTTCGTCTCCGTTCTCCATTCGTCTGGCTGCATGGAGAAGGCTGGTAGTAGTTGTATATGAACCGAACAAATTAATGTTCTTTATCGGAGTCAGCATGATACCCAACATCGGATTCCAGGCATCTCCGGTAGTGGGACCTGCACTTGTATCGTCCTGACTGCTGATATAACTGTACCTCAGTCCCAGAATAGCCTTTATATACTTATTAAAAGTCATTACCTCCTGTGCCATTATTCCATAACTTGAAGAATTGGATTTTACCGGGGTCTCGGGAACAAATTTAACCGCGACAGGTAGCACATTCGAGATGCTCGGGGCCAGTACATTGATAGTGTCTATATTGACAGGGGTATAATTGGTGATCGACAGATCGGTGTTTTTGTAGTCGAATCCCAGTTGGAATGTATGTTTAACAGGACCGGTGAAAATGTCTCTGCCGATAAAGTCAAGCTGGAAAGTTGAGTTGCGGTCATCGCGTAATGAACGTGAAATTGTTCTTCTACGCATGTTATATTCTTTATTGACCACGGTTTTTACGGAAGTACTTGTATTATCCACTTTATATGAAGAGCCGAAGTATGCTGCCCGCACACTGATATTATCTGTCAACTGGCGGGTGATACGTGCGGCATAAGTCAGCGTCTTGTTGTTTACATTATCGTTTTTGAATCCCAGGAATTTGTTGTGTGGCATGTCGTAGAGATTCTCTTCCGTATCTTTCGATAAATTGACTGAACTGGTATAAGGAGTACGGTTATCATTCAGGTAATCCATTTCTACGGTAACGCTTGTTTTGTCATCCGGACGCCATTCTAATGAAGGGTTGATGTATACTCGATTGGAATGGATGACCGGGCGATAATTATCCGAACGTTCGAAGGCACCGTTCATACGGAAAGCAATCGTCTGATTTTTATCCAGAACGGACTGTACGTCGAATGTGGGGCGGAACAATCCCCAGCTGCCTGCCCGCAAAGATACTTCTCCTTCATTGGTGAACTTGGGTGTTTTGGTTACTACGTTGATTACTCCGCCTGCACTTCCGAGGTCGTTTCCGATACCTTGTGTGACGGCTGCGGAACCTTTGATGACCTGTATGCTTTCTACTCCCTGCATTTCGGATAAAGCAGAGCCGGTACGGAAATCGGAATCTATCCGGACTCCATTCTTTAAAATAGGTACTCCCCGGTATCCGCGGATGGACATGCTTTCTCTTACTCCGCCATACGATCCGAAAAGAGTAACTCCGGGTACATTTCTTGCGACATCGGTTACGGTAAGTGCCCCCTGTTCGGTAATCGATTTTTCTGAGATTACAGAAATACTCTGTATCTGTTCACTGGGGCGTAATGGCATGCGGGTGATGGCATCCAGTTTTTTCGGTTGTTTATATCGTTCTCCGAATACTTCTACAGTCGATAGTAAATTATCATCCGGTAAAAGTGTAAAAGAGAGCTGTGCTGCACTTTTTGAGGTGAGATCGACTGTACGGGTTTGAGTGGCATACCCCACAAAGCTGATATTTATCTTGTAAATTTTGTGTGCCAGACTACGCAGAATAAAGCGCCCTTCACTATTGGTTGTTGTTCCGATGGTGGTACCTTCTATTTGGACAGTGGCCGAAGCCAATGGCGTATCAGTTTCGTCATAGACTACTCCACGGATGGCAGGGACTCTATCGACAGACTCTGGTTCTGTGGCAAAAAGTAACGATGGGAATATTAGTAAAACTAATAAAAGCAGGGTACTATAAATTTGCTTCATACATTCAACAGCATTAAATTAATATTAAAATTTAGTGAGCCGCAAAGGTACATGTACATAAAAGTGTGTACAATACCTATAAAAAGGTATAATACAATGCAGAATCCATAGAATTGGTGATTTAAAAATAAAGAAAGCGGATGAAAGTGATCATTTAGTCACTTCCATCCGCCTGTTGTGTGCAGATAGTATCAGATTATTAATTCATAATTTCTTTGGCTCTGTCCAACGCTACATTTATGTTCGGACAGATATTTTGTTTTCCCAGTAATTCATAGAAACCGGATTTCTCAAGTGTATTGTGTACTTTCTCGTTTACTCCCGAAAGTACGATAGTGATCTTTTCTTTTTGGGACATTTTACAAAGGCTGGTCAGGTTATGAATACCGGTTGAATCGATAAATGGAACTTTACGCATACGTATGACACGTACTTTGGGGCGGTCGCCCAACTGTGCCATTGTCTCTTCAAATTTGGTTGCGATGCCGAAAAAGTACGGACCATTAATCTCATATACCTCCACTCCCGCAGGTATTATCAGATGTTCTTCGCGCACCGCGATGTCCAGTTCGTCATTCGGATCTATTTCGTCTTTGATGACAGATATTTCGGTCGTTTCCATTACACGGCGCATGAACAGGATGCAGGCAATCACCAGGCCTACTTCGATGGCGATAGTCAGGTCGAAGATGATGGTGAGGAAAAAAGTGATAAGCAGTACTGTTACATCCGATTTGGGATTTTTCAGTAATGCCTTGAAAGTGCGCCATTCGCTCATGTTATAAGATACGATAACCAATACTCCTGCCAGACATGCCATTGGGATGTACTGTGCCAAAGGCATCAGGAAAAGGAGGATCAGCAATAAAACTACAGCATGGATTATACCGGCCACCGGTGTTTTACCGCCATTATTGATGTTTGTCATTGTACGGGCGATGGCTCCGGTAGCAGGAATACCGCCAAATAACGGTGTAATAAGGTTGGCTGTTCCCTGGGCAATCAGTTCGGTGTTCGAATCGTGCTTATCGCCCGTTACACCATCGGCTACGGTTGCTGACAATAACGATTCGATTGCTCCCAAAACGGCAATGGTAATAGCTACCGGGAACAAGTCCTTGATGGCCTCCCAGTTGAGTGCAGGCATGGTTGCGTCAGGTAATTCGGATTTGATTGTAAAACGGTCGCCAATGGTATCGATGGTGTCAATACCGGCGTATGTTTTCAATAAATATACTACTATTGTTACTACAATGATGGCAATAAGGGAACCCGGAATTTTCTTTGAGAACCGGGGGGTAATGGCAATAATTATGATACTGGCAATACTCACAATAGTGTTCCACCAATTGATTGTATCGAAATGGCGGAAATAAATCATCCATTTCCCGATAAAATCTCCCGGTACTTTCTCTCCACCGAAGTTCAGTCCGAATATGTCGGCAATCTGGGTCGTAAAAATAGTAACGGCTATACCGCTGGTAAAACCTACAATGATCGGATAAGGAATAAATTTAATGATTGCTCCCAGTTTAAAAACTCCCAATAAAATCAGGAGTATGCCGGCCATTAGTGTAGCTACAATCAATCCTGCTTCTCCGTATTGCTGGATGATACCATAAATGATAACAATGAATGCTCCGGTAGGTCCTCCGATCTGTACTTTGCTTCCTCCGAGCAAAGAGATGATGAATCCTGCAATGATGGCTGTAATAATTCCTTTTTCGGGCGATACACCTGATGCGATACCGAATGCGATAGCCAGAGGCAGGGCTACAATGCCTACAATAATACCTGCCATCAGATCTGACATAAACGTTTCCTTAGAGTAGTTTTTCAAGGTCGAGAATAACCTTGGTTTGAAATCCAACACTTTCATTTCCTTCTTTTACTTATATATAATGTGATAAATGTCGCTATAATCTTCGTTTTGCAAAGTCGAGGTTGCAAAATTACATAAAATAAATGGCAATATGATGTTTTTGAACACCTTATTTATTTTTGATCAGTTTTATCTATGCTCTTATAGATATTATTAATGAATATAATTCCGGCTTTTGTGAACTAATTCCTTATATTTGCGTTGTTAATAAAGGCAAGTAACCGACAAACGTAATTACCAATCTAAAATATATCAGATTATGACTAAAAGTATTAAAGGCACTCAGACAGAAAAGAATTTGCTGACATCATTTGCAGGTGAATCACAGGCAAGAATGCGTTACACTTATTTCGCAAGCGTGGCTAAAAAAGAAGGTTACGAACAGATTGCAGCTATCTTTACAGAGACTGCCGATCAGGAAAAAGAGCATGCAAAACGTATGTTTAAGTTCCTTGAAGGAGGTATGGTTGAAATCACTGCAAGCTACCCTGCAGGTGTTATCGGTAATACTCTTCAGAATTTGCAGGCAGCAGCAGCAGGCGAACACGAAGAATGGTCTTTGGATTATCCGCATTTTGCAGATGTTGCAGAACAGGAAGGTTTCCCAATGATTGCTGCCATGTATCGTAATATCTCTATTGCAGAAAAAGGGCATGAAGAAAGATACCTTGCTTTCGTAAAAAATATAGAAGTTGCATCTGTGTTTGCTAAAGAAGGCGAAGTCGTATGGCAGTGTCGTAACTGTGGTTATATTGAAGTGGGTAAAGAAGCTCCTGAGGTATGTCCGGCATGTCTGCATCCACAAGCATATTTCGAAATCAAGAAAGAAAATTATTAATAGAATCAGACTGTATTTTGCAGAAAGGTGGAGCTATATTCTCAAATAGCTCCACCTTTTCTTTTATCTCCTTGCTGGATTATTTTTTCTATTTACCGGCATGTGGATAATCAATTGTATAGTGAAGACCACGGCTCTCTTTACGCTCCATAGCCATGCGCATTATCAGATAACCCACATTAATCATATTACGCAGTTCACATATTTCTTTAGATGCCACGCTTCGTTTGAACAGGCTTTCAGTCTCTTCGTATAAGATATCCAGACGATCCCAAGCACGTTTCAACCGGAGATCGCTACGGACGATACCTACATACGTACTCATGATTTGATTCACTTCTTTCATGCTTTGGGTAATAAGTACCATTTCTTCGGGTGAGCGGGTACCTTCATCATTCCACTCCGGAATTTCTTCGTTATAAGAATATTCGTCAATTACCGATAAGCAATGTCTGGCAGCGGCATCCGCATAAACCACTGCTTCTATCAATGAGTTTGAAGCCAACCGGTTGCCACCATGTAAACCTGTACACGAACATTCTCCGGCGGCATATAGCCGTTCAATAGAGGATTGACCATTCAGATCTACTTTAATACCTCCGCAAAGGTAATGAGCCGATGGTGCTACAGGGATATATTCTCTAGTAATATCGATTCCCAGGCTAAGGCACTTCTCGTATATATTGGGGAAGTGTTTTTTAGTCTCTTCCGGATCTTTATGAGTTACGTCGAGGTAGACATGGTCGTCTCCACGATTTTTCATTTCATTATCGATAGCACGTGCTACGATATCACGCGGTGCCAAAGACAAACGGGGATCATATTTCTGCATGAACTCTTTCCCGTCCATGGTACGAAGTACACCGCCATATCCCCTCATTGCCTCGGTGATAAGGAAAGAAGGACGATCGCCCGGATGATAAAGCGCTGTCGGGTGGAATTGTACGAATTCCATATCTTTTACGGTTCCTTTTGCCCGATATACCATGGCAATGCCGTCGCCGGTTGCTACAAGCGGGTTGGTTGTAGTCTGGTAGACAGCCCCTACTCCGCCTGTTGCCATTAATGTCACTTTGGCCAGATAAGTATCCACTTTACCTGTTTTAGGATCGAGGATGTAGGCTCCATAACACTGGATATCCGGTGTTTGTCGAGTGACGGTTACTCCTAAATGGTGTTGTGTCAGGATTTCGATGGCAAAATGATTTTCAATAACCGTTATATTCGGATGTTGTTGTACCGCTTGAATCAGGCTGTCCTGAATTTCAGCGCCGGTATTATCTTTATGATGCAGGATACGAAACTCCGAATGGCCTCCTTCCCGGTGAAGATCGAACTCCCCTTTTTCATTTTTGTCGAAGTTTACCCCCCAACTGATCAACTCTTGTATTTGCGCAGGAGCTTCACGTACGACTTTTTCTACGGCGATACGATCGCTGATCCAGTCACCGGCAATCATTGTATCTTCAATATGTTTCTCAAAATTGTCGACCAGCAGATTGGTCACTGAGGCCACTCCTCCTTGGGCAAAATAAGTGTTTGCTTCTTCCAGCCCGCTTTTGCAAACAAGGGCAACTTTTCCTTTATGTGCCACTTTTAGGGCAAAACTCATTCCGGCGATACCAGAACCGATTACGAGGAAATCGAACTTTTTAACCATAAGTTTCAGTGTTTATCACCGCAAAGCTACGAAATAAGTTTTTTCGTTGTACTTTTCGTTGCCATTAATTCATAAATTTACTAACTTTCCGCCAAAAATCTGACAAAATGAACCGTATCTTTCATGCTCGCATTGTCTGGTATCAATATTTCCTGCTGGTTGTATTGGGCGTTAATGCTTTTGGTTTCTTATGGTGTAAGAATATTATATTGGCTACTCTGATGATGTTGTTCCTGATTGTTATTATCGAACAGATCATACATACTGTCTATACCGTTACTACAGACGGTGTTCTGATACTCAATTATGGTCGCTTTATCCGTAAGAAAACCATTCCTATTGCAGAAATTACTTTTATCCGTAAGATCCATTCCATGAAATTCGGAAGTTTCGCAGTAACGAATTACTTATTGATAGAATATGGAAAGGGAAAATATGCTTCTGTGCTTCCGGTGAAAGAAAAGGAATTTGTAGAACTGATTGAAAAAACAAGAAACTTAATTTAGTGAACTATGAGATACCAGGTTATTATTATCGGTGGAGGTCCTGCCGGCTATACGGCTGCCGAGGCTGCCGGAAAATCAGGACTGAGTGTGTTGCTTTTTGAGAAACAAAACTTAGGAGGCGTTTGCCTGAACGAAGGGTGTATCCCGACAAAAACGTTACTCTATTCGGCTAAAACCTATGATGGTGCTAAACATGCGTCAAAATATGCTGTAACGGTTCCAGAGGTCTTTTTTGATCTTCCTAAGATCATTGCTCGTAAATCGAAGGTGGTGCGTAAACTGGTTTTAGGGGTAAAATCGAAGTTAACGTCCAATAATGTTACTATTATAAGTGGAGAGGCAACCATTTTGGACAAGAATACAGTCCGTTGCGGTGAAGAAACTTATGAATGTGATAACTTAATTCTCTGTACAGGTTCCGAAACTTTTGTTCCTCCTATTTCCGGAATCGATAATGTAAACTATTGGACACATCGTGAAGCGTTAGACAATAAGGAATTGCCGGCTTCACTTGCCATTGTGGGCGGTGGAGTGATCGGTATGGAGTTTGCGTCCTTTTTCAATAGTCTGGGTGTGAAGGTGACCGTTATTGAGATGATGGATGAAATTCTGGGAGGCATGGATAAAGAGCTTTCCGCCTTGTTGCGTGCTGACTATGCAAAGCGGGGCATTCAGTTCCTGTTAAGTACCAAAGTAGTTTCATTGGCACAGACGGAAGAAGGTTCTGTGGTTTCTTATGAGAATGCCGGGGAGACAGGAAGTGTAATTGCCGAAAAGCTATTGATGAGTGTAGGGCGTCGTCCGGTGACAAAAGGCTTTGGACTCGAGAACCTTAACCTGCAACGGACAGAACGCGGAAATATTGTAGTAAACGGGCAAATGGAAAGTTCATTACCCGGAGTGTATGTCTGCGGTGATTTAACCGGGTTCTCCCTATTGGCACATACCGCTGTTCGTGAAGCGGAAGTAGCCGTACATGCAATTCTTGGAAAAGAAGATAAAATGAGTTATGCCGCTATCCCCGGAGTAGTTTATACTAATCCGGAAATAGCCGGTGTCGGCCAAACGGAAGAATCTCTGACAGCAAAAGGCATTGCTTACCGTGCCGTAAAGCTTCCGATGGCATATTCCGGACGTTTTGTTGCCGAGAATGAAGGAGTGAATGGAGTATGTAAGGTGTTGCTTGGCGAGGACGATACCATTCTGGGAGCACATGTTTTGGGTAATCCTGCTTCTGAAATTATCACGTTGGCAGGGATGGCTGTAGAAATGAAGCTGAAGGCAGCCGAGTGGAAGAAGATTGTTTTTCCACATCCTACGGTTGCCGAAATTTTCCGTGAAGCATTGTAAGAGTCGCAAATTGCAGGTTACGGGTTATAAGTGTCATGCAGATAAGCAAGCAGTTGCCCGTAATCCGTAACTTGCATTTTGTCACTCGTAGCTTATAAGCATTATGAAGAAACTGAACTTATTTATTTTATTCTCTTTTTATTTTTCGATTATCACCTGGGGGCAGGCCAACTTTGCAGCGATTGATTCACTTGTTAAAAAAGAACTGCCTCAAGGTTCGGAGGTTGGTATTTCCGTGTATGACCTGACTGCCCGAAAGACACTTTACACCTATCGTGATACCAAACTTTCGCGTCCGGCATCTACCATGAAACTTTTGACTACCATTACTGCGCTTGCCCGGCCGGACGCAGATGAACCTTTTCGTACTGAAGTGTGGTATAAAGGTACAATAGAACATGATACACTTCGAGGAGATATCTATGTGGTTGGCGGATTCGATCCGGAGTTTGATGATGAAGGAATGAATGCATTGGTAGAAGAGGTGATTACTTTCCCTTTCTCGGTATTGAAAGGGAATATCTACGGAGATATATCGATGAAAGATTCTCTCTATTGGGGAAGCGGTTGGGCATGGGATGATACTCCCTCCTCTTTTCAACCTTATCTATCACCATTAATGTATCATAAAGGCATGGTGAAAGTGACAGCTGTTCCGGGGACAATACAAGGTGATTCGGCACGTTTAAGCTTTGAGCCGTCATCGTCTTATTATACTGTGACCAATGAAACTAAAACACGTACATCTTCTGCCGGTAAATTCTCTGTATCAAGAGGTTGGCTGGAAAATAAAAATAATCTTATTGTCAGTGGAAATGTTGCGAATAGAAAAACAGGTGATATAAATGTGTATTCTTCGCAAGATTTTTTCATGCATACTTTTGTCGAACGTTTACGTAATAAAGGTATTGAGATTTCAGATCATTATGCTTTCGACAGCTTTCGTTCCGACAGTCTTTCTACTTGTATGGCACGTTGGGAGTGTCCGGTTCAGGATGTGATAGCCCAGATTATGAAAGAGAGTGATAATTTGAATGCGGAAGCACTACTTTGTCGTTTAGGTGCTCAGGCCACAGGTAAGAAGCAGGTTTCGGCTAAAGACGGAATTGAGGAAATTCATCGATTGATTCAGGATTTGGGACATGATCCGGATAACTATAAGATAGCTGATGGTTGTGGATTGTCCAATTACGACTACCTCTCTCCCGCCCTGCTGGTTGATTTTTTGAAGTTTGCTTACTCGCGGACAGATATTTTCCGGAAATTATATAAGGCTCTTCCGGTTGCAGGCATCGATGGAACACTAAAAAATCGTATGAAACAAGGGGCGGCGTTTAAGAATGTACATGCCAAGACCGGTTCTTATACTGCTATTAATACATTAGCCGGCTATCTTAAGATGGCCAATGGACACCAGGTGGCATTTGCCATAATGAACCAGAATGTACTTTCAGCTGCCAAAGCAAGGCATTTCCAAAATAAGGTATGCGAGATACTGGCAAACCATAAATGACGAACGATGAACCGACTGTGATTTCCGCAGTCGGTTCATCGTTCCCCGTTTATCGTTCATATTCTGCCCAGTTCACATTTTTCATGTTTCCGCTTTTAGCCAGTTCGGCGTGCATTCCCAAAGCGGCTTGAATGGCATGAGGAGTCTGTGACCTGTTACCTGCCAGCTTCAGGTAATCCCATAGAATCTGTTTGTAATCCGGGTGTGCGCAATTCTCAATGATTGCTTGCGCTCTTTCTTTCGGGCTCTTACCGCGTAAATCGGCTACTCCTTGTTCGGTAATAATAATGTTGACGGAGTGCTCGCTATGATCCATATGAGAAACCATCGGAACGATAGAGCTGATCTTACCTTCCTTGGCCACTGACGGACAGGTAAAGATGGAGATATAAGCATTGCGTGTAAAGTCTCCCGAACCGCCGATACCGTTCATCATCTTGGTTCCGCCGATGTGGGTAGAGTTTACATTGCCATAGATATCCGCTTCGATGGCTGTATTGATAGAGATGATGCCTAAACGTCGAACTACTTCGGGGCTGTTAGAGATCTCTGACGGGCGGAGAATCAGCTTGTCACGGAAAAAGTCCATATCGTCATAAATGCCCTGCAGGCAATCGTTGGTTACGGTCAATGAACAGGCACTACCGAACTTTACACGTCCTTCGCGAATCAAACCGATCACAGAGTTTTGGATAACTTCTGTATACATTTCGAAAGCAGGGATTGTTTTGTCACGTCCCAATGCACCCAAAACAGCATTTGCAATGTTGCCTACTCCCGATTGTAACGGAAGGAAGGTAGAAGGAATAATGCCGCGCTTCATATCGGCAGCCAGGAAGTCGGCTACGTTCTGACCGATTTTATCGGTAATGGGATCGGCATCTGCAAACGAGCGAGCTTCATCGGGCCAGTTTGTTTCTACTATACCTACGATCTTTTTCGGGTCGACCTGTATATAGGGTTGTCCGATGCGGTCACTCGGTTTATAGATCGGAATTTCACGGCGATAAGGCGGATCGAGCGGTTCGTATACGTCATGCATTCCCATCATGTTTTTGCTGTGTGCACTGTTCAGCTCGACAATGATCTGATCGGCCAGACGACAGACAGTCGGGGC
>SKEG01000977.1_pt1 | contig 25599 bp, 20 predicted proteins | sample 4826631 | NCBI WGS metagenome assembly SKEG01 (sample SAMN11008815, study PRJNA524170) | human gut metagenome | biome: Human fecal sample; material: Feces; isolation source: fecal sample from pouch patient p26, p34, p50 | host: Homo sapiens | place: Israel: Tel-Aviv | collected 2016-11-02
GAACTCTTTTTCGGAGGGATTGGAGGGATTTTCATCGGTCTCTTCTTCTCCATGATTGTTTCTTATTTTTACAATCCAGCTTATCTACCGCTTCACCCTCGCTCTCCTATCGGCCACTTCTTTTTGAGCCAGCATGTCCATGTTTCCCTCATCATGCTCTACTGCATGCTTATCTGGTTTAACATGGGAGCTGTTTTCAGATGGAGTGGAAGCTTCTTCCAAAGAGATTGGAGCATCCTGCGCTCCGTCGTCAGCCACTATGGAGTGATGATTCTGAGCTTTGCACTTTTGGCTAATCTAGCTGGATTTTTCCCAAGAGAAAAACTACTCAGCCTGACACTGACTGCCGTCGGGGAATTCACCCTCATCTATCTAATCATTTCAGGTGCCATCTACTACCGCACTTACCGCAACATTCAAAAAATCAATAGCCGTTTGTCTAGAAAATCGTGAGAAACAAAAAGAACAGACTTGAGGCATTAACAAGTCTGTTCTTTGCTTTTACAGCTTTTTCTTGAGATCGGCCACTGCTGCCATGACTTCCAGAGGAGTCATATTATAGATGTCCAAGTCTCGTAGTTCAGTCAGGACTGGATTTCCCGATCCTTCTGCGAAAAGAGACATCTGCTCCGCCACTTGCGAACGTGTTTGTCTAGATTCAGCAGGAAGCTCTGAGCCTAGCCCTGTATCCTGACTTTCCAAATGACTCAAAATGCTATCCGCTCGTTCCAGCAATTTCTCAGGAAGTCCGGCAATTTTCGCCACATGGATTCCGTAAGACTTGTCAGCCGGACCTGGCTCAATCTTATGCAGGAAAGTCACCTGCCCGTCCTTTTCCAAGGTTGCCACATGGACATTTTCCAAATGCTCCAAGCTATCCTCCAAGGCTGTCAGCTCATGATAGTGAGTGGCAAAGAGGGTCTTGGCCCCAGTATGGTGATGAATATGCTCGATAATAGCCTGAGCCAGCGCCATCCCATCATAAGTCGCCGTCCCACGGCCCAGCTCATCAAAGAGAATGAGCGAACGCTCGCTGGCCTGCCGAATGGCCCGATTGGCCTCCATCATCTCCACCATAAAAGTGGACTGGCCAGACACCAAATCATCCGCTGCACCGATGCGAGTGAAAATCGCATCGAATAGTGGCAGACTGGCAGACTGAGCGGGCACATAAGATCCCATCTGTGCCATAATGACGATGATAGCCAGCTGGCGCATATAGGTCGATTTCCCGCTCATATTAGGCCCGGTAATCAGCTGGATGTCCGTTTCCTGGTCCAGCAGAATACTATTTGGAATGTAGCTTTGGGCACCCATGACCTTTTCCACAACAGCATGCCGACCTTTTTCAATCTGCAGGCGACGCTCCGCAGTAAAGACGGGACGCACCAAATGTCTCTGCTCTGCCACCGCAGCAAAACTCTGCAGGACATCTACAGCTGCTAGCGTTTGCGCCAAGGCCTGCAAGCGCTGGATGTATTTGCCTACTTCCTCACGGATTCGCATGAAAATCTCGTATTCCAAATTAGCAGATTTTTCACGCGCCTCCAACATCTCGCCCTCAATCCGAGCCAGTTCCTCCGTTCCGAAACGCTCAGAATTTTTCAGGGTCGCCTTGCGAAAGAAATGACTAGGCACATGAGCCAGTTGGGAATTGGTCACGTGGAAGTAGTAACCATCTTTTTTGTTGTAATCAATCTTCAGATTGCTGATGCCGCTGTTGGCACGCTCCTTAACTTCCAGCTCCGCAATCCATCCGGTCCCCTCCCTCAGCACAAGCCGATACTGATCCAAGGTCTCATCAAAACCGGTCCGAATGATATTGCCCTCGGTGATGATATGGGGCGCATCCGAGGAAATAGCTGAGCTAATCAAGCCCGCCAACTCTGGAATAGAATCCAACCCTTCAATCAAACGAGCTAGATGCGGACTGCCAATTCCTTGCAGGATAGCCTTAATCTGAGGCACATTGCCCAATGTTGCTGCCAGCTGCAGCAGATCTTTGGGATTGGTCTTGCCAAAAGACACTCGACTAGCCAGCCGCTCAATATCATAGACTCCCTTGAGGCTCTCCGTCAAATCACTCCGCTCAAAGAAATGATCCAGAAAAACCTCGACGACATTCTGCCGCTGGCTAATTCGCGCTTCATCAATCAGCGGACGCTGGATCCAAGAGCGCAGCATGCGACCCCCCATGGCCGTCTTCGTCTCGTCCATCAGCCAATAAAGACTGCCGTGCTTCTTGCCTGAGCGAGCATTTTCCGTCAAATCCAGACTCGCCTTGGTGGCATAGTCCATTTGCAGAAAGTCCTTGATTTCATAATGCTGAGCCTTCTTCAAATGGCTGAGCTCCCTCATCTGGGTCCGGTGCACATACTCCAGCAGTTTCCCTGCTGCCTGACGTTCCATAGGAGACAGCTCCTCGCCCAGCAGCTGGACATCGTCTAAGGCCGTCTGTACATAGGACAGTAAGAGGTTCATCTGTCCAGCCAAGACCTGCTCCTCAGCTTCTGGCAAGGCATAGCCCAGCACCACTTCCCTAGCTTTCAAATTGCGGATTTCCCCGCAGACCAAGGCAAAGTCCTCTAAACTGGTCACCTGAAACTCACCGGTCACCAAGTCCATATAAGCTAGACCATAGAGGCCGTCTGAGTAATCCAGAGCCACCAGAAAGTTATTAGCAGAGTCCGGCTTACTGGAGTCCACCACTGTCCCCGGCGTGATAACCTGCACGACCTCCCGCTTAACAACCCCCTTGGCTTCTTTGGGGTCTTCCATCTGCTCCGCAATCGCCACCTTATAGCCTGATTCGACCAAAACATCAATATACTGCTGAGCCGAATGATAGGGAACTCCGGCCATGGGAATGGGATTTTCAGCATTTTTATTGCGGCTGGTGAGAGAAATCTCTAAAATCTGCGCGGCATTGACCGCATCATCATAAAATAACTCATAGAAATCTCCCATCCGAAAGAGCAAGAAAGCATCTGGATAGTCCTTTTTGATATCCAAATACTGCTGCATGCCTGGCGATAACTTTTCTACTGCCATCTCTATCCTTTCTAAAAACAAACGAGGTCAGGACTCCCGTCTCAAACCTCTCCATTTTTCCTGAAAAATGTGACCCTACATCACTTCCTGTATTTGCTCCTCAATCTCCTGAGCCGCTGCCTGATCCCGGCAAACCACTAAAAGAGTATTGGCACCTGCAACGGTTCCCAGAATACGGCTATCCAGCGAGCTATCCACGACATTGGCCAGCACTGTTGCCTCGCCCAGCTCAGTACGAAGAACCAGACTAAACTCGGCTCTGGCTACACTCTCCACATGCTTGGCTAAAAACTCTATCAAGTCAATCTCTTCAGTCTCATGCGCCAAAACATAATAAGTCAGACCCTTCTTCTTAACCTTGGTCAGGCCAATTTCACGGAGGTCACGCGACAGGGTAGTCTGCGTTACATAAATCCCTTGCGCTTCCAGACGATCCTGAATCTCCTTTTGCGTTCCTAGCTTTTCTTCCTTAATCATCGTTTTGACTAACTGATGACGGTCATTCTTTCTCATTTTCACCTCATTGTTGAATATTTAGAAGCTGCATTCATGAAGAATACTCCATCCGATGAAAAACTGCTTCTCCATCAATCTTAGGTAAAGATTTGCAGGAATACTGAGAATAAACAAAAAACTTTAACCAAGAGTGTCAGGGAAGGAAGCATTTAGATGGAAAACTCATCTATAAATACAGGTTCTTATCCCTCTTATTATATCAGAAAAATTCATATTAGCCCAAAAATTATTCCCAAAAAAATTGAAGAATCCTTGAAAAATGTGATAAAATAATAACAAAAGACACAAAGGAGCAAATATGGATAACAAACAGTTGATTGCCGGCGAATTGGCCAAGGTTATTGACAGCCTTGATCAAGACGCTATTTTAAATTTATTGGAGCAGCCAAAGAGCTCTGAACTTGGTGATATCGCCTTCCCAGCCTTTTCTCTGGCAAAGACTGAGCGCAAAGCTCCTCAAATCATCGCTGCTGACATCGCTGAAAAGATTGATACAGCGCATTTTGACAAAGTCGTTGCGACTGGTCCTTATGTCAACTTTTTCCTCAGTAAGGCTGAAATTTCTGGCCAAGTAATCAAAGAAGTCATCAAAGACGGAGCTGACTACGGCCAACAGAACGAAGGAAATGGGGAAAATGTCACCATTGACCTATCCAGCCCAAACATTGCCAAGCCTTTCTCAGTTGGCCACTTGCGTTCTACTGTTATCGGTGACGCTCTTTCCAACATCTTCCGCAAGATTGGCTACAACACCATTAAAGTCAACCACTTGGGAGACTGGGGCAAACAGTTTGGTCTCTTGATGGTAGCTTATAAGAAGTGGGGAAGCCAGGAAGCTGTTGAAGCTAACCCTATTGACGAGCTTCTCAAACTCTACGTGCGTATCAATGCCGAGATTGAAAACGACCCATCTCTGGATGAAGAAGGCCGCCTTTGGTTCAAGAAGCTGGAAGATGGCGACCCAGAAGCGACTGAGCTCTGGCAATGGTTCCGCGACGAAAGTCTGATGGAGTTCAACCGTATCTACGAACTCCTAGGTGTCGAATTTGACAGTCTAAACGGTGAAGCCTTCTACAACGACAAGATGGACGAAGGAATTCAAATCCTCGAAGAAAAAGGGCTCCTAGAAGAATCCAAAGGAGCTAGCATTGTAGACTTGGAAGACTTCAACCTTCCGCCTGCTATGATTAAAAAATCAGACGGTGCTACCCTCTACATCACACGTGATATCGCAACAGCCATCTACCGGGCTCGCACTTACAACTTTGTCAAAAATGTCTATGTTGTAGGTCAAGAGCAGGCCAACCACTTCAGACAACTCAAAGCTGTTCTGAAAAAGATGGGCTTTGACTGGAGCGATGACATGATTCACGTTGACTTTGGTCTGGTGACTAAGAACCGTCAAAAACTGTCTACACGTAAAGGAAACATCATCCTGCTCGAACCAACTCTGTTGGAAGCTATCAGCCGAGCTAAGAGCCAGATTGAAGCTAAAAACCCAGATTTGGAAAACAAGGAAGCTGTTGCTCGTGCGGTTGGGGTTGGAGCGGTTAAGTTCTACGACCTCAAAACTGACCGCCGCAATGGTTACGACTTTGATCTGGAAGCTATGGTTTCCTTCGAGGGAGAAACAGGCCCTTACATCCAGTATGCCTATGCTCGTATCCAGTCTATCCTGCGCAAGGCGAACTTCCAGCCAGATGAAGAGGCTACATACAGCCTGAACGATCCTGAAAGCTGGGAAATTATCAAGCTGCTCCAAGACTTCGGTCGCGTTGTCAAGCGTGCTGCTGATAACTATGAGCCATCTCTGATTGCCAAATATGCTATCAGTCTGGCTCAAGCCTTTAACAAATACTATGCACACACACGGATTCTGGACGAAAACCCTGAGCGCGACAGCCGTCTGGCTCTCAGCTACTCAACAGCTGTTGTCCTCAAAGAAGCTCTGCGTTTGCTAGGAGTAGAAGCGCCAGAAAAGATGTAAGCTTGATATAGAACATCAAAAAACGAAAACCTCACTGGTTTTCGTTTTTTTCAATATGATAGAGCTCCTCAATAATCCCTGCAACCTTCTTAATATCTCCCAACATGCCGCGCATTTCAAAATCAGCCAAAACTGGAAAACCAAAGCGCTCTGAATATTGTTTAGCGGTTAGACAATATTGATTATTAAAGTTACGATTGCCACTGCCAATGACACCCAGACACTTGCTAGCATTTTGACCATAGGCGATAAAATCCCCCACATCGGTTGTCAGAATTTCTACATCACCATTATCCACACCGTTGCCCCCCTCCAGATAAGTCGGCAGAAAAGCGATAAAAGGATTGCCCATTTCAAAAAAAGACTGCCCTTCCTTTACCAGGTCTTTGATATGAATCTTCTCTACCTCTAGGCTTGGATGCTGCTCCAGCAAATAGTCTGTCAGCCGACGGACAAAACTCTCTGTATTGCCGCTCAAGCTGATGTAAACCAAGGAAACCTTTGTCATTTTACTCTCCATTCTAAAAAATAACAGATATTGCTTCTTAAAATTGTAAGCACTTATCTGTTATTTGTCAAATCTTATTCGTTTGCAGCTAGTTCCGCTTTTTCAGCCTCTTTCTGCTGCTGGACTAGCTTAAAGATGACGATGGAAAGGAAGATAAGGCTGATGACCACTGACAGGAGGATGGAGAAATTCAACCCCGTCATCTGTGCCGAAAGAAGAGTTGAGTCTGAAAAAGAAGAAGCTATAATTCCCTTTGATACCACATAAGCATAGGCTGTCGAAATCAAGCCCACAAGAACATCGGCAATGTAGATAAGATTGGCCTTAAATATATCTTTCCTAAAAAGGAAGAAAAGAGCCACTATTAAGAGAACGATGTGCCCGTAAAAAAAGAAATTATTGGCTAGCGAATTCGCCACTTCTGCACTCTTGCTAAAATAGGTGGCATACTGGGATTTTGCTGGTTCTTCTATCTGCTTAAGAATGCTTTTCACCCCAGCATCAGAAGAAGTGAACTTGCCAAAAAGTCCCCACAAGGTTCCCACGGTTGACAAGCCCAGCAAAACATAAAGATAAATTGGTTTCTTTTTCATGAACGCCTCCTGTAAAGAAATATTTTCACTTATTATACACCGAAAAGAAAAAGCTGACAAGACCAAGAAGATTTCACCTTTTCAGAAGCCCACACAATAGCTAATTCCCTATCCACATATTTTATTCAAAAATCAAAGCTGAAACACTGCTGTCTCGGCTTTTTTGATTCAAAGAATATGGCTCTATAATTTCTGTAGTGGGTTGATGAAAAGCCCGAAAAAGAGGGATAAGTTGCAGATAAGTGAAAACCTCTAAAGTTGGAAAACTTTAGAGGTTCATGCTAAGGTTGAAAATGCTGGTGCAAGATAGCAAAGTAATCCTGCGGATTATGAAGAAATGGTAAGTGGCCGCTGTTTTTAATCGTTAAGACTTGGGCGCTAGGGTAGCGGCTGATGACAAAATGTTCAGTGGCACCAAAAATATCATTGTCACCAAAGGTCACGGTGATAGGAAAAGGAGGATGTTCTAGGCGGGGCAAGAGAGGGTAGGCAGTGATTTCCTTTCTCGTTTGATTGCTTGCCTGGACTGAAACATTGCTCATGTCTAGTTTCACATCATGAAAGGCTGGATAGTCGGCATTGTAATTACGGACAACTTGGCGAAAGAGAGCCTGCGAAGCCTTGGAACTACCAAGATTGCCGAGCAGAGAATAGATTCCCATTTTTAGCCATTCGATAGTCGTGCAGTGATTTTTATTGTAATTCATCATCTCTTTTTCCATTTGCTGCCACTGCTTGCTCGTGCCTGTTCCCGGAGAGGAAAGAAAGAGACTAAGAACCCGCTCAGGGATTTTGCTGGCGTAGATTTGCGCGTACAATCCGCCCCAGGAATGTCCCAAAAGGTGAAATTTATCTACATTGAAGTGGTCGGCAATCGTGTTGATGTCCGCAATGTAGGCTTCCATGCTGTAGTCGCCACTCAGGCAGGGCGATTTTCTCGTTCCCCGCTGGTGAAAGACAATCAGTTGATAATCTTTTTCGAGCTTAGGGATAAAGAGCTTGAAGTCATCAGGCGTTCCCGGTCCACCGTGCAGCAGGATAATCGTTTCCTTGTCAGGATTGGGATAGCAAACGGTGTAGAGTTGGTCGGATCCGTTTTGAATCATTGTTTCGATTTTTTGAGAATGGGTCATAGCTTTCCTTTCTATTAAAGTGCCCACCATTGGTAGAGGCTCCAGTAGAGGATATTGAGAACGACGATAAGTGAAGCGCTGCTGGTCAAGTAGGTCAAGATTTTTCGACCCTTGCTCACTTGGAAGGTTGAGCGCAGGAAGATGGGCAGCGCAGCATTGACCAGAAAAATCAGTGCTAAGAAGGCAAAGAGAATGGCTTGCCAGCGATAATCGGGCATGTACTTGCCCGAAACGGCAACGATGACGAGACCTGCTAGATTGACTAGGCTAACCAAAATCAGTCCGCAAGTGCCATAATGCCAAATTTTCCAACTTCTTGGAGTCGCTCTTTTACTTTCTTTCCCAAAAAGCAAGCGATACACCTTACCCAAAGCAGCTAACAAAAGAACAAGCACAGCATAAACAACTGCGAGACCCAGCAGAGCGACAGAACCATAATCCTTTACCACCTCCCAAAGCGAGAGCTTTTCTAAATGATTATAGGTTGTTTCAACTTCTGTTCGTCCTTGGTGATGTTGCCAAAGCCAGTAGTTGCTGAGTAGCAGATGACCGTCTTTGATCACATCTTTCACATAAAAAGTATAAACAGGAGTAAGGCGCGAAATAGAGGTCGGGCCTTGCTGAATGGAGCGGGAAGTCCGATACATGCCCTCCTGAAAGTCTTTTTGAGACTGGTTAGGGGCTTGCTTTTTCTTGCCAAAGACTAAATCGGGCAGACCGAAAGAAAAGGTGGCTTCTTCTCTCTGATTTACCATGGTAACCATGCCGATACCCGACTTGAAATCCAGCGAAATCATGGTTGAAAAACCGGCAAAAGAATGACCGCCGTGCCCTAAAATAGAGCCTATCTCATACTCTGTCACCCAAAAGCCGTGGGCATTCTTAGCGACTGCTTTATCTGAGAATGTAGAAGTTGTCTGATACAGTTCATTCCAGGTTTCTGGGCGCTTAAAGAGCTTTTCCTTTCTCAAAAGAGCTTGCGCGAACCGCTTGAAATCGGCAAAAGTCCCTGTCGCCTGCCCCGCTGGATAAATATCCGCGGGAAGCAATTTATCTAGATATAAACTTCCGTTTGTATCATAGGTTTTCTCACCCTGCCGCTTGTCTCGGACATAGGTATTGTCCGACAAATCAGGTAAGAGAGCGGTATGGTTCATGCCCAAAGGCTGGAAAATATGCTCGTGGACATAATCCGCAAAGTCCTGTCCGCTGATGCGCTCCACGATATAGCCTGCTAGAGCTGTACTGTAATTGGAATAGGATGTCACCGTCCCTGGCTCATAAGTTTGAGCGGGCTGGCTTTTTAGTAATTCTTCCAAGCTCTTGCCTGTTCCTGTGTTCAGCGGCGTTTCATCAAAACCCGCTTGGTGGTTCATCAGATCCAGCATGGTAATGGGCTTGTCGTATTTGAGGTGTTTCAGGAAATCCTTGGGCAAATACTCTTTTATATCTGTTTTTAGGTCAATTTTTCCTTCTTCCCAGAGCTGCATGACGCTGAGCCAGACGGTCAATTTGGTGGCAGAGCCCCACTCAAAAACCGAGTTGTCGTCCACAGCCAGCTTCTTTTCCTTGTCCATATAGCCAAAGTTCTTTTGGTAAATGGTTTGGCCGTCCTTATCAAAGACTGCTGCCGCCAGTCCCGCGCTGGTTTTTTCGTGTTCCTTGTGGAAATTTTCAATTTTCTGACCGATTTGGTCATAAGGCGTGCCCGACGGCAATTTTTGCTGGTCAGCTCGAACTTGCGCTGCTCCAAAAGCCACCAAGCCACATGTTACCAGCGCCACAGCGCTTTTCAAAAATGATGTTTTCATGATTGCCTCCTTAAGATGTATTTTCCCCTTTGCACCCTTATCCTAACAAATGGACAATAGCAAATCTACCCCTTTTCGGTAAGTGGTAAGATTTCCTAAGTAAGTGGTAGAAAAAGTAGCTCTATAATTTCTGTAGTGGGTAAAACCGCTGTAGGAATGATGGAGTCTCTTTTGTTGTAGAAAAAAAGTCCCATAAGTCCTATAATGAAAAGCGACAAAACCATCATTAGAAAGACTCTTATGGAACAGTTCAATTTTATCACAAACTTACTGGGAATAAAAGACCCTAACATCATAATCTTGGATGTTCTAGATGCTGGAACTCATAAAGAAATCATCGCTAAGCTGGATTATCCTGCTCCTAAATGCCCTTGCTGCCAAGGACAAATGGCTAAATATGACTTCCAGAAAGAATCAAAAATTCCCTACCTAGAGTGTGCGGGATACAAGACTCTCATTCGATTGAGAAAGCGCCGTTTCCGATGTAAAGTTTGTAGGAAAGTAGCTGTCGCAGAGACTTCCTTAGTCAAGAAAAACCACCAAATCGCGACCATCGTCAAGCATAAAATCGCTCAAAAACTAATCGAGAAAGTCCCTATGACAGCCTTCGCTGAAAGCTTAGCTATCTCCACTTCCACCATCATTCGTAAATTGAAAGAATTCGAGTTCAAGACTGACCTTAACTATCTTCCAGAACACATGAGCTGGGATGTGGAAACAGTCAGGGAAGTGACTGTTTCAATCAGCAGATAGAGATGAGCTTTATTGCACAGGATTTCGATTCCAGAAAGATTATAGCTATCTTAAGATGGGCGGACTCAAGCAACGATTCGCAATCACTTCCTGCGCTATTCCAGACAGGTCCGAAATAGCGTGAAAATCATTACAATGGACATGTTTAGTCCCTACTACGATATTGCCAGAAAACTATTCCCAAACGCTAAAATCGTCCTCGATCGCTTTCACATTGTACAGCATCTCAGTCGGGCTATGAACCGCCTGCGCATCCAAATCATGAATCAGTTGAATAAAAAATCGCACAAATATAGGGCACTCAAACGCTACTGGAAACTGCTCCAACAAGATAGCCGTAAACTCAGCGATAAACGCTTTTATCGTCCAACTTTTCGCATGCATTTGACCAATAAAGAGATTCTTGAAAAGATTCTCTCTTACTCTCAAGAACTCCGAGAACATCATGAGCTTTATCAACTCTTACTCTTTCATTTTCAAGAGAAACAGGCTGACCATTTCTTTGGACTCATTGAAGATACCATTTCTTGTATAAATCCTATCTTTCTAACTATTTTTAAGACCTTTTTGAAAGATAAGGACAAGATCCTGAACGCATTGGAACTGCCCTACTCAAACGCAAAACTAGAAGCTACTAACAACCTCATTAAGGTCATCAAGCGCAATGCTTTCGGCTTTCGGAACTTTGAAAACTTTAAAACTAGAATCCTCATCGCTTTGAATATCAAAAAGGAGAGGACTGATTTAGTCCTCTCCAGATTATAACTTTTCATCAACCCACTACAGTTGACAAAGAGCCAAGAATATTAGCTGTTCAAGTGCCATACTTCTTCTTCGTATTGAGCGATAGTACGGTCAGATGAGAAGAAGCCAGCTTTGGCGATATTAACGATAACTTTGTCCATCCAAGCATCGCGGTCTTCGTAGTCCGCCAGCATGCGCTCTTTGACTTGGATATAGTCTTCTAGATCCAGCAAGGTCATGAACCAGTCCTTGCTGATCAACTCATTGTAAAGACGTTCCAAGCGTTCTGCTTTACCAACTGCCAATACTTCATCGCTGACGATAAAGTCAACCAACGGCTTGATAGCTTCACGTGCATAGTACTCACTAGACTTGTAAGCAGATTTTGCATAGAGGTCAATAACAGTCTCAGAATCTTCACCGAAGATATAGATGTTGTCTTCGCCGACCAGCTCTGCAATCTCAACATTCGCTCCGTCCATAGTACCAAGAGTCAAAGCACCGTTAAGCATGAACTTCATGTTACCAGTACCAGATGCTTCTTTAGAAGCTAGGGAAATCTGCTCAGAAATATCACCAGCCGCAATCAAGAAGCTAGACGCTGTAACATTGTAGTTTTCTACCATGACTACTTGCAGGTGTGGAGCCACTTGAGGGTCATTAGCAATCACTTCTGACAAGCAAAGGATGAGGTGGATGATGTCCTGAGCAATCGTGTAAGCAGGAGCAGCCTTACCACCGAAGAAGACAGTGATTGGACGAGCAGGGATGTTACCAGCCTTGATGTCCAGATACTTGTGGATAACGTACAGAGCGTTCATTTGTTGGCGCTTGTACTCATGCAGACGCTTGATTTGGATATCAAAGATAGATTCTGGATTGATTTCCACGCCTTGGGCTTCCTTCAAGTGACGAGCCAATTTACGCTTGTTATGAGCCTTGATGCCTTCCAATTTTTCTTTAACATTTGCAGCGCCAGTGAATTCCAACAAGCCTTCGAGCTTAGTTGCATCATGGTGCCAGTCGCGGCCCAGCAACTCATCCAGATAATGAGACAGACGTGGGTTGGCATGCATGAGCCAGCGGCGGAAAGTAATACCGTTGGTCTTGTTATTGAATTTTTCAGGGTAGATATCGTAGAAGGCTTTAAGCTCAGAGTTTTTCAGAATTTCTGTATGCAGAGCAGCAACCCCATTGACACTGTATCCGTAGTGGATATCCATGTGAGCCATGTGCACACGATCGTCCTCATCAATGATTTGCACTGCTGGATCAGCGTATTTAGCTTTAACACGCTTGTCAAGCTCTTTGATGATAGGTACCAGGTGCGGTACTACTTCTTTCAAGAATTCCAAAGGCCATTTCTCAAGAGCTTCTGCCAGAATCGTGTGATTTGTATAAGCAGTCATCTTCTGTACGATAGCAATTGCTTCATCCAGATCCAAACCACGCTCAGTCAAGAGACGAATCATTTCTGGGATAACCAGAGATGGGTGGGTATCATTGATTTGGATGACAGCGTAGTCTGCCAAGTCGTGCAGGTTGCTGCCTTTTTCAATCGCTTCGTCAATAATCAGCTGAGCACCATTTGAAACCATAAAGTACTGCTGGAAGATACGGAGCAATTCCCCTTGCTTGTCACTATCATCTGGATAGAGGAAGAGGGTCAAGTTGCGAGCGATATCTGTCTTATCGAAGTCAATACCGTCTGTAATGATATCTGCATCCACTGAGTCCAAATCAAAGAGACGAAGGCGGTTCTTAGTTTCTGTCTTGTAACCTGGCACATCAATATCATAAAGAGTAGATGTCAGAGTGAAGTGAGCGAATGGCACTTGGTAGCTGCGGCTAGAACGAACCAACCAGTTTTGCTCAGTCAGCCAGAAGTTAGGAATAGTTGTCTGTTCGTTGTTTTTCAAAACCTGTTGGAAAAGACCAAAATGGTAGTTCAGTCCTACACCATCACCATTGAGACCAAGTGTCGCAATAGAGTCCAAGAAGCAGGCAGCCAGACGGCCCAAGCCTCCGTTACCCAGAGACGGTTCCAACTCAACTTCTTCTACCTCGATCAAGTCCTTGCCAGCATCTGCCAGTTCTTGCTTCACATCATCGTAAAGTCCAAGGTTGATCAAGTTGTTAGACAAGAGTTTGCCAATCAGGAATTCAGCTGAGATGTAGTAGAGTTTTTTCTTACCAGTATTAACTGGCTTTTGAGCGCTGGCTAATTTAGTGTAGTTCAAAAGAGCCAGGTAGAGTTCTTCATTGCTGCAATCAGCAAGATTTTTTGAATAAGTATTTTTGATATAAGTTTGTAAGTTTGACATGATTAATCCCTTCAAGCCTGATTCGGCTGTTCTTTATTCGTTAATTAAATCGGTATTCATACGACGGTATGTCTTGGTCAAGCTGTAAAGCTCACCTTCGACGATTGGATTCAGCTCTTCAGCTGTCATCCGCCAAGTCCAGTTGCCACCAATTGTGGATGGATAGTTCATCCGTGCTGCACTGTCTAATTCCAGCAGGTCTTGCATGGTCGCAATGGCCATAAAGCTGACTGAAGCAAAGATTGTGCGCAGCATTGCATGGGGTACTGTTTCGTACTCCTTACGGTTGGTGTACTGAGCCATGTACTGGCGAGTAGCGTCGTCAATCTCATCCTTGTACCAGCCCAGAACAGTATTGTTATCATGGGTTCCGGTATACATAACTGAGTTGTTTGGCGCCAGATGCGGGCTGTCGATGCTTTCATCATCAGGATTGAAGGCAAATTGCAAGATCTTCATTCCTGGGAAACCAGTGCGCTCGCGCAGCTCGATCACTTCATCCGTCATAAAGCCTAGGTCTTCTGCGATGATATTCAAATCACCCAAGGCTTCCTTAACCGCTGCAAAGAGCTTGTAGTCTGGACCTTTGACCCACTTACCAGAAGCAGATGTTTCTGAGCCAGCAGGTACTTCCCAGTAAGACTCAAAGCCGCGGAAGTGGTCGATACGGACAATGTCGTAAATCTTGAAGCTTTCACGCAGACGCTCAATCCACCATGCATAGCCATCTTTATCCATAGCTTCCCAGTCATAGATAGGATTGCCCCAAAGCTGGCCAGTTTCTGAAAATTCATCTGGCGGACATCCTGCCACACAAGTTGGCTTGCCAACAGCATCTGTCTTAAAGAAGTGAGGCTGTGCCCACACATCAGCACTGTCAGCTGCCACATAGATTGGCATATCTCCGACAATCTCGATGTGATGTTCATTAGCATAGGCTTTTAATCTTAACCACTGCTTAAAGAAGAGATACTGGGTCACACGATGGTAGGTCAGCTTGTCAGCCAGCTTTTCACGATAAGAAGCGAGGCTAGCTGCCTCACGGCGGCGGATGGCTTCATCTGGCCACTCTGTCCAAGCTAGATTATCAAAATGCTCTTTGATAGCCATGTACTCAGCGAAAACTTCCAGCCAAGCTGCATTTTGCTCCACAAAGCTCTCATAGTCAGACAGATCGTCTGCTTTCAAGAAGCGAGCAACTGCTTTTTCCATGATTGGACGGCGAGCATCAAAAATCTTTGCATAATCCACTTTTCTAGGATCATCTCCGAAATCAGCTCCCTTGACATCTGCCTCGTTCAGCAAACCTTCTTCTATCAGAATATCAAAATCGATAAAGTAGGTATTCCCCGCAAAAGCAGAGAAAGACTGATAAGGAGAATCACCATAACTGGTAGTTCCCAGTGGCAAAATCTGCCAATAGCGCTGCTTGGTGCGAACCAAGAAGTCTACAAAATCATAAGCACTTTGGCCAAAAGATCCGATACCGTACTTGCCCGGAAGGGATGAAATGTGCATGAGCACGCCGCTTTGACGTTTTTTCATTTTGTCACCTCGTTATTTTTCCTCTACGCCTTTTCATTTTTACTTAATGCAAACGTTTGCGTCGACTTGATTATAACCTATTTTTTTTTTTAGTGCAAGGGGTTTTTGAGATTTTTTTCAATTTATTGGTTAATGGATATAATGCTCTTTTAGGACTATCCTACTGCCCCAATTGTTTACCGTTTTTCTCTTCTTGCAAGCGTTCTCTTTTTGTGTTAAAATGTTCTTACAAACAGAAAACGTTTGCGTTTACTGAGAAACTGCTTTATACTTGCTTTTTTGACCACAATAGTCAGGCAAAATTACTGACCCTACTAGCTATTTTTGGCACAGGTTTGCATGACTCTTAGAAAGCAAGTGCTTCTAGCTAGTAGAATTAAAATAGTTCATGTTATCGTAAGGATTTCCAGCAAATGCAGGCCTTTAGGAGGTTTTTATGCGAGTTACTATCAAAGAAGTCGCAAAACTAGCAGGCGTATCACCCTCTACCGTGACCCGCGTCGTGCAAAATAAATCAACCATCAGTGAAGAAACTAAAAAACGGGTCCGCGCTGCTATGAAGGAGCTGGACTATCATCCCAATCTCAATGCCAGAAGTCTGGTCAGCCAGTCCAGCCAAGTCATCGGCTTGGTCCTGCCAGACGACTCAGATGTCTTCTATCAAAACCCTTTTTTCCCAACTGTATTGCGGGGGATTTCTCAGATTGCTTCTGACTATGACTATGCCATCCAGATTAGCACAGGGCAAGATGAAGAACACCGCTTGGAAAATATGAAGCAGATGATTTTAGGAAAGCGGGTAGACGGACTGATCTTCCTTTATTCTAAGCAGGACGATCCTTTGGTTGACTTTGCAGTCAGAAACAACTTCCCCTTCCTTATCCTAGGGAAAGCTGTCTCACCTTTCATCTCTCTGGTAGACAATGACAATATTAAGGCCGGCTATGACGCGACCAGATATTTCTTAGACAAGGGCTATCGGAAAGTCGCCTTTCTAGCCGGGAATAAGGAGCTAGTCGTTTCCCAGGATCGTTACACAGGCTACAAGCAAGCCCTGAATGAAGTAAGTCTGCCTTTTGATGAACGCATTATCAAATTTGCCTTCGGTTTCCTTCTAGAAGACAACAGTTACAAGATTATGGAGGAGCTGCCGCTGGATGAGATTGAAGCCATCGTAACCTCCGATACTCTGGTAGCAGAAGGAGCCCTGCACTATCTCAAAGATCAGGACTACCAGATTCCCATTATCACCTTTGATTCTATCAAACCGCGCATTGATGTGGATGCCTATATCGATATCAATGCCCTCGAGCTTGGGAAAGAGTCCTTCCGGACCCTCTTCCAAATCATCAAGGACAATAAAGAAGACAAGCAAATCTGCTATCGCCAGCTGATTCCGCATAGCATCAGCACTCGCTAATCCGAGTGCTTTTGCTCATTCATCAACGATTCACATATCGGCCTTGTCCCAACCAGGGCAGAGCCCTAAACTCAAAACAATTACCCAAAGAGAAACTAACAAAGAAAGAGGAAAAACATGGCCTTTCGTATTTTTCAAGCCTATTTAGATGACGAAAATATCATCACCATCGAACTGGAAAAGAGCTTTGAAGCCTATTCCATCCACTTTACACTGGAAGACAAGCACAGCTCCAGCCCTTTAACTATCAAAAATATCAACAATCAGGAAGAGCGGATTATCTATACCGTGTCGGCTAATGAGCCCATTGACCTGACGCAATCCTACAAGGTCTATGACCAAGACCGCAACCATACTGACCTGCAGTACCGCCATATCGTGAAAAAGCCTATTTTCGATGAGATTTTTGACTATGCAGGCGACGATTTGGGAGCTCAGTACAGCCCCCAAGCCACCGACTTCAGACTCTGGGCACCCATTTCCGAAAAAGTCCTCCTACATCTGAAAGACCAGGTTCACCATCTCAAACGTCTGGATAGGGGAGTCTGGCATACTCGGATTGAAGGAGATTTAGAGGGGGCCTCCTATTCTTATCTCCATAAGATCAATGGCAAGTGGGTGGAAGTCCACGACCCCTACGCCCTATCCTCAGATGTCAATTCGGGCAACAGCTATGTCATCGATCTAGACAAGATTAAAAAGCCTATCAAACGAGCAAAAACACAGCTGAATCCGACAGAAGCCGTCATTTATGAAATGAGCGTCCGCGATTTTTCTATGCAGAAAGAAGTTGGTTTCTCCTATCCTGGGAAGTTTGCCTCGCTGAGCGAATCTCCAGTCGTCCACGGTCAGAAGTTCGGTCTGGACTATCTGAAAGAGCTAGGTATCAGCCATGTGCAGCTTATGCCTGTCTACGATTTTGGCAGCGTTGATGAAAAGCATCCTGAGCTCGTCTACAACTGGGGCTACGACCCTGTCCAGTATAATGTACCAGACGGCAGTTTTGCCAGCGACCCACGAGATCCCCATGCCCGTATCATAGAGCTGCAGGCGGCCATTACTGCCTACCACAATGCTGATATCAGCGTCATCATGGATGTGGTCTACAATCATGTCTATGACGCCAACAGCTATGCTTTTGAAAAAATCGTGCCCGGCTATTTTTTCCGGCTCAATGACATGGGCTACCGGACCAACGGAACCTTCTGCGGCAATGATGTAGCCAGTGAGAAGGCCATGGTCCGCCGCTATATCAAGCAGTCGGTCAAGCAATGGGTTAGCCTCTATGGTTTTGACGGCTTCCGCTTTGATCTGATGGGGATTTTAGATATCCAAACCATGCAGCAGATAGCTGACGAACTCAAGGCGCTCTATCCTAACATCTATCTCTATGGTGAAGGCTGGCAGATGGATACTGGATTGGCAAATGAGCGATTGGCCCATCAGTACAATGCTTCCCAACTGCCCGATTATGGATTTTTCAGTGACCATTTCCGCGACAGTCTCAAGCAGACCATCGCCCAAGGCCGGCAAATTGAGAGCAAGACTCCTGCCAGTCAGCTTGAAAATGTCCTGACAGCCAATGTTGGTCTAAAAGGCGAGGCTCACTTCACAGCGCCCCAGCAGGCTATTAATTATGTCGAGTGCCATGACAATGCAACGGTTTTTGATTACTTTGACATCGTCAACCCTGCTATCACCCTGCGGGATCGGCTGGCCAATTCGCGGTTGGCTCTCCATTTCGTCCTGCTGGCTCAAGGTGTTCCCTTTATCCACAGCGGTCAGGAATTTTTCCGGACTAAAAATCTGATTGACAACACCTATAATATGCCCGACGAGATTAATAAGCTAGACTGGCTGCGCTCTTTGCATTACACAGAAGACATCGCTTTTGTCAAAAAGCTGATTGCCTTTCGCAGGGCACATCCGCTGCTGCATCTAAAGACCAGCACCGCCATCAAGCAAGCCTGTCAGGTCAACTGGCTGACAGACAGTTTATTGGAGTACAAGATTCAAGACAGCAAAGAAAGTATGACAATCGTCATCAACTTTGGCAACCAAGAGGCTGTCTACGAAAACAAAAACAAGCAGAAGCTACACCTCCAATACCCAGCCATTGATGCCCAAAAACCAATCGCACCGCTAGCTGACAGTTACAGCCTAGCTGGCAAGCAGTTGATTGTGTTGAAATAGATTATGAAACATCAGCCAATGAATAAGCTGATGTTTTTGTTTTTTATAATCCCAAATAATCCTCGACTGCTGCCTGCATTTGATCTGCAGCGACCGTCGTTTTGTGGCGAACGGGGGCAGTTTCTAAGCCGTCCACAGCTGGTGGAAGGGCTACGCCAGAAAGTTCGTGCAGTTGGCCCAAAGCCTCAAAGTCACTGAGTCCTGTTTGACCGGTCACAGCCTCAACGGCTACAACTGGGAATTTATATGGACTAGCGGTAGACGCAATAACAGTCTTGCGCTGATCCCCTGTTTCTGCCAAGTATTTTTGATAGACAGCAGACGCAACGGCAGTATGAGGGTCTTCGATGTAGTCAGAGGCCTGGTAGACCCGCTTGATTTCAGCAGCTGTTTCTTCCTCTGTCGCATAGTCAGCCGCAAAGAGCTCTAAAATTTCAGCATCAAAGTCCGTCAGTTCATACTGTCCATGCTCATTCAGAGCCGCCATCAAAGCAGCTGTTTTCTCAGAGCTGTTACCAGATAGATGGAAAATCAAACGCTCCAAGTTAGAGGAAACAAGAATATCCATGGATGGACTAGATGTCACCTTGAAGCTCCGCTTCTTGTCATAAACGTGGTTCTTGAAGAAGTCAGTCAGGACATTGTTTTCATTCGATGAACAGATCAGCTTGCCAACTGGCAGACCGATTTGCTTGGCATAGTAGGCCGCCAAAATATTACCAAAGTTCCCTGTCGGAACGGTAAAGTTGACCTTGTCTCCTGCTGTGATTTCTCCCGTCTTCACCAGCTGAGCATAGGCATAGACATAGTAGACAATCTGAGGCACCAAACGGCCGATATTCATGGAATTAGCAGATGAAAACTGCAGCTTATGCTCCAGAAGACGAGCCCGTAGGTCTGTGTCATTGAACATGTGCTTAACATTGGTCTGGGCATCGTCAAAGTTGCCATCAATAGCCACCACATGCGTATTGGCACCTGTCTGCGTCGTCATTTGCAGCTCTTGGACCTTGCTGACACCATCTTTCGGATAAAAGACGATAATCTCAGTTCCTGGAACATCCGCAAAGCCTGCCATAGCCGCCTTGCCTGTGTCGCCAGAAGTAGCTGTCAGAATAACAATTTTGTTTTCCAAGCCGTGCTTTTTGGCTGCGGTTGTCATCAGATGAGGCAGGATGGACAAAGCCATGTCCTTAAAGGCAATGGTCGCTCCGTGGAAAAGTTCTAGATTATACTGACCATCCAGCTTGACCAAGGGAGCAATCGCCGCATCATCAAACTTGCTGTCATAGGCATGGTTGATACAGTGGTCCAGCTCTGCTTCAGAAAAATCATCCAAAAAAGCAGACAAAACCAGCTTGGCTACTTCCTGATAAGAAGCGTCTTTGAGCTTGGCAAAGTCTAAATCGACCTGCGGATAGGTAATAGGCGTAAAGAGCCCGCCGTCTGTTGCCAAGCCTTGCAGAATCGCCTGGCTAGCTGTTACTCTATTCTTTTCGTCGCGTGTTGATTGATAAACTAAGGTCATTCTCTCTCATCCTTTATCTGTAGTTCGCTTTATTATACCAAAATTTATCAGAAAATTCTCGCTTTTTCACAGAGAATATAAGAAAAAGCCCATTTCTGGGCTTGTATCCATCTTATTCATTCATAGATACGTGAACGTGGTCGTAATGGTTTTCAGTTACGCTGCCACGGTCTGGCATTTGGTTCCAAGTATTAGCTGGTCCATAAATGCTTTCAAATGGTGCATAGAACTGTTGCTGCCAGATAACGTAAGAGATTCCTCTTTCAGTCATGTTAGAAGTAACATCGGCTGCGACCTGGTTTCCTAATTCAGTATTCTCACCAACGATAAAGTCAGCCGCCAAGCCCTTACCATGGTCACCACTATCACCTGGGCGGTAGAGACTAAATTCTGTAATTCCATATTTAGCTGCTATCTCTTCTTTCAAAGCTGCAGTTTGTGGCTGAAGACCTTCATTAGCAGGATTGTTAGTTGTTACGCTAGCAGCATCTGTTACAGCTGGAGCATTGTAAGTTGTTGGTTCAACAGCGGCAGTTGCTTGATTGACTTGGTCTTGGCCTAATTCAGTCACCTCTGGAGCTTCTGGACTTGCAGCCACTGCTGGCTGTGGCGCTGCTTCTACAGGAGCTGCTGCATTTTCTTCCGCAGCTGGGGCTGCTTCACTTGCAACTTCTGCTACTGGGGCAGGAGCTTCTTCAGCAGGCGCTGGTGCTTGGTCTGCTGGAGCTGCAACAGCTTCCTCAACAGCTGGAGCTGGAGTTTCTGCTGGTTGAGCAGGAGTTGCGGGTGCTGCTTGCTCAGTACCAAAAATCTCGTCAGCTGTATAACTTTCTGTTACATATCCTGCGTTATTTCCTGCTTGGTAGCTTTGGATTTCTACAGAGGCAATTTCATTTTGTCCATTTGTTGTAACGGTCAAAACAGTACCTGGGAAAATCAAGTCAGCATTGGCAATTTGGTTGATTTTAGCTAAGTCAACAAGGTCAATGTTCATCGCTTGAGCGATATTGCCTAAAGTGTCTCCATATTGAACAGTGTACGTTTGTTGGTTTTCATTACTCGTAATATCCGCTTTAATTTGCTCAACTGTTCTGGCAGTCCAGTTTTGTGGCTGCTCCTCAGCTTTCGTTGTCAACAAAGGCAATGCTGACAAAGCAACAGTTGAAGCCAAAAGTAATTTCTTATTCATTTTCATATGCAAAATGCACCTTCCTAATCATTCATGATACGAAAACCATCTTACCATAAATCTTCTAAGAAAAAACCCTTTTTCGACCTATTTAACAAAACTGTCTGCCCCCTGTAATATGGAGATTTGTTTGTAACATATAAATATTTGCAATAAGTAAAAGAACCCCATTTAGAGGGGTTCTGTTTTTTCTTTTGGACTTCTAGAACTTAATGAAGTTACTCCTTTTTCTCTTGTTGCTCTTTCCAGTTGAGGTAGTCCTGATAGCTTTGTATAGGATAGTCTGTTAAGGGCTGGCTATTCTTGTTATATCTATTCTCAACAAGATAAACTGTCAATACCTCTTCTCCTTCTGGCGCCAGCCAATGAAGCATATGGTTAAACCAATCCTCTGAGCTTACCATAGTAAATCGTGGATAGATGGTGCCTTTTGCATCTAATATCTTCATCACTTCAGGGTACTCTTTGGATAAATTTATTTTAGCTTCATTCTTGGAAGATGTACTATGCAATGTGTTGCTCAATAAGAAACCATTCTCATCTGCTACCTTTGCCAAGGTCGTACGATTGGTATCTGCATATAAATCATGATCTAGTGAAGAAGGTCTATCATCGAAAGCATTATTATTGCTATAGTCTTCTGGGATGTCACTGATTTCATGCGTCTCTAAATTCAGAAACACTTTCTTATCCTTGTCCGAATCCTTTTCCCCTTCAGGACGAATCGTCACAGTAAGATAGTCCACTTCTTGATAATGGACGAGATAGTTTGACATGATTGGAAAATAAGATGGATTATATGACCGAACAGCCTGATAGAGGTCTACCTTTTGGGAAGGATACCCCTCCTGATCCAAGTCAAAGATAACCACATTCCAGTATTCTTCCTTTCGTTGAGGATGGTCTGGTACACGTTTCCCATCTACTTTATCAAGAATACGTCCCTCCTCGCTAATGGTATATCGTTTCCCTGCAGCCCCCCCTCTCGTTATAGCCACAAATTGCTTATTTTCTCCAAATACAATAATATCACGAGAGGTTATTGCTTCAAAAGTACGATAAGTTTTTTTCTCTTTATGGGCGCTTCTATTTAAGTAGAAAAAACTAAACAAGCCCAAAGCTAACACAAGGAGAAGCCCAGCGCCCCATATCAATGTTTTCTTATTCTTCATCGCTTCCCTCATCATTCTACCAGTCTATAGTCCTGTCGGCCATCGGTATATTTTAAGGAGCCTGCAGAGTTTATAAGTGCCGCCTCCATCGCTTTAAAACTTGTACGAGCCGAGGTTAGACGTGTCGGACTAATATCTTTTTGTCCCATAAGTTACTCCTTTTTCTCTTGTTGCTCTTTCCAGTTAAGATAATCCTGATAGCTTTGTATAGGATAGTCTGTTAAGGGCTGCGCATTGCTTGCATAGGGTCTGTCAACTGGATAGACTGTTAAATCACTTTCCCCCTCTGGCGCCAGCCAATGAAGCATATGGTTAAACCAGTCCTCTGACGTTACGACACCCTGACGACCATACACTGTACCTCCTCTGTCTAAGATCTCTTTAACCTGAGGATTCTCGCTTGTTAAATTGATTCTACTGCCTTTTTTAGGGGCATCCTTTATAGAGCCATCCTTTTCCAAGTGATCTAACAGGAGGTAGCCATTTTCTCGAGCAATGTTACGTAACGTTGTCGCATTAACATCACTTGATAAAGTGGGATTGGAAGGATCAGCCCAGTGATGTTTTGGATTAATCTTTTTATAGTCTTCTGGGATGTCACTGATTTCATGCGTCTCTAAATTCAGAAACACTTTCTTATCCTTGTCCGAATCCTTTGCTCCTTTAGGCCTGATAATCAAACATAAATAATCTGTTCCTTGGTAATGGGTAATATAGTCAGAATCAATTGGAAAATAAGATGAATTATATGACCGAACAACCTGGTAAAGATCCACCTTTTGGGAAGGATATCCCTCCTGATCCAAGTCAAAAATGACCAAGTTAAAATACTCGCCTTTTCGTTGAGGGTGGTTTGGCACATGCTCGCCATCTACTTTGTCAAGAAGATGCCCTTCTTGACTGACTGTATATCTCTTCCCCGGCCCCCAGCCTCCTGCCATCGCTACAAATTGTTTGTTTTCTCCGAATGATATGATATCACTTGATGTAATAGATTTGAAAGTATTATATGTTTCTTTCTTATTCGAAGTTCGTCTATTGAAATAGAGAAAACTAAACAAGCCCAAAGCTAACACAAGGAGGAGCCCAACACCCCATATCAATGTTTTCTTATTCTTCATCGCTTCCCCCATCATTCTACCAGTCTATAGTCCTGCCGGCCGTCTCGTCTGTATATTTATTGAAGCTAACAGCGTTCGTCTTGTCCCATTATACCATACAAGAGATAGGGTAAGAAAGAGAGTGTAAAAAAAGAACTAGAGTCAGATTCATCGAATCCATCGTCCAGCTCCTATTTTTCAGTCGTTTTTTAACGCCTCCACATCTTACTTCACCTTCATCATTCGGACGAGGCTGGCCCGTTCGGCTTCTTCGAGTTTCATTTCAATGTAGTAAATCGTTTCTTTGAGGTCAGGGATGGTAGCATACTCTAGTCCGTTGACCCGACGGCGGGTTTTCTCGATTTCATCCGCCATGAGCTGGCAGCTTTTTTCAATCTCAGCTAGTCGCAGCAGGTCAGGAAGCAGATCGCTCATGCTTTCAATGGTTTCATCCATCTGGCTGTTAGACGCCACATAGCTATAAACCACGTCTCCCTCGTCATCACCGTAGGGATTGTCAATATGGGCGTGCATCTTGGGCACGCGCACACTCATGATATTCTCCGTTTCCACATGCAGATTGATTGTCCGCATGGGCACAGCGAAAATCTCCTCGACCATGAGGTCACTCTCCAGCGCCTTGGCCATGACAAAATCCTGTAGATGACCGACCAGGGCGGATTCAACCTTTTGGCGAAGCTGATTGTTCTCACGGACAGACTCAATGAAGCGCCGCATCAGCTCATCCCGCTTATCCTTGAGCAGTTTATGCCCGCGGACAGCCGTTTTGAGACGGGCTTTTAAGTTATTCAGCTCCATCCGAGTCGGCTTGACATTGAGTCGCGTCATCTTTCTTCCTCCTTGGTCTGCGGCAGGTATTGGTCAATCATATCGTCCTTAATCCGCTTAAGCTCTGTTCTTGGCAAGATGGATAGGAGTTCCCAGCCCAGATCCAAGCTTTCCTCAATGGTTCGATTGGTCTGGAAACCTTGATTGATGTATTCCTGCTCGAAGCGGTCAGTAAAGCGCACATAGAGCTTGTCCGTTTCGGACAGGGCGGATTCCCCCAAAACGACAGCCAACTCCTTGGCTTGCTTACCTTGCGCATAGGCAGCAAATAGTTGGTTCATAGTCGCAGCATGGTCTCCCCTAGTCTTACCCTCACCTGAACCCTTGTCCTTGAGACGAGACAGAGATGGCAGGACATTGATGGGCGGACGATAGCCGCTGTTGTAGAGATCGCGTGAAAGGATAATCTGCCCCTCTGTAATATAACCCGTCAAGTCTGGAATCGGATGGGTAATATCATCCTCTGGCATGGACAGGATCGGAATCTGCGTCACCGATCCTTTCTTGCCAACTAGACGTCCAGCCCGCTCATAAAGGGTGGACAAGTTAGTATAGAGGTAACCCGGATACCCACGGCGGCCCGGCACTTCACGACGAGCTGCGGAAACTTCCCGCAGGGCCTCACAGTAGTTGGTCATGTCAGTCATGATAACCAGAACGTGCATGTCCTTTTCATAAGCCAGGTACTCAGCTGCTGTCAGGGCAATCCGCGGCGTCGCAATCCGCTCGATAGCTGGGTCATTAGCCAGATTGATAAAGAGCACCGAGCGGTCAATGGCTCCTGTCTCCCGGAGGTCATTCATGAAGAATTCGGCTTCTTCAAAGGTAATCCCCATGGCCGCAAAGACCACGGCGAAGTTTTCATCAGAGTTAAGCACGGTCGCCTGACGGGCGATTTGAGCAGCTAATTCCTTGTGGGGCAGACCAGAGCCAGAAAATACTGGCAGTTTTTGCCCCCGAACCAAGGTATTGAGGTGGTCGATAGCTGAAATCCCAGTCTGAATAAACTCATCTGGATAATCGCGAGCTACTGGATTGATGGCTTGACCGTCAATATCCAGATATTTTTCTGGCAGGATAGCTGGGCCACCATCAATCGGCTTGCCCATCCCATTGAAAATCCTGCCCACCATGTCTTCTGACACTGGCAGCTCTAGCGGACGGCCAGTAAAGCGGACCTTGG
>SKEG01000995.1_pt1 | contig 25196 bp, 28 predicted proteins | sample 4826631 | NCBI WGS metagenome assembly SKEG01 (sample SAMN11008815, study PRJNA524170) | human gut metagenome | biome: Human fecal sample; material: Feces; isolation source: fecal sample from pouch patient p26, p34, p50 | host: Homo sapiens | place: Israel: Tel-Aviv | collected 2016-11-02
GATTTAGTGTTTATTGACGTATGTACTGGATTATTAACGATAATATCGAGTTCTGGCCTGAGCACCGAAAATTAATATCGGTACATAACGCCGATCTTAACGTCGTTCTGACAACGCCAGCCAGTCGATGTTTATCACTTCTACTTGAAGCTTTTCCTGATGTGGTTGCACAACAAGATTTTTTCACCAGAGTCTGGGAAGAAGAAGGTATGCGTGTGCCTACTAACACGTTATATCAGAACATATCCATTATCAGACGCGGATTTCGCGCTGTTGGTGATACTACCCACTCGCTAATTGCAACCGTGCCGAGAAGAGGATTTAAGATCCATAATGACATTAACATACAAAATCATGTAATAAACTCGTCAACAGACGCACATACACACAATGCCCCACCTGCCATAAAAGTTAATGCGGGATACAAAGAGAGCATTGGTGGCGCAAAGAATTTCAATAACAAAATCCTCAAACATATAAAAAGTCATCTAATTATGTTGAGCGCATTTGTCATAGGTGCATATTCTGCATATTGGCTATGGAATAATAATCAACCGAAGCCATTTTTCAAGGATTACAAGACTGTTGCGGAAATTAATGGCTGCCATTTTAATGTAACAGAAGATACAATTGATGGGTTGAAAGAGTTCGATAAATATAAAACACGGATACTGGATTCGGGGATTAACTGTAAAAAACATCCGTGGTTATACTTCCCTCTTGCAAAATCCTCACCGGGGATGATTGTTATGGCATGCAATAAAAACTATAACCAACATGAAGTGGCAAACTGTTTAACCCTGTCTTACCGTGAGGTTAATCGTGATTGATTATAAAAAAAACTTATTATTTATTTTAGTTTTTATCAGTGGGTTTATTCTCTTCACTGTCTATTCTTACACTGCAGAAAAAATGATATATAACGAAACATGCACTGCAAATTGGGTAATTTTTAATGACCAGGGACGAGCAAATCTTACCATCGACTTTATGTATAACAAAAAAAATAAAACAGGAACTGTTGCGTTGAGTGGAACCTGGCAACAAGGTAACAGAGAAAGTAAATCAATACGGCGAAATATTGAATACACATGGATTGAAAACTATGACACAGCCCATTTAACATCAAAGAAAGTTAATAAGTTTGAGATTATGGATCAAGTTGATGATGATAGACTTGCACAACTTATTCCTGATTTTTATGTCTTTCCAGAAAAAAGTGTAAGCTATAATATACTAAAGCAAGGTAAGCATGCTTTTATTTTGAGCATTGGTAACAGAGCAATAATGCATTGTGCAAGGTAAACTAAAATAGATAACAAAAAGATGGAACCTCGTTAATCATAAAACAATAAAATTAAATATTCTCGCAGTATATGGCAGTCTAAAGCATCAAAGATTTGATCAACATCTTTCATTTTAGACATCTCCTTGCAATGTAAAATATCATGTATCAACAACATCTGGTGCAAATCCATGAGTCGAACTCGACATTCATCTTAGCTCGATTATTATTCCTTCGTACAGTCGATGTAAACAATACAGAAAGAGGATTATTAAGAACCAGTTTACTCAGTGAATCAATAGAGGAAAGGACTAACGTTTCTTTAAAAGAATTGATTTCATCATCTGTTAAACTAAACTCATCATTGACAGATCGTGAGATATAACTGTTTTTAACTTTACTCTTTACGTTGACTTTATTGACAGAATTAACATTCACATATCTTGAATTTAATGTCCATGATGTTGTTTGCGTGAGAACATTCTCAGCATTAAGGAATTTTTTTAACGGAATCCTTGGTTTCTTTTTCGAGTCCGAATTTACAATATCATGCATATAGACCATTTCATGAATCTGCGAAAATTCAATGTCCATTGTATACCTCACATTTTTACCGTGACTCGATGTTACTGTTCAATAATCACCTTCCATCAATACTAAAATTAATACCCCTAATGTGCCGATAACAAATATAGTCATTCTACGTAACGTCTCCATAAGGTGATATTTGACATTATCAGAAGCTGCGAATTCGGATTTTGCTCTAATCAAATGAGAGAAATGTAAAATGAAGCCACGAAATATTAATAATAGCCTACCACTGCAACCATTAGTTCCTGATCAGGAGAACAAAAATAAGAAAAATGAAGAGAAATCCGTTAATCCAGTTAAAATCACAATGGGGTCTGGTTTAAATTATATTGAACAAGAATCTCTTGGAGGAAAATATCTAACACATGATTTGTCAATAAAGATAGCGGATATTTCTGAAGAGATAATTCAGCAAGCAATATTATCTGCTATGAGCATATATAAATTTTCGATAACAGATGATTTAATGAGTATGGCTGTAAATGAACTCATAAAACTGACCAAAATAGAGAATAATGTAGACCTGAATAAATTCACTACTATATGCACAGACGTTCTATCCCCCCGCGTCACCAGACATAATAAAGAAAAAAACAAACGACATTCTACCCTTCTCAAAAATCCCCTTTTTAATTTTCATTGAAAAAATGGCAATTGATACTATGAATCCAGGTCATACACATTAAGGCATTTATGTAATGTCGTAATTAAGATAACTAATAAGGTGAATATTAGTAAAACAACTAATGATGTTATTAGTTTGTAGTGAACAGTACTTTTACCAATAATGAAAAATATACCATAAGCAATGCAAGCTTAAAACTCATAATTTAAAAAAGATAAATATAAAAATATCAATGAGTCAATCAATAATAATTTGGCATCACGAGACACATCACAGAGGAATATTATGAGCACAGAAACAATTGAAATATTCAATAATAGTGATGAATGGGCAAATCAACTAAAACACGCATTATCGAAAGGAGAAAATCTGGCATTACTACATGGTTTAACTCCTGATATCCTTGATAGAATATATGCATATGCATTCGACTACCATGAAAAGGGTAATATAACGGACGCAGAAATTTATTATAAATTCTTGTGCATTTATGCGTTCGAAAATCATGAGTATCTAAAAGATTTTGCATCAGTATGTCAGCCCAAAAAGAAATATCAACAAGCATATGACCTTTACAAACTAAGTTACAATTACTTCCCGTATGATGACTATTCAGTTATTTATCGTATGGGTCAATGTCAGATTGGGGCTAAAAATATCGATAACGCAATGCAATGTTTCTATCACATTATTAACAATTGTGAGGATGATAGTGTTAAGAGTAAAGCGCAGGCATATATTGAACTCTTAAACGATAATTCAGAAGATAATGGCTAAGCATTACAATCATTTGGTTAAATTTGCTGGTTATAGTGCAGTTAACCACTATAACCAGCACCTCTTATGTTTTCTTAAATCAGCATCTTAAAACAGTTAAGAGCATACTATAAATCATTATTTTTCAATGCATTAGAGAACAATCCACTTTATCAAAATTGAATAAGGCTATTTCAGATTACATCACTGAATTCCTAAGATAAATTAGTGAACACAACCATAGATATGTCAAATGTAATTTCCTGTAGCGTTAATGACACATAAATATGAATAGCCATAATTTCTATTGCTTAAGCAGGATGCAAGAAACCAATTTTTTCATAGAGGTTAACTAATGGACTTAGAAAATAAATTCTCATATCATTTTCTTGAGGGATTAACGCTCACGGAAGATGGAATTCTTACTCAAGGAAATGAGCAAGTTTATATTCCACAGAAAGAGTTAGGTGTATTAATAGTATTACTTGAATCCGCTGGTCATGTTGTACTGAAAGATATGATCATCGAATCAGTATGGAAAAATATTATTGTTAGTGACGAGTCCCTGACAAGATGTATCTATTCTTTGCGCTGCATTTTTGAAAAAATTGGCTATGATCGTTGCATAGAAACAATCTACCGGAAAGGTTATCGTTTCAGCGGGCAGGTTTTCAAAACTAAAATTAATGAAGATAATACTTCAGACTATTCCATAGCTATATTCCCTTTCACTACTTCATTGAATACACTGGATCCATTAATACTTAATCAGGAATTAGTGCAAATCATTTCAAATAAAAAAATCGATGGTCTCTATACCTATCCGATGGCTGCGACAAATTTTTGTAATGATCACATATCTCAAAATTCATTCTTGAGCAGATTCAAGCCAGATTATTTCGTTACAGGAAGAATAAACCAGAATAATGCAGTGAACACTTTATACATTGAGTTGATCGACGCTAAAAACCTTTTCCTCATCGCCAGTAATCATCTCCCTGTTGATGAACTACATAATACATCACAATTTATTATAGATAATATCCTTCAAACGGTACATAAACCAGAACGATCTGTAAGATTAGCTAAGCAGGACCAAGGATATAAGAATCATTATTTATCAGATGAAATGTTAGCCGGAAAGAAAGAACTTTACGACTTCACCCCTGAAAGCATTTACAGGGCCATGACTATATTTGATAGATTACAAAATAAAAGTGATATACAGACGCTAAAAACAGAATGTTATTGCCTTCTAGCGGAATGCCATATGTCTTTGGCACTTCATGGAAAAAGTGAACTTGAACTTGCTGCTCAAAAAGCATTAGAGCTTTTAGATTATGTATCAGACATAACCACTGTCGATGGAAAAATTTTAGCTATTATGGGACTGATAACTGGTCTGTCTGGACAAGCAAAAGTATCTCATATCTTATTTGGACAGGCTAAGATACACTCAACTGATATAGCCTCTCTCTACTACTATAGGGCACTAGTCCACTTTCATAATGAAAAAATTGAAGAGGCAAGGATTTGTATAGACAAATCACTACAACTCGAACCCAGAAGACGAAAAGCAGTTGTGATAAAAGAATGTGTAGATATGTATGTGCCTAACCCGCTCAAAAACAACATTAAACTCTACTATAAAGAAACTGAGAGTGAAAGCCATCGAGTTATAATTGACAACATTTTGAAATTAAAGCAGCTGACGAGAATTTGTATGCGATAAATTTTTATTGACGCAATTTTATTATTTAGATGTATGCAACTTGTTATTTAAACAACAGAGATAAAAATATCTAAGATATTCACCTTATTGCAAGATATTTAAAATGCTCTAGAGTTAAAAGTATGATGTAAAGACCATTGGCCTGGACAATTAAAAAAGGGAGCTTTATGACTAATCCAATCGGTATCAATAATTTATCTCAAAGTTCAAATATAGCGAATGCAACGGGTGATGAAGTCGTATCATTAGATAAACACATCAACACCAGTGCTACTGATACAGATCAAATACAAGCATTTATAGTTTCAACATGGATGGCGCCTTTTCAAAATGATATGTATTCAGAAGATAATCCTATCTCACCTTACTATAAAATTGAGTGGTAGACGATTGACCAAATAAATCATAACGAGATACTTTTATAATAGTATCTCGTTCCTTTCATTCAATCCTCACACATGAAAAAATATGCGCTCACCAAAAGTTAAATTCTTAACCATCTTCACGTTTTGTATATTTATTACAAAAATGTCTTTCGCCAGCAACTCTTGCTCTAATGAAGCAGGAACAATGTTCAGAATCGAACCAAATTTAATTAAAGCTATCGCTCTTGTTGAAAGCAATCTAAAAAAGGATAGCATAGGCAAGAACAGAGATAAGAATAACAATATAAAGAGTTTAGATTATTGGTTAATGCAGATAAACCAGATGCATATTCCCCTGTTAAAAAAACGTGGAATAATAAAAGATGAACGAGATTTGTTAGATAACCCTTGTCTGAACATTAAAATAGGAACCGAGATTTTATATAACCATTTTTCACGTTGTGGAGTAACGTGGCAATGCCTGGGGACTTATAATGCGGGTTTTGCAATGGATAACCAAAAAAAGAGACAGCAATATGCCCCAAAATATATATTGTATATACCAGGCTTAATGAACTAGACAATCGTAAGGCTTCAGCAAAATGAGCCTAAAGCCTCTTTTTTTTATATAGTGCAAACACCCATACGTAAAGCTGTTTTGATCAACTCGATACCACTGTGAACATCTAATTTCTTCATGATATTGAGTCTATGAGTTTCGACTGTTTTCCTGCTTAACTGCAAGAAATTAGCGATTTCTTTGTTTGTTTTACCATCAGCTATGAGTTGTAATATTTCTGACTCACGATTTGTAAGTTGATTATCAGAGGAATACCTGGAAGATATTTTTTCACAATCCATATGTACACTATCAAAATAAGTGTAACCATTACTAATCGAATCAATAGCACGATTTAGTTTCGCCGGGTGACTGGTTTTCCATACGCATCCTTTCGCACCTGCTTCAAGCAATTTTATTGAATCAATATACGGCATCTTTGCTACAAATGTAATAATATGAGCATCTATCTTATGCGATTTAACCCATTTTACGAGTTCGGCCCCCATCATTCCACCTGCAAATTCTCCTAAAATAAATATTTAGGCTGTAGATTTGTTACACTCCGCTATAGCTTTCTTCAGATCTTTATAGCCCCCAACAACCTCATATAAATCAGGATAATGTCCGAGAAATCCAATTATCCCATCAATCATAAACGGCTGCTGATCTGAAACTACAATTTTAATTTTTCCCATATATTCATCCTGAGTGTAAATGCTTTAACGCATTCATTTATAATCATCCCTTCCATTATTATTATAAGCAAAATCCAAAGAATACATTGATGAAATAATAATGAAATATAATTAAAAATAAAATTTTTGCGTAAAAAAATACCACAGGCATTAAAAAATCATGAGATGATTAAAATATTACAATTAGATTATATTCAAATCATTAAACTTGAGCCAGGGAGCTATAAGTCCTCAGGGCTTGCCAAAACAGAATTATTCATATCCAAAGAATGTGTTTCAAACATTTTTTCAACTAAATAATGTCTGGCTTGTTCGCAGATTTCGTTAACCTTGTCAGGGGAGAAACAATGATTATTAATTAAATATTGCTCACAATTATCCACAAATTCCTGCGGACTAAATTCAGCAATAAATTGATCGGTAAAAAACACAAAACGCTTATCATCATGAAATGTAATATGGACATTCCATATTGATTTGTCGACAAAATATGACTCTACTTCAAGAGACTTATCTTTGAAACTGGTAGGTATATGGAGATTTACAGGACCTGATATTGATGGTAATTTTGTTACCCAACTTTCAAAAATTTTGATAAAAACATCAACTTCTTCTGAAGGTTTTAACAATATACTCTTCAGATCGTTTATCATGTTTATTCTTTTTTTTTCAAGTTCTGAGCATAGCAAGCTTATCAAGGGTATAAAATTATCCATCTCATCAATAATGCCTTTTGTATAGCCATCATAATAACCTTGAATAAATTTTTCTTCTCTCTTTTCCTCAATACTCTGAATTTTTGCGGTGGTTTCAAGAAGGATTTTTTCTTTAAGAGAAACTATTTCTTTCAATCCATCAGAAATTTTTCTTTTAATCACAACACCATTTGCAGGAGATTTTATCAAGCTCATCTCTATTTTTTTTCGCATAAAATGTAATTCTCTCTAAAAGTGTTGATGCAAGTGGTAACGGCGATTGTATGTGGTCAACAAAATCAGGAAATAATAAATTAAATCGTTGCTGCATTGCCAATGGTTGTTGCCTTATATAGGGTAACAACGTTGAAAAACCACATGTGATGATATTGTGATAGTTAGCGATGCCGGGTTTGTATCGTGCCTTTTCATTTATTTCCAGCGGTATAGCTGATAAATAATCCCTTAGTACATCAGGAACCTTATAAAAAAACCCGCGTTCTGCAAACCTTTCTCGATAAAAGTGACAACCACTGAGTAAACAGATCAATGGAAGTAAATTCCAATTGTTTATGTAGTAAATAAGTGAACTATTCAGATTAAAATGTTCAACTGAAAGATTATACTGCAGGAGAATCATTTCATTGGTAATAGATCTCAGCACCGGATTGTTAATAGGTGTATTATTCAAGCTTACTCGTTGAGGATGAATATAACTAATTGGATCATATATAATCTTTCTTAGGGCAAGATTCATAACGTTCTCATATGTCTACTTAATTTTCAACCTGACTAAATTAGTTAGAATGGCCCTATACTTCCATAACAGCCAGCAAGTCGCTACGGATATTAATGCAAGTAAGATAGAAACCGGCATAGCCTTATCATAAGCAAAAACAGGTTCGCTAATTTCATATGTTGGTGCTTGCTCAATAATGTCTCTTCGTTTTGACAATACAACAGAAATATTTTCATATTGTACGCTTGCAGAGCTATTAACAATAAATCTCTTGATATCATTTATTTTTATTTCTGGGTTGATATCTTTTTCATATACTGTAAGTACAGAAATATGAATTGGTAAAGCAGTTTTACCACTATCGCCATTATCAACATCGTAACTAACATGTACTCTCGAAGAAATAATGCCATCCATAATTTTGAGAGATTGCTCTAACCGCTGCTCAATAGCAGAATATAGCCTTGCTTTTTCCGCTCGTGGAGATGAAACGAGTGCATCTGCAGGGAACATCTGCGATATTTGAATATCAGGCTTACCCGGGAGATTGTAGATTTTTAGCCAATCCACCGCAGAAGCAAAATCCGTTGGTTCGACAAATATTGAGAATCCAGTTTTGCCTTGATCCTTCTTTTCAGCATTAATATTATGTCTTTGTAAAACAGCAAGGACATCATTAGCTTGCTGTTGATCAAGATGGTTCAGTAATTCCTGCTGCTTGCAGCCGCACAACAGCAGGATAAACAATAATAATGATATATATTTCATGAGCGGGTCAACGTCTCAACTGCAGCGACAATCTTTCTTGCTAATGTTCCACCAATGAAACCTCGACATTATAATTAAGCACATGATCCTGCAAGACTAATAATTTTTCAGGAGTTAACCCCTTTTTATCAGACCTTAATGCTTGTAACGCATTTTGCTGCCAATTTTCAGTTTGTACCGCATAGTTGGCAAAAGCGGAGATCATTTTATCATCCGGGTTATCAAGATTGAGAACCCGGTCATTTAAATCAATAACTTTCGCTTGCTGTATTTCACGAGCAGCTGATTGCTCAGCTCTATCAATAGGTGGCATATTGCTTACTGACATAATAAAATCCTTATCCAGTTTAGCGGAAGTTTTGTATGATTGCTGAATCAAGATCTTTATACGCTTTTACAACGTTAGATTGCGCATTTCGATATAATGTATACTCAGCTAATGCACTTTGATATTCGGCAAGAAATTTCGTGTCGGAGGGATTGGTTGCTAAATCCTCCAACGCTTTTTCAACTTGCTGGTTCAGATCATCAACGCCCTGATCAAATTGATTGCTGATATCCATAATATAACCATTCCAATCTGCCATAAGTCCTCCTCAATTATTCCTGAAATGTCCAGTTGCTACCTTGAGACTTCTCGAATCGGTTATCTCCGTAGCTAAATGAACTATTATTTGTGTCCTGATTTTTCAAATTCACATTAAATCTTACATATTGTTTACCCCATTGTTTATAATATTCGTCAACATAGTTATTAATTTTATTTAATTCACTGTCGCTTAACGTACCAATGATATTGAAATATACATTGTTAGCTGTTTTATATTTTTCATAAGAAAGACCTATTGCCGACAATGTTTCAATTGCCTGACTTTCCAATACATTATCATCTAATACCGCAATACTTATATTGCTGGCATATGGCATAGTTTGCAGTAATCCTTTAATAAGATTATCGATTAGTTGCTGTGTGATAGCATTCCGTTGCTTACTCACTGTCAGTCTTGGATTACTGGCATCTAATAGCTGTAGTTTAAAATATTGTAGATCTGGGAAATTATCAGCAAGCCATGAAAAAATTCGTATCGATTCATCATCAGGATTTATCACCCGTACTGGCTTTCCTGGTTGATTTTTTTCCAGTGCTTGTTTGACCCAGACAGCTTCATCCAAACTATTGGTATTGATATAGATGACATGATCCCTACCATATAAAATTTCATAATTTCTATTTTTGTTTACAAGAATTTTATCGATATGTCTCAGCTGCGGATCATTACTGGCATTAACAATATAAAAAGCTATAAAAATGATAGCAAAAAGAAAAAATAGCGTTACATATTTAAACAGCGTACTTCTAAAGAAATGTTGTCTTGTTGAAGTAATGTTATTTTCAACAATACCTGGTATTGAATACTGCCAAACTTCATTTTTTACTTTTACAGCAAATTTGAGGCCTAAAACTTCTATTTGCTGATTCAATGTTAACGTTCTATCTTCAGGTTCTTGTGCTGTTAATTCTCTGATTGTTACAACCAGATCAGGGTCGGTAGTGATTATTACCTCAAAACTGCCTGTAAGCTCTCCATAAGGAATGACTATCGTATTCTCTGGTAACTCAGAAAAAGAATCACTTCTTCCTAACGAAACATCATTACCAACGATAACGAGTACACGCCCATTAAGTATTTCATACTCGCATCCATTCAATGGTCCGCTCAATAAACGAATGGCATAAGATTCCAATAAGTCTTGTGATAAGAATTTATCATTATTTTCCATGAATACCACCCGCTAATTCCATAAGCTCTAGTTTAGAGTAGTGTAACAAGACGGAAATTTCATGACCAAATTATGATGACACACAATAAAAAGATTATAATTTTCGAGAACCATTTTAAATGCCTACATACATAACTTTATTTGCAATTTAAGGTATACACCCTATTCCCTCATTGATATGCAAATATAACAATTACCATTATTTTAAATTTTACACGTAATATTTACCCTAAATGATTTTAGAGTGCAGGTTGGCATATGCAAGTCTTTTCCAGTGATGTCTACTTCACTGTAGGCACTAATGCATTATTAGCATCCCAAAAGGAATATTACAGCGATTTAGTTGCGTTGGTTGATCTTGGACATTCGTTCGTTGTTATTGATGAGCATCAACATCGAAATCTCAAACCAAATACAGAACCTGTAAACACCCTTTTGAGCAACAATTTCATCAGGATCAATAAGAATATTACATTATCTGATTTAACGCATTTCCTGGTTTCGAATCTTCATACACAAAATGTGTATTCCACTCAAGAACCACTTACCCATGATGAGATAGATATCCTGCGGTTATGTGTTTCTTATTCGTTAAAACAAATAGCCATTATCAAAGGAATTGATTATAAAACAGTATCATATCACAAAATAAGAGCCCTAAATAAACTTAACATAAAAGGTACTGTTGAGTTGTTTATAGCACTCTGTGAATGGGATAAACATTATTTTAAACTCCAATCTTGCATAAGAGAAAGTTGATATGTCATTAGTAAGATATAATAGTAAAATCATAATAACTGTAGCGCTGATATCGTTGCTCTCTGCATGCACCAGAGAAAATTCATTAAAGGATACTCAGAATAAAAGAAGTGGCGAATCTCAAGCGATAGTAGATGCAAGACAGTTCTTTAGCGAACACCCGGAATATATATCATCAGCAGAACTAGAGCAGAAGCTATATCGCGAATTTGCGCAGGTTACTACTGTTCCAGCTTATAAAGAGATGAGTATGTATCAATTGCTTGTCATTTCGCAAGATCGTTTAACACATTAAATAAGAATCTACACGCTTTTTGCGTGTAGATTCTTATAAATTTCCGACTATGATAGATGTTTAATTTTTTTAATTATTGTCTTTATTCTCGCTTTTTGTGTCTTCACCTTCTTTGAATTTATCTTCTGAGGGGAGCAGTTCATCTGGAACAGGTTGTCCAGCATTCTCCACATCTTCAAGCCACAGCAGAAGACGCAAGATCTCATCTATATTTTCGAAGCTAACATAATCGTAGCGACGATGGGTAGCATAAATTTTTCGTGCTAATTTTTTATCTGTAATAATTGGTATTCCGATTTCCTTTGCATATTTCCTTACGGCTAATGCTACCTCATTAGTTTCTCTCACAGAAATCAATGGTATAGGTGAAAGATGTGGCTTAAAGTATATCCCTATGGCAATGTGCGTAGGGTTGGCAATCATCAGACGGCTATTACTGACATCAGATTTCAATTGCTCTGACAGAATTTCTTGATGGCGTTCTCTGCGTTTAGACTTAATTTCTGGATTTCCTTCTTGTTCCTTGTATTCTCTTTTAACTTCTTGTTTATCCATTTTCATATCTTTCATAAATAAAAAATACTCAGCGATAAAATCAAATATTAGAACAATTATCATACTGCCGAGACAATATAGTATGAGAAGGAACAGCATCTCTCCCCAATCTGATAATAAAGAAATGATATCTCCATCAAGAGTTTTAAAAAGCAGTGATTTATGGTTACTCCAAAATAATTTGATCGCCAATGCAAAAAAAATAATATAAAGTATTGCTTTAACAAATTCTTTTACGGTTTTTAAGCCAAATATACGTTTTAAGCCATTTACTGGATTTAATGAATCAAACTTAAACTTAATAGCTTCAGTTGCTAATTGCATTTTACTTTGAAACCATGAAACAAGTAGTGTTGTAAACATACAAACCAGCAAAAAAGGAATGATCGTTTTCAACCAACCTATCCCCATAGCTTTAAAATAGTCCCAAATATCCGGTTTAGCGTTATGATCAAGGATATATTCAAGAATCGACATAATGTGATGCACATCAAATACATATCCAAGATATAAAGTACCCACAAGCATTATTACACAGACTGTTAAGTCTCTACTTTTTAGAATTTGACCTTTTTTAGAAGCATCCTGGAGTTTCTTTTGTGTTGGCTTTTCAGTTTTATTTGCCATGAAACACTCTATTTATCAATGTATAATTGCAATTGTTCTGGGAAAAAGGATAACGGCATAACTCGTTCAGCCAGTATTGGGCCAAAATAAATAATTAATATTAAAAATGCCAGCGCACTTTTGACAGTCAGTGAGATGGCAAAAGCATTTAGTTGTGAAGCATAACGTGCCAGCAATCCCAGGACAGCTTCACCGCCCAGCATAACCGCAATCACGGGGCTTGCGTAAACGATAGTATGAGTCATTATATTATTAATATATGAGAATAAAGGCTCTAATTTAGGAAAATTAAAATTTCCTGAAGGCCATAAGTTATAACTTTGCCATAGAGTCTCCAGAATAAAGTTCAATCCACCGTTAGTAAGATAAACTGCTGCAGAGAAAAGGTTAAATAATCTTGCTAATTCCGATGTATCGACACCTGTAGCCGGATCCAAAGTACTACTTAACGTTGCACCACGTTGGTTATCGATAAAGCTACCTATAGCAAGGAAAATCCAAAATGGGGATGCTAATAAGCAAGCAATAAACAACCCTATGATAATTTCTCTGGCAGCAAACAAAGCGATATCTATTTCATTTAGGGTAGATAATTCATAGTGGTAATGCTGAACTAATGCACATGATACCACTATTATTATTGGATGACGGACTACTGTTGGTATATTCCCACTGGCGAAAAATGGTAACAAATAGAAAGTTGGTGCCAATCGGCAAAAACCGAGCGCTGTAGCAGCCAGCAGACTATGCAACTGATAGAGCATCGCCTCCCCCATGCTATCCTCTCGCGAATGCTAAATTCAGCATTTCGATACCAAACGAATATAATTTTTCACCATACCATCCGCTCATTAAAAAAAAGCAAATACTTACGCACAATAATTTGACGCCAAATGGCAACGTCTGTTCTTGCAACTGTGTTACCGTTTGAAAAAGCCCTACCAATAAACCAACAAATGTCGCAACTGCAATAGGTCCTGCAGACATAACTAAAATCAGATACAGCGCCCTATTCCCCGCAAAAACAATGTCGTCCATATTTTTTCCTCAGGGATTAATGGATAGGTCAAAATATTGTAAAATGAGTCCTTTCGATAACATTGTCCAACCGTCCATCGCGACAAACAGAATTAATTTTATCGGTGTAGATATGGTTACCGGACTCATCATCATCATACCTAACGTTAACAGAACGCTGGATATAACCAGATCAACTACAACAAAGGGTAAATAAATATAAAAACCTATAATAAATGTACTTTTTATCTCACTCAACGCATATGCCGGGAGTAACGAGAAAATTGAAATATTATCATCATCGATTATCTCTTCATTGTCTTCAGAACTATTCACCTTCTGAATCTTTTCAAAAAAGCTAACCAACTCCGGTTCAGAATATTTTATCAAATATGATTTATAACCACTCATGCCTGTCTCAACAAAATTAACAACCGACGCAACATTATTGAATGAAAGATTCTCATTCTGACTGTTATTATATATTTCCTTCCCAACCGGCATCATTACGAACATTGACAATAGCAAAGCTACCCCATTAAGTGTCATATTTGATGGCACTTGCTGAAGTCCCAAAGCGTTTCGTACAATAACAAAAACAATCGAGAATTTAATAAAACATGTCCCGGATGCTATTATAAACGGTAATAGTGTAAATAATGATAATATCGCTATCAGCGAAATGCTATTTGACATTATTATTCCCTGATAACCAAGAATGAATTTCTACGCCCAATTTATCATCCACTTCAACAAGTTCGCCATAGCCAGTTAGCGCGCCATTTACACGTATCTCTATATTTTTCTCCGCTTCAGGAAGCAAAGATATAATTCTTTTTGCACAGAGATCATCTATTTCATATAGATTCATTATTTTCTTTCCAAGAACAAACTCAATTTTTACAGGCAAGTCTTCAAAACTATTAATCTGCTGATAGTCATTTTCATCATTAATCTCGATTTCGCTTTTTTTGATATCAAAGTCATCTGTTTCAAAATCTTCCTCGTACTCAAAATGATCAACCATTTTTAACTCCTCTGGATAAATTAAATCACAAATCTTTGTATTATAAATAACCGCATAAGCAAAATTATTTGAAATTAATAAAACATCACCAACTTCAATATCAACAATGGTTCTATAACATGTTTTACTAAATCCAATTACAAAATGAATGGGCCAATATAATGATTTTTTGTCTAGCGTTGGAGCGTTTTCGTATTGGCAGACTGTGACTTTATCTAACCAAATATTTAATTCCCCTGTCCATATTCTTATCAGTGGTTGAGCTGGACTCAATACTCCATCAAATACTTTACCGACACACAAACGATTATATTTTAGTTCAGGATACTTTAGATTTAACGGGATACTAGATAAACTGAGCCATTCCCCTATTAACCTTTCCGTTTCTGGCATTAAAGCCATCCCAGCGAGCTCGGCAGAAATTAAGGGAAATAACTCTCGAAGTAACACCCATCCAGACCAGCTGCCGCTCTCTTCTGCTATCGGTAGCCATTTGGCGCTAAATTCGGGCATTAATAACGCAACATCTTCACCATTTTCTTTCCAGTTTTGAAAAGTGGTTTCAAAGGAATGAGTGTTTCCATTTACTTTTCTCAGGCCGAACATTAACTTTCGTCCTTCTGATCGTTTTCGAATTTACCTTCATTTTCTTGCTCATCATGAGGCTGATGTCGTTGCCCTTGTCGTTCATCTTGCTCAGTCAATACCCAGCGTTGTGCTGTAACATCATTGTGTTGGGCTTCATGGAGTCTGTCGGAGACAAGTGTGTCTGATGGTTTTAGTCGTATCCCTTCACTACTTTCCAGAATCCGGACTGTATGATTTTGTCCCCAACGCTGAAACTGATATGTCAATTCATTTTCGCGCGCATTGGCATTATTAGCAGAATTATTTATATCATTCTGATTGAGCGTATGAACATTCCTTTGCTTTTCGATATGTTGAGTAAACATGGTTCTGTTATCAGCAAACCTTCTTTCGTTAGTAATGTCTAATGAATGGGCCTGCGGTCCATTTATTTTGTCTCCATCGCGGTATTTTTTTTCACGATCTTTATTATTACTGTGTTTTTGATCTGTGATGTATTCTGTATGGATACCATTATGGATTTTTTCCTTAAATTGTATCGTTTTATTAGATGGTTCAGAATCATTCCCCTGATCTCGTGAAGTCATATTGAGAATTTTCTTTGTAGAAAATTTCTCTGTTCCATTTGTTTGCAAAGAAAGAGATGGATTCCTGTCAACCTGGAGAGATGATTTGTTGTCAATAGACTCCATGTGCCCATTTTTTTTCCCCAACGTAGAAAATTGGCTATCCTGAGTCTGACGTAATAACTGGAGAATGGTTCCAGCGACAATCTCACTCATTTCTTTATTTTTTTTGTTTTTCTTTAAGAAACTGTCTAAATCTGAAGCAGAATTATCGGGTGTGTCTGTGTTTAAAATTTTACAGTGTTCAATTTTCTTGACTTCGTCCATTATATTTCTCCTCCTGTTCAAGCTCGTCTTGATAAAGCATCTGATTTAAAAGTTGTTTTTTGATGCGCTTCTTTAGTCGATCGTACTTTTCTCCTTTTAGCCACCAGTGTTTTCTTTGTGCTTGCTGTTGAACTATTTCCTTGTTAAGTATTTTTCGCCGCTCTGCTATTTTTTGCTTTTCAAGATTTATCTCAGCGATCTGCTGCTGAATGACTGCAACTTTACGTAACGAGTAAAATATATCCTGTCGAAATACAACTTCGCCGAGTAACTCTTTCATATCTAACAGTGACTGTAGGTTTTTAAGTTGCATATCATACAGGCGTTCCTTTTCGGCTAACTTTTCTTTTTCTGCATTTAACTTTTGTAATGATGCTTCACATGCAGCCAGGCTCTGCGCTGTTCTTCTGATAAGTCGATTAACTTTACTTAACAATTCGTTCAAGCTCTTTTAGCGTTTCACTCATTGGCATTTTTTCATTAACTGACTGTTTTAACCAATTTGTGAGTTTAGGCCGGGCATTCATAGCAAAATCATTTTCAGCATTTTGCCCAGCGCGATATTCCCCTAAATCAATAAACACCTGTAGATCTTCCAAAGTTGTGAGGATCTTCCTTACCCGCGCAGCATTATCTCTGTGTTTTTCATCAGTGACCTGACCAAATACTCGACTCACACTTTTTAGTACATCTATTGCCGGATAATGACCTTGCCCAGCGAGTTTGCGACTTAGATAGATATGGCCATCAAGGATTGAGCGAATTTCATCACCCAGTGGGTCTGATTCATCCTCCCCCTCCAGTAATACGGTATAAAACGCAGTAATACTTCCTTTTAGTGTTGGTCCCGGCCTCTCCAGTAAGCGAGGTAAACTGTCAAAAACAGAAGCAGGATAACCACGTCTGGCAGGTGGTTCACCCGCTGCCAGCTTCATATCGCGTAGTGCTCGTGCATATCGCGTCATTGAGTCGATAAAAAGTACAACTCTCTTTCCTCGATCTCTAAAATACTCTGCCACGGTTGTCGCCATCAGGGCGGCATTGCACCGATCTACTGACGAAAAATCAGAGGTGGCATAAACCAAAACACATTTTGCTGCATTTACTGATTTTTTCAGCGATTCCGCGCATTCCGTAACTTCCCTACCACGTTCGCCAATCAAGCCAATAACAAACACATCAGCTTCAGTGTTGTTTACAAGCATATGCATTAAAACCGTTTTGCCACAGCCAGCCGATGCGAAAATCCCAACACGTTGACCAATGCCACATGTCAGTACGCCATCAATGACTCTTATCCGTGTCTCTAGTGGTGTATTAATAACTCGACGTTCCTGATACGACGGTGGCAGTTCATCAATCAGGCGTAAATTTCCCCTTTCGCCTGGAGTGTCCGGGACAAACCTTTCCATAATTTGACCAGAAGCATTCAAAACTGAACCAAGAAAGGCATCACTGATCTGTATGGTTAACTGCTCTCCCGTTGGTTTCAAAACTGCAGTACGTGTAAGCCCCACAGAGCTGCCTATAAGGTTTAATAATGTCTTTCCATTGCGAAAGCCAACGACCTGAGCCCTGGCTATACGTTCATTTGCTTGCCAGCTCGCATAAATTTCGCATACTTCGCCCACTGAAACGTCGTCAAGCTCTGCTTCAATCAGCGAGCCGTTTATGCTATGTAAGTAGCTGTATTTATTTAATAGTTTTAATTTTTTCATACCAGCATGCTCCATATCGCAAGACATTATCCTAAATAGTTTTCAGAATATTAACGGGAACATTTTCCGTTAGTTCCCCGTACGAAAGTACTTCGAGGTCTCGATAACTAGATTCAATAAGTTTTTTGATAAAACGACGAATATCCACAGATCCCAGTAAAATAATGTCTTTAATAGGAATATTGATTCCAGAAAGTGCCAGTTTAAAATTATCCAGAATCATCTCAGCTTCGGATGCATCGAGATTAAGAAAAGTACCGCCAGCGGTAGGCCTGACACCATCTCTGATTCTGTCCTCTATTTCAGGCGAAATCACAATTGCTTTAATTTCTCCAGAATATGAAAACTTATGGCAAATGTAGCGACCTAATGCACCTCGTACATGCTCGACGAGTGTAATTATATCTTTCTCCCGTGGGCTCCATAATGCTAAAGCCTCCATAACTAAACGCATATTGCGCACTGAAATTCGCTCCTGGATCAGACGCTGAATTACCTCTGAAATGCGCTGCACGGTTATATATCTTAATATTTCTTTTAATAGATCAGGATACTTCATCTCTAATTGATCAAGAATATATTTGGTTTCTTGTATACCAAAATACTCATTAATATTATGCGCCAGACATACAGATAAATGATTGTACATTTCATCCATGGCCGTGCGAGTATAACAGCCAATTTTTGTTAATTTTTGGGCATCACTTTTTGTAACCCAATAATATTGTTCACCATTACTATTTACGATGACAGGTTTCTTGATCAAAGTCGAAACCACTTCATCTGAATATTCAACCAACAAGACGAGATCATGATAAATTTTAAATTGCGAGGCTCTGACTTCATTTAGCATTAATATGACATCTTCATCATTAAGGCCTTCCCCCTCGCGAATGACAATACCGGGAATACGGATACCATACTCAATAAAAAACTGACTACGAATCCTATCAGCAAGATTGATTTCAGTGTATTTTTTAGCCTGTACACTATTCATAATCAAAACCAAGGGTACCGTTTCGGTAATAACCTGATCAAGTTTATTAATAATACCTAATGAAATATCATCATCCTGATTATAGGGTTCCAACCCAACGGTGATATCGCCCTCAACAACCGTTTCTTCAACCCCTTTCTTTTTGAATTTAAAGTAAAAATAAATTCCTAAGATTACTGCCAAACATAAAAACACAAGAAGGGGAAAACCTGGAAGCAACCCAATACTTAGCGCGAGGACACATGTCACAATAATGACAAAAGAATTACTTAATAACTGGGACATTATATTTTGCCCCATATTATCACTATCGCCATTCACGCGCGTTACGATAAACCCTGCACTAATAGCAATTAATAAAGCTGGAATTTGTGAAACAAGACCATCACCGACGGTAAGAATTGTGTAGACGGTCAACGCTGTCGAGAAATCCATTCCATTTTGGCCTACTCCTACTGATAGCCCACCGATAATATTAACAAAGATAATAATAATGTTTGCAATAGCATCACCTTTGATAAATTTCATCGCACCATCAAAGGAACCATACAGCTGACTCTCTCGTTCTAATACGCTACGACGTTCTTTTGCTAAATCGGCATCAATGATCCCGGCGCGTAGATCGGCGTCAATACTCATTTGTTTACCTGGCATACCGTCAAGCGAAAAGCGGGCAGCAACTTCAGCCACACGTTCCGAACCTTTAGTAATCACGATAAACTGAACAATAGTAACAATGGAGAAAATAACAAAACCAACTACCAGGCTATCTCCAATAACGAATTCACCAAAACTCGTTATAATTTCTCCGGCGTCCGCCTCAAGAAGTATAAGTCGGCTGGTACTGATCGCCAGCGCCAAACGAAATAACGTTGTGATGAGAAGAATTGATGGGAATGAAGAAAAACTTAAGATCCTATCAACATAGAATGATCCTAAAAACACAAGTATTGCCAATGTTAAGTTCAGCCCAATCAAAAAATCGATTAAGTAGGTGGGCAATGGAATTATGAGCATGGCGATAATCATCACCATTAATCCAAGAATTATTAATTCTGGATGACTCCTTAACCCTATCAAAACTTTGTTAAACATTGAACATTACCTTCTTCCATGGTTTTTTATTTTGTTTTTTATTACTGTTTTGTGTATCAAAGAGCTCTGCTGCAAATGTTACTTTTATTGCCTGTTTACAACACTCCCTAATCTCTAATAATTGTTCATTATTAATAAAAAGTGAAAATGGAAGATTTGTACATCCGCTGTAAATCGCCTTCAGGAGTAACGTTTTGTCTTTATAATTAGCATCTGCGGGTAGGGTTACCAGTGCATTTTTCAGGAGTTCCTCTGCAGTCTCAGGAAATTTTATTAACGATATCAGAAAAAATATCCAATAATCTTCTGCGCTAATAAATTTTTTAATTATTGGGTTATTCATTAAAGTTTTCAGAAATAAAGCCTCTGCTGACTGAAGAGACAATAGTTGTGACAACTTATTGAGAAACATACCAAATTCCAATGATGAACAGCTCGCATCAAGTGCATTTATATCTGAGAAAAGCGTCTCTTTGATAAATTTTGTCACCAGTATTCTATTTTGATAGCCATAACTACCAATCCATTCGACATAAGTATCTACAGCATCGTCTTCTGCCATTAAAAACTGTCGATAACTTGCCCTTAGTAATTTTGGATTTAATGACAACGCCTGGCCAAATAACTTTGCTTTTAATGCCGAGTTAATACCGCTATTAATGAATTTTTTAGTAGTCTCTTGATTAACTTTTTTAAGTAATGCTTCAGCGTTTAGCCGCACATTTTCAGATATTTGTTTTTTACGTAAAATTGCACGTAATACAACCACCAGTTCGCTTTCATCTGGAAATAATTTTTTAGCAAAGCTATACACTTCATAGTCATGGGTAGTTGCTGCCTTAAGCGCCTCCATGACTTTATCGGTTTTTTCTATTGGCTGATCTTCCAGGACATATTCTTCTCCGTCCAGAAAGTTGGCCAGTTGTTCTTCGTAGATTTTTTTCTTCATAAACTGCGTTAACGCTGCTGACATCTCGTCAGTAGCTTGTAAGAATCGAGCTTCTTTACCGGCGGGATCATCTCCCATTTTAGGCATTTCAGCTTCAATATCTTCATTATCTTCTGTGATAATGTCCTCTAAGCGAGAAACTTCTCTGGCTCTTTCTAATACACCGACATGTTCTACATGAATCGCCATTTCACTATCCTCCGACGACTTCACGATTCAGGTAAGTTTTTATCCATTTCTGCAGTAATTCATCGTTGATTTCTTTATTTTTTGCCATTTGCTGTGTTATTGCTCTGGCGTCAACCGCAGCCTCATTCGCATTATTCATCATGCGCTCATCGATCTCTCTTGGCTCAATAAGAAAGACACGAACGATGTTATTCGCATTTGTTCCTTCATATCCAAATAATTTACCAATAAATGGAATACTGCCTAATATTGGGATCTTGCGACTTTCATAGGTATTCGTATCTCGTGTATATCCACCAATCAAAAGACTTTTCCCTTGAGGCACGCGCGCAATAGTACTTATAAGCGTTCTACCAACCTGAGGCAGATCATCAACATTGGTCTTGTCGGAATTGATTTCATTGCCATCTTCAATATTCAAGAGTAATTCAATTTGATTTCGTGAAGCAAATCGTGGTAGCACGCTAATCATCGTACCATAGGTTACTTCATCCAACTCCGCAGTACGCTCGCCGACTAATTTAGTATAGAAAGTACGGTTATTATCAAATATAGCAGGAATATTCTCCTGTGTTAAAACGACAGGACGAGCAACAACGGCGGCTCTTCTTTTTTGCGCAAGTGCCTGTATTGTTGCAATAAACTGTGTCCCATCCAGGGTACTAATTGAACCTGAATTATTAAATGATGCACTTAGGCTGGATCCAATTTTTATCGTGCCCGACCAGTCAGCTCCTAACTGTTCTAGATCAGTCTTATCAATATCTATTATCCATAAAGATAATTCAATATGTCGCTTTGGAATATCGAGCGTAGCTACTAACTTCTCGATAAAATCAACCTGAGATACTGTTCCTTTAACAAGTAAACTGTTGGTATCAGGATATGCAATAATTTGTATATCGTCAGTCTCTGGCGCTCCAGCTGTCGATATTATTTTCTCTACTTGTAGATCATCATCTTCTTCAGCACCAGGAAAAGGAGGCATACGTGATACGTTTTTTAGTTGTTGACGACTTGAAATTTCAGAAAGTACGTTAACCCCAGTGCTTTGCTTAATGTTATTATTTAACAACGTCGATAGTACTTTTGCCATGCCAGGAATAACTATCTTTTCGCCACGTAATTCATAAGTCCGATCATTAACGAATGTGTTGACCAGGTGAATAATCCCTACTTTATTGCGTCCGATCTCGATGCCATCACTGTTTTGCTCCATTAATTTTGCAGCATTAACGACCAGGTCAACATACACCGGTGGCCCTGAAACATAGAAAGTACCATTGCCGCCCCCTTTAATTTCATAACGAGAGTTATACAGACCCGATTTTTTTAAAAAATTATTAAACTCATTCGTCGATACCTTTCTCAGATTAATCAGCGCATTACGCATCTCTGATGAGTCATAGATATAAATAGCTTTGCCATCATCGTACCAAATAAGTCCCATCTGCGCCGACAGGCGTTCAATCAAGGCATAGGGTTCGGTTAAATCAAAATTTCCGCTGATCTGTTTCTTCATGGCAAGCTTACTTACTATTGTAGGCTTACCCGCATATGATGAAACCGTTTCAAAAAAACTACGTAGATTTTCTTTATTTGCTACGTATCCATTCGCTGTTGCGGCATATGCACCAGGAGTCAATAATCCATTAAAAATGCATAAGGCTGAAATTAATATAATAGTAATACGTAATTTTATTTTCATAACTTTTTACATAGTTCTCTCGGTGTTTTTCCTAACCGGCTTTTTACTTCGGCTGAAAAGTGTGATGAGGATGAGTAGCCATATTTATGCGCAATAGTTGTCATATCACTGTTTCCTTCAATGATTTCCAACACGGCTCTGGCAACTCTCCAGCCACATAATTCCGTTTTAACTTTACCACCCAATGCATAACTACATAAACGGCGAAAATGTGAATACGATACGCCGTAAAGCTCACCAAGATCATAGAGCGAAGTCTGTATGAGCGATTGCGATAATAAATAGCGAACCAGTTTATAGCATTCTGTTTTTCTTAGATGCTGAAACAGAATTTCATTAATATTATCGCTGCTCAGATAAGTGGCTAAAAACCAGGCTTCACTTGCAACTTTACTGAATAGCACAACTTCTGATGCAAAGGGCAAGGCATCAGCAAACAACTCATGGCGTTCCCTTTCCACACTCCCCGTTGACTCATCAATAAAAGCTAATAATTTACTCAGGATATCAATGCGAAGTGGATGATAAATTACTTTCCCTGCAGTTACCTCAATTTGGCTTCGGTCAATGAGCAGTAATATGTCTTCCACTACCATTAATTTTTGATGGTTATTACCAATCGTAATAACAAGGGTTACATCCTTGTTTTCATTTCCCCGTAAGAACCACATTTCAGGGTCCAGTAGGGTTAACTTCTGTCCTTGAAGCAAAACATTCATTGGAAGTAACAGCCCTTCTTCAATCATGTTTCATCTCCTTATTCCATATTCTCATTCTCCATAAACTTGCAATAAAAACATGATTAAAAAGTGATGATTCCTATTTATAAAATAATGATTTTGTTATGAGCGAATAGCTATCAGCCACTTACAGTAGTAAGTCATTCTGTCCATATACAGAATTGCAACTGTTGATATGTTTTACTTAAACATACCCCGTATTTCTTATAACACTTGTTTGGTGACTATTTTCAATAAAAATCATATTTGTTAGTTACACATTAACGTACTGCGAGTGTTTTGTTACTCCCCGCATATATTTTATTCTCTTTTTCGATTCTATTTTTCTTAATCGTTCATATAATTTTCTTGTTAGTCGGATTTACGAATCATGAGACTTATGATGGATGGAATGAGGCTAAGCGGCCAGGTCAACCCTGTAATTACTGCAGCAAACAACCGATATGTTACTTTTTCTTCCGAGAAGATAAATATTAAGGTCGATGTCACAACCAGACCTATCAGGTAAGCTAACAGTAATTTATTGATCACTTTTACCTCCCTTACGATTTCTCTTTGAGCGGTCCTTTTAATCCAGGACCGCCTCATTATGAAAACTATTTATTTCCCTCATCATGATAAGGTTGGACATTTCTTTCAACATAAGAGTCATTGAGGCTTTCGACCAGTTTAGCGGAATGATAGGGCTTGGCGCTTCATGCAAAGTTCCTGACTTGTGGATATAGTTATAGCTTTCGGGAAGTGCCATTTCAGGTACGCTCCTGCCATTTGCACCAATCATATTCTCGCCTGTTATTTGGGCCAATGATCTATTCATAAATTGCACTGAGTCATTCAAATATTCTTCTTTTCTTGATTCTTTATAAACAATTGCTGCTGATTTTGCATACCATGAGTCAAAAAACCATTCTGCTTCTGTTGATGGAATGAAGCTCTTTTCTCTTTTCGCATGTGAATTTTGATCGGTATCAGTTTTAATATCATTGAACCAAAAATTTGCCGACTGATAATTATCCTTCTCGTATCTTTTTATACCATACGGACCTGCTAATTTTTTAACTATTTTTAGAACTTGCTCTTTTCTTCTGGTGTTTATCTTTGAAAGATTTGCAGGATAAATAACATTAAGTAAGGCCGCATCAGCTTCTCTGTAATGTTTATCTTTTTCCAGATAACCAGGGGATTCTCCCCCTAAATCAAGTTGTAGCGTTATTCTTTCATAACCTTTATCTATGAGGTGGTTCAACCTCGTTGTTGAAAGAGGTTCATCCAGTTCATTGGCTTTAGCTTCGCGCAGTAAATCAGAGATAAAAACAGAGTCTTTCTTCGAGAGTAAGTTCGACAAACGTTCCAGTCCAGAGGTCACCAGTGCAACGGAAGATGTGTTTAATCGGGCATCTTCTTCCCACGCTCCAGAATCTTCCATAATATAGAAATTGGCTTT
>SKEG01000996.1_pt1 | contig 25166 bp, 24 predicted proteins | sample 4826631 | NCBI WGS metagenome assembly SKEG01 (sample SAMN11008815, study PRJNA524170) | human gut metagenome | biome: Human fecal sample; material: Feces; isolation source: fecal sample from pouch patient p26, p34, p50 | host: Homo sapiens | place: Israel: Tel-Aviv | collected 2016-11-02
AAGATCACCCGCGCGGTGGAGTACGCCGCAGCCAAACGCCTGCCGCTGGTCATCTTCTCGGCCAGCGGCGGTGCCCGCATGCAGGAGGGCATTTTCAGCCTGATGCAGATGGCCAAGACCAGCGCCGCCATCCAGCGCTTTTCCGCCAGAGGCGGGCTGTACGTCAGCGTGCTCACCCACCCCACCACCGGCGGCGTGACCGCCAGCTTTGCAAGCCTGGGCGACATCATGCTGGCCGAGCCGGGGGCGCTGATCGGCTTTGCCGGGCCCCGCGTCATTGAGCAGACCATCGGCGAAAAGCTGCCCGCCGGGTTCCAGCGCAGCGAGTTCCAGTTGGAGCACGGCTTTGTGGATCAGGTGGTGCCCCGCGACCAGCTGCGCGACACCCTGATCCGGGTGCTGCAGCTTCATGTGGGAGGAAAACACGAATGATCAAGGAAATTCTGGAGCAGCTGGCTCCGCTGGATGCACAGATCACCGCCCTGAAGGGCAGCGGCGACGACATGGACGCCATCACGGCCCACGCCGCCGAGCTGGCAGAGCTTGCCGTAGAGGAGGACGAGATCCTGCGTGCCTGCGGCCCGCTGACCGCCGAGGACCGGGTCTTTCTGGCCCGGCACCCGGACCGCCCCCACATTGACGAGACCATCTCCGCCCTGTTCACCGACTTCTTTGAGCAGCGGGGCGACCGCCAGTGCAAGGAGGACCCCGCCATTCTGGGCGGTGTGGCCCGCTTCCACGGCATGCCGGTGACCGTCATCGGTCACCGCAAGGGCTCCTCGCTGGAGGAGAATCTGGCCTGCAACTTCGGCATGCCGGGGCCGGAGGGCTACCGCAAGGCCCTGCGCCTGATGAAGCAGGCCGAGAAGTTCGGTCGGCCCATTATCACTTTCATCGACACGCCGGGCGCTTACCCCGGCAAGGACGCCGAGGAGCGGGGCCAGGGCGAGGCCATCGCCCGCAACCTGATGGAGATGAGCGGCCTGACCGTGCCGGTCATTGCCGTCGTCACCGGCGAGGGCTCTTCCGGCGGTGCGCTGGCGCTGGGTGTGGCAAACCACATCCTCATGCTGGAAAACGCCGTCTATTCGGTGCTGAGCCCCGAGGGCTTTGCCAGCATCCTGTGGAAGGACGCCTCCCGCAGCGGTGAAGCCTGCGAGATGATGAAGCTGACCGCGCAGGACCTGTACCAGGACGGCATCGTGGAAGAAGTGATCCCGGAGCCGGTGGGCGGTGCCCAGCGCGGCCACACGGTGCTGTTTGAGCAGCTGGACGCTGCCCTGTGGGCACACCTGAAAACGCTGTGCCGCATGAACGGCAGGGCCCTGGCCGACCAGCGCTACAAGAAATACCGCCAGATCGGAGAAATGAGGAACGCATGAAGGGCTTCCAGCTGATAGCCACCGGCGGGGCGCTGCCCGGCCGGACGGTCACGAACGAAGAGCTCAGCCGCACCGTGGACACCAGTGACGCATGGATCACCTCCCGCACCGGCATCCGCACCCGGCACTGGTGCACCGCGGACGAATCCGCCGCCACGCTGGCCATTGCCGCCGCAAAACAGGCGCTGCAGCGCAGCGGCCTTGCCCCGGCAGACATCGCCTGCTGCGTGTGCGCCACCCTGTCGGCCCCGGATGCCACCCCCAGTGTGGCCTGTCAGGTACAGGCGGCGCTGGGCCTGCCGGAGAACCGGCCCGCGCTGGACGTCAACGCGGCCTGCTCCGGCTTTTTGTACGGCACTGCTGTGGCGCGGGGCCTGCTGGCCACGCTGGGCGGGCAGTACGCCCTGGTCATCGGGTGCGAAGCCCTTTCCCGCCTGATGGACCCCGCCGACCGCTCCACCTGCGTCCTGTTTGGCGACGGCGCGGGCGCGGCCATCTTCCGGCTGGCCGACACTCCCTTTGCCCTCACGCTGGGGGCCCGGGGCAGCGACGTCCTGCACGCCGGTGGGCCGGACCGGAACGGTTCTGCCCCCATCACCATGGACGGCAAGGCAGTGTTCCGCTTTGCGGTGGATGCCCTGCCCCGCTGCCTGCACACGGTGCTGGACGAGACCGGCAAGACGCTGGACGAGGTAGACTGGGTGGTCTGTCATCAGGCCAACAGCCGCATCATCGACCACTGTGTGCGGGCTCTGCACGCCGACCCGGCCAAATTCTACAAGAACATGGACCGCCACGGCAACACCAGCGCCGCCAGCATCCCGGTAGCCCTGAACGAGCTGGCCGAGACCGGGCAGCTGCAGCCGGGGCAGACGATCGCCTGCATCGGCTTTGGCGGCGGCCTGACCTGGGGCGGCATGATCGTGGAGTATAAGAAATAAAGGCTTCCCCCGAGGGGGAAGCCTTTCGCAGGAAAACTTTATGAAACTTTTAAATGAAATTTTAGGGACCAGATATCCCATCATCCAGGGCGGCATGGCCAACATCGCCACCGGTGAGTTTGCCGCTGCCTGCTCCAACGCGGGAGCGCTGGGCATCATCGGCGCGGGCGGCATGAACGCCGACACCCTGCGCGAGAACATCCGCCGCTGCAAGCAATTGACGGCCAAGCCCTTCGGCGTGAACATCATGCTGATGCACCCGCAGGCCGACGAGTTTGCCAAGATCGTGGTGGAAGAAGGCGTGCAGGTGGTCACCACCGGCGCGGGCAACCCCGGCAAGTATGTTCCCATGTGGAAAGCCGCCGGTATCAAGGTGATCCCGGTGGTGGCAGCGGCCGTGCTGGCAAAGCATCTGGAGCCGCTGGGCATCGACGCCGTTATCGCCGAGGGCACCGAGAGCGGCGGCCATGTGGGCGAGATGACCACCATGGCGCTGGTGCCGCAGGTGGTGGATGCGGTGAGCGTGCCCGTCATTGCGGCGGGCGGCATCGCCGACGGCCGCCAGCTGGCGGCTGCACTGGCCCTGGGCGCCTGCGGCGTACAGGTGGGCACCTGCTTGCTGGTGAGCGAGGAGTGCCCCATCCATGAGAACTATAAAGCCGCCCTGCTCAAGGCCAAGGACAGTGACACCATCGTCACCGGCCGCAGCGTCGGCGCACCGGTGCGTGTGCTGAAAAACCGCATGAGCCGCGAGTACGTCCGGCAGGAAAAGGCCGGGGCCGACAAGATGGAACTGGAAAAATACACCCTCGGCAGCCTGCGCCGGGCCGTGTTTGAGGGCGACACCACCACCGGCAGCCTGATGGCCGGTCAGGTGGCCGGGATGCTCCACGAGGTGCGCCCCGTGGCCGACATCCTGAACGACCTGTGGGAAGGCGGGAGGCAGCGCATCGCCGCGCTGAACGAGCTATGCTGACCCTTGCCGGAAAGGCCCTGCCCGTGCCCATCCTGCAGGGCGGCATGGGCGTGGGCGTGTCCCTCGGCGGGCTGGCCGGGGCCGTGGCGGCCTGCGGCGGCATGGGGTGCATCTCCACCGCCGATGCGGGCTACCGGGAGCCGGATTTTGCCCGCGACCCGGCAAGCGCCAACCACCGCGCCCTGACCGCTGAGATTCAGAAAGCCAAAGCCCTTGCCAAGGGCGCGGGACTGGTGGCCATCAATGCGATGGTGGCCACCCAGGACTATGCCGCCGCCATCCGCACCGCGGTAGAAGCGGGCGTGGACGCGGTGGTGTCCGGCGCGGGCCTGCCGCTGGAGCTGCCCGGCCTTGTGGGCACGCGGGAGGTGGCCATTGCGCCCATCGTGTCCAGCGCCAGAGCCGCCCGGCTCATCCTGCGCCGCTGGGCCAAGGAGTTTGCCCGCACCGCCGACTTTGTGGTCATCGAGGGCTGCAAGGCAGGCGGGCATCTGGGCTTTGCCGAGGCCGACCTGCTGGCAGACCACTGCCAGTCTCTGGACGAAATTCTGCCGGAAGTGCTGGCCGAGGTACAGCCCTATGAGGCGCAGTTCGGCCATGCCATCCCGGTATTCGTGGCGGGCGGCATCTACACCGGGGCCGACATGGCCCACTATACAAAGCTGGGGGCCGCCGGGGTGCAGCTGGCCACCCGGTTCATCCCCACCTACGAGTGCGATGCCAGCCAGACCTACAAGGACGTGCTCCTGGCCGCAAAGCCGGAGGATGTGCGCATCATCCACAGCCCGGTGGGCATGCCGGGCCGGGCGCTGAACACCCCGCTGGTGCAGGCACTGGCACAGGGCAAACGCTTTGCGCCCCGGCACTGCGCCCGCTGTTTAAAGACCTGCGACCCCGCCAAGGTGCCCTACTGCATCACCCACGCCCTCATCGAAGCGGTGCGGGGCAATGTGGAAGAGGGGCTGTTCTTCTGCGGGGCCAACGTGGGCCGACTGGACCGGATGTACACCGTCCGGGAACTGATGGACGAATTGACCGCCGAATGGAGGCATGACCTATGAAACTTGCTGTTCTGTATGCCGGTCAGGGTGCCCAGCACCCCGGCATGGGCAAAGAATTTTACGAAAGCTCCCCCGCCTTCCGGGCCGCCTTCGACAGCGCGGCGCTGGATTTTGACCTGCACCGCGTCTGCTTTGAGGACCCGGACGGCGTTCTGAATCAGACCGAATACACCCAGCCCTGCATGGTTGCCTTTGCCTGCGGCGTCACCGCCGTGCTGGCCGAGCATGGCGTGCAGCCCGCTTACGCTGCCGGGCTTTCGCTGGGCGAATACTCCGCGCTGGAAGCTGCCGGGGTGTTCACCGCCAAGCAGGCCATTGAGCTGGCCGCCTACCGGGGCAAAGCCATGGCCGATGCGGCCAAGGGCATCGACTGCGGCATGACCGCCGTGCTGGGCCTGGACCGCACTGCGCTTTCCGCCTGCTGCGAAGAGGCTTCGGCGCTGGGCTGTGTGCAGATCTGCAACTACAACTGCCCCGGCCAGCTGGTCATCGGCGGCGAGAAAGCCGCTGTGGATAAGGCCGCCGAACTGGCCAAAGCCGCCGGTGCCCGCCGCTGCCTTCCGCTGAAGGTGAGCGGCCCCTTCCACACCCGGCTGATGGCCCCTGCCGGAGATGCCCTCGCCGAACGGTTCAAGACCGAGCGGTTCCGTGAGATGCAGATCCCGGTGCTGTTCAACTGTCTGGGCCATGAAAAGGCCGACGCGGACACCATCCCGGCGCTGTTGGTGCGCCAGGTGCAGAGCAGTGTTTACATGGAGGACACCCTCCGCCGCCTGGGCGAACTGGGTGTGGACCACATCCTGGAAGTCGGCCCCGGCAGTGCCCTGTCCGGCTTTGTGAAAAAGACCCTGCCCGGCGTGCCGTGCGCTTCGGTGGAGACACCGGAGCAGCTGGACGCCGCGCTGGCCGCATGGAGGGACGAAGCATGAGCGAAGAGACTGTGACCCGCGCGGCGGTGGTCACCGGCGGCAGCCGGGGGATTGGCCGGGCGGTGTGTGTGGCACTGGCAAAGCAGGGCTGCAACGTGGTGGTCAACTACTGCCACGGCGCAGAGCCTGCGGAGCAGACGGCAGCGCTCTGCCGCGCCGAGGGCGTGGACGCCGTGGCCGTACAGGCCGATGTTTCCACCGCTGAGGGCTGCAAAACGCTGTTTGACGCGGCGGTCAACGCCTTTGGCCGGGTGGATGTGCTGGTGAACAACGCGGGCATCACCCGTGACGGCCTGCTCCTGCGCATGTCTGAGGCCGATTTTGACGCCGTGCTGAACGCAAACCTCAAGGGCGCATTCCTCTGCTGCAAGGAGGCCGCCCGCCGCATGGTGCGCCAGCGGCATGGCCGCATCATCAACCTGTCCAGCGTGGTGGCCCTGCGGGGCAACGCCGGTCAGGCCAACTACGCCGCCAGCAAGGCGGGGCTCATCGGCCTGACCAAGAGCCTGGCCAAGGAGCTGGCAGGCCGGAACATCACGGTGAATGCCGTGGCCCCCGGCCTGATCGAGACCGATATGACCGCCGCCCTGCCGGAAGCCGTCCGCACCGGAATGCTGCACAGCATCCCGGCGGGCCGGGCCGGAAAGCCGGAGGACGTGGCAAACGCCGCGGCATTTTTTGCCGCAGAACAAAGCAGCTATCTCACCGGGCAGGTGCTCTGTGTGGACGGCGGCATGGCAATGTAAAGGAGAACGTTTATGGAAAAACGCAGAGTTGTGATCACCGGCCTTGGCACGGTGAACCCGCTGGGCAACAATGTGGCGGACAGCTGGGCAGCAGCCCGTGCCGGTAAATGCGGCATCGGCCCCATCACCCAGTTCGACACCACCGACTTCAAGTGCAAGCTGGCTGGTGAGGTAAAGGATTTTGACCCCGAGAGCGTGGTGGACAAAAAGGAAGTCCGCAAAATGGCGCGCTTCACCCTGCTGGCACTGGGCGCTGCCGCCGAAGCCATTGCAGACAGCGGCCTTGATACCGAGGCCGAGGGCAAGGACATCGGCGTCATCCTGTCCAGCGGCATCGGCGGTCTGCCCACGATCGAGGAGCAGCACGCCCGCGGCGAGGAAAAGGGCATGGAGAAGGTAAGCCCCTACTTTGTGCCCATGGCCATTGCCAACATGGCAGCGGCGCAGGTGGCCATCCGCTTCGGTCTGAAGGGCATGTGCACCTGCCCGGTCACGGCCTGTGCCGGCGGCACCAACGCCGTAGGCGACGCCTTCCACCGCATCCGGGACGGCTACGAGCCGGTGATGGTCTGCGGCGGCGCGGAAAGTTGCATCAGCCCCTTGGGCATCGGCGGCTTTACCAGCATGAAGGCACTTTCCACCGCCACCGACCCGGACGCTGCCAGCCTGCCCTTTGACGCCCGCCGCGGCGGCTTTGTCATGGGTGAGGGCAGCGGTGTGCTGGTGCTGGAAGAACTGGAGCACGCAAGAGCGCGCGGCGCACACATCTACGCCGAGGTGGTGGGCTACGGTGCCAACTGCGACGCCTACCACTTTACCGCGCCCGCACCCGGCGGCGCAGGTGCCATCGACTGCATGAAGCTGACCTTGGTGGATGCCGACATCGCACCGGAGCAGGTGGATCACATCAACGCCCACGGCACCGGCACCCACATGAACGATGCCTGCGAGACCGCTGCCATCCACGCCGTGTTCGGCGCACACGCCAAGGAGATGACCGTGGTCAGCACCAAGAGCATGACCGGCCATCTGCTGGGCGGCGCGGGCGGCATTGAAGCCGTGTTTACCGCGCTGGCACTGCGGGATCAGTTTGCACCGCCCACCATCCACTACGCCCAGCCCGACCCGGAGTGCGATCTGGACTATGTGCCCAACACCGGGCGGCAGCAGGAGATGCAGTACGCGCTGAGCAACAGCTTGGGCTTTGGCGGCCACAACGCCTGCATCGCCCTGCGCAGATGGGAGGGCTGACCCATGGCAGAGCCCCGTACCGTGCGTGAAAACGCCAACACCCTGAGCAGTGTACAGATCGCGGAGATCCTGCCCCACCGCTACCCCTTTGCCCTCGTGGACCGTGTTCTGGACTACGAGCCGGGGCAGTGGGCCATCGGCCGCAAGTGCGTCACCCGCAACGAGGAATTCTTCAACGGCCACTTCCCGGCACAGCCGGTCATGCCCGGCGTACTGCTGCTGGAAGCATTGGCACAGACCGGCGCTGTGGCAGCGCTGAGCCTGCCGGAAAATAAGGGCAAGCTGGCGCTGTTCGGCGGCATCAAGAGTGCCCGCTTCCGCAAGCAGGTCACCCCCGGGGACGTGCTCACCCTCCACTGCGAGCTGGTACAGCAGCACGGCGCTGTGGGCGTAGGCAAGGCCTCGGCATGGGTGGACGGCAAGTGCGCCGTCACCGCAGAGCTGACCTTTGTGCTGACCGACGCAGCAGAATAAAATGAATGAAAAAGAGATAGGCGATCCCTTTCGGGAAAGCCTATCTCTTTTTTTGTGTCTGTTCCGGTCGGTTTACTCTGCGGCAGCTGTCCCGGCGTCTGCCGCAGCAGCGGGGGCAGGCTCTGCCGTGGCGGTTTCTGTTGGGGCGGTCGCTGCCTGTTCCTTTTCCATCCACTCCCGCACGCGGTCGGGGCGGTTGGTGATGTAGGCATCGGCGCTGGTGCGCAGCAGGCTGCGGACGGAATCTTCCGTATCCACCGTCCACAAAGACACCTTGATGCCCATCTCGTGCAGTTTGTCAATGAAACCGGCGTTTTTGTAGGCGGTGTGGTACTCACAGCTGACCCACTCCGGCACAAAGTCCAGACTGCTGATATAGCCGGGCAGATCCCGCTGCGCCATCAGGTTTTTATAGATCTCGTTCAGGCTCTCGCCGGGAAAGTTTGCCCGCAGCATACTTACCTTATCGGTCATCCAGCGGGTCATCCAGCTGCAATTTTCCTCGTCGGCTGCGCTCTCCGGCAGGGCGGCATCCATGGCTTCCATGTCGTCTATGCCGTTGGTCAGTCCCAGATCCTTCCAGATGATGGGCGGCGGCAGCAGCATGCTTTCCAGCTCGCCGTATACCAGTGCACCTACCCGCAGTTCGGGCAGCAGCTGCTTTGCCTGCCGCAGCAGCGCGTGGTTGAAGGAAACAAGGATCACCTGTTCTACCATCTCCGTCTGCTGCAGCACTTCCAGCACCCGGGGCACAAAGTCCGGGTCGTTGTCCATGGTGGATTTCAGTTCCAGATGCACGGTGCATCCCGGCATCTGCCTGCACAGTTCCATGGCCTCCTGCAGAGTGGCGATCTTCTCGTCCTGAAAGATGGCGCCTTTCCAGCTGCCGAAATCCAGTTCCTTTAAATCGCCCATGGTCATATCGTAGATCTTGCCGGAAATATCCGTGTGCAGATCGATCATATAGTCGTGGTGGATCACAAGCCCGGCGTCAATGGTCTGCTGTACGTCCATCTCTACGCCGTCTGCGCCAATCTCCATGGCTTTTTTAAAGGCAGTCAGGGTGTTTTCCGGTGCAAGATAGGAAGCACCGCGGTGTGCAATGATTTGTGGTGTCATAAATTTTCTCCGTTATCGGTTCGTCCTCACACGTTTACGCCCCGGCGCTGCCATACCGCAAACAGTGCCGGGGCGCTTGCTCAGGTCAGGTCCTCGCCGTCCGAAGCGATGACCTTTTTATACCAGTAAAAACTGTCCTTCCGGCTGCGGGCAAGGGTGCCGTTGCCGTCGTTGTCCTTGTCCACATAGATAAAGCCGTACCGCTTTTTCATCTCGCCGGTGGAGGCGCTCACAAGGTCGATGGGCCCCCATGTGGTGTAGCCCATCAGGGGCAGACCGTCCTCGTTGATGGCCTTTTCCATCTCTTCGATGTGCGCCCGCAGGTAGTCGATGCGGTAGCTGTCGTGGATGGAGCCGTCCGGCTCTACGGTATCCACCGCACCCAGACCGTTCTCCACGATGAACATGGGCTTTTCGTACCGGTCGTAGATGGTGTTCAGGGTCACCCGTAGACCCACCGGGTCAATGGCCCAGCCCCACTCGCTGACTTTCAGGTAGGGGTTCTTCACCGATGCAGACACGGCGTTGCCTTCCGCATTCTCTGCCGCCATCAGCTCCTTATCCACCGTGATGCAGCGGCTGGAATAGTAGCTGAAGGACACGAAATCCACTGTGCCCTCCCGCAGCGTGCGGTCATCCTCCGGTTGTGTGTGCAGCTGCACTCCGGCGCGCTCCATCCGCTTTTTAGCCCACACGGGGTAAGCGCCGCGCACCTGTACATCGGTAAAGAAGTAGTTGTCCCGGTCGGCCTCCTGCGCCGCCCGCACATCCTCCGGGGCGCAGGTGCGGGGGTAGAACTGCCCTGCCGCCAGCATACAGCCCACCATGGCGTCCGGCATTTTTTCGTGCGCCAGCTTTACTGCCTTTGCACTGGCCACCAGCTCGTGATGGGCAGCCTGATACTTGACCTGCTCCACATTCTCGCTGGGGTAGAATACCAGCCCGGCGCCGGTAAAGGACAGGTGCAGCAGCATGTTGATTTCATTAAAGGTGAGCCAGTACTTCACCTTGCCCTTGAAGCGGTCGAACAGCACCTCGCAGTAGTGGACATAGGCGTCCACCATGCGGCGGTCTTTCCAGCCGCCGTATTTTTTGATGAGGGCAATGGGAGTGTCAAAGTGGCAGATGGTGACCAGCGGCTCAATGCCGTACTTATGGCACTCGTCAAAAATGCTGTCGTAGAAGGCCAGTCCTGCCTCGTTGGGCTGAGCATCGTCGCCGTTGGGCAGGATGCGGGTCCATGCAATGGACAGCCGGAAGCACTTGAAGCCCATCTCTGCAAACAGGGCGATATCCTCTTTATAATGGTGATACAGGTCAATGGCCTCGTGGCTGGGGTAGAAATGTGCGTCATCGCAGCCCAGCATTTCCATATAGCCCGTTGCCACCGGAAAACGGTCCGGGCCGAAGGGGGTCACATCCACCGTAGCCAGACCCTTGCCGTCTGCCTGCCATGCACCCTCGCACTGGTTGGCAGCGGTAGCGCCGCCCCACAAAAATCCCTTGGGAAATTTGCCCATACTCTTTACCTCCTTGTTTACTTTTGCGCCCCTGCGGAGCGCAGATATACGCATACTACTATGATACCGCAACTGGCGGCGCTTGTCCATGACTGCATTTTGCAAAGGTACGTGCATTTGGGGATAAAGTACGACTTTTATCGTCAAAACGCCGAAATTTCCTGCTGCTTTTTGCGCACTTTTCACGATAAAAACACAAAACTTGCCTGTTTTTCTTTTATTCTGTTCCTTTTAAACCGCGCGGCAGTATGGTAGAATAATAGGGTAAGAACTGCGCTGCGCTGCTGCGCTGCTGAGAACATGGAAAAATGGAGTGTTTGATTATGACTGAGTTCAAACCCATCAAAGAAGGCAAAGTCCGCGAGATCTACGACAATGGCGACAGCCTGATCATGGTTGCCACCGACCGCATTTCTGCGTTTGACGTCATCCTGAAAAACAAGGTCACCAAAAAGGGCACCGTGCTCACCCAGATGAGCAAGTTCTGGTTCGATTATACCCGCGATCTGCTGCCCAACCACATGCTGAGCGTGGATGTGCAGGATATGCCGGAGTTCTTCCGCCAGCCCCAGTTCACCGGCAACAGCATGATGTGCCGCAAGCTGACCATGCTGCCCATCGAGTGCATCGTGCGCGGCTACATTACCGGCAGCGGCTGGGCAAGCTACCAAAAGACCGGCAAGGTGTGCGGCATCCAGCTGCCCGAGGGTCTGCAGGAGTCCGATAAGCTGCCCGAGCCCATCTACACCCCCTCCACCAAGGCAGAGATCGGCGACCACGACGAGAACATCTCCTACGAGCAGAGCATCGACGTGCTGGAGAAGAAGTTCCCCGGTCACGGTCTGGAGTACGCCACCAAGCTGCGGGACTACACCATTGCCCTGTACAAGAAGTGCGCCGAGTATGCACTGTCCCGCGGCATCATCATTGCCGATACCAAGTTCGAGTTTGGTCTGGACGAGGACGGCAACGTGGTGCTGGGTGACGAGATGCTGACCCCGGACTCCTCCCGCTTCTGGCCGCTGGAGGGCTACGAGCCGGGTCACAGCCAGCCCTCCTTCGACAAGCAGTTCGTGCGCGACTGGCTGAAGGCCAACCCTGACAGCAACTACGACCTGCCGCAGGATGTCATTGACAAGACCATTGCCAAGTATCTGGAGGCCTACGAGCTGCTGACCGGCAAAAAGCTGTAAGCGTATCCCGTATCCATAAAAATCAAGGCTGCTGCGGAAAATTTTCCGCAGCGGCCTTTTTTGCGTCCCGCCCCTTGACATTGAGCGGGGAGATGGGTAATATATGTATCGCATCAAACAGTTTTACATCGAACAATTTGAACAGAGGAAAAACATTATGTGTACACAGCACCCTATTGAAGAGCCCTGCAAGCTGGACCCGCCGTGGGAAGGGCCGCAGGTCATCCCTGCCCAGCTGCACCGGGTGGATAACCTGATCTTCCGCAGGCTGAACCAGTTTTCCCGCGCCAACGGGGTAGAGCAGACCACCCCCATGCACGGGTGGATCATCGAGTATCTCTACCGCCACCGGGACGAGCCGGTGTTCCAGCGGGACATCGAGCGGGAGTTTTCCATCACCCGCTCCACGGTGACGAACATTTTGCAGCTGATGGAGCGCAAGGGCTACATCCAGCGGCTGAGCGTGCCGCAGGACGCCCGGCTCAAGCAGCTGGTGCTGACCGAGGAGGGCATCCAACGGCACGAAAAGACCCTGCTGTCCTTCCACCAGACCGACGACTATGTGGCCGGACTGCTGACCGAGGAGGAGAACGCAGAACTGCTGCGGCTGCTGAACAAGTTGCGGGAGGCACTGAAATAACGATCTTTTCCGTCAAAGCGCCGAAAAAGGACTTGTTAAATTAGCAATTATGAACATTTTACGAAACGTCTTGACATTTAAATTGTTATGTATAAAATTGTTTTGTACCAAACAAATAAATTCAACAGGAGGGAACTCAGATGATCAAAAAGCTTGTGTCGCATCTGGGCGAGTATAAAGCCGCCTCGATCAAGACACCGCTCTTTGCTGCGCTGGAAGCCATTATGGATGTGCTGCTGCCCACCATCATGGCCTTTATCATCGACCAGGGCATTGAAAAGGGCGATATGAACGCCATCATCCGCTACGGACTGCTTACCTTTCTGGTGGCAGCCATTGCGCTGGTGCTGGGCGTGCTGGCGGGCAAGTACGCCGCCGAGGCATCCACCGGCTTTGCCGGAAATCTACGCGATGCCATGTATGAAAATATCCAGCATTATTCTTTTTCCAATATCGACAAATTCTCTACGGCAGGTCTTGTCACCCGCATGACCACCGACGTGACCAACGTGCAGAACGCTTTCCAGATGATCCTGCGCATGTGCGTGCGCGCCCCGGTGCATCTGGTGTTTGCAATGTTCATGGCTGTGGTCATCGGCGGCCCGCTGTCGCTGGTGTTCGTGGTGGCGGTGGCCTTTCTGGTGGCGGTGCTGGCTGCCATCATGATCCCTACCTTCCGCATCTTTGACCGGGTGTTCAAGAACTACGATAACCTCAACGCCTCGGTGCAGGAGAATGTCTCTGCCATCCGCGTGGTCAAGAGCTTCGTGCGCGAGGGCTTTGAAAACGAAAAATACACTGCCGCCTGCGAGAGCCTGTACAAGCAGTTCGTCAACGCGGAAAGCCGCCTGAGCTTCAATAACCCCGCCATGCTGGTGGCGGTGTACGGCTGCAACATCGCGCTGAGCTGGTTCGGCGCAAAATATGTGCTGCACGGTGCCATTACCACCGGCCAGTTGAACGCCCTGTTCGGCTATATCATGAACATCCTTATGGCACTGATGATGCTGAGCACGGCCTTTGTCATGATCGCCATGTCCGCCGCCTCTGCCAAGCGTATCGTGGAGGTGCTGGACGAGCACACCGACCTGCCCCCGGCAAAGCAGCCGGTGCAGCAGGTGGCAGACGGCAGCATCCAGTTCGACCACGTTACCTTCAAGTATAAGCACGGCAGCGGCCAGCCGGTGTTGAACGATATCAGCTTTACCATCCGGCCCGGCGAGACGCTGGGCATCATCGGCGGCACCGGCAGCGCAAAGTCCAGTCTGGTGCAGCTGATCCCCCGCCTGTACGATGCCGAGAGCGGCACCGTGCGGGTGGGCGGCGTGGACGTGCGGGATTATAACCTTGATGTTCTGCGCCGCGAGGTCTCCATGGTGCTGCAGAAGAATGTGCTGTTCAGCGGTACTATTCTGGATAACCTGCGCTGGGGCGATGCCAACGCCACCGAGGAAGAGTGCATCCGCATGGCAAAGCTGGCCTGCGCGGATGAGTTCATCCAGCGCTTCCCGGATAAGTACAATACATGGATCGAGCAGGGCGGCTCCAACGTGTCCGGCGGCCAGAAGCAGCGCCTGACTATTGCCCGCGCCCTGCTGCGCAAGCCCAAAGTGCTGATTTTGGACGACTCCACCAGCGCCGTGGATACCGCGACCGATGCCAAGATCCGCAAGGCCTTCCGGGAGGAGATCCCCGGCACGACCAAGATCATCATTGCACAGCGCATTTCCTCGGTGCAGGATGCAGACCGCATTCTGGTGCTGGAGAACGGCCAGATCAACGGTCTGGGCACCCACGCAGAGCTGCTGGCGACCAATGCCATCTATCAGGAGGTCTACAACAGCCAGACGCAGGGCGGCGGCGATTTTGACAAGCAGGGAGGTGCGCAGTAATGGCAGTAAAAGAAGTACATGGCCCCGGCCCGCGGGGCGCACGGGGGCCGCGCCCCAAGGTGGAAAACCCGGGCAAGCTGCTGAAGCGCATTATGGATGAGGTGTTCCGCAACTATCTGCCCCACTGCATCCTTGTGCTTGTCTGCATCGTGGTCAGTGCGCTGGCCAATGTGCAGGCCAGCCTGTTCTTGCAGACCTTGATGGACGATTACATCGTCCCCATGACCCGCCAGCAGAACCCCAGCTTTGCACCACTGGCCGGTGCATTGGTGCGGATGTGCTGCATCTACTTTGTGGGTATTCTGGCCGCATGGGCCAACGCCCGCATCATGGTCAACGTGACGCAGGGCACGCTGCGCAATCTGCGCACCAAGCTGTTCACCCACATGGAAAGCCTGCCCATCCGGTATTTTGACACCCATCCTCACGGCGATATCATGTCCGTGTACACCAACGATGTGGATACCCTGCGCCAGATGCTCAGCCAGAGCATCCCGCAGCTGGTGTCCAGCGTCATCACGATTGTGTCGGTGTTCTTCAGTATGTGCATGCTCAGCTGGCAGCTGACCATCGTTACCATGCTCATGGTGGCGCTGATGCTGTTCTGCTCCAAGCAGATCGCAAAAAGCTCCTCCAAGTACTTCATCCAGCAGCAGCGGGATCTGGGCAAGGTGAACGGCTACATCGAGGAGATGATGGAAGGCCAGAAGGTGGTCAAGGTATTCACCCACGAACAGCAGACCCTTGCCGGCTTCCGTGAGTTGAACGACCAGCTGAAGGAAAGCGCCAAGCAGGCCAACAGCTTCTCCAACATTATGATGCCGGTCAACGCCCAGCTGGGCAACATCAGCTACGCCATCTGCGCGCTGGTTGGTGCAGCCATGGCCGTGGGCGGTGTCGGCGGCATGACCCTTGGCACCGTGGTGGCCTTCCTCAGCCTGAACAAGGGCTTCAATATGCCCATCAGTCAGGTGTCCATGCAGGCCAACAGCGTCATCATGGCACTGGCCGGTGCAGAGCGCATCTTCAAGATGATGGACGAGCCCAGCGAGACCGATGAGGGCTATGTGACCCTCGTGAACGCCAAGTACGACCGCGAGGACAACCTCGTGGAGACCGAGGAGCGCACCGGCATCTGGGCCTGGAAGCACCCCCACCACGACGGCACCACCACCTACCACAAACTGGAAGGCGACATCACCTTCACGGATGTGGATTTCGGATATGTGCCGGAAAAGACGGTGCTCCACGGTATCAACCTGTATGGCCGCCCGGGCCAGAAGATCGCCTTTGTCGGCTCCACCGGTGCCGGCAAGACCACCATCACCAACCTGATCAATCGGTTCTATGATATTCAGGATGGCAAGATCCGCTACGACGGCATCAACATCCACAAGATCAAAAAGTCCGATCTGCGCCGTTCGCTGGGCATCGTGCTGCAGGACACGCACCTGTTCACCGGTACGGTCATGGAGAACATCCGCTATGGCCGTCTGGATGCCAGCGATGAAGAGTGCATGGCCGCCGCCAAGCTGGCCAACGCGGATGGCTTCATCCAGCGTCTGCCGGATGGCTACAACACCCTGCTGACCGGCGACGGTGCGAACCTGTCGCAGGGCCAGCGCCAGCTGCTGGCCATCGCCCGCGCCGCCGTGGCCGACCCGCCGGTGCTGATCCTCGATGAGGCAACTTCCTCCATCGACACCCGTACCGAGGCACTGGTGCAGCGCGGCATGGACGGCCTGATGTACGGCCGCACCAGCTTCGTCATCGCCCACCGCCTGTCCACCGTCCGCAATGCAGACTGCATCGTGGTGCTGGAGCAGGGCCGCATCATCGAGCGCGGCAGTCACGACGAGCTGATCGCCAAGAAGGGCAAGTATTACCAGCTCTACACCGGCAACCTCGCCGAAAACTGATCAAGACATCTCTCCTCAATAACACAGCGCCCCCGCCGGGATCTCTCCCGGCGGGGGCGCTGTGTTTTATATCATAAATGGTTTTAGTGGATCAGGTTCACGAATACGGGGCAGAGCACCGCGGTGAGCACACCGGCCACTGCAATGGACAGGCCGCTCATGGCACCCTCTACCTCACCCATCTGCAGGGCCTTGCTGGTACCCACGGCATGGGCCGAGGTGCCGATGCCCACACCCTTGGCGATGGGGTCGGTGATGTGGAACACCTTGCACACCGTTTCGGCCAGCAGGCTGCCCGCAATGCCGGTGAGGATGACGATGGCACCGGTCAGGGCGGCAATGCCGCCCAGCTCAGCGGCCACGTCCATGCTGATGGCGGTGGTCACCGACTTGGGCAGCAGGGTGGCGTACTGCTCTTGGGTCAGGTCCAGCGCCAGGGCAAGAGCAAGGGCACTGCCCAGGCTGACCAGTGTGCCGACCGAGATGCCGGCGATGATGGCGGCGGCGTTCTCCCGGAGCAGGTCCCACTTTTCATACAGCGGGATGGCCAGAGCCACGGTGGCCGGCAGCAGCAGGTAGTTCACCGGGGCGGCGCTGGCCTTGTAGTCGGTGTAGGGAATCTTGCACACCGACAGGAAGATGATGACAAAGATGCTGCCCAGCAGCAGGGGATTGAAGATGGCTTTGCCGGTGATCCGGTTGATCAGGGCACCCAGTGCAAAGGCTGCCAGCGTGAGCAGCACGCCCCACGCCGCCGACCCGGACAGGAAATCATTCAGCATGGTCTGCCTCCTTCTTTTTGCGGCCGGTCATGGCCTGGGTGGTGCGGCCTGCGGAGACCATGACCAGCACGGTCACCGGGATGATGGCAATGATGATGGGCAGCAGCATGTTGCCCATCTCGGCCCACAGCTCCATCACGCCGGCTGCGGCAGGCACGAACAGCAGCGGGAAGATGCCGGTGAGGTAAGTGCCTACCTCCTTCACATCCTCCAGCTTCACAAAGCCGAAGTTCAGGGCAGCCAGCAGCAGCACCAGCCCGTAGACACTGGCAGGCACCGGCAGCGGCAGCACGGCGTGCAGCACCTCGCCCAAAAAACAGAAGGCCAGAATGCGCGCAAACTGAAAAATATATTTCGTAACGGATCGCTCCTTTCACGGTCACCAAAAAATGTGGGATACAAGTGGTAGTATACCGCATCGTCGGACGTCCATCAACCGTGATACTTGCCAAGAATTCCTACATATTTCGCGAGGAACTGTGCAAAAAAGGCGCACCGCAATGTGCGCTGCGCCGAACCAATTATTCCTGATAAGTAAAATGACAGCGTGGATAATTCGAGCAACCCCAGAAAGTTTGCCCCGTCCGGCTTCCCCGTTGAGCTACCCGTCTGACGAGCTGTCCACCACAATGTGGACAAGCCCAGGTTCCATCCGCTCGAACGACTGGATACTGTTTTGCCTGAACTTCTCTTATGTGGGCTTCCCTTTGCCAGTCGCTTGCCTCTGTAAAATTCACAAGTATTGCATAAAGAGCATCTATCTTTTCATCAGATAGCTGGATGCCTGTACGTCGAGCATTATACTCAATATCCTTTCGGAGATATAGAGCATAAGTCACATGATGTTTTCCGCTTGTGAGCTGAATGTTCTTTAACTCACAATTATTTCCGAATACCACATAGGAATAGTACGGAACGGTATCATCCTTCAGTAGTTCCATCAATGCGCAAATATGCGTCTCATTCTGTCGGAGAGGGTTATAAAAGGAATGCTTTTGCGTTGTATGAAATTTTCCTCTCAGACATTGTGTCCAATGATCTTGCTCTTCATTGCCGAAAATCCAACCACTGTAATTTTTGGATTCAATTACATAAAGGCCGGACTCATGCAGAAAGATCATATCAATCTCAGTTGTTCCTTTTTGGCCTACTGGGATGTAACAATTCGGCAAAAGAGCTTTACGACCGCGGACTTTGTTCAGGGCGCTATAAATAATGTTTTCTCCGATGTCTCCCCGTTCCTCTGGACTACGAAAATTCCATCGAAATTGCTCGAACATGACAATGTCCTCAGATCACATAGTCGTTGCCGGCCTGATCGGGCAGGGCAAGATCGGCAAGGGTGATGTGGCTGAAATAGTTGGAGATGAGGTCGTTCAGGCCCTTCCACATCTCATAGGTGCGGCAGTTGGCCAGGCGGGCGCAGGGGGATGCACCCGGCGTCAGGCAGGTGACGGGGGCCAGGCTACCCTCGGTGAGCATGAGGATCTCCTCCACGGTGTACTGGTCGGGGCTGCGGGTCAGACGGTAACCGCCGCCCTTGCCGCGCAGACCCTCCAGAAAGCCGTTCTGCACCAGCACCTTGAGGATGTTCTCCAAATATTTTTCCGAGATCTCCTGCCGTGCGGCGACTTCCTTGAGGGGAACGTATTTTTCCGCCTGATGTTCGGCAAGGTCGATCATCACGCGCAGCGCATAGCGCCCTTTGGTGGAAACGATCATATTCGTGTACTTCCTTTGATGTCCATAGAATGTTAAACCTATTATACAACAGGGTAAATAATATTTCAATCCCACTTTTTTGCAAAAAAGCATTGACAAGCAGGGCAAAGGGGACTATAATACCATTAAACCCACAAACAATGTTGGTTTAAAGGTTTGTGGTTCCGGGCCGCACCTCGGGTGCCGGGGCCCGTTCGAGAAGTTGTATCTGTATCAGGAGGGAATTTATTATGAGCAAGATCTATACTGCCGCTGACCAGCTGATCGGCCACACCCCACTGCTGGAGCTCACCCACATTGAAAAGGAGCAGCAGCTGTCTGCTCACATTCTGGCAAAGCTGGAGTACTTCAACCCGGCCGGTTCCGTGAAGGATCGCATTGCCAAGAAGATGATCGACGACGCCGAGGCCAAGGGCCTGCTGAAGGAAGGCTCCGTGATCATCGAGCCCACCTCCGGCAATACCGGCATCGGCCTGGCTGCCGTGGCAGCTGCCAAGGGCTACCGCATCATCATCGTCATGCCCGAGACCATGAGCGTGGAGCGCCGCCAGCTGATGAAGGCTTACGGTGCCGAGCTGGTGCTCAGCGAGGGTGCCAAGGGCATGAAGGGCGCCATTGCCAAGGCCGATGAGCTGGCAAAGGAGATCCCCAATTCCTTCATCCCCGGCCAGTTTGTGAACCCGGCCAACCCCCAGGCACACATCGAGACCACCGGCCCCGAGATCTGGGACGATACCGACGGTAAGGTGGACATCTTTGTGGCAGGCGTTGGCACCGGCGGCACCGTGACCGGCGTGGGCAAGTACCTGAAGAGCAAGAACCCTGACGTGAAGGTTGTGGCCGTGGAGCCCGCCTCCTCCCCGGTGCTGAGCAAGGGCACTGCCGGTGCGCACAAGATCCAGGGCATCGGCGCAGGCTTTGTGCCGGACGTGCTGGACACCAAGGTTTATGACGAGATCATTGCCGTGGAGAACGACGACGCCTTTGCCACCGGTCGGCTGATCGGTCACAAGGAGGGCGTGCTGGTGGGCATTTCTTCCGGTGCTGCCGTCTGGGCTGCCCTGCAGCTGGCAAAGCGCCCGGAGAACGCTGGCAAGAACATCGTGGTGCTGCTGCCCGATACCGGCGACCGCTACCTGTCCACTCCGCTGTTCGCAGACTGATCACTCTATTTGTAAAACCGTTGCATCCCGCCCGGATTTCCGGGCGGGATTTTTTGCACTCCGGCCGCCGGATGACTCTATTGACGAACACTCTAAAAAAAGGTATACTGTACAGGTACAATTGAATATTGTCGGGGTGTTGCGCAGTTGGTAGCGCGCCTGCTTTGGGAGCAGGAGGCCGCGAGTTCGAGTCTCGCCACTCCGACCACAAGAAAAGCCGCCCGGAAGCGTCTGAGAACGTTTCCGGGCGGCTTTCTGTTTGTTTTAAAGGACGGGGTTACTTGGGCTGACGGCCGATGTAAGCCAGGATGCCGCCGTCGGCGTACAGGATCTGGCCGTTGACGAAGTCAGAAGCATGGCTGGCCAGGAACACGCAGGGGCCAACCATGTCCTCCGGGTCACCCCAGCGGCCTGCGGGGGTCTTGGCAACGATGAAGCTGTCAAAGGGATGACGGCTGCCGTCCGGCTGACGCTCACGCAGGGGAGCGGTCTGGGAGGTGGCAATGTAGCCGGGACCCATGCCGTTGCACTGGATGTTGTACTCGCCGTACTCGGAAGCGATGTTGCGGGTGAGCATCTTCAGAGCGCCCTTGGCGGAAGCATAGGCAGACACGGTCTCGCGGCCCAGCTCGCTCATCATGGAGCAGATGTTGATGATCTTGCCCTCGCGCTTGGCGATCATGTCGGGCAGAACGGCCTTGGAGCAGTTGAAGGCACCGCCCACATGCACGTCGATGACCCGCAGGAAATCGGTGTGGCTCATCTCGATCATGGGGATGCGCTTCATCAGGCCGGCGTTGTTTACCAGAATGTCCACGGGGCCGACGTCGGCCTTGATCTTTGCCACCATGGCGTTTACGGCGTCCTCGTCGGAAACGTCTGCCACATAGCCGTGGGCGTCGATGCCGGCAGCCTTGTAGGCGGCCATGCCCTTTTCTAAGCTGGCCTCAGAGGAGCAGTTGAAGCAGATGACGGCGCCGCACTTGGCCATGCCCTCTGCGATGGAAAAACCGATGCCGTGGGCACCGCCGGTGATCAGGGCCACCTTGCCCTGCAGGTTGAATGCAGACAGATCCATGAGGTTCTCCTTTTTTCACAGTATCCAAGTTAATTTTTTAGCAAAACGCCCCGTGCCGGTTTCCCGGTACGGGGCGTTTGATTGGTGCTTTTAGCGCAGGTCAGTGGTAGCGATGTTGTCCATGTCGTCAAACTCCATGTTCTCGCCGCCCATTGCCCAGATAAACGTATAGTTCGAGGTGCCTACGCCGCTGTGAATGCTCCAAGAGGGGCTGATGACAGCATCCTCGTTGTGCATCACGATGTGGCGGGTCTGGGTAGGTTCGCCGCACATATGGAACACCACCTGCCCCTCGGGCAGTTCAAAGTAGGTATAAATCTCCATGCGCCGCTCGTGGGTGTGGCTGGGCATCGTGTTCCAGTTGGAACCCGGTGCCAGCTCGGTCATACCCATGCTCAGCTGACAGGTCTTCAGCACATCCGGGTGGATGAACTGGTTGATGGTGCGCTTGTTGCAGGTCTCCACGTTGCCCAGCGGGCGGTGGTTTGCGTCAGCCATCTTGATCAGACGGGTCTGGTAAGCGCAGTGTGCCGGAGCAGAGACCATGTAGAACTTGGCGGGATGCTCCGGATCGGCGGAAGCAAAGGTGACTTCCTTGGTGCCCTGCGTAATGTACAGGCAGTCCTTATAGCCCAGCTCGTACTTTACGCCGTCGGCCACCACGATACCGGTGGAATCCTTGCCGATGTTGAACATGCCGATCTCGCGGCGCTCCAGGAAGTAGTGGGTGCCGAAGTTGGCCCAGATGTCGATGCCCTTGTCGATGGACACGGTCTCGTGCACCGGCATGCAGCCCAGCGTGACCATACGGTCCACGTGGCTGTAAACGGCCACCACTTCATCTGCCTTGTACAGGCCGGTGATCAGCATCTCGTCCCGCATTTCCTCGGTGGTATAGCGCTTGAAATCCTTCTGGTTACAGGAATAACGGATATCCATGGCGGACTCCCTCCTGCAATTAGCGCTGGATACGGCCGGAACCGTCGCCGCCGGCCAGCTTCTCGACCTCGGACACGGTCATCATGTTGTAGTCACCCTCGATGGAGTGCTTCAGAGCGGAAGCAGCAACTGCGAACTCCACAGCCTCCTGGGTGCTCTTGCCGGTCAGCAGGCTGTAGATCAGGCCGCCGCCGAAGGAGTCACCGCCGCCAACGCGGTCGATGATGTGCAGGTCGTACTTCTTGGAGAAGCAGTACTCGTTGGAAGCAACGTCGTACAGCATAGCGCTCCAGCCGTTGTCGAATGCGCTGTGGCTCTCACGCAGGGTGATAGCCACCTTCTCGAAGTGGAACTTGTCAGCCAGCTGCTTGGCAACGCTCTTGTAGCCCTCAGCGTTCAGCTTGCCGCCGTAGATATCGGTAGCCTCGGCCTCGATGCCGAACACGTCCTTTGCGTCCTCCTCGTTGGAGATGCAAACGTCAACGTACTGGCACAGATCGGTCATGGCAGCGCGGGCCTGCTCACGGGTCCACAGCTTGCCGCGGTAGTTCAGGTCGCAGCTGATCTTCACGCCGTGAGCCTTAGCAGCCTTGCAGGCCTCGCGGCAGATCTCGACAACATTCTCGCCCAGAGCCGGGGTGATGCCGGTGAAGTGGAACCAATCCACGCCCTCGAAGATCTTGTCCCAATCAAAGTCGGAGGGCTGAGCCAGCTGGATGGCGCTGTTGGCACGGTCGTAGATGCAGACGGAACCACGCTGAGAAGCGCCCTTCTCGTTGTAGTAGATGCCCACACGGTCACCACCGCGGGTGATCATGCTGGTATCAACGCCGTAGCGGCGCAGGCTGTTGACAGCGGCCTGACCGATGGCGTGTGCGGGCAGCTTGGTGACGAAGGCTGCGTCCAGACCGTAGTTGGCCAGAGAAACAGCAACGTTAGCCTCGCCGCCGCCGAAGCTGAACTCCAGGCTGTTAGCCTGAACGAAACGCTCGTAGTTGAAGGGCTGCAGACGGACCATCAGTTCGCCAAAAGTAACGACTTTCATTGGTTATTCTCCTTTATATCAGGTGTTTCATCATCCCGCCGCAGGGCATACCCGCTGCGGCGGGGCTTTTACGGTAAAAGGGGGACAGGCGCTTATGCCTGCACCAGATGGAAGGCAAAGCCGGCGATCTCGTCTGCCATGTAGCAGGCAACGGTCTTGCCGTTCTTCACGTTCTTGCTGTCCAGATCGAACTTCACGCCACGCTGAGACAGGTGGTAGATGGCGCGGTCCACGTTGTTGCAGCCGATGGCGATGTGGCCATTGGTGCCGCGGCCGGGCTTCTTCATGATCTCGAACTCCTTGTTGCCGACAAAGATGCTGGAGTTGCCGGGAGCGACCTTCATGTTCAGCATAGCGCCGATCAGGTTAGCCACCTTCATGGCCTCTTCCTCGTTGTCGGTGTTGATGCCGACGTGCAGCAGCTTCAGGCCCAGCATGGTGTCAACAGCTTCCTTGCTCTGTGCAGTGATCTTTGCCCAGTCGCCGGCCTTGATCACATCGCTCTTGCACATCCAGGTGCCGCCCACGGCAAAGATCTGGTCATAGCCCAGATAATCGTTGACGTTCTTGGCGTTGACACCGCCGGTGCACATCCAGCGAGCGCCCTTCAGGGCAGCGCCGATGTTCTTCAGCATGCCCACGCCGCCGTTTGCCTCAGCGGGGAAGAACTTCAGAGCCTCGCAGCCCATGTTCATGGCCTGCTGCATCTCGCCTGCGGAGCAGGTGCCGGGCATCATGATGCCGCCCTTGTCGATGACGTGCTTGCAGACCTCGGGGTCGAAGCCGGGAGCAACGATGAAGGAAGCACCGGCAGCCATAGCACGGTCGGCCTGCTCGCAGGTCAGAACGGTGCCGGCACCCAGCAGCATCTCGGGCATCTCCTCGTGGATCTTGCGGATGCACTCTTCAGCACAGGCAGTGCGGAAGGTGACCTCAGCTGCGGGCAGACCGCCCTCAGACAGAGCCTTGCACAGGGGCAGGGCCTCATCAACGCTGTTGAAAGCGATAACAGGGATAATGCCGATCTGATAGACCTTTTCTACGATGGGATTCATAACGCATTTCTCCTTTTATATTTGAACTCTCTCGGTGCGTCGGGTTTGCTCCAGTGGGCGCAATACCCCCATACGCGCTTATAGTACTAGTATAAACGAACAGCCCGTCTTTGGTAATACTCAACAAGCACAATGTTTTGCATAAGAGCTTGTATACATTGCACAAAAATGACGAATGACCCGAAAAATCGGGGCAGAAGCCGGTAAAAATGCTGGAAAATTGCTGCAAAAACTGGCTCAAATGCCAAGGGTTTCCAGTATCTCGGCCACGCCGTCATGGTCGCAGTCGGCTTTGCTGACAAGGTGCGCCAGCGCCCGGATCTCCGGCATACCGTTGACCATCACAGCGGCTACCCCGGCCTTTTGCAGCATGGCGCGGTCGTTCTCGCTGTCGCCCACCGCAAGGGTGCATTCGTGGGGGACGCCCAGCCGGTCGGCCAGTGCGCGCAGCGCTTCACCCTTGTCCACACCGGCGGCGGTCACCTCCACGTTTTTCGGCGACCCCTGTACGATCTCCACGCCCGGGACGGCGCGGAAGCGGGGCAGCGCAGCCGCAGCCTGCTGCGGGGTTTCAAAGAATACGCAGAGCTTTTCAATGGCAAAGGCGGGGCGGCTCATCCACTCGGCGGCGTCCCGCAGAATGGTAAAGCGGCCATCGTTGGGCTGGATGGCCTCTGTTCCCTTCACCGCCGCCAGACGGGCGAACCGCTCGTCGAAAAAGCGCTGCTGCGCCGTGTCGCGGAGAGCGCGCCCGTCGCTGAAGACGTTCAGCCCGCCGGGCAGGCCCTGGAACGCCTCGTAGACCTCCCGGGCCTTTTCCACCGGGAAGCACCGCCGGACGATGCACTCCGGCTGGCTCGTCTCATGCTCTGCGGCGTTGGCATACCGGCTGTAGACACAGCCTAGCGGGTCGCCGCCGAGATCCCAGACCGCCGCGCCGTTGGAGGTGAGGGCATAATGCACCCAGGGCTGTTTCGCCACCACCGGCGGCAGGCTCGCCAGCGGGCGGCCTGTAGCCGGGATGACCACGACGCCCCGGTCGGACGCCTCGGACAGCACCTTCTGCGTGCGGGGCGAGACTTCGCCGTTGCTGTTGAGCAGGGTGCCGTCCAGATCGAGGGCCGCGAGAAGGATGGGGTGAGATGTAGTAGACATGAAAGCTCCTTTGCGCTTGTAAGTACACGTTTTCTGCCCCGGCACTCCGCCGGGACAGGCTGTCTTTATTTTATAACAGCAGATGGATTTGCGCAAGTCGGCCAAGTGTGGTAAAATGTATCATCGTATGATAAAAACAAGGAGCTCCCCATGAAACCTTCTCTTTTTCGCGCACGGCCCCACC